>Ga0194123_10005591_pt1 | contig 13386 bp, 13 predicted proteins | sample TA2MahsurfametaG_5_FD_155479 | JGI IMG/M metagenome (GOLD analysis project Ga0194123, IMG submission 155479) | Freshwater microbial communities from Lake Tanganyika, Tanzania - TA2015023 Mahale A surface | ecosystem: Environmental > Aquatic > Freshwater > Lake | place: Tanzania: Lake Tanganyika... | reverse complement strand
TCCAATACTTTCTTTGGGTTTCGGCTTCGCTAAACAATAAGTCTAAACGGTCGAAATAATTTTTTACTAAAATATCAAATTGTGCTCTTAGCTTTAAATCGCCTACTATTTCAATCACTTTTTCAACCAATTCGATGTCCCTGCTGTCTGATGTTTTTTGTTGCAAGAAGTCTTCAAAATCAGCAATTCCGTTGTCTATGAAAAACTGAATGATTTTATTGTATCTCAGTTCTAACTCAGGTATTTCGTCATTAATATCTTTGAAGTATTCTTTAAACTCATCGAGTGTAGCTTTACTCTCTGCTGCTTCTTGGTCGGTATAAATTCCTAATGCACGATTCAGGTTTTTGGTGATTCCAAAATAGTCAACCACCAATCCGTGTGTTTTACCTTTCTTGGTTCGGTTTACACGAGCAATAGCTTGCAATAGATCATGCTCTCGCAGGTTTTTATCCAAATACATTACTTGCTCAATAGGAGCATCAAAACCAGTTATTAGTTTATCACAAACACATAAAATACCAATTCCCGACAATTTTTTATCAGGGTCAACCACATCAAAATCTTTCTTGAAATTATTAATCGCATCATCTTCCAAAGCTTCTTTCCGGGCAGCAGTTACATAATCGAGTTCGTTAGTTCCCATACCCGAAACTATGGAGTGTGCTTTTAGAATTTTTAATCGAGCAATCAGTGTTTCGTTCCTGGCTTCGCCTTGTTTTTCTTCTTCCAGTTGCAGGCGTTGAGCTATCAAATCATTAAGTACTAGTTTGTATCGAACAGCAGCGATGATACTTGAGCCAACTACTTGCGCTTTAAAACCATTGGGCAATATTTCACTTACATAATGTTCTAAAATATCTTGAGCAATTTCGATAATGCGTTCTTTAGATTCTAAAAACGCCACCATAGTACCGTACCTTTTCTGTATTTCTTGACGTTCTTCTTCGGTACGGTGTTTAAAGGTTTCTTCGTATTCTAAATCAAAAACCTCTTTGTCTTTTATTTGGTCGGAGGTTTTTTTGCCAATGTATTTAATATCAACCGTTGCTCCATCGGCAACTGCGTTATTCATTTTATAGGTATCAATATATTGGTCTTTGGGTTGATAGAAACGTTCGGCTGTTTGTTTTTTATGGCGTTCTGTAATTAATGGCGTTCCAGTAAAACCTATTCTTGTGGCATTTGGAAATGCCAAGAATAAATTTTTACCCATATCGTTACCTTGCGAACGGTGGGCTTCATCAACCAATATCAATATTTTTTCACTTTTATTAATCTCTGGAAACTCAGTGAACTTTGGTATTACACCTAATTTGAGCAAGTTTTCAGAAGTTATTTTTTGATTCTCAATAAACTTATGAAGCATTACCATGTTCAAGTTATTGGTATCGCTTTCAAGCATTACCAAATCTTGCCTTGTTTCAATATTGTTGGTTCTCTCCACCAATTCGGCAGTTTCAGTTAATTGGTCTTCTAAATCAATTCTATCCACCACCATCAATATTTTATAATCTTTTAAATCGAAGGTTGAACGCATTTTGCGAACAAGGAAAGCCATCGTTAGACTTTTGCCACTTCCTTGCGTATGCCATATAACACCACTTCGTTGTTTAAAATCTGCACCTTCTCGCAAGCGTTCTACCATTTTTCGAACAGCACGGTATTGCTGATAGCGGCAGATGATTTTAATATCCTGTCCGCTTTTCAATTGCATAAAAAGGGTAAAATTCTTTAGAATGTCTATCAATATTTCGTGATTAAACATTCCGTGAATTAGTACCTCTTGACGCTGACTATCGGGTTCAATAGCAATGGTTGTATCGGGTGGAATGGTTTGGTATTCTTCAGGAAAAATATCTACCCACTTTAAAAAATAATCGAAGTTGGAGCAAATGGTTCCAAACCTTGCCTCTAAGCCATGTGTAATAACGCTGAAAAGATTGGTATGAAAGAGTTTTTCTTCGCCTTCATCTTTGCTAAAAAAATCGTCTCGCTGGTTGCTGTATCGTTCTATTTGCCTGAACGATTCACTTAACGGACCTGGCGAATACATATCCTTACACTCAATAACCACAAAAGGCATCCCGTTTACAAAGCAAACTATATCGGGGATAATACATTTTTTGGCACGGTTGGGAGTATCTACTCTAAACTGATTAATTACAATAAATGAATTGCCTTTGTACTCATCGCCAAAGGCAATTAAACGCACTGTAGGATTATCAACGCCTGTTTGCTCGTTTATGCCAGGAAGTGTAATGCCTTTAAGCAAGTGATTAAAAATATCTTTATTGGCTTCCAATAATTTTTTACTGCCTTGCTCCGCAATCTTCTCGTAGCAATAGTTGAATTGTTCTTGAGTAATCCACGGATTTAATTTCTTAATGGAGGCTTCAAACTTGCCTTTAAGTATTACTTCTTTAAACGAAGTACGAAAAGATTCTGTAGGGTCTTCTGGAATACCACCTGCACCATTATCGTGAACTTCCCAACCTATTTGGCGAAGCTTATCTAAAAAAGGCTTTTCTACATTGATATATTCTGCCATAGGCTTAGTTTGTTTGCGTTTCTAATTCTTCTTTAACTGTTACCAGCTTTTTACCACTCAACAAATCTGACATTAAACCTGATTTAATTTGTTGTTGCTTGAGTAGAAAACTTTTTTCGTTTGCAATTATATTGTCAATAGATTTTAACCTATTAGCAATTGCTTCTGTTTCCATCCCTTCCTTAGGGATTGCCAATTTGATATTCTTAATTTGTTCTTGGCTTATCATCGGAACTCCTGTCTGAGAAGTAAGATTTTCTATTTGACTTTGACCAATGAAACTACATAGCTGGTAATAAATGTATGTATTACATTTTGTGATATTATTGAGTAATACCATACTTGGATTTATTGTTGCATCTCCAATCTCTTTGTCTATTATAACAATTTTACCTATTGTGCCTCTTTGTACAATTAATATATCTCCAAAGAATACCATTATTTCAGGTGATTCTAAATACTTCTCATTTGATAAATGAATAGAATTAGTTAAATCTAATTTATTATCTTTATCAATATGCATAGCACCTAACGCCAAAGGACCATTCTCTCTTAAATCGCTAACAGTGTAACCTTTCCAACCAACTCTGCCGTTTACTTTTGCAATCTGATTAATAATCTTTTCATCCCACTCCTTCGGAATCCAACCCAACGCACTTTCTTTATATAACTCTGGAGCATTCTCTTGTTTTGGGCGGAGTTTGCCTGTTTTTATATCAATGCCACGGGTAAACAAATCGTGCAGCATGCCTTGTTTTATGGCTTTGTATTTGGCTATGGAAGCTTGGGTTTTTTCTATTACTGTATCGGTGGTGGATAGAATTTTGGCGATTTTGCGTTGTGCTTTTAATGAAGGGAATTTAAGGCTAACCCTTTTCAAATCATTTATAGTTACCTGTGGCTGAGCAGAACCTGAAACAATTTTGCTTTTACTTATAGTTTGAAGTAAATAATAAAGAAATTCAACATCAATCTCATCAGTTTTTAATTTTACAGGAATACTATTGTTAGTAACAAAAGTTTTTTCAGGTACAATATTGATTACACCACTGTTTTCACCTCTACAGCTGATTAATACCGTTTTAATTTCTATATTATATCTATCCGAAAATCCAACATATCCATTTGCTCCAAAAACAGGATATCCAAAAGATTTCAATTCAGACGTAGGCAAATTATCACCATAGTTTAATATTGAAAAGTCGATTAAGTATTTTTCAATCCACTCACTCATAACCCAATTCCAATAAAAAGTTATTTAACAATTGGGTTTCGTTTTCTCTTGAGCTTAAAACATCATCCAAAGTGGTAATATATTTTTCAAACAACTCATTGATGGCATTTACTAAATTGCGGGTATGGTTTTCTTGATAGCCAGTAACTACTGTATGCAATGTTCTTTCCCAGCGTTTAATGATGAGTTCTTTTGCTTCCTCTGGTGTTATCTTGGCTCTTGCTTGTTCAACCAGTTCTGCTTTAATTCGTTCTAGTTCTCTAGCTTCTGTTCGGCATTTCTTTAGTTCTTCTTCTAATGCCAAATGCTTTTTAATGCTTTCAGTAACGGCTTCAATTGAAGCCTCATAAGGTTCAATTTCATTTCCTATCTCAACGCTTTTGGCAGATAGGATTGTGATTTGTTCTTTCGCTATTTCTACTTTTTCGGGTTTGGGCTTCTTCGCATCAATATCTTTTTGGTAAGCCTTAATTTGTTTGGCTATTTTTGCCAATTCTTTAGCTAAAATATTTTTCTGCTTGGTATTGCTTTTTATCTGTGCTTTTATTTCGGTTATCTGTTTTTTGGGAATGGCTTCGTAATCTTCTTCGTTCCATTCGCCTTCTTCCAATTCATTCACGGTTTCAAATAATGCTTCCAACTCATCACGTCTGGCTAAAGCATTACGATACGAAGCCAACACTTGAGGAAACTGACTTTCCAAAATTTCGTCATCAGGTATTAGCTCAGCTTTCCAAGCACTTGCCGCCACCGATTTAAAATCGTATTTCAAATCTTCAATATACTGTGCAAACGACCCACGTAGTTGATATTCAGAAAGCAAAGGATTGGCAATATCGCCCAATGTAGCAGAGAACTCAGTTGTGCAATGTTTGGTGAAATCATACACGCTTTTATCGGTAGGCAGGGATTCAATCTTAGGCAATACCTTTTGCCAAAACTCATTGATTTTTGCAGTGTATTTCGCAAAGGCTTTTTCTTTTCCTTGGCTACTATCAATAAACTCCTTTATTTTTTCTTTGCTCTCAATGCCTGCCGCAAATTGATTGTAACCTTGTTTTAATGAAGTAAATAAACTTTCTTTTAATCCATCGTAGCAAGCAAAATTAATATCCAAAGCATTGATTTCAGCTACAGGAATACCGCCTTTTAAATGGGCGTGCACATCGTGAGGAGTTGCAGGTGGCGAATTGTCAACATACCTGCGAATATTACAGTTGTATTCTTCTTTTCCAATATCATCTTTGTGTACCAGTTTGCTGTATTTATCTAATTGTATTTTGTTGTGGTATACATAACTGATTTTATCTATATCCTCCGAACGGAGTTTGTTTTGATTTTTACCTTCTTTGTATTCTTTATCGGCATTGATAAAAAGCACATGATTGCGTTCGCCAGCACCGTGTTTATTGATAATAATTAAACTGGCAGGAATACCTGTGCCAAAAAACAAAGCAGGGGGCAAACCTATAATGGCTTCAATCAAACCTGCGTTGATTAAACGCTTGCGTATTTTTTGTTCTTCACCTCCACGAAATAAAACGCCATGAGGCATAACAACTGCCATTCGTCCATCATTATTCAAGGTGGAAACCATGTGTTGCAAAAACATAAAGTCGGCTTGTTTCTTGGTACTTGTCCAATTGGTAAAGCGTTCTTTATGCTGCATTCCCTCCGTTTTGTAGTTCTGTGAAAAAGGAGGATTAGCAACTACTATATCAAATTTGATTAATACGCCATCTTTTTTAAGTAGAGGGTTTGCCAATGTGTCGCCCATTTTGATGTTGGCGTTTTTGATGCCATGAAAAATCATGTTCATTTTACACATTTTGTAAATACCCTCTTTCAATTCTTGTCCGAAAATGGATAAGTTGCGGGCATTGCCATAACGTGCCTCTACATAGTTTCTCAAGTTAATGAGCAAACCACCCGAACCAACAGTTGGGTCGCACATAGAAGCTCTATCGCTTGGTTGTAAAATGTGTGCCATTAATTGCACCACTTCATTAGGAGTATAAAATTCACCTCCTTTTTTACCGGCACTTTCGGCAAAGTGTTTAATCAAAAATTCGTAAGCCGCACCCAATAAGTCTGGGAATTCAAAATTCTCATCTTTTAATTCAATCTCATTAAAGTTGTCAATCAATCCTTTGAGCACTTCATCAGTTAGAAGTTTGTCGCCATTTGTCTTTAAGGCATTGAACTTAGTGCCGCTTAAAACACCTTCCAATATCTCCTTACGGGAATTTTCTATTGAATTTAAAGCTATTGTTAAGCCATCACCAATATTTTCGGTAAGCATTTGTATGTCTTTCCAACGAGCATCGGCAGGCACGAAGAATTCATACTCAGTAGCATTTTCAATCTCCAGTTCTCTGTCGAGTTGGGCTTGAGTAATATTTGGGTGTTGTTTCTTTAAATTATTTTCACGAGTAATGCGAGCTACATCAAACAAGTCATTTACCCGTTTAAGGAATAACATGGCAATTATGTAGTCTTTGTATTCGGAAGCATCTAAGCCTGCTGCCCTTAAATCATCGCATTGCAGTTTTAGAAATCCGTTAAGTTTAGATAGTGATATTTTTTTTGACATTTTATGTTCGTTACCTGATTAATATTTTATCTGTTTTATCTTGTTCCGGTGTTTTTCAGCATTGGCTATAACGGTTTGCGGCTACAAGAAGTTGGCGATTTCGAAGCACAAAACTGTTTGCCACCACTAAACTTGATACGAAGCACAAAGCTTCATTTAACCACTGAACCGCCAATTTCTTGTAGGTGCTGTTAAGGGCTGGCTTATTCTTTAATCACTTTAAACGTCTGCTTCATATTTTCTCCAACACTGAACATATAAATACCACCTGATAAATTGCATAATTCAATTGTTGAGTTCTCAGAGTTAAGTTTTCCAGTCAAGACAACTCTTCCAGTGTTATCATAAATAGAATAAACTGACCCGATAAGTTTGCCGTCTGCCTTTACATTAATTATACTTCGTGCTGGGTTTGGAAACACTGAGAATAGTTTGTCTTGTATGGTTTCATTAATACCTACATTGTTGTTTACAGTCAAGACAGCGACATTTGATGTGTCAGAGCAAGAACCAGAAGAAACAATGCAACGGAATGGTTGATTGTTATTGCTCATCGTTACATTTGAAACGGTTAGTGTATCGTTAGTAGTTCCACTATATTGACCAACGCTATTCAAATTCTGAAAACCTACACCAAGGTCTGTTTGCCATTGGTAAGTTGCACTTGGGTCAGATGAGTTAACTACAAATTGTGCGATGTTGTTTATGTTAATGGTTTGATTTGTTGGTTGAGAGTTTACAGATGCTATACAGCCATTAAATAAATTTGCGATTTCTTGTGAAGTCAGTGCAATAGTCCAAAATCCTATGTCATCGAAAAGCCCTGAATAGTATTCGATTATTCCACCGCCAATATCACCACCAAAGTATAAATTCATAATAGAACTAAAACAAGTCAAAGGCGATGCGCTGTTTTGAACATCAATTAGGAAACCATTAATATAAAAAGAAGTCGTTGTTCCTTGTACTACATATGTTATATGATGCCAAATATTTAAATTAACCCCTGATAAAGAGGTGCCATTTCCTGATGCTGCATAAGTACCAGCACACGTCATTGGAGAATAACTTAATCCAGTCAGACTCCAATTCACTGAAAATCTTAAAGAATTCCCAATAACTCCATATTGAATCTTATTATGTATATTGTAGTTATTGGCTAAAGTCCAAAAACTTAAGGTAAAAGTATCGGTATCAAAAGAATTAGCTCCTGGAATGGTTATTAATTGTTGAGAACCACTCAATGCTATCGCTGAATTGGGCGAATTGTATCTATCATTTGCAAAAGTACCAGTTGTTGTTCCATTATTTCCATTTCCAGATTCGTCATTTGCATTTCCATTAAAGGGCCACCAGCCTACGAGGCCATTGGTCGGTACATAATACGGCACTTGAGCCATTGAAAGTGTTGCAAGTCCGAGTATTGCAATTGCAGTCATTAGTAAATTTTTCTTTTTCATTTTTTGTTTGTTTTTAATTGTTTAACCATTGGGCAATTTCGGTTCAAGCTTACCCTTAACGTTTTGCGTGTAGGCGAATACCCGGAGGGTTTTGCTTACACGCTGTTATGGGTTGGTTTTAAAGAATAAAATTTGCTTTTACAATACTTGTACATCGATTTGCATTTAGTTTAGCATACCATCTTTTTCTAGTCCCCTCAAAGAATAAATGATCTCTTTTAACAATACAGGTCATTATAATATTATTATCGGAAAACAATGACAAATAAAACACTAAGTCACCTTCCATAAATTGACTTTTTATTATTTGAAATTCTTCTTGATAATTAAAAACTTCCGATACTAAGTCTCCTTTAATCAAAAGGATTCCAGAAGAAAAGTCGAAAACCAAAATGCTGTTTGTAAAGTTTTTTTTTGCATAACTACTACCAAATGAAAATTCTAATTCTCTAATATTGTTAATTGTAAGAAACCAATGGAGAGAATTGGCTTTTTGAACTTCAATCTGAAATTGACTAGGGCCAAATACTTTTGAAAATAAACCCATATTTAGTATAATTTTTCGTTCACAAATCGTTGAATTTCCACATCAAATTCTTCTTCACTTGCCCATTGATTATGTAGTTCGAATTCTCTTCCATCTTGCATTGTTATTGTGGCTTTTAATTTTAATTTTAAAACATGCATCTTGATCATTACAAATGCAACAGGAACCCCCATTTTTTTTAAAGGATAACTTTTAGCTTTAATAAACATTTTTAGGAAATTAGAACATAACACAACATACAACTTATACTTAATAATAATGCGACACTCACCATGCACCCTGAAAATTTTTTTACTAAAGTGCTTTCATCTTGATTCAATATAAGATTATTAATCTCTTGATGCAATTTGTCAATATCTTCGATAGATTTTATTTTGGTTGAAAGTATTCCCGTATAACCTAATTTCCCAATCTTGTCAACGCGTGAAAAGCCATTAACTAGAGTCAATTTGTACAAACTTGGAGCTTGAGGGCAAAAAAACATATCTTTCCCATCGTATGCTTCATTATTGACCTTAATAATCTCTATGTATCCCCTTTTTTTTAGTTCAGAGCATATGTAATCTTTTGAAATCATATGTTTAAGTTTTTTTCATTAGTAAGCCCCAGCATTTCTCAAAATATTCACAACTCTACCATGACCACAGTAATTAGCTAAAAAAATGGGAGTAACACCTTGATTGTCCGTTGCATTTACATTTGCGCCCAAAGATAGTAACTTATGAACGACCGAATCATTCCCCATCATTGATGCAAAATGCAAAGGAGTATTTCCATCCTTATCCTTTGCCATTATGTTGGCACCACTATTTATTAAGGCATTAATAACAGCATTTTGATTTTCGTTTATTGCGCTATGTAATGCTGTGAAGCTGTAATTGAGACATTTTTGATCTAAACTTGCGCCTTTACTTATCAATAATGTTACTATTTCAACCCTACCTTTCATTGCTGCCCAATGAAGAGGAGTATAGCCAAACATATCAGTGCAATTGATATTGGCGCCATAAATCAACAATCTATCAACTTCACTGGAATTTCCCAAATCAATAAATCTTTTAAATTCATCTATTTCAGACATTTATGTGTTATTTAAAGGTGTAATTTAAAATTTCTTGAAGCTGACTATATAATCTAAAACTTAGTTTTCTACCTGCATTACTGATTAAGAGCATAGACCTTTCCTTATTCTGCATTAAAATTATTTCTGCACGATAAAAATCGTTTTCAGGATTTTTCTTTGTTCTTATAATTTCCCAATTATTTGATTCAAGAAAAGGCTCAAATAAATCATATGCGGCTGTACTATTTGATTCATAAGCATAATATTCTAATGAAATATCTTGACTTTTGAAGTTTCCATGTTGGTCAAACTTTACATTTATTTTGGCGTTCTTGAAATTTTGAAATCCACTTTGATCTATAGCCATGTAGGGAATATCTCGGTAACCAATTCTCTTGTTGAAATCAATCATTGTATAGCCGTCAATCATTTTCAATGGCTTACCATCTGGAGCCTTAATTCCTGGATAGGCGTCTTGCTCTGGTACGTGTTTTTCAATGAATTTTATGTTTTCAAAATTTAACATTTCCTTGTATTCACCTAGTGAAATATGGGGGTTTAAATTACAAGCGATTAATGCTTCATTTAAAGCAGTTATAAATTTCATAAAATTAATTTAAGTTATTTTTTTTAATTATTTCCCTAAAAATCTTATAATCGTGCTTCCTCATTATAGTAGTTATATAATAAAGCGCATTGAAAAGCAATTATAGGTAGGATCAATCACCATTCTTTAATGCACTCTAGTTTTTTAGATGTTTGTTGTAAATAACAATCAATTAAATATGCAAATGAATCAACAGCAATAAAACCCTTGTCATCAATGTGTATATTTAAATCATAATTTAATAATGTTTTCATTTTAAGAAAAGACCCGTTACCATGAAGCCAATTTATAACATCAGGAAATGCCCAAATTAATATAGGTGGAACGGGAAACTTATTCAGATTTGAATTAATGGCCGTATATATACCCATATTCATCATGGTTAAAATATTTTTTTCTTCAATTAAAATTTTAAGTGAAGGAGCTGTTAAATAATTCATTAACTTTTCTTTCAATAATTCATCATCATTAGTGCCCAAGGAAGAAAGAAATTCTTGCATGGGATTCCTAAAAGGAGGGTGCCCATAATGTTCTGTAAATGTGTAATAAGATTTATTACCATTAATTTTTACCTGAGAAATTCCATAAGGTAAAAAAAGACTTTTATTTAATTTAATAAATTCTTGATTAATATAATTTTGGGCATCTACAGCCAATTCCCTTTCTTGATTTGCAACATCATCAAACAAATCTTTGAATTCATCCCCTTCTTCATTACAAAACATTACAAAACTTTTGAGAAAATAATTGTTCATCTTAGCAAGATTTTTAGTTTTATTGAATTCATTTAATGAATAAATCGTACAAAGCATCCATTTTGTCTAGGATAGACTTGTATTGTTCTGCATTTATTCCTATTTCCTCTGCAATTGAAAGGCAATAATGAATTTCTTTCTCAAGTATTTTTCCGTCAGCATGCATCATTGAATGCATTGCACAGATATACCATTCTTTTTGGCTCCTGTCTAATGTATTTAGGATGGGGAAATTATTTTGTTGAAACATTCTTTGCATTATTGGGGATAAATTTTGAGGATCAAAATGTATTCCAAGCGTTCTAGATGTTGATTTTAATAATTCGAGTTCTTTTAAATGCAATTCCTGATCACATTGTGCTACGATTAAAAGGCAATGCATAACTGCAACCTTTTGTTCTTCTGAAAAACTATTACGAAATTCCGATAATTCAATATCCATGGTATTTTTTATAATTACACCTACTCTTTAATGGATTTTCGGCATCCTCCATTTATTGTTGTTTAAACTTGCCCATAACGTTTTGCAAATAGGCGATCGGCTTTGCTGGCGCTTATTTGCTGTTATGGGCTGGTATTATTTTAGTCGTTTTTCCAATTCACTCTTCGCGTATACGAATGCATTTTCAACTGAATTAAACAACTTCGGTATATTAGATTCATCTTTTAATAATTCACCAAATATTATTGAGGTTGGCTCTGAAAGTTTGAAGTAGCATAAAAATTCTTCACGGCTTTCAATTCTCATTCTATCAGCTGAATAAACTCTCAGTTGCTCAATTGTTATCCAAACTGAAATGTTATTTATTTTTATGTTTTCTACTATCATTTTATTAAATTAAATGGATTTCAATAATTTATTTAGAAAGATATATCTTGGGTTATCCTTTTTATTTAAAGGATTTGCTCCAATAAAATTGCAATACTGAGATTCTGTGAAAACATCGCTTTTATCATTGTTGCAAAAATAACAGCATAATACACAATTATCGATGGAATAAGGACCTTTGGGATTTTTTCTATCAACCTCGAAAGACTTACCTCGAGTACCATATTTTTCTACACCAATTTTGTTTTTGTATTTATACGTGAAGAATCGGTTTGAGCTTAATTTACCTCTTTCAATAATACTAATTTGAGTTTCGATTTCTATACCACAATAGTAGCATCCTAAATCTAAATTTTCAGAATACCAGTTTAAAAACTCTTCTTTTGAAAATTCTCTCACCCCTCTTTGCTTGAAGCTATAATAAAGGTTTGTTAAACGATTTCGTTCAGCAGCCTCCATGTAATTATCTAATTCCTTTAGTATTCTTATTAATTTTATACAACTGGTAAGTCTGAATTCCTGTCAATAAATTATTCGTATTGATTGAAGATTCCACTTCTTTCAATTGGCTTGTAACGGACCTATTTAAGTCTTCGAACGACTCTTGTGTAACATAGCTTAAGTGACTTAATTCGCTCACAATATTTTGTTCCATATTGTAAATTGAATACATTAAATCATCCAATTTGTCTCCAATATTTGTTAGTTTTTCGGACACCTCGTTTTCCCAATTTGAATTGAACATTCCAAGTTTGTCAAATGATTCATATATTTCATAGAATGTTATTAAATCTTCTGAAACCAATGCGCCAATCATGTTTATTGAATGAAATACCAAAAGTTCATATGCATGAATTTGATTTTTCAAAAGATGCACTCTTTCTTCTAACTCTTCTTGCGTACTTGTATCACGTATTGACTCGAAAATCTTTTGAGTATTTTGCTTTTTTGTTTTAATGAAATTAGAAACTTTAACAAACTGATGAATGTAGTTTTTATCAATATCAATTACTCTTTTTTGATTTTTCGAGAACAATTTATTGAATTCATTTTCGATTAAATCAATTTCACCATTTCCATCCTTATCTAATTCAGTAAGTGCATTCTTTTGATTTGCAATTAATTCAGTGCGTTTTTTTTCTAATTCTTCATTTTCCAAACGCTGACGTTCTGCTGCAATTCGCAGAATTTCGGTATTATAATCTTCTTTTGCACGGTTAAGTTTAATCTTTAATTCTTCGTATAAGTCAATATTAAATTTATACGTGCCTTCCTTTTTTACTTCTAAACCCCTAACTTTAATCTTTCCATAAGCTGTAAAGGTTTTGTGATTAGCTTCAAGTTGAAAAAAATCATCAATAGAAAAAGATTGTACCCGTGTTGCTCCGATTCCAATGTTAAAAACGTAAAAATTCTCTGGGGTAAGAATTATTCCTTCAGGAAACGCAAAAATTATGTTTTCCCTAGCACAAAGCTCTTTTGTTTTGTCTTTGTTATAACCTGAAAAGTCAGATGTGGTAAACATTTTTGTTGCGGTTTTAAGTACCTCTTCTGCACTCAGTAATTTTGATGAATTTTTCTGATAGAATTCTATCAATGCTTTATTGTAAATTGATTTATCCATATTTCTTTATTTTAACTTGCCCATAACGTTTTGGCGCTTGGCGCAGTGGCGGATTTCGGAGCACAAAACTGTCAATACACCACAAAAGTTGATGCGAGGTGCAATGTTCAATTAACCACGATA
>Ga0194123_10005590_pt1 | contig 13388 bp, 10 predicted proteins | sample TA2MahsurfametaG_5_FD_155479 | JGI IMG/M metagenome (GOLD analysis project Ga0194123, IMG submission 155479) | Freshwater microbial communities from Lake Tanganyika, Tanzania - TA2015023 Mahale A surface | ecosystem: Environmental > Aquatic > Freshwater > Lake | place: Tanzania: Lake Tanganyika... | reverse complement strand
ACCTTGCCCTTGCCCAGGAGGTGCAGGGTGCGGCGCAGTCTGCAGAGTCAGGACGCAAGCCCCTGGTGCTTCTCATCAGTCTCGACGGGTTTCGTGCCGACTATCTGGGGCGCGGTCATGCACCAACGCTTCAGAAACTTGCGGCAGCGGGATTGCAGGTTGCTGCGATGGTGCCGGTGTTTCCCACCTACACCTTCCCCACCCATCTGAGTCTCGTCACCGGCCGTCATCCCGGGGGCCACGGCATCGTCAACAACCTCATGCGCGATCCAGCCACCGAACAGGTTTTCCGGCTCGGCGCCCGCGAGGCAACCGAGAACCCCTTCTGGTGGGAAGAGGCCACGCCGATCTGGCTCACCGCAAAGGCGCAGGGCAAGCGCAGCGCCACGCTTTTTTGGCCTGGGGCCGATGTGGCGATCCGGGGTATGCGCCCCGATGACTGGATCCCCTACGAACACGGCATGACGCACGAGCGGCGCATCGCGCTGCTCCTCGAGTGGCTCGCCCGCCCCGATCCACAGCGCGCCGACTTTGCCACCCTGTATTTTTCCGACGTGGATTCCGCCGGACATGCGCGTGGGCCCGACAGCGACGAGGTGAACCGCGCCATCACGCGGGTGGATGCCTCGATCGCGGCACTCCTCGAAGGCCTCGAGCGCCTGGGGCTACGCAAGGTCACCACGCTGGTGATCGTGGCCGATCACGGCATGCGTTTTGTGCCGATCATCAACACGCTCGACGGTGCGGCTCTGCTCGAGGATTTTCCCCGCGCGCGCTGGGTGTGGCTGGGGCCCACCTCCGGAGTCGACCTGCACGGTGAAGACGAGGCGGCGGTGCTGCGGCGGCTCTCCCGGCAGGAGCGCCTGCGCTGCTGGGCGCGCGCGCAAGTGCCTGTCCGCTTCGGACTCGGGGCGCATCGCCGGGTACCCGACATCGTATGCCTTGCCGAGGGGGGCTACGCCATGGGCCAGAACCGCTTCAGGCCCGGCCCTCTCGGCCAGCACGGCTTCGACCCGGCCGACCCTCAGATGCACGGCTTGCTGCTTGTTTCCGGCCATCGGGTTGTGCCAGTGCGGCTGCGCAGCGTGCATCAACTCGACGTCTACCCGCTGCTTTGTGCCTTGCTCGGCATCGAAGCTGAAGCGCACGACGGAGGCGACAGCCTGATCAAGGCGCTGGCGCTCGAGCCCCACAGGCGCTCACGCTAATCCTCCACAGGCGCTGGCGCTCGAGCCCCACAGGCGCTCACGATGATCCTCCACAAGCGCTCATGCTGAAACTCCAGAGGCGTTCGGCGAGTGTGTCGTCGCTCGCAAGAGGGCTGGTGCGCGCCGGTCGGCACTCGGCAAAGTAGAGGCCGCTCTCCGAGGGGTCTGCGCGGGTTGCGCAATGGAGCGTGGTGCGTGCGCCTTCCTCGGGACTGAGCATCGGTCGAAGCCTGAGCAGTGGCCGCAGCACGGCAGGTACGGTGCGCCAGATCTCGGTGGCCACCACGCCCGGGTGAAGCGCAAAGCTCGAAACCCGGCTGCCCGCGAGGCGGCGCGCCAGCGCCCGGTTGAAGAGAATGTTGCACAGCTTGGAAACTGAATACTCCTCGATTCCGCTGATCGACCGGGTGGGGCTGCGCAAGCGCTCCCAGGGGATTGATCGCGCCATCCAGTGTGCGCGACTTGCCACATGCACCACACGCGCAGAAGGCTGCGCCTTGAGGTGCTCGAGCAGCAGCAGGGTGAGCTGAAAGTGCCCGAGGTGGTTCACCCCGAAGGCCATCTCGAATCCCTCACGGGTCGCACCTCGCGCACCGGCGAGCCCGGCATTGTTGATCAGCAGATCGAGTGCTTCCCCGCGCGCGAGGACTCGTTGCGCACATGCGCGCACATCCTCGAGGTTGTCGAGTGCAATCGGCTCGAAGCGCACCCGAACCCGTGGGTTGATCGCCGCAACTTCGGCGATCACGCTTTGGGTACGCTCCCTGGAGCGTGCCGCCAGCGTGAGGTGCACCCCCTGGCGAGCAAGTTCGAGCGCGGTGATGCGCCCGATTCCAGTGTTTGCCCCGGTGATGAGGGCGTGCTGTTTCATGGTGTGTGCAACCCCAGGCGGCTCAATCCCTCTCCCGATGCACATCGTGGGTCACGATGCCGCTGCCCGGCGGCGGCATTTCGAGCCACTGGTGATGTTTGAGCACCCGACGGGTGTCCTCATAGCCACTGCTCCAGTGTTCACGCATTGAAGTGCCCGAAAACTCGTAGACCTTGGCATGACCCTCGTAGGCTTTTTGCTGGTAGATCAGGTGCAGGATCGTGATGTCGGGCAGTTTCTCCAGCTGGGCGCGCAGTTGCCGTTGCTCGGGGTCGAGCTGGTGCTCGGGGATGCTCTCGAGCGCCTTGCGCGCCACCTGCTTCCACTGACGCAGATTACGGTAGGCGTCGGTGTTGGAGCGGGTGCGCGAGGAGAACATGATGTCCTTGTAGCGCGCAAGCACCTCCATCATGTCGCGCGGCAAGGCACCGCGCGCGCTGAAGAGGTCCACCTGGAACACCAGCGTATTGAGCGGATCCTCGCGTTCCAGCAGATGCCGCAGCGGGGTGTTCGAGACGATACCGCCGTCCCAGAAGTAATCGGTACCGATCTTCACCATCGGCAGCGCGGGTGGAAGTGCGCCGCTTGCCATGATGTGCTCGGGGTCGATGTCCTCGAGGCGGTTATCGAAGTAGATGAAGTTGCCGCTCATCACATTCACGGCGCCGCAGGCAAAGTGCACCGGGCCATGGTTGAGCAACCCGAAGTCGACCAGTTCGAGGAGCGTCTGGCGCAGTGCGTCGGCGTGGTAGAAGCTTGTTGCGTGTTCCGACCCGGTCAGTGCAAGCCAGGGGTTGATCGGTCGTGGATCGAAGAATCCGGGCTGCCCTCCGAGCATCGTCATCAGCGAACTTGTGGCGTTGCGGGCGCGCCGGAAAAGATCCCCGTCGGGTGTGAACGGCCAGATCTTGCGTTGGGTGATCGTGGTCCAGAAACGCTCAAGCTGCTCCAGGCGCTTTTCGGGTGGATTGCCCGCAATGATCGCAGCGTTGATGCCTCCGATCGATACCCCGCTAACCCAGTCGGGCTCCATGCAGGCCTCGTGCATCGCCTGGTACACACCCGCCTGGTAGGCGCCGAGTGCGCCGCCGCCCTGGAGGACCGTGGCGATCCGGTCGCATCCTGCGGGCTTCCAGGGACTGTCGCGATGATGGGTGCGCTTGCGTCGTTGCGGCGGGGCATCCATCAATCCAGGCGATGCTCCGCAGTCTGGTCGCTGAAGTCCCTCAGGGTGGTGAGGATCGCAGCCTTGCGGCGCAGCAGGTCGCGCTCGCGCGAGTTGAGTTCGTAGCGGGCAATGATCGTGGCGATCTGCAAGCGGTTGCCCGTGCTGTTGAGGTCGAGCGGAGCGAAGCTGCGCTGGATTGCCTCAACCTGCAGGCCGAGCAGGTCGATTTGATGATGCGGATCGGCAAGGTGCGAAAGCCTCAGGTCGATGCCGCGCAATTCCTGGTCGAGCTTCGCCCGCGCCGCACCGTGCCTGGATCGATGCGTCAGGTCTTCCTCATCGATACGATCATGGTGCCTCAATGCTGAGCCTCCCTCACACCGTATCCTTAACCCAGATCGATGAAAGGTCGATGACGGCACGCGATCATCCCGACAAGCGGCGTCTTGAGCCCCTCAAAGCCATCCCGCCTTGCGAAAGCGCCTGTAGAGGAGCGCGGCGACCGAGACGATAACGGACAACGCAAGCGGATAGCCCCAGGTCCAGGCAAGTTCGGGCATATGCTCGAAGTTCATGCCCCAGATGCCCGCGAGCGCAGTGGAGGCTGCAAAGATGGCGGCCCAGGCTGCAAGGCGTTTGGTTACTTCGCTCTCTTCGATCGTGACCATTGAGAGGTTGACCTGGATGGCGGTGGCGATCGATTCGCGGACCGCATCGAGCGCGCCCATGATTCTTGCGAGATGGTCGTGAACGTCGCGGAAGTACTCCTGCGACTGCGCGCACACTGGCGGCACCCGGCCTCCGTAGAGCTTTCCGATGAATTCCGACATTGGAAGCGCCGCATGGCGCAGCACCGTGGACTGCTGCTTGAGCTTGAAAAGGCGCTCGATATGCTTGCGTGCGTCCGGGCGGACAAAGATGTCCTCCTCAATCGATTCGAGCTCGCTTTGCAGCGACTCGGTGAGCTCGAAGTAACGGTCCACCACATGGTCGAGCATGGCGTAGAACACATAGCCCGGCCCATGCCGCAGGAGTTCGGGCTCGGTCTCGCAGCGCTGGCGTACACCCAGAAAATCCTGGTTGCTGTTGGAGCGGAACGATACGATGAAGTCGCGGTCGATGAAGATGTCGATCTCGCCCACGCTGATCTCGCCGTCCACCCGTTCGAGTAGCTGGATCACGCTGAAGAGGGTTGTGCCGTACTCCTCGAGCTTGGGGCGCTGGTGTCCGGTCATCGCATCTTCGATCGCGAGGGGGTGCAGCCCGAAATGCCGCTGAAGGCGTGCAACCTCTTCCTGTGCTGCATCCTTGAGCGCCACCCAGATGAAGCGGCCATCACCGGTTTTCGCGCGGTCGAGGGTGTTCAGGTCAAGCGTCTCCGCCCGTTTGCCCTCGGCATAGACTGCACAGTTGATCAGCATGGGTGCTTCCTCTAGCGACTGAGGTCGGATTCGCGGCGCAGCAGCAGCACCGGCCCGGCGCGATGCATCGGGCGAAAGACGGCCGCCGGTCCGGCCCCCTGCTCGAGCGCCGCAAGCTCGCGGGAGCGCAGGATGACCTGCTCGCCGGGTTTGGGCAGTCTGTCCTCGGTGATGCGTTCCCGGTAGAACGCCACCGAGGGAGCGCGGAAACGGTAGGTCACTGCAGGCTGCGCTGCACTCGCGCGGGCGACTTCGCGGGTTGGCCCCTGAAGCACCGCGCCGAGCAGCGGCAGCACCGACAGGCACAGACTCAGGTGCATCGCCACACCGAGTCCAAGAAGGGGCCCAAGGCCCCCAAGGCCCCCAAGGCCCCCAAGGCCCCCAAGGCCCCCAAGGCTCCCGGGGCTCCCAGGGCTCCCAAGCCCCCCAGAGCCCCCAGGGCGCAGCCGCATTCCCGGCCCCGAGCGGCCGGGCGAGGCCAGTGCCCAAAGGGAGGCCAGGCACACACCAAGGGCGAGCCAGCCGAAGGAGGCGAGGCTTGCAGGAAGTCCCCCGGCCGCGGCTTCGACGGACGGGGGGTCTGCCCCTTCAAGGAAAGCCCACGACTGTGCGCGGAAGGCAAGGAGTTCACGGTAGTAGTCGCCCTCGGGTCGTTGTTGGGCCAGCGCCTGCAGGATCGGATCGAGAAAGAGGCCAGGAAGCACGATCGCCAAGCCGAGCACGAGTCCGAGCAGCAGCTCGATCCGGCGCGGGCCGTCGCCCAGCGCCGCAAGCATCAGCAAGGGCAACAGAGCGTACATTGCGTAGTGCGGCAGTTTTGTGGCAACCAGACTGAACACGATCAGCAGGCTTGCGCACCAGGCTGCGAGTGCCTGGGTTTCGACGCGTCGGGGAGCGCTGCGCAGGGTGCGCCAGGCGCCGGCGAGTATCCAGGGGGTGAAGGGCAGTGCAAGCACCAGCATCATGAGCGGCGTGTAGGCCATCGAGCCGCCGTGTCCCTCGAGCGGGCGCAGGCTGCGCTCCAGGTGGTGCTTGCCGAAAAGTCCGGCAATGAACGCCGAGTCAAAACGAAGGTAGGCATACAGGTACCAGGGCAGGCAAAGGCCGAGCCACAGGCCGGCTGCGGCGAGGTCCGAGAAGGCATGGCGCAGCGGTGCGAGCCCCCGGCGAAGCACACACACGCCAAGCACCGCAACTGCCGGAACCACCAGCCCAATCAGGCCCTTGGTGAGCACTGCAAGCGCCGAGAACGCCCAGGCAAGGCGCAGTGCCAAGCGCGGCAGGGGTGCTTCCAGGCGCATCGACTCGATCAGGCAAAGCACCGAAAGCAGCAAGAGCAGATGGAGCAGGGCATCGGCCGTTGCCGCATGCCGCATCACCAGGGGACCCAGGCTGCTCGAAAAGAGCACCAGCGCTAGGACGGCGTTGCCAGGGTTTGCGGTCCAGCGTGCCGCAAAGAAGGATGCGACCAAAGCTGCACCGAGCCCGGCGAGGATCGAGGGCAGACGCGCTGCGAGTTCGTGCAGGCCGAAGGCCGCAAAAGACGCAGCCTGCAGCCAGTAGATGAGGATTGGCTTGTCAAAACGCGGTTGCCCGTTGAGGTAGGTGAAACCGAAGTCTGCGCTTTCGAGCATTTCCCGGGTGGCTTCCGAAAATGCCCCCTCGTCCACATCGAAGAGCGGTGCCAGCAGGGCGCCAACCAGGCTTGCAAAGAGCGCAACCCCGAGAAACGCAACGAGGCCAGGCCCGAACGCAGTTGCTGCGCTGCCGGGGTTCAGCCGCCGAGGCATTGAAGCGCAGGGGCCTCGTGAGGCGGAGGTCGGGGCGTTGCCGCAGAGCCGCCACGTACCTCTTCGCGAATCACGTAGAGTCGCCTCGGGGTGGCCTGCTGATGGCTGCGTACGATGAACTCGGCAAGAACGCCGGTGGAGAGCATCTGCACGCCCGAGAGCGTGAGCAAGACGCCGAGGAGCAGGATCGGGCGGGTGCCGATCGACTCACCCAGGGCGAGCTTGAGAAAGCCGAGCCAGCCCAGGATTCCGGTGCCCACGATCAGCATGGGCAGACCAACAGCACCGAAAAAGTGCGCGGGTCGCCCCTCAAAGCGCAGGAAAAAGATCACGGTGAGCAGATCGATCAGCACCCGGAAGGTGCGCGACAACCCGTACTTGGATTGACCGAGGGTGCGCGGACGATGATGCACCTCGATGTAGCGCATGCGGTGGACCGAGGTTACCGTGGCAAGCCAGATCGGGATGAAACGATGCATCTCGCCCATCAGTCGAACGCGCTTGAGCACGTTGCTGCGGTAGGCCTTGATGCCGCAGCCCAGGTCAACCGAGCGCACACCGGTGAGCCAGCCGATCAGGCGGTTGGCCATGGCCGAGGGCAGCTTGCGCAGCAAAAGCGTGTCTTGCCGCCTGCGCCGCCAGCCCGACACCATGTCGAGGTCATGGGTGTGCAATTCCAGGAGCAGGCGCGGGATATCGCGCGGATCGTTTTGCATGTCGCCATCGAGCGTCACGACGAATTCGCCGCAGGCGGCATCGATCCCCGCCTGCAGGGCTGCGGTCTGCTTGAAGTTCTTCGCAAGGCACAGGAGCCGCGCCTGGGGGCACTGGGCGATTGCCGCAGCCAGCGCGCTGCGGGTCTGGTCGTGGCTCCCGTCGTCCACCAGGATCAGCTCCCATGGCCGCCCGCCGTCCAGCATCACTGCGATGATTTCCGCTGCGGCCGCAGCGGCCAGTTCCTCCTCGTTGTAGAAGGGCACGATCACCGAGACCATGCCTGGCTGCACCGCGCAGCCGACCTCAGCGCTGCCGAACACGTTCATCACGCGCGCAACGTTGTGCAGCGAGCAGCGGGCCGGCGAGCACCATTGCGGCGAGCACCATCCCGAGTGCGAGCGAGGCTTCGTGGCTGATCGATGGGGGCAGTGGCATCAGAAGCAGCGCAAGTGCGATCAGCGCCTTGGTCGCCCGCTCCAGGGCCAGGACGAGGCCCGCCTGTTCCTTGAATCGCTGGATGCGCTCGCTCAGGGCCACGCCGAGGATGCCGCAGCCAAACCCGATCGCAAGCCCGAGCCCTGCGCCCACCAGTACGTCGACAGGCCAGTGGGCGCCGCTTGCCACCCTCGCCAGGGCAACACCCACCGTGATAAGCCCCGCGACCGGGAGCAGCCAGCCATGTTCCAGCGTGTGCCTCGAGTCCTCGCGCTGCCGGTCGATGGCCGCCATGGCGCAGAGCGCTCCCACCACGGCAGCGATCGTGAGCGCGTGGCCTGAGGGCATCGATTTTGCGGTGAGGGTTTCGCCGATCGTGTAGAGGGTGCCGGGGTCATGGATCAGCGCTGCGGGCCGTGGAGCATTGATCAGGCTCTTCACCGATGCACTCGCTGCGCCGGCTGCAAACGTCATCAGGGCGAGCGGCCCGATCCCGTACCCCTCGCGGACCGCAACCACGAAAAGCGACGCGGCACCCAGAAAATGCCCGCCCAGGTTGAGCGCTTGCCAGGCAGGGTCGGGAACGAGCACGAGAAGGGCCTGCAGCGCGAGGAACAATTCGCGCTGGTCAATCAGGCTGCAAAGCCATCCGAATCCAACGAGCGCGGTGGCGTTGAGCAGCACGCCGAGCGTTTCGGGGCGATCCAGGCGGATGGAGGGCTGGGTCATCGTGAAGGAGCAAGAGCCATTTCGCCGTGTTCGGCCAGGAGCCGGCAGATCCACATCAGTTGCTTCACTTCAGGAATCCGACCCTACCCACCTTAGTATACTTTGGCGCGGTGACGTCCCACTCCCTCTTTCACCGTGCGCTTGCCCCCACTGCCCTCGCCTGGCTTGCGATCCATCTCGGGCTGATCCACGCCAGCGGTCTGCCGCTCACGACCGACGAATTGCAATACTGGCTCTGGTCGGAGTCGCTCGCCTGGGGCTACTACTCCAAGCCTCCGGGCATCGCCTATGCGATGGCACAGTGGCGCCGGATCGATCCTCAGGGCGAGGCCTTGCGCGTACTACCCCAGATCCTGCTGCTTGCGGCCTGCGCGCTGGTGGTCCCGCTTGCGCGCGAAGCGGGGCTGGATGCAAGGCGTGCATGGCTTGCGGCCCTCCTCATGGCTTGCACTCCGTTTCTTGGATTCGCGCAGTGGTTTGCGACCACTGATGCGTTGCTCCTTCTTTTCTGGAACCTCTCGCTCCTGGCTGCGTGGCTCGCGTTTCAGCGGGGCGGTGTTCATTACTGGGCGATGCTGGGGCTTGCGGGCACACTGGGTGTGCTTTCCAAGCATTTCATGCCCTTCTTTCTGTTGGGGCTGCTTGCCTTTGCAGTCTGGGAAAAGGGGCGTGATCCCGCTGTCTGGCGAGGTCTGGCGGTGGCAGCGCTTGTTGCAGGCCTCTTGCTCGCGCCGCACCTGCATTGGCTCTTCAGCCATCCCGACGAGACCCTGGCACACCTTGCCGAGCTGCAGTCTGCGAGGGGCAATGCCCACACGGCGCTCGGCTCGGCCTGGATGCGCGGCGTCGAGTTTGCGCTCGCGCAGTGCATCGGGATCGGACCCTTGCTGATTCCGCTCGCACTGATCCCGGTTGCGCTCGAAATGCGTGGTGGTGCTGGACCTGAGCGTGCTCCCGGTTCGGCGCCTCCCGGGCCCATCGATCGATGGCTCCTTCTTCAGTCTCTGCCGGTGCTCGCGCTCTTCATCGGTCAGGCTGCGTGGAAGCAGGCCTACGCCAACTGGGCGCTTCCGGCTGCCTTCACGCTCGGAGTTTGGCTGGTGATTGTGCTGATGCGGCGCAAAGCCTGGCGATCGCTCTGCGCCTGGCTTCTCACAAACCTCCTTGTGGCAGCCTTCATCGGGCATGGGGCAAGTCTTCTGAATCGCGTGCTCGCTGCGCCCCTCGCACCCCTCGCACCCCCTGCAGCCCTCGCACCGGATAGCAGATCCGGATCAACGCGGCAGGCGTCGGTGGCCTGGCTCGACAAGATCGACCCCTTTCGCCGGCAGCGTGGCTGGGACATCTGGGTCGAGCAACTCAGGGCGCTTGAAAAGCCACCCCGGATTGCATGGGCTGTGCGCGACCGGGACAGTGCTGCGCGGATCCGTCATGCTTTCCCGGGGTCTTCCCTTGTTTACCTTTCCGAGCCGGGTGCCCCGGTAAGGCATCACTACGCAATCCACTTCGCGCCGGGCACTGAAGATGCGGACGCAGCGCCTTGCGCATGGGTTGTGGAGCGCAGCACGATGGCCGCCAACACCGTTGCGCGACCGCCCGAGGGCTGGGTGGCAGACCTGACCCGACCCCGCCTGGGCGGCGTTGCGGAGACATGGACGGTTCGCGAGGTGGCCTGTGCAACCCGCTGAGCGAGGGCATGCCCCCTCCCCCAAGGCCACCTCACCGGTGCTTCGCAGCATTCAATGGCCTTGGGTCAGTCTTTTGCTCACCTTGGCACTTTCCGTGATCTGGGCGGTCTGGCCCGAGATCGATCTTTGGGTCTCCGGTTACTTTTTTGCCGAGTCGTGCAACTGCTTTCCGGTATCCCGCGATGAGCGCTTCGCTGTGCTCCGCACCATCGATCTGGCGGTGGCCTGGGCGGGCCGCCTGGCGATCCCGGTCCTTCTTCTGACCGCACTCGCGGTAATCGTCTGGCGCGGGCTGCTGGGTACCCCCTGGGACCGGCGCCGGCTCTTGCGCAACTGCAGCTTCATGCTGGTGCTGGGCCTGATCACACCGCTCTTTCTGATTCACGAGGTGCTCAAGAAGGAGATCGGGAGGCCTAGACCGCGGGAGATCAGTGCCTTTGCGGGCGACAAGGTGTTCACCCCGCCCTGGGCGCTGAACCTTCGGCAATGTTCGAGGAATTGTTCTTTCCCGAGCGGACATGTTGCATTTCCCGCGTGGCTGATGAGCGCATGGCATCTCGGCGGTCGTCATCGCAGGCGTTGGCTCCTTGGGGGCGCGTTGGGATGCCTTGGCGTGGCAGCGTTGCGCATCGCGCTCGGGGCGCATTTCCTCTCCGACACGCTCGCCTCGGTGGCGCTGGTGTGGCTCAGTGGGTGGTTGCTCGCCCGCATTCCGTGGTGGCGCAACACCGCTCCCGAACCGTGAAGAGGCCTCGGGGGGAAGCCCAGGGCCCCTGAGTGTGACGCCAGAGATCCCGATCGCGAAGCGTGTGATTTCTCCCTTGCGGAGTTCCCGCGATCCCTGCGCCACGCGCAGGGTTGTCATCGCATTGCCATCTGGTTTGCCTAGTTTCTTCAGGGATTCGTGAACCGCTTCGATGCGCGTTGATGGTGGCATGAGCCCACTGGAGATGGACGAAGCAGGCTCACGGGTGTCCCTGCAACGAGGTGGAAAGGAATCCTGCATGCGAAGCGCTCTCATCGTTGGTACCGTGGCCGCACTCCTTGGCCTTGCCGGCTGTTCGGACAACCCGCCACTCTCAACGGGGCGCTTTGTGGATGCCCCGGTGGCTGGACTCAACTACACCGGAAGCACCGGAGTCACCGGGGTAACCGGAAGCGACGGCAGCTTCGCCTACGAGGAAGGTAGCGAGATCAGCTTTGCGGCGGCAGGCGTGGTCTTTCCCAGAGTGGCTGCCGCCGCGCTGCTCACGCCGCTCGATCTGGCGGGTGCTGCGAGCGCTGATGATGCTGGTGCCGTTGCAATTGCACGTTTCATCCAGTCGCTGGACGCCGACGGCAACCCCGACAACGGGATTGTCGTCGACCGCGCGAGGGTTTCATCGAGTGCGAGGCCTCCCGAGCGGTGGCACGATGCGAGCGAGGATGCGCTCAAGGCCTTGCTCGCCACCGGCATAGCCCTGCGCGAGGAGGAAGCTTCAAGACGGCACTTGCGTACCCAGGTTGGGGTGGCTGCCGGTTATCCGCGGATGACCATCGTTGGACGCTACAGCAGTGGGGGAACGCCGTCGACGCCCTCGCTCATCGCCGAGATCGTGGCTTACCACGCGGGCAGCAAGTCGCTCTTCGTGACGTGTGACACCGCAACCGAGCCGTCGTCTTTCAAGCGCATCGACCTTTCCGCGCTCGGAACCACCGCGCTCGCGAATCCGCGCACCTCGACCAACCTTACGGTGGCCGCGACAACCAACGTGGCGAGGGATGTGGACGGCGATGGATTCAAGGCAGGTGGCGTGCAGAGCCTCGACATCACGGGCGATCTCCTGGCGATCGCGGTTCAGGCAAGCAACAAGACCGACAACGGCGTCATTGCTTTCTACCGTCTCGACAACCGGGGCGCTGCAACCTTCCTGCGCAAGGTCACCGTGGGCTCACTTCCCGATGGTGTGGCATTTTCGCCGGACGGGCGCTTTCTGGTCGTGGCAAACGAGGGCGAACTCAGCAACACATTCCTGAGCGACGGGATCGATCCGGAGGGCTCCATCTCGATCATCCCGATTGCCTCGGGCACGCCCGCCGAGAGCGCCATCGCACTGCATTTCCGCGACTTCAACATCGGCGGAAGCCGCAACGGCGAGTTGCCCAGGGATCTGCGGATCGGGCGCAGTGGGGCGAGTGTGGCGCAGGATCTGGAACCCGAATACGTGACGGTGGCGGACGACAGCAAGACCGCGTACGTGACCCTGCAGGAGAACAACGCGGTCGCGGTGGTTGATCTCGAGAACCGGCGAATTGCGCGCATCTTTGCGCTTGGATTCAAGGACTACGGTGGACGCTCGCGTATCGCCCCTTCGGATCGCTACGCGGGTACCACTTCGGCGGTCTGGAACAATCCCACCGTTGGCCCGGTGCTGAAGAGCTACCGAAACGTGTTCGGGGTGTATATGCCCGACGGGATCGCAGCGTTCACCGTGGGCGGCAGGCCCTACTTCATCACGGCCAACGAAGGCGACGACCGCGACGATTTCCTCACCAATTTCGGTGCCGACAATTCCAGGGCGGAGACCGCCCGCTTCAGCGCACTACCGGCCGCGAGTCTCGATGCCACAGCATTTCCTGCGGACGTCGTTGCGAGGCTCAGGACGGACCAGGAACTCGGCCGGCTCACGCTGATGGCACGCGATGCGCGCGGCGCCTTTGGCGACACTGACAACGACGGCGACTACGACCGGGTGTATGTCCTGGGTGCGCGGTCGTTCTCCATCTGGGACGCCCAGACGGGAGGCCTTGTTGCTGACTCCGGTGATGAGGTCGAGCGGATTGTGTACAACGATGCCTTTGAGGACGCGGCAAACCGGCTCAACCTCCTCAAGGCTGCACAGGTGCTTGGCCGTCTCGACAACAAGGGCCCGGAACCCGAATCGGTGGTTGTGGGTCGGATCGGACAGGAACTCTACGCCTTCGTTGGTCTTGAGCGTTCAAGTGGCGTCTTGATGGTGAACATCAGCAACCCCGCTCGGCCAAAGGTGGTGCAGTACCTGCGAAACACAAGCGATCTCACCGACGGCGATATTTCCCCGGAAGGCCTCAAGTTCATCCCGGCCGACAAGAGCCCCACCAATGTTCCGCTGCTGGTCGTGGGTCATGAAGTTAGCGGTTCGGTGCTTGTGATCCAGATCCGCTGAGGTCCCTCGTGAACCCGGAACCCTCACCCTTGCCCTCGGGGCCCGCCGCCATGAACGGGCGCCACAACGCCATGAAGGCCTTGCAGCATGGCTTGACGGCCTTTGCGCTTTGTGCAGGTCTGGTGGGGCTTGTGGCTTGTGGAACTTCGGGCTCCGGCGGCGATGCCGGTCAGGGC
>Ga0194123_10005585_pt1 | contig 13393 bp, 13 predicted proteins | sample TA2MahsurfametaG_5_FD_155479 | JGI IMG/M metagenome (GOLD analysis project Ga0194123, IMG submission 155479) | Freshwater microbial communities from Lake Tanganyika, Tanzania - TA2015023 Mahale A surface | ecosystem: Environmental > Aquatic > Freshwater > Lake | place: Tanzania: Lake Tanganyika... | reverse complement strand
GACGAGGGCGTTGATCGGCACGGAGTCCGGCTGGGGATCGAGCTGGGCGAGCTCGACGAGCATCTTCAGGCGGTCGTCCACCGTCTCACCCATGCCGATGATGCCGCCGGAGCAGACCTCGAGGCCGGCCTTGCGGACGTTCGAGAGCGTCTGGAGGCGGTCGTCGTAGGTGCGGGTCGTGATGATCTTGGAGTAGTGCTCGCGCGAGGTGTCGAGGTTGTGGTTGTAGACGTCGCAACCGGCCTGCTTGAGGCGGGCGGCCTGCTGTTCGCTGACCATCCCGAGGGTGCAGCAGACTTCGAGGCCGAGCTCCTTCACGCCGGCGACGGTGTTCAGGACGCTGTCGAACTGCTTGCCGTCGTTCACACGGCGCCACGCGGCGCCCATGCAGAAGCGGGTCGCGCCGCCGGCCTTGGCCTTACGGGCGTCGGCGAGGATCGCCTGGGTCTCCATGAGGGCCTCGGTCTCGAGGCCGGTCTGGTTGTGGATCGACTGCGGGCAGTAGGCGCAGTCCTCGGGGCAGGCGCCGGTCTTGATCGACTTCAGGGTGCAGAGCTGCACGCCGGCCGGATCCTGGTGGGCCTGGTGGACTTGCTGAGCCTTGAAGATCAGCGTGTTGAGCGGCAGGTCGTAGAGCGCTCGGGCTTCGGGGAGGTTGGGCATATGTAAAAAGGGTTTTAGCGGATAGCGGTTAGCGGTTAGGAAAGATGCGTGAGGTAGGGGCAGCACCACGTGCTGCCCTAGTCTGCTTTGAGGCTCGGCAGAACATCATCCATCGCGAGGCGGACGGCGCGGACGAGGTGCTTCACTTCGTCGGCCTGGATGGAGATCGGCGGGACGAAGAGGATCGAGTCGCCCAGCGGACGGATGATGAGCCCATGGCGACGAGCGGCGAGGGCGACCTGGAAACCCGCGCGGGTGTCGGTCGGCCAGCGCTCGGCATTGGCCGGCTTGAACTCGACGGAGCCCGTGAGGCCGAGCTGACGGAAGGTGCGGACGTGCGGATGGCCGGCGAAAGCGGCCGCCATCTCGCGGCCGAGTAACGCGGCGCGCTCGGCGACCTGTCCCGAAGCCAGCATGGGCTTCAGCTTGCGCAACGAGGCGCGGGCGACCGCGCAGGCGAGCGGATTGCCCGAGAAGGTGTGACCGTGAAAGAAGGTCTTTCCTTCGGAGAACTTCCCGAGGAAGGCCGCGTAGATCTGCTCCGAAGTCAGGGTCGCGGCGAGCGGCAGGTAGCCAGCGGCGAGGCCTTTCGCGAGACAGAGGAAGTCGGGAGTCACGCCCTCGCGTTCCGCCGCGGTCAGGGCGCCGAGTCGACCGAAACCGGTGAAGACTTCGTCGAGGATCAGGTGCACGCCGTATTGGCGGCAGAGGGCGGCGACGGCCTGCACGAAGCCCGTGGGCTGCTGGACCATGCCAGCGGCGCCCTGGACGACAGGCTCGAGGATCAGGCAGGCGGTCGTGGCGGCATCGCGCTCAAGGATGGCCTGCAACGCGGCCAGCGAGGCGGCGGCATCGGAACGGGTGACCTGGCCGGCGCACTCGGAGTGGACCGGCGCGGGGAAAGTCTGGGCGGCGAAGAGCCAGGGAGTGAAGCGGCGGTGGAACTCAGAGCGCTCCCCGACGGCCATCGTCCCGAAGGTGTCGCCGTGGTAGGCGCCTTCCATCGAGATGACCCCGCGCTTGGCGTCCTGCCCGACGAGCTGCCAGTATTGGAACGAAAGCTTCAGCGCGACCTCGATGGCGTTGCTGCCGTTGTCGGTGTAGAAGCAGCGCGGCAGGGCGCAGTCCGTCAGTCCGGCGAGATCGGCGGCGAGCTCGGTCGCGACCGGATGGTTCAGGCCGAGCAGCGTCACGTGCGCGACCTGGTCGAGCTGCTCGCGGAGGGCGCGGTTCAGGTCGGGGTCGTTGTGGCCGTGGACGTTCGTCCAGACCGAGGCGTTGCCGTCGAGGTAACGCTTCCCTTCCCCGTCGATCAGCCAGTTGCCCTCGCCGCGGGCAAGGTGCAGGCGGGGATTGTCCTGATACTCCCGCATCTGGGTAAACGGATGCCACCCGAAACGCCGGTCGGCGGCATCGAGGGCGTCCGTGGCGGACGAGGCGGCTGCGGTGGCCGTCGGCATACCCTATGCCTAGGGCCCTCCCGCCCTATTGTTAAGCCCGAAGTAGGGGGAGGTTTACAATGGCCAGGATCCAGGGTTTAGCGGTTGGGAATCACACGAACTCAAGGGGAGACCGGAAACCGGGAAGTGTGCTGCGGGCATGTGCACCCCAGCTAACCATCCGGCTTCCCCATGGCGCCCCCTTTGAGTCCTGCATCTCCCCCTATACTCGATACTCCATACTCAATACTCTCGCGTCTGCACCTTTGCACAGGCCATAGGCCGGTCTGCACTTTTGCACTTAGGGAAAGGCACGAAAAAGGCCGCCCATGCGGACGGCCTTTGCTTCGTCGGTAAACCCGACGGCTTATTCGAAGTCGTAGATCTTGACCGAATCCCAGTAGGCCTTGCAGTCCTTGATGAAGTCCTGGTGGATCGGGTCGACCTGGTAGGCGTCGTGGTCGGCGTGGTTCTTGAACACGAAGAACTCGGCGAAGTCGTAGGAGGTGTCGATGATCGGGCGGACGGCGTGCTTGCTCGGGACGCCGACGTAGCCGCTGTGGATGCTCTTGATCTTGAGCAGGCCGCGGAGCTTGGTCTCGAATTCGGCGCGCTGGGCGGCGGTGAGGTCCTTTTTCAGGTAGAAGAAGACGACGTGGTGGAACATAGGAAGGACAGGTTTGGCCAGGTCCCGGCCGAAGGAAACAGCAAAGTGCGCCGGCCAAAGGCGTCCTTGCCTCAGGACGGTCGCGGGACACGCTGGCGGCCTCGCAATGCAGTCCCTCGTCCCCCTCTTCCCGGAAGTCACGCCCGCCCAGTGGGAGCAGCTCACCGCCATGGCCGCGCTCCACCGCGAATGGAACGAGAAGATCAACCTGGTCTCGCGCAAGGACATCGAGAACCTCGAGCGCCACCACTACGCCCCGTGCGTCGCGGCGGTGAAGTTCCTCAAGCTCATGGACGGCTGCCGCGTCATGGACGTCGGCACCGGCGGCGGCTTCCCCGGCCTCATCCTCGCCGTCCTCTACCCCAAGGCCCGCTTCACGCTGGTGGACTCGGTCGGCAAGAAGATCACCGTCGTCACCGACATCGCCGCGCGCCTCGGCCTCAAGAACGTCGACGTCAAGAACGCCCGCGCCGAGACGATGAACCACGAGCACGACTTCGTCACCGGCCGCGCCGTGGCGGACCTCCGCACGTTCGTGCACAACACCCGCCAGCTGCTGTGCAAGGGCCAGAAGCACTCCCTGCCCAACGGCATCCTCTACTGGCAGGGCGGCGACCCCGCCGAAGAGGCCGCGAAGTCCAACCTGAACCCCGTGTTCAGCTTCGAACTCCGTCCCTTGCTCTGGAACGACGAGAAATTCGAGGGCAAGCGCATCGTCCTCTACCGCAGCCAGGACCTCCTCCGTTGCAAGAAGCCCGACCTGCCGGGCATGACACAATAGGTCCGCCCCCCGCCTTGACCCTTGGGCGGCAACCCGCACGGTAGGGGCGATGTCCCGTCAGAGACTCCCTTTGAACCCGGCCGGCGAGCGCCTTGAGGCCCTCCTGCGCCAACGCATCGTCTACCTCGACGGCGCGATGGGCACCATGATCCAGCAGCTCAAGCTGCAGGAGGCCGACTACCGCGGCGAACGGTTCAAGGACCACCCCGGCCAGCTCAAGGGCAACAACGACCTCCTGGTCATCACCAAGCCCTCCGTCGTCCGCGACATCCACCGCGCCTACCTCGACGCCGGCGCCGACATCCTCGAGACCAACACCTTCAACGGCACGTCCATCGCGATGGAAGACTACGCGATGACGCACCTCGTCCGGGAGCTGAACACCGAGGCGGTCAAGGTCGCCCGCCAGGCCGTCGACGCGTTCAAGGCCGCCCACCCGGGCAAGGACGCCTTCGTCGCCGGCGCCATCGGCCCGACGAACAAGACGCTGTCGATGTCCCGCGACGTCAACGACTCCGCCAAGCGCGACGTGACGTTCGTCCAGGTGCGCGACGCCTACCGCGAGCAGGTCGACGCCCTCATCGACGCCGGCGCCGACCTCCTCCTCTGCGAGACGGTCTTCGACACGCTCGTCCTCAAGGCCGCCCTCTTCGCGATCGACGAAGCCTTCGAGGCCCGCGGCTACCGCCTGCCGGTGATGATCTCCGGCACGATCACCGACGCCTCCGGCCGCACGCTCACCGGCCAGACGACCGAGGCCTTCTGGAACTCCGTCCGCCACGCCCAGCCGATCAGCATCGGCATGAACTGCGCCCTCGGCGGCGAGCAGATGCGCCCGCACATCGCCGAGCTGGCGAAGAAAGCCGACCTCTACGTCTCCTGCTACCCGAACGCCGGCCTGCCGAACCCGCTCTCGCCGACGGGCTTCCCCGAAGGCCCGGAAGACACCGCCGCCATCCTCGAGACCTTCGCCCGCGACGGCCTGGTCAACATCCTCGGCGGCTGCTGCGGCACCACGCCCGGCCACATCGCCGCCATCCGCCGCCGCACCGAGAAATACCCGCCCCGCGTCCCCGGCGAGGTCCGCCCCGCCCTCAAGCTCTCCGGACTCGAGGCGCTGAACATCGTCGGCGGCCCCGGCACCTTCGTGAACGTGGGCGAACGCACCAACGTCGCCGGCTCCAAGATCTTCAAGGGCCATGTCCTGGGGGGCGACTACAAGGCCGCCTTACGCGTGGCCAAGCAGCAGATCGAGGCCGGCGCGACGGTCATCGACATCAACTTCGACGAAGGCCTGCTCGACGGGACCGCGGCGATGACGCGCTTCCTGAACAGGGCGGCGACCGAGCCCGACATCGCCAAGGCGCCGTTCATGATCGACTCGTCGAACTTCGACATCGTCGAGGCCGGCCTCCGCTGCGTGCAAGGCAAGCCCATCGTGAACTCGATCTCCCTCAAGGAGGGCCACGAGGAGTTCGTCCGGCGCGCCCGCCTCTGCCGTCGCTACGGCGCCGCGATGATCGTGATGGCCTTCGACGAGCAGGGCCAGGCCGCCAGCTTCGCGGACAAGGTCCGCATCTGCGTCCGCGCGTACGGCATCCTGACGCAGGAGGCCGGCGTCGACCCGCAGGACATCATCTTCGACCCGAACATCCTCACCATCGGCACGGGCATGCCGGAGCACAACCGCTACGCGCTCGATTTCATCGAGGCGGTCGCGGAGATCAAGCGGCTCTGCCCCGGCGCCCGCACCTCGGGCGGCCTGTCCAACGTCTCGTTCTCCTTCCAGGGGAACAACAAGGTCCGCGAGGCCATCCATTCGGTCTTCCTCTACCACGCCATCCGGGCGGGGCTCGACATGGCCATCGTCAACGCGGGCATGCTCGAGGTCTACACCGAGATCGACCCGGAGCTCCGGGACCGCGTCGAGGACCTCGTCCTCTGCCGCCGGCCGGACGCCACGGAGCGCCTGCTCGAGATCGCGCCGCGCTACGCCGGCCAGAAGACCGAGACCGACCAGTCGAAGAAGAACGAGTGGCGCTCCCTGCCGGTCGAGAAGCGCCTGGAGCACGCCTTGGTCAAGGGCATCGACGAGCACGTCGTCGCCGACACCGAGGAGACCCGCCTCAAGCTCGGCCGCCCCTTGCGCGTCATCGAAGGGCCGCTGATGGACGGCATGCGCGTCGTCGGCCAGCTCTTCGGCGAGGGCAAGATGTTCCTCCCCCAGGTGGTGAAGTCGGCCAAGGTCATGAAGACCGCGGTCGCCCACCTCGAGCCGTTCATGGCCGCCGAGAAGGTCGGCGGCTCCACCCAGGGCTCGTTCCTCATCGCGACGGTCCGCGGCGACGTCCACGACATCGGCAAGAACATCGTCGGCGTCGTGCTCGCCTGCAACAACTACGCGGTCACCGACCTCGGCGTGATGACGCCCACCGAACGGATCGTCGCCAAGGCGCAGGAACTGAAGCCCGACTTCATCGGCCTCTCCGGCCTGATCACGCCCTCCCTCGACGAGATGGTGAACGTGGCCCGCGAACTGAAGCGCGCCGGCATCAGCACCCCGCTGCTCATCGGCGGAGCCACCACCTCCAAGGAGCACACCGCGATCCGGCTCGCCGAGCATTACGACGGCCCGATGGTCCACGTGGGCGACGCCTCCCTGGTCACGACGGTCTGCAGCGACCTCCTCAATCCGGCGAAGCGCGACGACTTCGTCGAGGAACTGCGCGCCGAGCAGGCCGAGATGCGCGCGGCCTACGAGAAGCAGCAGCCGGCCGTGGTCATCCCGCTCGCCGAAGCCCGCCAGCGCCCGCTCATCACGACCGCCCCGGTCCAGCCCGCCCCGCGCAAGCCGGGCGTGACGCTCTTCGAGCGCATCGACCCCGCCGCGGTGGCCGAGATCATCGACTGGACGCCGTTCTTCGTCACCTGGTCGCTGAAGGGCAGCTTCCCCAACATCTTCAAGAACGGCAAGTACGGCGCCGAGGCCCGCAAGACCTTCGACGCCGGCCGCGCCGAGCTCGACGAGATCATCCGCCGGAACCGCGTCCATCTCCGCGGCGTCGCCGGCCTCTGGGCCGCCCGCCGCGTGGGCGACGACGTCGAGGTCTTCGGCGACGAGGCCCAGACGCAGAAGCTCGGCCGCTTCCACTTCCTGCGCGACCAGCGCCAGCGGCACAAGGTCGCGACCTGCCGCTCCCTCGCCGACCTGGTGTCCGCCGAGAAGGGCGACCATCTCGGCGCCTTCGCGGTGACCGCCGGCCAGGAGATCGAAGACTACGCCGCCTCCTTCAAGCAGACGGACCCCTACCGCCAGATCATGATCCAGGCCCTCGCCGACCGCCTCGCGGAAGGCTGCGCCGAGTGGCTGCACCGCGAGGTGCGCAAGGACCTCTGGGGCTACGCGCCGGACGAGGCCCTCACGGTCGAGGAACTCGTCGACGAGAAATACGCCGGTCGTCGCCCGGCCGCCGGCTACCCCGCCTGCCCGGAGCACACCGAGAAGGGCGAGATCTGGCGCCTGCTGGACGCCGACCGCCTCGGCTGCACGCTGACGGAATCCTTCGCGATGAATCCCGCCGCCTCCGTCTCGGGCCTCTACTTCGGCAACCCGCAGTCGCTCTACTTCGACGTCGATAACCTCGGCCGCGACCAGGTCGAGGACTACGCCGCCCGCAAGGGCTGGACGGTCGAGCAGGCCGAGAAGTGGCTGCGTCCGGTGCTCGGCTACAAGACCTGACGATGGAAGCGCGCGAACGCGAGAAGCTCGTCGCGGCCGTCGGCGCGGAAGACGCCGCCGCGGTCGAACGCTTCCTCGGCGGCTGCGCGCTCTGCGCCTTGGTCGAGGCCGCCGACGCCGCCGACAGCGACTGGCCGGAATGGGCCCGCGCCGCGGCCGTGCTCCAGCGCTGGCTCGAGGCCGGCGGCCGCGCCGCCGACGCCGAACGCAAGCTCGGCTACCTGCACTGCACCGTCGAGGCCCAGAAGGCCGTCCCCACCGCGCTCCGCCCCGCCCTGCCGCAGTCCGTCGCGCGGATGCTCAAGGATTACGGCTTCGCGGAGTGAGGCGGAGGTAGGGCTGACCGGCCCGGTCAGCCGCGGTTGAGCGAGGCCGCTCAACCCTACCCAAGGCAGCCTAGGTCAGCACGCGGTGCTGCCCCTACCTCGATGCAGGCGGATGCGATGTCATCGCATCCCTACCTCAGGACCTACCGCCACCTGAATCGTGTCTTTTCCATCCAGCCCTCTATTCAGTCCTCAACGCCGTACTCCATGCAGTCCTCCGCTCTTCCCCGGTTTGCCTTCCCCTGCATTCCCCTCACGCTGAAACCAGGCCTGCCCCACCGATACTCCATACCCTATACTCCATACTCGCAACAATGACCTCCCGCCGCGCCATCGCCCTCTACTTCATCCTCGTGCTCGTCGCCATGACCTGGGTGTCGTGGTACGCCTCGACCGCGCCCACGATCACCTCGCTGCCGAAGTACGCCGCGCTGGCCGGCAAGGAAGGCATCAACGTCATCAAGGGCTTCGAGACCGTCTGCTCCGAACCGTGGGGCCTCGCCACGATGTTCGACGCCTACTTCGGCTTCCTCGCCTTCTGGCTCTACGTCGCCTGGCGCGAGCGCACCGTCGCCGCCCGCCTCGGCTGGCTCGTCGCGCTCCTGATCCTCGGCAACTTCGCCATCGCCGCCTACGCCCTCCTCTGCCTGAAGCAGTCGGGCGACGAGACCGACCTCGGCAAGGTCTTCTTCACCCGCAAGACGGCCTGAATGGGACGCGTGGGCGACTGGCTGGGCCGCAAGGTGCGTGACCCGCTCCTGGCGCAGCTCCGCCAAGGCGCCACGCCGGAGGCCGTCTCGGCGGCGGTGGTCGTCGCCTTCGCCCTCGCGATCGTCCCCGTCATCGGCGTCACGACGTTGCTCTGCCTCCTGGCGGGCCGGCTCTTCCGCCTGAACCACATCGTGATGCAGGTCGTCAACCACGCCAGCTACCCGCTGCAGCTGATCCTGCTGGTGCCCTTCGTCCGGCTCGGCGAGGCGATCGTCGGCGCCGAGCCCATCGCCCTGTCGCCCGGCGCGCTCATCGACGAGTTCAACCGGTCGTTCGGCGGTTTCGTGGCCAAGTTCGGGATGGCCTACGTCCACGGCCTGCTCGGCTGGAGCCTGACCGTCCCGCTCCTCTGCTGGCTGTGCCACCTGCTGCTGCGGCGGCTGTTCCGCCGCTTCGCCCCCGCCTCCGTTTCCGCATGAACCCGCTCATCGCCCTCGGCCTCGACTTCTTCATCCTGCTCGTCGAAGCCTGCCTCTACTTCGCCGTCTGCTGGTTCGTCGCCAGGAAGATGGACAACTGGTCGATCGTCGACGTCGCGTGGTCCTACGGCTTCGCGCTCGTGGGCCTGCAGATGGTCGCCGTGCACTTCTTCTTCGCGCCCATCAGCGGCCAGGGCCTCCTGATGGCGGCCGCCACCGTGGCGTGGAGCCTGCGCCTGGGCACCCACCTCGCGAAGCGCGTCCTCGGCCACCTCGACCAGGAGGACGGCCGTTACCTCAAGATGCGGGCCGAGCACGGCGACCGCATGCCGGCGCGCATGGTCTACTTCTACTTCGTCCAGGCCGTGGTGCTGGCGGTGCTCTGCCTCCCCTTGCTCTCCTCGAGCCCCGTCAACGTCCCGAGCGCCCCGGCGCCGATCCACTGGGCCGGCCTCGGCGTGCTCAGCCTCGCGTTGCTCATCGAGACCGTGGCCGACGCCCAGCTCGCCGCCTTCAAGCAGGACCCCGCCAACCGCGGCAAGGTCTGCGACCGCGGCCTGTGGGCCTGGAGCCGCCACCCGAACTACTTCGGCGAATGGCTGGTCTGGGTCGGCTTCCTCCTGATGAGCTACAACAGCGCCTACCGGGGCGTCCCGGGCCTGCTCTGCGTCGGCGTCATCTACTACTTCCTCACCCGCGTGACCGGGGTGCCCCTGACCGAACAGCACCTGCTGGCCTCGAAAGGCGAAGCCTACGCCGAGTACCAGCGGCGCGTGCCGGCCTTCTGGCCCCGCCCGCCGCGCGGCTGATTTTTCCTCGGCGACGGGTTGCCAGCGGTCGGGACGGCGTACAATTTGCCCCCATGCCGCTGCTCGACACGCTCATCGAAAAAGACGTCCTGCCCGACGGCGCGATCCGCTGGGGCATCCGTCGCCTGCTCAGGCAGCGCCTGAAGGACGAGCGGCCCGACGACGCGGCCGCCCGTTTCGCCAAGGTCGACGCCTTCGCCGCCGAGCTGCGCACCCTCCCCGTCGCGATCGAGACCAAGGCCGCCAACGAGCAGCACTACGAGGTGCCGGCCGCGTTCTACAAGCTCTGCCTCGGCCCCCGCCTGAAGTATTCCTCCTGCTATTACGAGACCGGCCGGGAGACCCTCGGCCAGGCCGAGGAGGCCATGCTGACCAAGACGTGCGCCCGCGCGGAGCTGCAGGACGGCATGGAGATCCTCGAGCTCGGCTGCGGCTGGGGTTCGCTCACCCTCTGGATGGCCGAGAAGTATCCCCACGCCCGCATCACCGGCGTCTCGAACTCCGCCTCCCAGCGCGCCCACATCGAAGGCGAGTGCGCCCGGCGCGGCTTCCGGAACGTCCGCACCATCTCCTGCGACATGAACGTCTTCGCCGCCGAGGCCTCGCGCTACGACCGCGTCGTCTCCGTCGAGATGTTCGAGCACATGAAGAACTGGGGCGAGCTCATGCGCCGCATCGCCGGCTGGCTCAAGCCCGGCGGCAAGCTCTTCTTCCACGTCTTCACGCACCGGGACGCCGCCTACCACTTCGCGGCCAAGGACGGCACCGACTGGATGTCGCGCCACTTCTTCACCGGCGGCATCATGCCGTCGAACTGCCTCGCCAGCCGCTTCCAGGAAGACCTCCGGCTCGAGACCCAGTGGGAGGTCGAAGGCCGCCACTACGGCCAGACCTCCGAGCATTGGCTCGAGAACACCGACCGCCACCGGGAGGAGATCCTCCGGATCTTCGCCGAGACCTACGGACCGGACCGGGCGAAGGCCTGGCTCGCCAACTGGCGCGTCTTCTTCATGGCCTGCGCCGAGCTCTGGAACTTCCGGGGCGGCGCCGAGTGGATGGTCTGCCATTACCGCTTCGCCAAGCGCGCCGGCTAAGTCCGCGTTTGCCACCGGCCGCGGCCCGCGTTTGCTCGGCGTCATGCAGAGCTACGAAGAGAACGGCGTGCCGATGGAACGATGGAAGGTCGGCGCGTCGACCTACGAGACCTGCCTGACGCGCGGCGCGCGCCTGCTCCGCTGGAAGCTCGACGTCCCGACGGGCCGCCGCGACATCCTCTTCTGGCCCGAGGGCGCGCCGATGGACCTCGACAAGATCGGCCCGGTGCGCGGCGGCAACCCGATCCTCTTCCCGTTCATGGGACGCAACTACGCCGACGGGGAGAAGTTCGCCTGGAAGGCGGCCGACGGCGTCAAGCGGCCGATGCCGCAGCATGGCTTCGCGCGCGACTCCGCCTTCGCGATCGTCGAGAGCGGCCCCCGGCACGCGGTGGTCCGGCTGCTCCCGGACGAACGCGGACGGAACTGCTACCCCTTCGCGTACGACTTCCGCGTCCGCTTCGACTTCCTTGAGCTCTTCCTGCGGATCACCTTCGAGTTCGAGAACCGCGACGCCCACCCGCTGCCGTGGTGCGCCGGGCACCATTTCTACTTCACGCTCCCCTGGCACGCCGGCCTGAGCCGACGCGACTACGTCGTGAAGATCCCTTCGAAGAAGCAGTGGCGCCACGCCGCCGACGGCAAGCTGGTGCCGTTCGCCGAACTCAAGGGCCAGGAGGCGATCGCCTTCGACAGCCCGCATCTCTCCGACTGCATCTTCACGAACCTGAAGTCGGCGACCGTCGCCTTCGGCCCGAAGTCCGGCGAGGAGGACATCACCGTGAAGGTCGGCGAGGAGCCGATCCCGGGCGCGTGGGCCAGCGTGGTGACGTGGACGCCCGATCCGGAGGCGCCGTACTACTGCGTCGAGCCGTGGATGGGCCCGCCCAACAGCCCCGAACACAAGAACGGGCTCCGTTTCGCGGAGCCCGGTCAGGTCGACACCTTCGTCACCGAGGTGTCGTTGATGTAAGCCTCGCGGCTTACTTGCTGCTGTTGCTGTTGAGGGGCAGCTTGCCCTTGGACTTCGTCGGGGCCTTCTTCGTCGCGGCGGGGGCCGGAGCGGGCTCGACGACCGGGGCGACCACGGGGGTCAGGCCGGCGGCCGGGACGAGGTTGGCGTCGCCGGCGCCGTCGGTGACGGGGGACGGACCCTTTTCAGGACCCATGCAACCAACGAGGACGGCGGAAAGGAGGGAGAGAACGAACAGATTGCGTACCATGGCAGTGAGGTTAGGTTGCGGGGACTCTACCTCGCATGGCCCAACGCACAAGCGCAGATTCTGGCCCCCTCACCCTGTTCGTCTGCACGGGCAATTTCTACCGCAGCCGCCATGCCGAGGCCCTGTTCAACTGGCATGCGACCCGGGCGGGGCACCCGGCCCGGGCCTTTTCGCGCGGCCTGCTGACCTCCCTGGTGGCCGACGAACCCACCCTGCTCTCCCGGGACACCGAACGCCGCCTCAAGGAACTGGGCATCCCCCTGGAGCTGACGGGCGCGGCCCCGACCCAGCTGCGCCGGGAAGACCTCGAGCGGGCCCACCGGACCATCGCCCTCAAGAAAGACGAGCATCACGCGATGATGCTCCAGGCCCACCCTGAGTGGGCCGACCGGATCGAATATTGGTCGGTGCACGACATCGACTGCGCCCATCCGGACCAAGCGCTGCCGCAGATCGAGGCGCAGGTCCTCGAACTGCTGCGCACGCTGCGGATCTGAGCCGCGCCGGCGTCAGGCGGCCGAACCGGCGCCGGCCCGGCGCAGCGCTTCCAGATGCGAGGCCGCCTGGTTGAGCAGACCGCGCAGCTCCACCATGGTCTCCTGGGCGACCTCGGCCTTGGAGGCCGCGGCTTCCTTGAGGGCTTCGGCGCGGAGGGCGAGCTCCTTGGCGAGCTCGTGGGCCGCGGTGATGGTCTTGGACTTGAGCTCGCGGGTGCGGAGATCGAGGCGGGCGGCGAGGGAGTCGATGTCGCGCCCGAGGGTGCGGCTCTTCTCCTTGAGCTCGGCGGCCATGATGCGGGAATCCGGCACGCGACGGAGGTCTTCGGTCAGGCCGACCTTGGAGAGCGTCCAGATGATCCACTTGGTCGGGTCGAACTGCCAGGGCTTCACGCCGTTACGGTAGTCGTGCTGGAACTCGTGATGGTAGTTATGGTAGCCCTCGCCGAAGGTGAGGAGGGCGACGACGCCGCTGTCGCGGGCGCTATGGTCGGTCGAATAAGGACGACGGCCGATCATGTGGCAGAGCGAGTTGATGCAGAAGGTGCCCTGCTGGACGACGACGGTGCGGAGCAGGCCGGCGATGAGGAAGGCGGCCAGGGCGGTCATCCAAGGGTTGGCGTTGAGCTCGGCCGGGACGAAGAAGACGCAGTAGGCGTAGCCGAGGGCGGCCGGCACGACGAAGCCCACGAAGGCCCCGATCCACTGGACGTAGCGATGCTGGAACATGACGAGGGGGTCGGCTTCGAGGTCCTTGACGTTGGTGACGGGCGGCTTCGGCTTGAGGCGGAAGAGCAGCCAGCCGATGTGGGCGTAGAAGAAGCCCTTGGAGATGTCGTACGGATCCTCGTCCTCATCCACGTGCTTGTGGTGGATGCGGTGGTCGGCGGACCAATCCAGGGCCGAATTCTCGAAGGAAGCCGCGCCGAAGAGCAGCACGAAGACCTTCACCGGCCACTTGGCCT
>Ga0194123_10005584_pt1 | contig 13394 bp, 13 predicted proteins | sample TA2MahsurfametaG_5_FD_155479 | JGI IMG/M metagenome (GOLD analysis project Ga0194123, IMG submission 155479) | Freshwater microbial communities from Lake Tanganyika, Tanzania - TA2015023 Mahale A surface | ecosystem: Environmental > Aquatic > Freshwater > Lake | place: Tanzania: Lake Tanganyika... | reverse complement strand
CGGGGCTGAGTGGCGTGGGATTGGTGGCGGGCTGGTCGAGCGGGCTGCTGGGCGTGGGCGGGGGCCTGGTGATGGTGCCGCTGATGGTGCAGGGCCTGGGGATCCGCGTGTATCAGGCGATCCGGCTGAGCACGATTGCGGTGTGCGCCTCCGCCGCCGCTGCCGCGATCACCTTCACCAGCGATGGCCGGGGCCATCTGGGCATGGGGCTGCTGCTGGGGGGTGCGGCTGCCGTGGCGGCGCAGTGGTCAGCCTCGCGGCTGCAATCGGTGAGTGAGGCGAAGCTGGTGTGGCTGCTGCGCCTGCTCTGCGTGCTGCTGGCCGTGGATGCCACGCGCCGGGCCATCACCCTGGCGCTCAGCTGAGCCCCTGCCAGAAGCTGCCATCGAGCTCAAAACCGAGCACCGCCGCCATCTGCTCAAGGTTGCCCCGGCAGTTGAGGCCGTGGCCGCGCGACCAGTGATCGAGCAGGAATAACCGGTGGGTCATCCACAGCTCGAGGCTGTCGGGTGCGAAGCGAATGCCCTCGCTGCGGCTGAAGCTGTGGGGCAGCAGCATCGCCACATGGCGGGTGAGCTGGCCGCTGCTGCGCTCCAGCAGCAGAGGCAGCCAGGGGCAGAGCGCATCAGCCCGCAGGCTCCACACCCGCAGCTCGGGAATCTCGGAGAGCTCGCGCGGATCGTCGCTGGCGCGGGGCCAATCGAAGCTGAGCTCAAGGCTGGCGCTGTGCTCCAGCAAGGCTTCGGGTTCCAGCGAGAACCACGGCTCCAGCGGGGCAAGGCTGCGCTCCAGCACCTGCTGCTGCGCGATCAGCACGGATCCTGCAGAAGACAAGGCAGCAGCTGGCAATCAAGCCCGACCGTAGCCAGCGGCTGCACCGCCAGGGGTATCGAGCTGTGACAGGCCACAGCCCAAGCCCTGGCAAGGCCCTGCAACTGCGGAAGAATGGGTTGGATTTCTGCTTTGAATCAGGCCATGACGTCCCTCACCCAGGCCGAAGTGCTGATTGCCCTGGTGGTGGCTGCCCATGCGGGCGTGCTCGCCGTGCGTCTGGCTGCCAGCCTCTACCGCGCCTGATCCCTTGGCAGCGCGGTTGCGGCCTGCTAAAAGCGGGCCACAACCACGCTCATCAAGCCTTGAGCCTGCCCCGCACCGCCCAGCCATCGCAGCGGCGATCCGCGCCACGGGGCAAGCACAACGCACCGGGACGAGCGCCCAGGCCTGTTCAGGCCACGCCAACGGTGCCCGCCTCCCTGCGGCCTTCCACGCCAGCCCAGGAAAAGCTCTGCAGTGGCATTGGTCTCACCTTGAAGGTGGGCCTTGGCCTGGTCGCCGTGGTGAGCTTGGTGAGGCTCGGTGGCGCTTACCGCGAGCGCTTGGATCGCTACGGCGAGATCACCGCTGTGCTCAATATTCAGCAGGCGAAGCTGAACAAGGCGCAGCAGCGTTTCGACAACCTGTTCACCACCGGCGGTGAGCAGCGGCTGATCCAGGAACAAGACCAATGGATCGCCCCCAACCGCATGCGGGTGGTGTGGACCGCACCAGGCCAGGGCGGCCCCTCAACCGCCCCCGCGCCATTTCCAACTGTTGAGCAGCCACAGCCCAGCACCGAGAAGCCGCAGACCACTCGATAATTTGAGGCCCGCCGTCTTCCGGGCTTCATGGTGGTTAGCAGCAGCGCATCCAGCTCCAGCAGCAGCCCCGGCGCTGTCTTGATCACCGGCACCACCTCCGGGGTGGGCCTCAACGCCACCAAAGCCCTGGTGGAGCGCGGGTGGACCGTGGTGACCGCCAACCGTGATCCCGTGCGGGCAGCAGCAGCTGCCGATTCCCTTGGCATCCCCAGCGATCGGCTGCATCACCTGCGCATCGATCTGGGCGATCTCGAGAGCGTGCGGGTGGGCGTGGAAACCCTGGTGAGCTCCCTGGGCTTTGGCCTCGATGCCCTGGTGATCAATGCCGCCGTGTACAAGCCGCGGCTGAAGGAGCCCGAGCGCTCACCCCAGGGATACGAGCTCTCGATGGCCACCAACCACCTGGGCCATTTCCTGCTGATCCAGCTGCTGCTGCCCGATCTGCAGCGCTCCCAGCATCCCTCCCGCCGGGTGGTGATCCTCGGCACCGTGACAGCCAACTCCAAGGAGCTGGGCGGCAAGATCCCGATCCCCGCCCCAGCCGATCTGGGCGATCTGAGCGGTTTCAAGGCCGGTTTCAAGGCCCCGATCGCGATGGCCAATGCCAAGCCGTTCAAGCCGGGCAAGGCCTACAAAGACAGCAAGCTCTGCAACATGATCACCACCCAGGAGCTGCACCGCCGCCTGCACGACTCCACCGGCATCGTGTTCAGCTCGCTCTACCCAGGCTGCGTGGCGGACACACCCCTGTTCCGCAACACGCCCAAGGCGTTCCAAACAATCTTCCCCTGGTTCCAGAAGAACATCACCGGCGGCTACGTGAGCCAGGCCCTCGCCGGTGAGCGGGTGGCCCAGGTGGTGGCCGATCCGGAGTTTTCCGCTTCCGGCGTGCACTGGAGCTGGGGCAACCGCCAGAAGAAGGGCGGCAAGCAATTCAGCCAGGAGCTCTCCGATAAGGCCAGCAATCCCGACACCGCCATCGGGGTGTGGGAGGAATCGATGAAGCTGGTGGGGCTCGCCTGAGATGGCCCCAGCCCGGCCTCCCGCCATCCTCTGCATCGGCAAAAACTATGCCGATCACGCCGCTGAGCTGGCGGAGCCGGGCGCCCTGAAACTGCCGGAGCAGCCAGTGCTGTTCCTGAAAAACCCAGCCAGCGTGATCGGCCATGGCGCGGCGATCGAGCTGCCGCCGGTGGTGCACACCGACGACCGCGATCCCCCCATCGGCGTGGATTACGAAGGGGAGCTGGCGGTGATCCTGGGCTGCGATGCCCGCGATGTGCCCGAAGCCCAGGCCCGCGAGGTGATCGCTGCCGTGGCCTGCGCCAACGACGTGAGCCAGCGCTGGTGGCAGTGGCACGGCAGCGGCGGCCAGTGGTGCCGCGGCAAAAGCTTCGACACCTTCTGCCCACTGGGGGAGCCCACGCCCATCAGCACCATTGCCGATCTGCAGAATCTGCAGCTCACCACCCGGCTCAATGGCGCGGTGGTGCAGCAGGCCAGCACCAGCACGATGATCTTCCCGGTGGCGCGCCTGATCAGCGACCTCAGCCAGGGCACCACCCTGCTGGCCGGCACCGTGATCCTCACCGGCACGCCGGCGGGGGTGGGCGCTGGCCGCAAGCCGCCGCGTTTCCTGCGTGATGGCGATGTGGTGGACGTGGAGATCAGCGGCGTGGGCAGCCTCAGCAACCCCGTGCGCAACCGCAGCTGATCAGTCGAAGCCCAGCAGATCGAAGATCTCGCGGTCTTTGAGGGGTTCGGCCTCGAGGGGCTTCACGCTCTCGAGCATCGATTGGGCCAGGTGCAGGTATTCGTTCTGCACCGCCTCCACCTCGGGGGTGGACTCCATCTCAAAGATCGTGCACTTCTTCAGGCGTGAACGGCGGATCGCATCGAGGTCTGGGAAGTGGGCCATGGTGCGCATGCCCACGCGGTCGTTGAAGCGATCGATCTGATCGGTGTCTTTGGAGCGGTTCGCCACCACGCCGCCGAGGCGCACTTTGTAGTTTTTGGCTTTGGCCTGGATCGCCGCAATGATCCGGTTCATCGCAAAGATCGAATCGAAATCGTTGGCGGTCACGATCAGGCAGTAGTCGGCGTGCTGCAGCGGAGCCGCAAAGCCGCCGCACACCACATCGCCAAGCACATCAAAGATCACCACATCGGTGTCTTCCAGCAGATGGTGCTCCTTCAGCAGCTTCACCGTCTGACCAGTCACATAGCCGCCGCAGCCGGTGCCGGCCGGCGGACCGCCCGATTCCACGCACTGCACGCCGTTGAAGCCCTCGAACACGAAGTCTTCCGGCCGCAGCTCCTCGGTGTGGAAATCCACGGTTTCGAGGATGTCGATCACCGTGGGCACCATCTGCTTGGTGAGCGTGAAGGTGCTGTCGTGCTTGGGATCGCAGCCGATCTGGAGCACCCGCTTGCCCAGCTTGGAGAAGGCGGCTGAGAGGTTGGAGCTGGTGGTGCTTTTGCCGATGCCGCCCTTGCCGTAAACGGCAATCACCAGCGCTCCCTCCTCGATCTGGAGGCCGGCCTCCTGGTGCACCTGAACGCTGCCTTCACCATCGGGCCGCGTGAGCGTGGAGGTCATACCAGCAAGAGCTTGGATGTCTTCATCCAACCCCTGCACCGGTGAATCGCAACAGCTGTTCGTGCAAAGCGAAACATCGATCCCGATGCTGTGCGGATGTGCACACACTCAGCAAGCACCAGCCCGGCACAATTGCTAGGTATAAATACTCATTCTGCAGCGATTCATGCTGCCGGGCGTGCATCATGGCGCGCCACGCCATCCATCAGCGTGAGCAGGCAACGGGCGCTGTAGATGCGATCGCTGGGGATAGCCGTGAGATCTTGATCGAACACGCACAGATCAGCGCGCTTGCCTTCACGGATCGAACCTGTGATCCTGTCAATCCTGAGCTGACGTGCACCGGCGAGGGTGTAAGCCTCCAGGGAGCCTTCCAGCGTCAATGCATCCTCCATGGGAGGTAGGGGTTCACTGGCTCCTGGGCCCAGGGCATCTTTCATGGCCGCGAACAGCGGCGGCGGCGGCTGGCGCCGAATCGCTGCCTGTACATTCAGCATCGGCTCAATTCCAAGGGTGCCACTGGCGTAGGTCGCGGGCCAATCACTACCCAGCGCCAGATTCACGCCATGATCACGCTGCAGTCGCCCGAAGCGGAACATCTTGTTGTAGCGATCGGTGCCGATCGCCTGCTCGGTGGCTTGATAGCGAATACACCAGATCCCTGTGCTGCTGATGAAGGGTTTCAGCCGTGTCAATCGTGCCTGATCCGCATCATCGGCAAGCTGCACATGGGCCAGAGTCACCTTGGGATGCGTGCCCTGCTGACGAACCGTGGTTAGGGCATCGAGGATCTGGCGCAGCGAGGCATCCCCGATGGTGTGGTAGTGAACATCAAAGCCAGACTGATCACACTGCCGCAGCAACTTGATCACGGAATCGGTGGAGATGGCCAGGCGACCGTGCGTACCGGCCGGTTGCAGATAGGGGTTGATCAGGGCCGCCTGGCGGTTCTCGATCACACCATCCCCAACAATCTTGAGCGTTGACACTCGGAAGTGTTCGCTGCCGAAGCGTTGATGCAACTGCTTCAGGGTGCTCACCGCAGTGTCCACATCCGCCTCAGATGTCACTGTTTGCGTCACATGGAGGCGCACCGGTAGCGCTGCGCGACGATCCATCTCTTCGATGGCTGTGTAAATAGCGATCTGGCCGAAGGGCATCGCCGCATCGAACAGGCTGGTGAATCCCATGGCCGCAAATTGATCCAAGAGAGCCTGCAGCAGCGGGCCATAGGTCTTGGAATCGAGCAGGTTAAGGGCATTGATCACCGGAAGAAAAGCCGGCGCCTCGCGCAGATAACCGGTGGGGCTGCCGTCCTTGTCGCGCACGATCTCACCCACCTGAGGATTCGGTGTATCGGCCGTGATGCCCGCCATCTCCAGCGCTTTGCTGTTCACCCAGGCGGAATGCATGTCCGAAGACATCAGCAGGATCGGCCGGTCCGCACTGATCGCATCGAGATCGCGGCGGTGCGGCCCACCCTGACCACTGAACAGATTCGAATCCCAACCATTGCCGAAGAACACCCCCGTCCCTGGGTTGTCTTTCACATAGGTGTGGATCGAATCGAGCACCTCGTGCTCGCGTGATTCGATCTTGAGTGAGAGGCCGCTGCGGAACAGGCTGCCCAGCAACGGATGCACGTGGCTATCGATCAGTCCCGGCAGCAGGATCCGCCCCTTGAGATCCACCCGCTGCGTGTTGGCTCCCAACCAGCGCTGGGCACCACGGCGATCACCCACGTACACGATCGTGTTGCCCCGCACCGCCACCGCTTCGGCGCGGGGCTGGTCACGCTCCATCGTGAGGATCGTGCCGCCTTCAAACAGCCAATCGGCCTTGCCATCGGCGGGCACCGCCTTCGCCTCAGCCTTCAGCAGGCTCGGTGCCACGGCCGAAGCGGCCATCAAGGCTCCGGCCTGCAGCACCCGCCGCCGACTTGTGGTGCCCGCCCGAGCAAGCACCGCCTGGCTGAAGCAGCTGCTCAGCTGCTGGCTGAGCTCACATCCGATGCACATGGGGGCAGGACATCCTTCCCCAAGACTGCTGAGCCGCGGCGATCACGCCACGGCTTGTAGGGGTCTGTGACGCTCAGCGACTGAAGTGAGCCTTGGCCTCATACAACGCCTCGCTGTCGATCACCGCCAGACCCCGCTCGCGGGCAAAGGCTTCGGTGTTTTTGCGCACCTTGCCACGCACGAAAAACGGGATCTTGGCCAGCTCAGCCTCACCCTCAGGGCTCCAACTCAGGCCAACACCAGCAGCCGCAGCCATCGCCGGCGCCGGTGACGCCTCAGCCGGGGCCGCCACAGGTGCGCCATCGCCCAGATGGCTGCGGTGGCCATCCACGAATTCGAAGTCGTGGCGGAACATGCCGATCAGGTGTTCCTCCAAGCCCATCATCAGCGGGTGCACCCAGGAATCGAAGATCACATTCGCCCCCTCCCATCCCATCTGCGGCGCATAGCGGGCGGGCACATCCTGAACATGCAGCGGTGTACTGATCACAGCGCAGGGAATACCGAGGCGCTTGGCGCTGTGGCGCTCCATCTGGGTGCCGAGCACCAGCTCGGGGGCCGCCTCAGCGATGGCGGCTTCCACGGCGAGGTAGTCGTCGCTGATCAGGGCCTCAAGGCCCAGCTCCGCAGCGGCGGCGCGCACCTCGCGGGCCTGCTCCCGGCTGTAGCTGCCGAGGCCCACCACCTGGAAGCCCAGTTCGCGGCTGGCGATGCGGGCAGCGGCAATGGCATGGGTGGCATCGCCAAACACGAACACCCGCTTGCCGGTGAGATAGGTGGAATCCACCGAGCGCGAATACCAGGGCAGGCGTGAGCGGCGCTCGGCCTCGCACACCCCATCAGCGCCCGGTTCCAGCTCCGCCGGCAGCTCCAGATCCAGCACGCTGTGCACCTCCCGCAAGAAGGCCACCGTGGCGCCGATGCCGATCGGCACCATGCGGATGCAGGCCATCCCGAACTGGCGCTCCAACCAGCTGCAGAGGGTTCCGGCCACCTCGGGATAGAGGCACACGTTGGCATCGGCCGTGGGGATGCGCTGCAGATCCCCCGGGCGCGCGTTCAGCGGTGCCACCACCGCTACATCGATGCCGTAGCTCCCCAGCAACTGGCTGATCTCGCGCACATCGTCGCGGCAGCGGAAGCCGAGCAGCGAAGGCCCCAGCAGGTTCACCCGCGGTCGGCGACCCTCGGCGCGCCAGCGGGCTGGATCGGGCTTGGGCGTGCCCGGCGCCGGCAGTTGCGGCTTGAGCAGGGTGCGCACCAATTGATAGAAGGTTTCTGCTGCACCCCAGTTCTCCTTTTTGGAGTAGGCGGGCAGCTCCAGATTCACAATCGGCAGCGCACCAAAACCCATACCGGCCGCCAGGGCACCGGGTTGGTCTTGGATCAGCTCAGCAGTGCAGCTCTCGCCCACCAGCAGCGCTTCGGGCTCAAACCGCTGCACCGCATCGGCGATCGAGCGCTTCACCAGCTCCGCCGTGTCGCCGCCGAGATCACGGGCTTGGAAGGTGGTGTAGGTGACGGGCGGGCGCTTGTCGCGCCGCTCGATCATCGTGAACAGCAGATCGGCGTAGGTGTCGCCCTGGGGGGCATGCAGCACGTAGTGCACCCCCTCCATCGAGGCAGCGATGCGCATTGCGCCCACATGCGGCGGGCCTTCGTAGGTCCAGAGAGTGAGTTCCATCGAGCGGGGCCTCAGGCGAAGGACAGGGCAGCGCGGCGGCGCAGGGGCCGGGCGAAGAGTTCGGCCAGATCAGCGGCCTGATCGATGCCATGGATGGGGCTGAACACCAGCTCGATCGACCACTTGGTGGCCATGCCTTCCGCCTCCAGCGGATTGGCAAGCCCCAGGCCGCACACCACCAGATCCGGGCGCTGCTGGCGCACCCGCAGCAACTGGTTCTCCACGTGCTGGCCTTCGCTGAGCTGGGTGCCAGCCGGCAACAACTCCAGCTCCTCCGCCATCAGCTGACGATCGAGATAGGGCGTGCCCACCTCCACCAACTCCATGCCGCACTCACGGCTGAGAAAGCGGGCCAGGGGGATCTCCAGCTGGGAATCGGGCAGCAGGAAGAGGCGTTTGCCAGCCAACGTCTCCCGCTGGGGAGCCAAGGCGCGCTGACCCCGCTCCACCAGCGGATCGAGCACCTCAGCCACCCGGGCTGGAGCGATGCCAAAGGCAGCGGCAGCTGCGGCCATCCAATCGCGGCTGCCCTCCACCCCGAAGGGATAGGGAGCGCGGATCAGCTCCGCGCCGCGATCCACCAGCGCCCGGGCCGTGCCGCTCAGAAAGGGCTGGGCCAGCAACAGCTTGGTGCCGTGGCCCACGGCCGGCAACTCGGTGGAACGGCGCGGCGGCAGGCTGGCCACTCGCTCGATGCCGAGCTTGTGAAACAGGCCGATCAGCCGGTCTTCCACCGCATCGGCGAGGGTGCCGGCGATCAACAGCTGCTGCTCCGAGCTACCGGGCATCAGCGGAATCAGGGCCTGCAGGGCGCCGTCTTCCCCTTGGGTGAAGGTGGTTTCAATGCCGCTGCCGCTGTAGTTGAGCACCATCACGCGGCCGGCGTGCTGGCGGTTGAGGCGCTCAGCAGCTTTCGAGAGATCGAGCTTGATCACCTCACTGGGGCAGCTGCCCACCAAAAACAGGGTGCGAATCTCAGGGCGGCGCTCCAGCAGCTGCGCCACGAGGCGATCGAGCTCCTCGTTGGCGTCAGCCAGGCCAGCCAGATCGCGCTCCCCCAGGATTGCGGTGCCGAAGCGCGGTTCGGCAAAGATCATCACGCCGGCAGCGCTTTGAACCAGGTGGGCGCAGGTGCGGGAGCCCACCACCAGGAAGAAGGCATCCGGCATGCGCCGGTGTAGCCACACGATCGAGGTGAGCCCGCAGAACACCTCCCGTTGGCCGCTTTCCTTGAGGGGTGGCGGCAGATCCGCCTCAGCCGATGCGCGTGTGGCGATGCTCGATGCCATGGCCGGCCTCCTGCCGTGCCCACCCTCGCTAGCGCCAGCCGGAGGCTGCAGCAAACCCCCTGTGCACAACCCTTAAAGCAGCGGTGTGGAAACACCCACAAGCGCCGGCAACGGCTCAGCTGCCAGGCAAGGAGCGCAGCGCCTCCTCAGAGCCCATCACCACCAGCAACTCGCCCTGGGCCAACACGTGGGATGCCGGTGGATTCACATCCAGATGCCCCACCGGACCCGCCGCCAGCACATTCACGTTGTAGTGCTTGCGCAGATTGAGATCGCGCAGGGAGTGGCCCACAAACGAACTGGGCACCTTGATCTCTTCGATGCAGCTGCGGTCATCCAGGCGGAGCTGCTCCAGCAGGTTGGGGCGCACCAGCTCCAGCCCCAAACGCTGGCCCATCATTTTCGAGGGAAACACCACCCGGTCGGCGCCGACCCGCTGCAGCATCTTCATGTGCAGATCGCTCGTGGCGCGCGCGATCACCTGTTTCACGCGCGTGCCCTTGGCGTCTTTGCAGATCAAGGTGGCGGTGATGCTGGCCTCGATCGGATCGCTCATCGCCACCACCACCGTTTCCAGATCGAGCACACCGGAAGCGCGCAACGCCTCTTCATCGGTGCAATCCACCACGCGGCATTCGATCGAGGGATCGAGCTGGCGGAGTTCATCGATCGCCCGCTGGCTGGAATCAATGGCGAGCACATCGGCGCCGGCCCGCACCAGCTCCGCGCACACCGAGCTGCCGAAGCGACCCACACCGATCACCGCGAATCCACCGCGGCGGCCCTCGCCTTCAGCGCCCCACTGCCACCACTGATTCACGGTTGCTCCTGCAAGCCCACCTTTTCTAGACGTAGAGGTCTTCCCTGGGATAGCCCACTCGCAACTGAGGGCGGTTGCCATACAGCGCCGAGAGCAGCAGCAGAATGCCGATCCGGCCCACAAACATGCCCACCATCAGCACCAGCTGGCCCCAGCGGTTGAGGTTGGCGGTCACGCCCAGATCCAGGCCCACCGTGCCGAAGGCCGACACACAGGTGAATAACTTCTCGAGAAAGCTGAAGCTCTGCTGGCCGCTGACGCCCGCTGCCGAGGGGCCCACACCTAAGAACAGGGCCATCAGCACCACAAACAGCACCGAGGCCAGGGTGACACCCACCGCCCGCAGCACCGTGGCATCCGGAATCTGGCGGCGATGCATCAACACATCACTGCGACCCTCCAGGGTGGAGCGGGTGGCCCCCATCAGGATCGCGAAGGTGGTGGTTTTGATGCCGCCGCCGGTGCCACCGGGGCTGGCGCCGATGAACATCAGCAGGATCATCAACAGCAGACCGGCATCGGTGATGGTGTCCACCGAGAGCGGGATGGTGTTGAAGCCTGCGGTGCGGGTGGTGATCGACTGGAACACCGTGATCTGCAGTTTCTGCCACAGGCCGAGCTGCCCCATCGCCGAAGCCCGATAGCCGAAGTGCTCGGTGATCAGCAAACCGATCGCCCCCAGCACGATCAACAACACCGTGCTGCGCACCACCAGACGGGTGTGCAGGTTGAGACGACGCAACCGCCGCAGGCGCAAGCGATTGGCCCACAGGTCGTTGATCACACGCCAGCCGATCCCCCCGATCACGATCATCGAGGCGATCACACCGTTCACCACGGCGTTGTCGCGGTAGTCGATCAGGCTGTTATCCCAAAGACCGAATCCGGCGTTGTTGTAGGCGCTGATCACGTGAAACAGCGAAGCCCAGAGCCGTTGGCCGGGCTGCTCGATATCGGTGAAACCAAAGGCGTAAAGCACCACCGCGCCCAGGCCCATCACGCAGGTGGCGGTGATCAGGATGCTATTGAAGGTGGGGCCGATGCCGCCCACGCCGAATTCGTCGAGCGCACGGCCTTTATCGAGGCGATGGCGCAACCCGGAGCGCCCCTGCACAAACCCCTGCAGGAAGGTGGTGATGGCCATCAGGCCAAGGCCGCCGGTAATGATCAAGCCGGCCAGCACCACCTGGCCCACAAAGGTGAGATCGCTCCCCACCGAGATCACCGACAGCCCCGTCACGGTGATGGCGGATGTGACCGTGAACAGGGCCTGCCAAAGGCCGACATCGTCGCTGGAACAGACGGGCGAGGCGAGCAGGAACGTGCCCACCACAATCACCAGCAGACCCGTGACCACCGTGAACTGGGGCACGGTGAGCTGATGACGCCAGCGCTGCAGCGCCTGAACGGGATTGCTCGGGGACGAGTTCATCCCGCCAACCGTAGGTAAGGTCCGGTCCAACCCGCATCCCCGCCCAACCAATGAATCCGATCGTTGTGCTGCTGGCGATGGCAGCGCTGATCCTGGTGGGCTCGGCACTGGCCTCCAGCACCGAGGCGGCGATGCTCACGGTGAACCCGATCCAGGTTCACACCCTGGTGCAGCAGCGGGTGCCAGGGTCGCGCGCCCTCGAGCGGATCAAGGCGCGGCCAGGCCGATCCCTGGCGCTGCTGGTAGTGATCAACAACCTCTTCAATATCTCCGGTTCGATGCTGCTCGGCAGCCAGGCCGATCACACCTTCGAGCAGCTGCCCGGAGGCACCGCCGCGCTGTTGATCTTCAACATCAGCTTCACCGTGGCCGTGATTTTGTTCGGCGAGATCCTGCCGAAGGCGATCGGTAACAGCTTCGCCATGCCGATCTCCCTGGGGGGAGCGCGGGTGCTGCTGCTGCTGGAGCGGCTCACCCTGCCGCTGCTGCTGCTGCTGGAGAAGCTGATGCCGGCGATCACGGCCGAGGCCGATCTCACCACCAACGAGCGGGAGATTCATCTGATGGCGCGGCTGGGGTCGCAGCAGGGCCAGATCGAGGCGGATGAAGCGGCCATGATCGGCAAGGTGTTCGCCCTCAACGACCTCACAGCAAGGGATCTGATGGTGTCGCGCGTGGCGACGCCCTCACTGCCAGGAGCCGCCAGCCTCGAATCGGTGCGCCAGGAAATCCTTGCCGCGCCCGACGATGCCTGGTGGGTGGTGCTGGGGGAGGAGGTGGATGAGGTGCTGGGGGTGCAGAGCCGCGAGGAGGCCTTGGGCGCCCTGCTGCAAGGCGGGGGAGCGCGCCTGGTTTGCGAGCTCTGCGATCCGCCTCAATACGTACCGGAGATGATCCGTGCCGATCGCCTACTCACCACATTCCGCCGGGGCGATCGGAGCTCTGTGCGCGTGGTGGTGGATGAATTTGGCGCCTTTGTGGGGCTGGTGAGCGCCGCAGACATCCTTGGGGTGTTAGCCGGCTGGAAACGCCTGCCCGACAACACAGGTGGACCTCAGGACTGAACGCGGCGGCGATGCTGATGCTCCAGCAGAAGCCAGTAGCCACCGCCCAGCACCACCGCGCTAACCAAGCCCACCAGCAGCGAACCCAGTAGCAGCCGACCACTCATCGCGACCCCAAGATCCCAAAGGGGCGCTTGCTGCAGCTCCTGCAGGGTGGGGAAGGCAGGCCCTGGCCCCAACAGCAGACACCCCAACTGGTAGTTGAACCAGTAGAGGGGCAGATAGGTGAAGGGGTTACTGATCCAGGTGCCCGCTGCCGCCAGGATGTGGTTGCCGCGCACCACGCTGGCCAGGGCGACCCCCAGCACGATCTGCAACCCGAAAAAGGGGAAGCAACCCATGAAAATGCCGGCCGCTAACCCCCTGGCCCGCTGACCATGGCTGCCCTCGTGGTGCCACAGCCACAGCAGCCGTTGGCGCAACAAACGCAGCAGGCTCTTGTGACGTGAGGGGCGGCGAGCTGAGGAACTGGCGCTTGGCCGCACGAGGCTCAACAATCGATCAAGACGCACCATCCTGATCGATCGCCTTGCCAGCCGGAGGGCTTAAATCCCGAACCAGCGGCAGATCAGGAACGGCACCGTGATCGTCATGGCGATGGTGAGCGGGAAGCCGTAGCGGGCGATATCGAGGAAGCGATAGCGACCCGGGCCGAACACCATCAGGTTGGTCTGATAGCCCACAGGGCTGAGGAAGCTCTGGCTGGCACCGAACAGCACTGCGTAGATGAAAGCCATCGGCGGCTGGCCGAGGCCCTGGGCGAGCTGGCCGGCGATCGGAATCAGCATGGCCACCGTGGCGGCATTGCTCATCACCTCGGTGAGCAGGGTGGTGAACAGGAACACCACCAA
>Ga0194123_10005580_pt1 | contig 13401 bp, 9 predicted proteins | sample TA2MahsurfametaG_5_FD_155479 | JGI IMG/M metagenome (GOLD analysis project Ga0194123, IMG submission 155479) | Freshwater microbial communities from Lake Tanganyika, Tanzania - TA2015023 Mahale A surface | ecosystem: Environmental > Aquatic > Freshwater > Lake | place: Tanzania: Lake Tanganyika... | reverse complement strand
CGAGGAGTATTTCCGCGCCGCTGAGCCCGTCACGCATGATGACTGGCTTCCCACCACCCGCCGATTGCGCGAGAGCTATGACTGGAGAGGGTCCGCTGGCCGCCTCAGAGGGCTGCGGGCTGAGATCCGGCAGCTGCTTCAGTTGCGTCTGCTCAGCAACGATGAGCCTGCGCCGGATGCAGGGCCAGAACTGCTGATGCGGATGCTCACACTGGGCGAGGGATCCACACCCGCAGCGGCTGCAGCCAGAGGAGAAAAGCCTCGTCTTGAGGCGCATGTGGATCGGGAGGGGTCATGGTTCGATATTGATCGCGGTGGATGGGCATTGCAGGGTGAGTTGATTCGGCATGGGCGCAGTGACAGCCCTGCAACGGTAGGCCTCAGCTTCCGCGGCATCGCGGATTCCGGCCAGGGCGAGGCATGGCGTATCTCGGGTCTTGAAATTCTCGGTTCCCAGAAAAACCTCTCCACTGACGAGACAGATGGCCGCCGGTTGGTCTTTTCAGCTGAAGGCAGTTTCACCTCTGTTCCATTCCGCTGTCTGGTGAAACCTCCTGCAGGTGTCGACCCAGCATTGACTGGCTTCAGGCAGGGAGGCTGAACCAATGGAATTCCTTCCCTGGCGCACAGTGGATCTCGATGGAGCCTTCCGTGTAACGGCCCCCGAAAGCATCTCTGAAGAAGTGATCCAGGAGGTGAGCAATGCCGTCACCTTCCGCTTCCGTGGTGATCTCAATGATGTGCGCCTCGAAATCCTGCTCACGCCTCCTTGGGGCTGGGAGGAATGCTTCCTGCCCCATGAGCAGGATGATCCACCGGCACAGTTTGTTTGCAGGCTGATCAGCCGCTCCACCGGCCGTCGCATCGTGATTCCGTTGGAGTCGGACGGGCTTGGTCTCTGGTTTGCCGAGACCTCCTACATAGCTCTGCTTGATGGCGAAGAGATCCGAGCCGAAGCACTGCTTGTGCGGACAAGGAAGACTGAGGCTCCCATGGATGGCTTCGGGTGCAGGCGCGGACAGATTCTTGGTCGCAGCCGAATCCATACCGTTCGCTTCAGCAGTCGATCCCGTTCTGCGGAGCTGCTGTTCCATCTGCGCTGGGAATCGTTTCCATGCGGCAGCAGTCAACAGCTGTTCCGGATCCTTCCCGGTGACCCACCCACGATCGAGCTCAATGCTGATGTCAGCGCTCCCCTTCGGCGGCTGCTGATGAGCCGCTCACGGCGACGGAATGGTGGAGCCCTGCTGCGTGACGCACTCTTCAGCTCCATCTGCGCCACTGTCTGGCCCGTGCTGGTCTCCACGGCACTCCATGAGCTGGAGTCGATCTCCTCCGCTGACCCATCTGCTTCCCCGGAAGAGACCATCGACCAGCTGAGTGGCTGGCAGCGTCGTCTGCTGGCGCTGTTTGCAGCTGGCCTTGTAGGTGTTGATCTGGAACCTCATGCAGCTCTACCGCAGCTGACCGTCGAGCTAAAGCGTCCTGGTGGATTCACCGCTCTCATGCTTCGCTTGCCCGCGCTGATCCAGCAGGAGACCCGGCTGGTGAAGCTGGCCGAGGCGATGGCAGATGGGGCTCATCTTCCACAAGAAGGTGAACTAACCGGCTCAGCTCGTGACCTTGCCACTGCAGTTGAGGTGGTCGTGGCATGAGCAGGTTTCTTCAGAGGCTGCAGTGCCCAATCAACGAGTCAGGCCTTGTGGATGCTCTACGCAAAGCGGACGAGCTGCCCGTAATCGAGTTTTCGAGCAGGATCGATCTGAGCGGACTGGATCAGACGATCCGATCCGCGATTGATACAGGCATACGCGAGGCTGCCCTCGACACCTTCCTCGTCGAGCCACTGCACCGCACGCTGAGAGGAATGGATGAAGCCCTGAAAACGGACATGCGGATCTGGCACTGGCTCACGGTGGTGCGCTACCCCGAACTCGTCTGGCTCCGGTGGAGGGGATCAGTCCCTGCTGATCCAGAGGAAGGCTTCATGGTCGGGAACGGCCACAGACCTGTTCCGGCAGTTCGTTTTCTGGGCACAGCATCGATCAACGGGCATGGGCGCAACACCTTTGCTCGCCTTTTCTTTGCCGCAGAGCGTCTGATAGGCGTGGAAGGTACTGATTATGACCTTGTGCGGCGTCTGTTCAGCAGCCAAGAGCTCCATCTAGGCCTCAGTGACCGTGAATATGGCCTTCTTCCCCATGTGAACCGCGTTCTCACACGCCGGCTTGCTGATCTGTCCGATCAACAGGTGAGAGCTGGTGTCAGGAGCCTAAATGCAATAGGAGGGTCGATCTGTCTGGATCTCCTTGAGGAGGAGGAGATCGAGCAGCTGGCCATCCCCGATTCGTTGCATAAACCCGGCAAGGCGTGATGGAGACAAGAATGTCTGGCCAAGTCGATCCTCATCGTCTGAAAGCGTTGAAGGGGCCGGATCAGAAGCTTGAGGCTCATCCAAATGCCTGTGGGCTCGATGATCTACCAGTGTATGTCCGGCAACTTGAGGGGAACAGCCCCTTGGCTGTTGATCTCTTCTGCGGGGCGGGTGGCCTTAGCCTCGGCCTCCATCGAGCCGGTTTCGAGATCATCCTTGGCGCGGACATCAGGCCGGATTCGATCGCCACTCACCGCCACCACTTTGGAGGATGCTCCCATAGGGGTGATCTGAGTGATCAAGAGGAATTGCGGAGGATCATTCTTCAGCTCAACCGCTGTGGCGAAATCGCGTTAGTGGCTGGGGGGCCTCCATGCCAGCCTTTTTCAAGAAATATTCGTTGGCGTAAGCATGAAGAGGGATTAAAAGATCTGCATGCAGATCTAAATAGTAGTCGTCGAGATCTCTCGGCCTCCTTCATGTCGGTTGTAGAGGATATCCGGCCTAGGGCATTCCTGATGGAGAACGTCCCTGACATCGCCCTCACTGGTGATCAGGAAATCTTCAGGAATGTCGTGAGACGCGCCGAAAAGGCCGATTACCGCGTTCATGCCCGGATTGTCTACGCTTGGCAGTACGGGGTGCCACAGCTGCGCCCCCGGCTTTTCATCGCTGGCACCCGGATCGGCTATAGCTCACCTCTGAAATGGCCCGAACCGCAGTTCTCGGATCAGGAGTCAGCACCATGTCTGATGGATGCCATCAGTGATCTTCCGCCACTCGTGGGTGACTGGTGGGAAGATTGGGAGTCACATGCAGCCTACGAAGGCCCAGCCACCACGTATCAGCAGCTGATGCGGGATTGGATACCCGTGACCATTGGGGAGCTGCCCGACCACATCACAAGGAAGGTGCGCGGGGACGACATAACCACCTTTCAGCTGATGCGTTCCACTGGTAAGAAGTATCACGAACTGGAGGACGCGCAGCGGCGCTATCAGGTCACCAGCAGGGCCCAGCGGGAGGGCCGGATTCAGAAGGAGAGTGGCAAGGAGCATAGTTTCGGGAACAAGTACAACATCCTCAGGCCTGATGAGCCGTGCATCACCATCACGGCCCACATGTCTAAGGATGGTTACTGGTATATCCATCCCTCACAGGACCGGACGCTCTCCATCCGCGAAGCAGCAAGGGTCCAGTCGTTTCCGGATGGTTTCCGGTTTCACGGCACTCCGTCCAACCGATTCCATCAGGTTGGGGAGGCTGTTGCCCCGCTAGTTGGCTACGCACTTGGCAAGGCACTACTCCGAGCTGTCGAAGAGACTCAAAACTGCAGTGACTGGCGTCAGCCGGATGAGATTCGGACAGCCCTAGTCAACTGGTACAGCACTGAAGCAAGGGGATCTCAGCTCCCATGGGCGAAACAGAAGGAGCACTGCGAAGAGATCCATGAGCCTCTACGGGCTTGGCGCGTGTTCCTTGGCGAGCTGATCGTGTCAACCATGAAGCAGGCTCAACAGCAGCAGTTCTGGAAACGGCTCCTAAGTCGCTGGCCTGACCATGAGGCATTTCTTGAAGATCCTGAACCAAGCAGGCGACGGACATTCCGTAGCCTTCAGCTGGAGAAGGTCGAGGGTATTCTTCACCAGATTGCGATCGATTTGCGAGAGGAGCTCCCTTGGAGTGAATGGGTGCGCCGGGATCTTGAGGGGCTGGGGCGCGACCGAATTCGACAGTGTCTCGCGATGGTGGGTATCACAGCAGATCGCTCCTGCAGTGTTGGCCTTGGGCGGATGGTAGGCAGGGTTATGGGCATTGACCACCTTGCAGACAGTGGTTCGCGGCAGCTCAGGGAGCTTCACCTAGGGTTGATGATTGGAGGTGATGACGACGGGCAGGTCTACAGATCAGCTGTGGCTGTGTCGGAGCGATGGTGTCTGCCGGATCCACGTTGTGATGGTGGTCCGTCGGAAAGCAGCGAGGCCTGCCCGCTATGCACCAGTCGTCACTGCTCCTTCATCCGCGCTCATGGGGGCTGAAGGATTCCTGAATCAGCTCATGTACGCCTGAGATCGAGGCGAAGCCGCCGCTGAGCATTCCCTTTCCCCCGTGCTCCCTCCGCTCTGCCGATGGATGCTGCTCCGTGGCGGATCAGATGTGCGATGGCATCGATCTTCAGCGCATCGGATCGGGTGATCGGATAGACAATCCCGTCACTGCGGATGATCCGATCGACCTCAGGAAGGTCTCTGACACGCTCGGTCTCAAGCAGAACCTGCTGGATGATCCAGCCCTGTTCCAGCAGGTTCAGCATCAGTGCAGGGAGGGCGATCGAGTAATCAGGATTTCGGCGGACATCGCGACTGCCGCCGCAGGCTTCATAGAACACCCGGGCTGAATCCCCATCGATTGACATTGACCACGAGGCGTCGTAATCCATCCCATCTCTGGTGACCCGCATCCGAGCTGGAGATGATGTGAAGAGGCTCCGGACCGCACCCAGAACACCCGGGGAGGAGTCATCCTCATCGAGAGCGGTATTGGTCAGCTGTTCCGGCTCCAGCGCGATCTCACGGCGGATGAAGGCATCACGCACGAGCGTTCGAAGCTGATCGTCATCAATGACATCGAATGCAATCACGATGCCATAGGTGCACAGGTCCTTGATCGCCTGTCGGTAGACATCCTCCTGCTGTCCAAGACCCCAGCCGGCGGCAGTGAGTCGATCGCGCATCCTCAGCAGCTCCTCCCCGAGAATCACTGCGATTCGTGGGGAGGAACTGAGGGACGGCCGCTCGATAATCGCTGAGAAGTCGTCCTCCTTGAGATCATGGATCAGGCCGAATCGAGCAGCATGGGATGTTCCCCGATCGAAGCACAGCACGCGACGATGGATGCGCTGGAAGGTGTTCCTGCCACCACCCAGGAATCGCTTATGCTTCAGCAGATTGTTCTGGGTCTCTGAGACCCAGCGCCAGCAGGCGACTTCGGGAAGGACGATGAGGCTGAGGAACGACCACCAGTCACGTCGTGTGGTTTCGGCGATGACGCTGTGGTGATCCGTACCAAGAGGCTCCCAGTCGGCGAGACACAATGCGACCCTGTACTCGAAGAGCGCATAATCCTCGTTGCGTGTCCGGCTTGGAGGCTGATCGGGAAATCCGAATTCTCTGGCGATAGCGATGATCTCATCACGTAATTCCAGCAGCTGGGAATCAGGAAGCCGGTCGCCACCGGAAGCCTGATAGATCCTCTGGGGATGCTCCACACCTGTGAAAAACCGGCTCGCTGGATCGCCATTGAATTCATCAATGACCTTTTCTGCGAAGATGCGAGGAAGCTGTGGGAGGAGCCAGCTCATGGTTGCTCTTTCCCAAGGGTGAACGCCTGACAGCGCGAGCGGAAGACTCCGGGTCTGTGCTGCATTTCCTCGCGCAGCATGTCGATGCTGAGTGAGGTTCCGGAATCCGCGCGAATCGCCGCGAGCCATGCGGCAGCTACAGCTCCGATCGAACAGTCCGCATAGGTCTGCCCGAAGTCGATCTCCAGTTCCTCGTTCATGAGGATGACCTGAAGAACCGTGGAGACGATGTCGGACTGGAACAGGCACTCGAAGTGACGATCCTCACCCGCGTTCAGTCTGTCGACAACGTCCTTGTGGTCGCTGTTTAGATACACGAGGATGGAGCCGAGAAGACTCTGATTCAGGTCGGTGATCTGGCCGACATCCACCAGCCAGAGAGCTGAACCGAGTCTCTGTTCCGAGAAGCTGACAGGGCGAACAGGGAAAGTGGCGAGGCTTCCCTCCAGTGGAAAGCTGAACGCATGTCGATAGAGCACGCTTCCCTCACGGAGCTGAAATCCCGAAACCGAACAGGCGGAGACCGTGATCAGCAGGTGAAGAGTGACCTTCTCTACCAGGCGACTGGAATCCAGATCGACCGTGATTCCCTCCTGAACGTCGAGATTCTCCAGGGAGTCATGGAGCACCGTGAAACGGTGGCCGGTGATCGGCGAGTGTCCGGTTTCCGCGATCAGAGACAATGAGGCATGGGGCAGTGCCTCGGCGAGGCCGTTGCTCTCGAACAGTTCGCTGAAGCATGGCCAGCCTTCCAGTGGAGTCTGCAGGGCCAGAGGAAGCTCGGCATCCCAGGCTCTGAGTCCATCACTGAGCCGGCGAAGATCATCTCCCTCCTCCACGAACCATTCAGGTTCAGGAAGTTCTGATGCCGGCAGGACCGGGTAGGGGTAGGCGACGGGCCTCATGACGTCACTTCCTGGGCAAGCTCCTCACAGCTGGTCTCCAAGCCGATCGCCACATAGTCAGGCATGGATACATCCACCCTGATAGGGGTACCTGAGGCACTGCTCGGTACCACCAGCTGATCAGTGAGCGGAACGCTACTACCCTCAATCATCACAGCGACGATGACCGGCTTCAGCCCGTTCGGTGCCGCCATTTCCGTTCTGGAGACATCAGCTTGAACCGTTGGCCGGATCGAGACCCTTGCCAGTGGCGCTGAATCGCCCTGAAGCTTCAGATCAAATGACGTGATCACCCGGCCATCCTCCAGCCGGGTGCCGCCGGGAGATGGCCTCGAAAGCCGGAGTCTGCGTCTCCCTGTATTGGTGAGGCGAGGCTCCCGGGGTTCTCCTCCCGGTGCCCCACAGCCGCTGCCGATGAGGGAGGCCCCGATCCTCCTTGAGAGTGGGGCGACGGATTCACCTTCCGTGGAGAGAACAGGTTCAGGCCGATTCCGGCCTGAAAGCCGCAGCCGCTCCAGTTTCACGCGCTTGAGCGCGGCATTGACGATCACCTTCTGGGTCCGGGTGAGCCGCTGACTCGGTTCCCAGTCATCGTGCGCTGGAGGCTCGGAGAGTGCGAAGGCCTCCTCGATCTCCTGTTCCTCGGAACACCGGAACACACCGGTCCATTCGAACTCCTCCGCCTCATTGGCAGTGCCGACTTCATACCGGACCACAAGCTCAGCGGGTCGCAGAAGTGCGATGTGCGCCAACCGCTCCGGGATCAGTGTCGAGTCACCGAGCACCCGTCGCCAACGGGGATCGGGGAACAGGGCACCGAATCTTCGGCGGGTGATGAAAAGGTGTCCTGCAAGCCTGGCAGGCCTCAGGCTTCTGACCGCATCCTCCTCCCGTTTCTCACGACTGCGGCGCAGCGATTCCGCGAATCCGCAGAGCTGAGGGACTGATTCCGGATCCGGTGGGCTGAAGTCTTCGCCGAAGCAGTCAAGTGAAATTCGCATCGGAGTCATCCCATGCTCATCCCTGACAAGCTTGGGCCAGCACCACCAGAGGAGCATCTCCTGCAGACGAAGACCGATACGGCGCCGCAGCGCGATGGATGGAAATCCGCCGGGTTCGGATCCCGGAGCATCAGCCAGATCGTCCAACCTCGGGTTCAGGAGCATCAGGGATGTCCCGCTCATCCCGGGTTCACGGGATGAGAAGCCGAGCCTGTGAGCAAGCTCCGCGGCAGTACTGTCCAGGGCGGGTTCGACGAAGTCATCGAGCTCATCACTGGGCACTCCCCACCAGTGCCGGCCGGTGAACTGCCGGCCCCGGTGGGAGTAGCTGGCGCCTGCGGCATGGGCGATGAGTCTGCGCTGCTCACTGCCCCCCACATCCGTGAGCGTATCGACGATGAGCACCTGGGGATCGCTCATCAGATAGAGGGACGACTTGCCGAAGCCATAGGTCCCGCCGCCGAGATCCGTGTCGCGCGGCCTGCCGATGTTTCGCAGAAAGTTGGCGAAGTCACCGGCATCAGCTCCGTCGGCCCGGGTCGGACCACCGAGCCCGACGGTGCCGAAGTCGCTGATCTCCATCAGCACGGGAGTGCCGCTGCTGAAGAAATGCTCGAGGCCGTTCCGGACAGGACACCGTTCGCCTTCGGGACGATCCCTGAAGAACGAGGCATAGGCCTCCAGCTGATCCGGCGAGGGGCTGAACAGGCGGACCATGTAGTGGGGCTGGACACCGGGGATGCGCGCCGCGTCCCAGCTGTTCTGAAGGCTCTCGCGGAGCAGCATCTCCGTTGAGGACAGCCTCGGTCTGCCCATGGTGTTGAGGAGCCCCTCGGCCGTGATCGTGCCGGAGGGAGGATTCGGCTCGCTTTGCAGACAGATCACGTCCGTCATGACTGATGGACCTCCGTGACAAGGGATGAGATCAGTGACCGGACTTCGGCATCCGCCAGCCTGCAGCTGGCGGCATGCTGAAGAGAGACGTCGTAGCGGAGCGACGAGATCGCCGGTGGAAGCTGCCCCCCCTCAAACATCGAAGGTCGGATGCGTGGGAAGACGTCATTCACCCTGTAGACGGTCTCAACCACCGGTGTGTAGGCCTCCTCGCACCACAGTTCCCGCTGCCCCATGTCATAGGGCGTCTGAGCCAGCAGTGCCATGAAGCCCTCCTGATCGACCACGTGCTGGAGGATCCGATCCACCAAGCCGGGAACATGAAGAGCTCCCGAGGGATTCGGCTCGATGGAGAGATGACGGAGATAGAGCTGCTGCCCGCCCATCGGCTCGAGCTGATCAAGACCATGGACGGTGATGCGGGGGGCATCACTGGACCGCCCGGTCTTGCATTCGATGTCTACCCCCGCGAAGGAGAAATCGACATTGCTGCCGGTCACCCCGATCCAGGAATGCCAGTGCATCTGATCAAGCTCGACCAACTTCAGCAGAAAGTGGAGCTCTCCGATGAGGCCTAGGATCACCTCCTCCGATGGCAAGTCGCCACGAATGCGCGCCAGCAGGCGGCGGAACTCACGGACAGCGTCATTGCAGGCATCGACGGCCGTGGCTCCCTGGGCTAGGCGCTGAACCACACGTTCGATGAGCTTGTCGAACACGTCGTGAAGCTCGGCGGAAGCGCAGTCGACCCGGATGAAGTGTTCGAGCTCACCGGCCTCGTTGACCCGGCTCTCACGCTCAATGGCCAGCCCGCCAGCCCTGAGTTTCGGCAGGGGAGTGGTCGGAGAACGGACCTGCAGAAGGACGCCCCTCAGTCGCTCGTCGGTATGGGACAGGAGAACAGCGCGAGGGGGAAGCGACGGGTGCTCCAGTTCCATCACCAGGAGATTGCCGTCATGAGGCGAGGCAACCTCAAGGCGAACCCACATCGACGTGAGATCCACAGGAACGGTCATGGGTGCAGCATCGAGAATGTTCCTCTGCGAGATCATGGTTCAGAAGCAGACCACGAGTAGCGGGCCCATGGGCTCAGTGATGAGCAACGTTAGTCCTCCATCTCCACTTCGAGTCCCGGATCCTGATCGTCAGGCTCCTCATCCATCTGATCAGCACTCAGTCCAGGAAGTCTGAGTCTGAGATACTTCTTCGGTCGCACATCATTGGGATCCTCATCAGGGAAGACAAATCCGAGGGCGATGATGTGATCATCGACCACGTCTCCTTCACCCAGCTGATGCGTGAGAGGGATACGCCAGATTTCGCCACGCTTCTCAGCTTCTGCTCCACAGGAGTCCTTGTCCAGGACGTAGATCAGCAGCAGAGGGCACTGGTCGTCACCGAGCAGCTCGGTGCGACGCGCCTGCTTCTCCACCCATCCGCCTGACCTGATTTCCCTCCGGACGCTGTTGCGTATGTCAGATGGGAGATCAAGCAGCACATGATCTGTGCTCATCAATGCCTTGATATAGATTGGATCATTCTCCGGCGGCGGGTAGATGCGACGTCGACTGATGCGCTGGATTCCGACACCTCCGAGGCTGAGGTGACGACTGCTCCGAATCGCCTCTGTTCCGGATTCGCCGACCACCGCGACATTCCAGGAGCGAATGTAACTCTGTCCTTCATCAACCTCCTCCTCGATGAAGGAGGGAATCTGTGCCATGGATTCCTTGTAAAGATTGAACCGATTCAGAAAGAGGCTTACAGCCTCATAGGAAATCCGCCGGAATAGGACAGATCCGTTTTCCTCAATCAACTCCGGAGAAGATGCTGCTGCGCATCTTTCGATGAATTGCTCGGTGGCAAGTCGATTCCGGTCATGAAACTCTCTGTCTGCAGGAAAACCGATCATCTGAGGATGCCGTCCTCGATAACTGAGCCGGCAGTATTCGATGTTGTTCTTGACCAGCTTGTTCCGAGCAGTCAGGGCCATTCCCGGCATCTGGGGGATGCGAATTGCGAACTCCCGGGGGGTCAGCCTCTGCTCGCTCATGAGGTGGATATCGGAACGGATCTCGTTCTCAAGAACTACAAGATCGAGGAAGGCAGCATTGAGGTCCGGAGTCATCCAGATCCTTGGGAGGTCGCTGTAGCCGGGGCGATATCCGAACCAGCGCCCCATTTGCATCAGCGTATCGAACTGCGATGATGCGCGAACGAAATAGCTGACCGTGAGCCCCTCGATCGTGAGGCCACGGGCGAGGATATTTCCGCCGATGACGATCACATGACGTTTGCCCTGATCCTCGAAATCTAGAAACTCGTCTGACTCCGCATTCTCGACGATGGAGACAATTCCCTCGGCGGCCGCCAGGAGTTCCGGCAACAGCTGATCGAATGACTCGATGCGATCCGGCAGCGCTGCATCATTGAGGGATTTCCGCATCTCCTCCGTGAAGAGCGTGGTCTCCCGATCCCAGAGCCTCCGCAGACGCTCGATCGTTCGATCCGAACCTGACCGGAGATCAGCCTGGATTTTCCAGGTCCAGTCTTCCGTGATCATCGCGCTGAGCCTTCTGTGGCTGCTTGCATAAAGAGTCGTGTGAACGAGCATGCTGCACGGCTTGTCGCCCAGACCTCGTACACGTCTGGAGGCAAGACACAGAAGGTAGTAATCAAGCGCTTCCTGCAGGGATGGCACGAGAAGTGGGGCGAAGTCCTCCCGCGTTCCGCGGCTTTGGGGCCGCAGCAACTTCTGTTCTTCGGGAGCCACGATCCGGATCATTGGGAGCCCGTATGCGTCACTGTCTCCAGACTCATCAACGGAGTCCGGCTGGTCACCGAACAGTCGATCCACTCCGAAGTAGGCTTCCGGCTTCGGGATTGTCACAATGAAATCAGCCGGATAGAGATCCTGGGTACCGTCATGCCCAATCTCACTGGTGAGAACATTGGCATAGGGGGTGGCTGTGTACCCCAGATACGTGACCTTCGGCAGAAGCTCAAGGAGATCACGGATCTGTTCGTTGATGCGGCTGACCTCATTCGACTCAGCCTTCGTATTCAGACTGGCCTGATCACACTCGTCATCAACAATCAGCGTCGGCATGTGCAGTCTGAGTTTCGACGGCATCAACTCAAGGGCCTCGTGCAGGCGCTGGATGACGTCCTTATTCTTCTTAACCACCATGATCTGTGTCTGTCCCTCCGGCAGGGTCAGACGCAGCCCACTGGTCAGGGAGAAATCATGACTTGCCTGGGTGAGCCAGTGCCATTGTTCAGGATTGAGAGATGTCAGATCCCTCTCGAAACGCACCTGTGTCTGAAGGCGCAGGGTATTGGTAACGCCAGCCAGCACGATGACCAGCCGGTACCCCGCGTCGGCCGCCTTAGCGATAGTAGCCATCATATTGGCAGTCTTGCCGCTCTGCACATAGCCCAGAACGAGGCCTTGGCGACGCCCCCCCGGGCCGGATGGGTTCAGGAGTTCGTTGACGATGACCGTCGAGGTGTCGTGGATCGACTGCAGAACAGAGGGATCCTCATTCCATCCCGGCTTGCTGAGAAGTCTGGATTTGTACGCCTCCCATGAACCGATGAGATCACCCGGGCCGAGGTACCAGCGTTCCTGCCGGCGGCGGAGCATGTCAGTACCGGCAGGCCTGAGTTCCTCCAGCTTCTTCGACTCACTGATCACATCAGTTAGTGCTGCCCTGAGCGCGGCATCCTGTTCATCCGTCAGCGGAAAGCCCCACCGCTCACGGAACAGCTGCTCCAGCTGCTCGGGCCGACATCCCTCGTTCTGAAGTAGTATCCGCAGTTGGTTCGCGAACGTCTGAACCGCAAAGGCGTTGCTCATGGCATGTGGTGCGTGCTCTGAAGCAACTGTGAGGGATGCAGCGCCGATCAGGGGAGAAACCCGTGCGAACGACCAGTCAGCCCGTTCATGGCCCGCCTCCCGTGGGCCCGGTACCAATCCCGATCAGGTTGACAGGATTGTATCGAGTGCGTGGTTCCAGCCGATGCCGGGTCTGAGGTGGCACTCTCCGGATCCGACGAGGTCTTCCTCAGCTTCCCGCCGCAGCCCGACTCTGTCGACGGGGACCTGCCGTTCCTGATCGTGGTCTTCCGCCGGTTGGTGCGAAGGCGGCCTTCAGCCGATCGCGCAGAGCCTCGGCATCCCGGAGCTCGCACTCCCACACCACCAGGCCCCGCCACCCCATCTCTTCGAGAGCGATGCGGTTGCGGTGGTCCCTGGCTACGTTCGCGTCAAACTTCGCCTGCCAGAACTCCAGCCTTGTCTTCGGGGTAGTGGTGTAGCGGCAGCCCTCGTGCCGATGCCAGAAGCAGCCATGCACGAACACCACGGTGCGATGTCTGGGCAGAACGATGTCAGGTCGGCCTGGCAGATCCTTCCTGTGGAGGCGAAATCTCAGTCCCATGGCGTGCAAAATCCGGCGGACTGCCAGTTCCGGGGCGGTGTCTTTCCCATGGATCGCTGCCATGTTGCTGGATCGGGTCCGGCTGAATGGCTCCTGTTCAGCCATAGCCCATGCAGCCGGGAATCACCCCCCTCACCCCACCCAGAGCATCCACACAATCCCCCTCTCGCCTTGGAGTCAGGTGCCAGTGCGCATGAAACACCGTCTGCCCCGCCGCCACGCCTGAGTTCAGCCCTACATTCCAGCCGCTGATCGTTGCGTCCTGGGCGCTGAGCTGCTCCCGCCGCTGCTTCAGCAGCTCCACCGCGGCATTCCACTCCGGCTGGTGCAGATCAAGTCCGTCTGCCACATGGCGCCGCGGGATCACCAGGCTGTGGCCCGGCGTCACCGGGTAGGCATCGGCGATGCACAGCGCCAGCTCGTT
>Ga0194123_10005579_pt1 | contig 13402 bp, 12 predicted proteins | sample TA2MahsurfametaG_5_FD_155479 | JGI IMG/M metagenome (GOLD analysis project Ga0194123, IMG submission 155479) | Freshwater microbial communities from Lake Tanganyika, Tanzania - TA2015023 Mahale A surface | ecosystem: Environmental > Aquatic > Freshwater > Lake | place: Tanzania: Lake Tanganyika... | reverse complement strand
GCAGCTTGCGGATGATCTGCTCGGGAGTGTGGCGCTTTCGTTTCATGGGGCTTCTCCTGGCCAAGTCTGGCCGGTGGGGAAGCTCTCATAAGGGCTGGTTCAGTTACCGGGGTCCACGTCAGCTGGCAGTATCAATTACACCGGTGTAGTTCCGCAATCCGGGATCGATCTGTTCCCATTGGGTATTCTTAATGCGCATGGCGGTGATCTGCCGCGCTATCGGGGCAATGCATGTCAGGCTTGGGCTATCCTTAATGGTGAAGAACGTATTGGGCTGTGCATTCATAGAATGATCGGTGGGGAGCTAGACAGCGGTGATATTATCTCCTGAGACTACCTAGCTATTGATCACACCACCAAGGTGACTCGCGTGTGGGAGTGGATGTCGGCCCGTACTCCTGAGTTGATGCTGGAAGCAGTTCAGATGCTAGATGCTAATCCTGACTATGTACTCGAGCAGCAATCAAAAAATCCTGCGAACGCCCTTCGCTGCTACCCCCGAACATCAGAGGATGGGCGTATTGATTGGACGAAGCCAGCTATTGATGTACTTCGCTTGATCAACGCTGGCAACAAGCCCTATGCAGGTGCCTTCTGCGATTTTGAAGGTGAAAAGATGATTATTTGGGATGCTAAGCTCGTTTCGGATGCTGAGGTTTTCTGCGCTGTGCCGGGGCAGATTACCAAGGCTGGAAATGAAATTGTTGAAGTTGCTTGCGGAGAGGGGAAAATAAGGGTGTTGTTGGTTGAGTATCGTGGACAGCCGTCCGTCCCAACCTTGTGGATTCAATCACTAAGAAAACGACTTGTATGATTTCTGCTGAGAATAGCCCTCAAAATATTGCCACAAGCAATGCGGACTTCACGCTAAGTAACTATCGTGCATTGTGTGGCCTTGCTGCTGAGAACTATCCGATTGTTGACTACCGTCATATACCTTGGGGCGAAAGATTCGTTCTATGGCGACACGATATGGATATCTCGTTAAACCGTGGATTGGCGATAGCAAATATAGAAAATCAAATTGGGATTAAAGCTACCTATTTCCTAAACCCACATTGTGAGTTCTATAATCTAGCGGAAGCCAGTCAGCATGTGATTGTCAAAGAAATTCTGTCTTTGGGTCATGACATTGGATTGCACTTCGATGCAGGCTTTTATGGCGAAGTTTCAGAAGTTCATCTACAGGATCTGCTGGGACGCGAAGCTTCCTATTTGAATTGTTTATTTGATGTTTGGCCTGTCGCATTTAGTTTTCATAACCCCGTCACCAGTACTCTAGCTTTTGAGGCTGACAGCTATGGGGGACTGATAAATTGTTATTCTAGGCGATTCAAAACCAAGGTTTCTTACTGTTCCGATTCTAACGGTTACTGGCGTTTCCGGCGCTTGCATGATGTGCTCATTCAGGCAACGGACCCCTGTCTACAGGTACTGACCCACCCTGGTTGGTGGCAGGAGAAGCCAATGCCACCGCGCCAGCGCATATTCCGTGCGGCCTATGGGCGGGCAGCTAAAACCATGTGTCGCTACGACGAAGGACTAATAGAGCATGGAAGGTTAAACCAAGCAGCCGCTAGCGAGCAATTGGCTGTTTTCAAAGCACAATTGCCGGAGCGGTTCCACACTTGCGATGTCCTATGGAATATTGGCGCCTTCGAGCCCCTGTTTATTGAATTATGGCGTCTCCACGAAACGCAGGTGAACCGCCTATGTAAGGCCGTTTTGCGAAAGGAATGGCGAGTTCCTGCGAAGGTCGTCAATGCCTTTTTTAGCCAGGAAGGACTACGGGTTGATGGGTGCAGACTATTTCATGGAGTGTTTGGCGAGTCCTGGCATGTGCTTTCTGGAAATGATGCCGACGAACACTCTAAGTGGGCAGGAATTCGCAACCAACTGGTACATGGAAAAGAAAGCTGTTCACCTCTTGAACTGGAGAAAGGCTGCATCTATGTTTGTCATGCAATAGCTCGTCTTGCCGATTGGGCTAACTTGCAACCATTAGCTTATGATGGTCTCGCAAATCTTGGGTCGATTGGCTTGCCGACCCTGAAGTCTGCTGATGGCAATTTTTGCGATCTCCTTGAAGAAGTTGCAGATGAGATTCCTGCTTTTCCACGTCGTCGCTGGGAAGCGTTCAAACTGAATATCACAGAATGCGGCCCTACTGTTGTTGATGAGGTTAACCATTGAGGCTGATCTTGGTGGCAGACTCCCATGGATTATCCCAACTGTTGATACATTTCCCAGAAGATCGCGTAGTTGCTTTGGATCGTTCCCCGGATTCAGCCGCGCCACCTCCCACATATCCAGAAATCAGAAGAGGGGCTTGGGATGTCACAGTTAGTTTATCCTGATATTGATTCTCCGGACTTAATTCATCTATTCAGCGCGCTTGTGCTCTTCAGCCAGATTTGATATGGGTTAATTCGTGCAGTATGCTTCTGCGTGAAGAGTTTCTTGCTATGGCATGCTTTGGTTGAATCAATCTACATGCCACGCTACTACTTCGCAAACTGTGTAGCAACCCCCCATCCAATGCGCAGTCATCCATGGTGATGCCAGGGGCAGAGTGACCCTGCACGAAATCACATATGGCATTGACAGAGTCCCCATTTTTGTTCATCGTTCAGAGCAAATTAGAATCGATGGCAATTTGCTGTTGTTCTGCGAGTATATTGATGCAGCTACTGATGTGGCGATTCCCGTCAACATCCATTCTATTCTTGATGGAATCTGGATTCCCAAGCTTCGAGATTCTCACGAGCGATTCATTGCCGGCGGAGGATGGGAGGATCAACTGGTCGGCGCGGCTATTCGAAGGCCATAAAGAGTGTCAAACCCAGTTTATGCCGATTCCGCACGCTCATTATGCCTGTTCTGCACCGGTGTTTGCAAAGTTAATCGACATCCTGCTGGGGAGTACGGTGATAAGCTGAATTACAATGAACTAAAACTATGATCATGAAGACTGAACGCATTTGCCTGCGCGCGCTACGTAGGTCGGACTCAGAGCAACTCTACGAGTGGATCAACAGTCGCGAGCTTGTTTTGCTGAGCTCATCCTTCCATCCGGTTTCCGAGCCGGACCACAACGCCTGGATGGAGGCGATGATTTCACGACGCTCCGACCTCGTGATCTTTGTAATCGAGGAACGATCGACAGCAACCGCAATCGGAACCTGCCAGTTGCATAACATCAACTGGAGGCACCGTCACGCTGAACTCCAGATTCGTATAGGAGACGCGGCCAGCCGCAGGAAAGGACTAGGTTCCGAAGCAGTTCTCTTGCTCTGCCAATTCGGTTTTTCAGACCTTAACCTGCATCGCATTTTCCTCCATGTATTTTCAAGCAATATTCCGGCAATCACTGCCTACGAAAAAGCAGGATTTACTCGGGAAGGCATTTTAAAAGATGCGGCGTATATTGATGGGCAGTATCAAGATGTCTTCTTGATGGGCAAGGTGAGGAGTAATGAATAGAATTGCAGCCATTCACCAGCCCAACTTCTTCCCTTGGCTGGGTTATTTCCATAAGATTGCTCGTAGCGACATCTTTGTGTTCCTCGACAATGTGCAGTTCCCTAAAACAGGTGGTGCCTGGACCAATCGCGTCAAAATGCTAGTCTCTGGCGAGGCTAAGTGGCTCACGGCCAGCATTGATCGCGATTTTCATGGTGCCCGAAAGATCAATCAGATGATCTTTTTTCATGGACATCCTTGGAGGAGAAAGATTGCCAAGACCTTGCAGTCTGAATACTCTAGACATCCATACTATGCAGAGACGATGGAGATCTTATGGCCTCTATTGATGAACGCAGAATGCAATATCGCTGAGTATAATATCAATGCAGTAACTGCTCTGTCCTTCGCTCTCGGTTTAGACACGTCTAAGGTGCGTCGCTCATCTGCCTACCTTACGGCTGGTGCTGGCACCGAGTTATTGTGTTCTCTCACCAAGGCTGTGGGTGCTGATACTTATCTTTGTGGCGGCGGCGCAGAAGGGTATCAGGATGACATGGTTTTTGCCGCCAATAGTCTTAACTTGCAATATCAGAACTTTCGGCATCCTGTCTATCCTCAACATAAAGAGACTGGTTTTACGCCTGGCCTTTCCATTGTTGATGCTTTAATGAACCTTGGCTTTAAAGCTCTAGGCGATCTTCTCAGGCTTAATGAATACTGAGCAATATCCATCTAATGCCGACCATGACTAGTGATTCCATTATGCACAAGTTGTTTAGAGATCATTTCGCAAGCCTTGTTCTCCATGTCAAGCTCCTTGTATTTCGTCTTGCCAGCCATCGCGGTCAGACGTTGGAAGCTCGCATGCTTCTCTACTCCCGTATTATTAGAGAATCAGGCCCTCTAAGTAACTTGCAGTCTGATATCGCATCTATGCATTTGCGCGGGATTATTCAGTCCTTGACGCATCGGAAACGATTCTTGGCTGCGGCATCACTGGAAAACTTGCTAGCAGAGCTTTCCTTTATTCTCGCTAATGCTGAGACCCTGAGACCCGTCCTCCTATCAATTCAGAACAAGAGAGTTCTTTTCTGTGGACAAGCCTATTATAACTCCTGGTATCTATCGCGGGCACTGCGAAGGATTGGCTGGAAAGCCGATCTTTTAGACTGGGATGAAAATCAAGCTTCCAAGTTATATTATCATGGATCCGACTTTTGCTTTACTCCTCCCGGCAGGAAGACAGGTCTGCGCTACTTTTACAATTTGCGCATATTACGCTTTTATATATCGGCTCTTTTCCATTACGACATCTTCCATTTTGCCAACGCGCATGGCATATGTTTCGGTTATCGTTTGTCCAGGATAATTTCCTCCATTATCCCTTCAGGTGACGAGATACGATTGATTCGTCTACTCGGCAAGAGTATTGTCTATTCCAATAATGGCTGTCTAGACGGAGTTTCTCAAACATCTTTTTCTCAGTGGGGCCCGGAATCAGTCTGCTTAATCTGTCCATGGCAGGACGTGCCGTCTGTCTGTAACGATGATCGAAATCTCACCTTCGGCAAGTTTCGCAATGAAGTGGCCGACTTTCAGTGTCTTATCGGTGGTAACCGAGCAGATTACAATATTAGTCCGCTAGTTCATGAGGTTCCAGAATTCTATTGTCTTTCCCCCAGAGTGTGGTCTCCTGTCCTTCGTGTCCCACGGGCATATCAGCGTACAGCAGCTGTAGATTCACCTTCTGGTTCGGTTACTTTATATCATTCAGTTGGCAACCTAGAGGAACGCACCAACGAAGATGGTGTCAATATTAAGAGCAGTCATGTTTACCTACCGCTGATTGATCGCCTGAAAGCGGAAGGTATCTCTTTGAATTTACTCACTCCCTCAGGAGTGCCCAATAAAAAGATTAGATTTTTTCAGGCCCAAGCGGATATATTTCTGGAAATGCTTACCTATGGCTGGTTTGGAGCCAATGCGCGTGAGGCAATGATGTTGGCCAAGCCCGTTATTTGCTTTATTCGTCCCGAGTGGCTTGAAAGTGTCCGCAATGAAATTCCTGAATATGCCGATGAACTGCCCATCGTCCGTGCTACCCCAGAAACTGTTGAGGATGTTCTCCGGCAACTGATAGGTGATCCTGCGTTGCGAAATGAGATTGGTATGCGTAGTCGGCAATTTGCTTTAAAATGGCATTCAGACACTGTGGCATCGCGTCGATTTGACGCTATTTATACCAGCCTTCTACTTGCCAAGAGGCTTAAGTTCGGTGGTCCCGCCTAATGTTGTTTTATTGAATAGAGACTTGAAGTTTCTTACCCCTCTGGTTTCCGTGACCGCTGCAAGAGGGTGCTCTCCGATAACACCTAGGGCCTACCGCTTCAGGCCCTAGCTGTTTTGTCTCAGCAATTTGTTCAGCATACGAGGAGGAAGACGTGGACCCCCCAAATCAGTCCAGGGTGAATGAGAGTCCTCATCCGGCCAAACTGGGCGGGGGACTTCACCATGAAACGCACTAGGCACACGGCTGAGCAGATCATCCGCCAGCTGTAATCGGCGGAGCAGCTGATCGCCCAGGGCAAGACCGTCGTCGAGGTCTGACGTGTCATCGAGGTGGCGCAGCCGACCTACCACCGCTGGTGGCAGTAATACTGCGGCATGCAGGCCGAGGAGGCCGGGCGGTTGACCCATCTGGAGAAGGAGAACGCCCGGCTCAAGAAGCTTCTGGCAGAGGCCGAGCTGGAGAAGGCCATGCTCAAGGACCTTGCCGAGGGATACTTCTGAGCCCGGAGCGCCGCCGCAGAGCCGTCAAGGTTCTGCAGGAGCGTTACCGGGCTACTGAACGCTTTGTCTGCCGTGCTGCGGGGCAGCACCGCAGCACCCAACGCCGTGGTGGCAAGGTTGTCGACCTGGAGGAGACCAAGCTCAGGAATCGCCTATGGGAGATTGCGCCTGAGTACATCCGCTGTGGCTGGCGGATGGCCTACCGCCTCCTGTGGCGAGAGAGTCCGTCAATGACATGCCGGTGCAACGGCTTTGGCGGCAGGAAGACTTGCAGCGGCTAACTCCCCGGAAGCGAAAGCGTGCACTGCCCGCCGACGGCTCAGAGCGGCGTCACCGGGCTGATCATCCCCAACAGGTGTGGGCCATGGATTACCAGTTCGATGCCACGGCCGACGGCCGCAGACTCAAGTTCCTGAACGTGATCTACGAGCACAGCCGCCTCTGCCTGGCGATTCGGGTGGGCAGACGCTGCAAGGCCAGGGACGTTGTGGCCGTGCTGGAGGAGCTAACCGTTGTGTCTCAGCAGGTTGTTCAGTAGGCCCGCGTCCCGGCGCCAGCGTTCATCCGGTCGGATAACGTTCCGGAGTCCATCGCCCAGGCCATACGGGACCGGTGTGAGGCCAGCACCACTACCAGCACGGCTTACATCGCCCCAGGATCCCCGTGGGAGAACGGATTCGCGGAATCGCTCAATGGCCGCTTCCGGGATGAGTTCCTCAACATAGAGCTGTTCACCACGACGACTGTGGCACAGATCCTGGCCGACCGTTGGCGCTGGGAGTACAGTTTATTAGGTCCGCACTCTGCCGTCCAGGGGCGTACGCCCCTGGAGGGCAGTTCAATAGGGAGTTGCCGCATGAACACATCCACCAGCTATCATCAGGCTTATTCCGATACGGGGGACACATCAGATCTATACCGGCTGCAGGTGTCATATGGCCCTGGCTGGTCGCACCCCAATGCATCAGCTCGAACTGTTGCCAGCTACTGAATGAGCTGGTTATAAACAAAGTTAGGCTACCACCAAATGAAACAATTCAGCCACTACAGGAATAAGGACAAGCAGGTAACCCAGCTGGATGTTACTATAGAATAAGCTATAGCGATACATGGTGAAGTCACTTTCCGATCGTAATATTTTAATATGCTACTCGGGCTCCTCTATATATACAAACACAACACGTGAATACCTTGATAGCTTCTCATCGTTTCTCGAAGCCAACGTATATTATCTTCATGTAACTCACAACTCTATACCGCAAATAGATCTGAACATATTTGATTGTGTGCTTTTATCTTATTGCGCACGATTATGCTTTCCGGGCTATGTTTCAGATCTTTTTCTTTCGAAGCTGATTGAGTATAAAGGAGTCAAGGCTGTCTTCATCCAAGATGAGTACGACTATGTCAACAATGAAGTAGCTGCCCTTCGAAGGATATCCCCGCAAATCGTATTCACCTGCGTCCCGAAGGATCAAGTATCACTTATTTATCCAAAAGATATTTTCCCCGAAACTGAATTTGTACAAGTATTTACTGGATACGTCCCAGAAAGCCTCCCAAAATTAAAGCTAAGCCCCTTACATGATCGCCCAACTGACATCGGATACAGAGGGCGAGATATTTCACTTAGATATGGAAAGCTAGGAGATTATAAGTACCGCATTGGCGAAGCATTCCTTTCTGACAAAAGGTCTCAAAGCCTTGAACTAGACATACGAATGGACGAGTCGAGTAGAATTTATGGCGATGAATGGTTTACTTGGCTTAGCAAGTGCAAAACGACACTAGGATCACCATCAGGCTCCAACATCTTTGACTTCGATGGAAGTATAGCTGAGGCATTTAATAAGGCGGCCGGCAATATGACAAGAGTGCCAAAAACTATGAGAGAGCAAATCAGTTTGCTTGATAATCAGTTTAGAATGGATCAAATCTCTCCTCGAGTCTTCGAGGCAACTGCAATGGGATGTGCACTAATCATGGTTCGCGGTGACTATTCAGGCATCTTAGCCCCTGGAGTGCACTATCTCCCCGTTGACACAGATTTCGGCAATATTGGAGAGATAGTTGACTGTATTCATGACACCAAATTACTTGCCTCTGTCGCAGATAGAGCGCATTATGACTTGATTTCGTCTGGTCTTTATAGCTATAAGGCCTTTGCATATACGGTGCGTGAAAATCTTGAGAAACAACTCACCAAGCCTATGACGACGGTTGAAATCCAGCTTGCTCCACTATACGTCGATATGAGCGCAGACCCACGAAATGAACTGCCCTCGCTGAAGCCCATGTCTGTAGATACATTTCAACTAAAGTTTTTGCTATCTGAAGTCAAGCATGACTATTTTCGCGTTGTCCTTCATTTAGCCAGCAAATCCCTTTATCAAAATAGTGTCATCAAAGCACTCCTATACGTTAATATTATTAGACGCATTGCTCGCATCGTTTATCGACTGGTAAGCCGGTTGTGAAAATGTGATTCTTTCGAAGTAGAGTATCTCTTAACGTCTTACTCGCACACTTATCCCCTTCAAGTTAACAACACAAATCACTTGACCATGTGCTCAGACATTTCTAGCCTCAATGCTAACTTTTGGACCGAGCCCTGCGGATCTCAGCTTGCCGCAGTTCTTGGTCTTGCTGGAAAGCAGGATGCGCAGGCTCTTGCCGACTTCGATACTAACTATTTTAAGCTATATCCGTACTTAACGTCGTTCTTTGATGATCTTAGCTTTGAAAAGTCTAAGATATTGGAAATCGGTCTTGGGATGGGTACTCTTTCAGAGTGGTTGGCGATCCGTTCCTTTTCCTACCGTGGTTTGGACATTGCAGCTGGTCCTGTTGATATTGTTAACCTAAGACTAAGCAGATTAGGGATGCAACAATCGGCTGTCCAGGGTTCAATACTCTTTGCGCCTTTTGAGAGTAATTCTTTTGATTGTATCGTTGCCATTGGATGCCTGCATCACACTGGCGACTTAAAAAAGTCCATTGGAGAGTGTTTCCGAATGCTTCGTCCAGGAGGCAGGCTTAAGCTCATGGTTTATTATTCCTACAGCGCACGTAGATGGCTGAACAATCCATTGCAAACTGCTCTCTATCTTATGAATGAGTTGACTGGGGTTCGCACAGTGGTCGACGATGTGTCGCAGAGTTCACGCGCTTCATATGATACTAACTCCGCTGGAGCAGCTGCACCGTACACTGATTTTATAAGTAGAAAGTCATTACGTCAGACCTGCAAAGCCTTCTCATCCTCCTCATTTATGGTTCGGAATTTTGAACGCGAGGGCCCATGGTCACTATTTCCACGTTCTTTTTGGCTCCGCACCCCGATACCATCATTTCTCGGCCTTGACCTGTACGCAACTCTTGTTAAATAGGCTTTCTAATACCCCCAGATAGAAACTATCCTATGTGTGGCTTTTCAGCATACTTTACGACCCCTGGCCTGGCCAACAAAAAGACATCAAATCTCCGCAAGATAGGTCTCTCATTAGGCAATATTTCTCATCGTGGACCTGATGACTCAAATATACTAGCTCTTGCTAACGGAAACGTTTTCTTTGCACACGCTCGGTTAGCAGTTATTGATCTTAACGAGGGAAGCCAGCCTCTTACAGATCCCACAGGCCGTTATACTATCATTTATAACGGAGAACTTTATAACTATATTGAGCTTAGATCGCTTTATTCCCTTGATTGTGTAACATCGTCTGACACCGAAGTTGTATTGCAGTGTTTCATTCGTTTTGGTCCAGAATGTCTACAAAAGTTCCGTGGGATGTACGCATTCACAATTTGGGATTCTGTAGAAAATGTAGGCTTTATCGCTAGGGACCGATTTGGCATCAAGCCATTGTATGTAGCGCAATCGGCTGATGGAACAGCGCTTTCTTCTGAGGTGAAAGGACTTTTGCCATTTCTAGAAACGAGGCGCATCTGCTTTGCTGGTCTGGCAGACTATATAAATTTTCAGTTTACTCTCGCCTCTCGTACCTTATTCGCTGCCGTCGAAGAATTCCCGCCTGCACATTACGCCTTCATTCAGAATGGAAAACTCAGTTCAATTCGCAAATACTGGGATCTTACATACGAAATCGACAATACGCATACGGAGAAATGGTTTATAGACCATCTCCGAGAGGTTCTCTCTGAATCAGTGGCATTCCATTGCAGATCAGATGTTGCGATAGCTTCCTACGTTAGTGGTGGAATCGATTCCACGCTCATTTCGGCTTTGTCAGTCGATCTACGCCATACAAATAGGCCACAAGCGTTTGTTGGGCGATATCTGACACATGATGGCTTTGATGAGACTGCTTTTGCTATTGCCGCTTGCGAACAACAGGGTATAGAATGCAATATTGTCACAATTACACCTGATGACTTCCTCTGCTCCTTCAGTAATTTAATCTGGCATCTTGATCAACCTGTTGCCGGGCCCGGCTCCTTAGGCCAATACATTGTTTCTAGGCACGCTGCTGCTCATGTCAAAGTTATTCTAGGTGGACAAGGTGGCGATGAGATCTTCGGGGGCTACACTCGCTACTTATTAGGCTACTTTGAGCAATGCATCAAGGGTGCCATTGACGGCACCCTGGATAATGGCAATTTTGTAGTAACGTACGAGTCAATCATCCCAAGTCTTGCCGCACTGAGGCAATACAAGCCGATGATGAAAGAGTTTTGGGGTGATGGCCTTTTCGACCCATTAGATCAGCGCTATTGGCGCCTAATAAATCGTGCCAACACTTACGCAGATATCATTGACTTCTCACTTCTTGATCCTAGGGCTGCGATCAAGTCCTTTGGTGACATATTTTTTGCTGAGGGCACGAAGCATGCTACATATTTTGATCGAATGAGTCATTTTGACTTTCGCACTCTTCTGCCAGCACTACTTCATGTGGAAGACCGTGTTACAATGGCTCATGGCTTGGAGTCGCGAGTGCCATTCCTAGATCACCATCTTGTTGAATTCGCTGCGACGATTCCTGCCGATATTAAATTTAAAAATGGCCAATTAAAGCGCCTACTGCCTCTAGCATTCAGAGACAAGCTTCCACAGGTTATCCTCGACCGCAAGGATAAGATGGGATTCCCAATTCCGTTAAATCATTGGGTTCGAGAGCATGCCGGTGTTCGCGAATATGTCGGTGATATCTTGTCCTCATCTATTGCGCAGCAACGCCCCTATCTGGCCAAGGCCATCCCTGTGGATGACCTTCTCGAAAATCAGGGACCCTATGGTCGTGCCCTCTGGGGCCTGCTGTGCTTGGAGGTTTGGCAGCGTCAATTCATTGATTAATCCAAAGCATGACTGGCCAAGTCGCCGTTATCTCTTACTTGCTGATTCGTTCACATAGCAGGCTCCTGCGGCAACTCAAGCCGCTCAGCGCCTCGTTTAATGTCTATTCAACTGGTTATGGTGAGCCGCCAGACTTCGTAGTCAGCCACCTCGAGATTTCCTCGTGTCATACCTCGTGAGATGGAGTAATAGGCGCACTGTTGTTGTTGACTTGGCGCTTCGCTCTTTTTCTCGCGCTGTGGTTCGACAGCCAACGAATACTTGGAATTATCTCTGAGCTAAATATACAGGATGTATTCCTAAGCGATTCCACAGCCTTTGGCTGGTCATCTACCTGCAGGGATCTCGATCCTTGGCGCACATAAGTAAAGCCCACAAGAGCTCTCGGATCAGCTCTCGTGGATGCTGTTTCTGGGCCCCTTTACATCCTGGTGCTCCTAGTTCCCTCCACTCGACGCCTGTCGTTTCTGTGTTCACTCCTACTTATGTATGCTTTGGTAAGAGTTTTTGTGTTGTAACTTCGCGCTACTGCCGCACAGCTCTTTCTATACTCCCAAGCCTCAACCACGTGTAACAGATTTCGATGCCCTGCGTGTTGTACTTCATGGCGTCGCCCATTCTTCGCTCCGTTTCGAGCTGATGATCGAAGTCATCGCCATGGCTGGCCCTAGTCCTGCGGTTCGACCATGCCCACTGGTTCGAATACCGCCTACCTGCGACGGCTTAACGCTTTAGCAGCCAAGTGCCATTGCCTCATGGTCCCCCCTATTCCACAAGAGGATTTGATTGCTTGTGGGGCAAATTTTGATCTGGCCATCCTTTCTATTTACCCTTCAAACCTGAATTATGCTAAGTCTCCATCAGTTCATCCAGTCTCGATTGCCGATTGTTTGTGGACTCACGCCTTCAATCGCCGCCATTGTGCGACTATCAGATTGGGGTTGTTGCGGACGACTTCTCAGCAGCTGCACTAGCTGCTGTGCTGCAGTCGCTACCGCTTTTGCGGCTAGAGCACATGAGACGTAACCTTGAACATGCCGCGCGTGAACTCTGCTGGGATCGCGACCAACATCTCTCGGTGGAAGCTGTTCACGCTGGCGTACACCCTCGATCTTAAACAATGTGTGGTCTCTCTGGAGTTGTTGCTCTCTGGGGTGAACGGATTCAGCCAGACGCGATTGATTGTCTTCATGCGCAGATCCAGGCCCGTGGCCCCGATGGTGAGGGTTTTTATCGTGAGCCTGGCCTTGCTCTAGCACATCGTCGCCTTGCCATAATTGATACCACGACAGCAGCGAATCAGCCCTTTCTCTGGCGTGATCGCTATGTGCTTGTATTTAATGGTGAAATTTATAACTATCGTGAACTGCGTACTGAGCTAGAACTCCAAGGAGTGCATTTTCGCACGTCATCTGATACTGAGGTTTTAATCGCGGCTTACGACTACTGGGGCGAGGCATGCCAACACCGATTCAATGGCATGTGGGCCTTCGTGATCTGGGACCGTCAGACCAAGCATCTCTTCTGTAGTCGTGATCGTTTTGGAATTAAACCCCTCTACTGGGCGCAGTTCGATCACCAGCTCTTCTTGGCCTCAGAACCCAAACAATTGCATGCCCTTGGTCTTGGCAGGAAGGTGAATTCAGACGAGCTCTCACGCTTTTTGTTTACAGGAATCGTTGGAGCAACCCCGGCCAGCTTCTTCGTCGGAATTGAATCCCTGCCACCAGGGCACTGTCTCACAGTCGCTCACCAGCAGCCCCTGTGCATTGCCCGCTGGTACAGCCTCCCCAGTATCTCTGCGCACACCAACGAGATCCCTTCCCTGTT
>Ga0194123_10005576_pt1 | contig 13408 bp, 9 predicted proteins | sample TA2MahsurfametaG_5_FD_155479 | JGI IMG/M metagenome (GOLD analysis project Ga0194123, IMG submission 155479) | Freshwater microbial communities from Lake Tanganyika, Tanzania - TA2015023 Mahale A surface | ecosystem: Environmental > Aquatic > Freshwater > Lake | place: Tanzania: Lake Tanganyika... | reverse complement strand
CCAGCTGCGCTGGGCAATGAAGAGGCTGATCATTGCGGCGGCCCCAAAGCGCTGGGCTCAGCGGCGGAGCCGACCCTATTGGCGGGCGCCAATTCTGAGGCCGCATCTTTGTAGGCGGCAATCACCTCACGGGCACTGCCTTGCATGATCAACTGGCCCTCGTTTAACCAAATCACTTCATCACAACTTGAGAGCGCATGGAGATCGTGGCTCGAGACAATCACTCGCTGGGGCAGCGACCAGAGACGCGCCGCGAGTTGGCTGGAACGATGCAGGTCAAGGCTTGCGAAGGGCTCATCGAGCAACAAGGTGTTGGGCTCGAGAGCCAGCAAGGCCATCAGTGAGAGCCATTGCTTTTGGCCATCCGAGAGGGCGTCGCAGGCCAGTGGCATCCAGTCTGGGCAGCCCATTTCATTGAGAATGGCCTTGCATCGCTCTTGGGCGTTGGCCTTGCTCATACCCAACTCCAAGAGTCCAAAACAGATCTCTTCTTCTACGGTGGGAAAAAGAATCTGTTGGTCCGGTGATTGAAAGAGAAAGGCGGTTGGGCCGGCGATGGCCACCCGCCCCGAGTTGGGTGTGAGCAGCCCATGCATGAGCCGTAGAAGGCTGCTTTTCCCGGCGCCATTGGCTCCAATGAGGCCGAGCCGATGGGCGCTGCTGTGGATGCTTAAGTCTTTGAAAACCAGTTGGTCATCGCGCCAGAGGGTCAGGCCAGTGATCTGCATCGTCGGTATACTAACGACTCGCCAAGCTTCGATGCCGGAGTGGTGGAATTGGTAGACGCACCGGACTCAAAATCCGGCGCCCGCGAGGGTGTGCGGGTTCGAGTCCCGCCTCCGGCACCAGGCAGATTCATTCTCTTCAAAGCCAAACTATGCTGAAGCCCATCGACAATCTTCTTCTGTTTGGTGCCATCTTTCTGAAGGTCTGGCTTCTTGTGAGTTGGCCTCTTACCGGCTACGAGGCCCAGTGGATCTCCTGGAGCCAAGCACCAGGACTCGGACACTACGACCACGGCCCCATGGTGGGTTGGGTCTTGGCTCTGATGCAGCTGCACTCCAATGAACTCTGGTGGCTGCGAGGTCTTGGAATTCTCTCGAGTCTGGTTGTCTCTTGGGCGGTGTATTTGGTCTTGAGTGTGGCCGAACCAAGTCTTGTCTTTCGCAGGCGCCACCTATTGGTGGCACTGGCCTTTTTTGTCTCCCCGCTCTCGCTCGTGTTTTTTGCAACCGCCGAGACCACAGTATTTGGCCTCTTTGCTTTCTTGGGTTTTGCTGCGCAAGTCACCGGCGTAATTGGGCGATCGGTTTTCTGGGCACTGCTGGGTGGGCTCTTACTGGGCGGCGCCCTGCTCACCAACTACCTGGTGGCAGTCCCAATTCTCGGCCTGCTCTTGTTCGCGCTCTTGCGAGCCGGCCTCATTGGTTGGGGTGTTCCGGTGGCCACCCTCATTGGTCTGCTGCCGAGCATTGGCATTGTGGCGGTCTACAACTACGGCCACTGCTGGAACAACATGTTGTCTGACTTTTTCGTTCCTCTTCAAGATGGTGACTGGGGCGTTGATTACGCCCTGGTCTTTATGGCGATGCTTCTATTCTTTGGTGGCCCATGGAGCCTCTGGCACTGGACGCGTTGCGGGGGCCGACACACTGGCATTCTCAGAACCGAGTTGGGCTTCATGGTGAGGTACGCAAGCCTTCCGGTGCTTGCTGTGCTTTTTCTAATTAGCCTTCGCCACCCCCTGGGCCCTCAGTGGCCAGTGCTGCTCATCCCCATGTTCTGGTTGTTGCTGCGTGCCCTGCCTGAGGCTGCGCTTACTAGCATCTATCGTTGGAGTGCATTGAGCGCGCTGGGCATTGGACTTGTGGCGTCAGTGATTCTCAGTGACCCGGCCCGTTGGATTTCGAATTCCGATCGGCAGGCCCTCTCCCTTCAGACCCACCCCAAGCTTCTCTGCGAGCGACTGCCCGAGGGCGCCCTGTTCGTTCTTGACCCACACACCCGGTCCATTCTCTCTGTGGCCTGCAATAATCAGCAGGTTCATGCTTTTGCCAATCGTTCGGGGGTCGGCCGAGAGGCGGATTTGAATATCGACTGGCAAGAATTCAATAGCCAGGAAATGAAGCTCCTGCTGAGCGGTGGTGCAGCGCTTGCACAGATCGAGCCATTTTTCGAATCGGTGGCCACCACGCCTCTGGATGTGAATGGCGAGAAGTACACCTTGGCAACAGCCAGTGGTTTTCGTTACGAGGCCTATCGAGAGCAGGTGATTCAACCTGTTGTGAAAAAATTCTACGAGGCCCCCTACTGGTTCCCCCAGGCCGGGGCCTGCCCCATTCGGGAGCGCTACGGGCTCTAAGCCATGGGTTTTGTTCACCTTCGCATGCATTCGGAGTACTCGGTCGTCGATGGCCTGGTGCGCCTCGATGCTGCAGTTCAGGCGGCTGCGGCCGATGGCCAACGGGCCCTTGCACTCACCGACCTTGCCAATAGCTTCGGGTTTATTAAGTTTTATCGGTCGGCCCGTGCCAGCGGAGTCAAGCCCATTCTCGGGGTGGATATTCACCTCACCAATCTCGAGAACCGCGATCAGGCCTCTCGTGTTTTGCTTTTGGTGCAATCCGAAATCGGCTACACGCACCTCTGCGAGTTGGTGAGTCGGGCTTGGACGAGCAATGTCTATCGCGATCGGGCCGAGCTTCGTTTCGAATGGTTTCTTGAGAAGTCGCAGGCCAGTGGCGAGCAGCTGCACCATGGGCTGATTTGTCTGTCTGGCGGGGTCCATTCCGAGGTCACCCAAGCCCTGGAGAAGGGCGCCATGCAGGCGGCCCAGTCTGCCGCCGAACGTTACCGAATGGTCTTTGGAGACCGGTTTTATTTGGAGGTGCAGCGATCGGGTGCATTGGCACAAGACTCCCAAGAGGCCCTCAAGTCGGTCTGCGAGGCTGTGGCCAATGCGCCAGAGAATCGTTGGGTTCTTCAGACGGCGGCCCTGGCCAGTGAAATGGGCATTGGCCTGGTGGCCACCCACCCGGTGCAATTTCTCTCGCCCAGAGACTTTCGCTCCCATGAGGCGCGGGTCTGCATTGCCCAGGGCGAAACTCTGGCCAATCCCAAGCGAGCGCGTCTCTTCTCAGAGGACCAGTACCTCAAGACCCAGTCTGAGATGACCGAACTCTTTGCGGATCTGCCCACGGCCATTGCCAACACAGAGCGCATTGCCACGAGATGCAATGCACGGCTTCAGCTTGGCAAGCCCCAACTGCCCGACTTCCCCACTCCCAACGGCCAGAGCCTCGAGGACTACCTGCGCTCAGCCAGTCAGGCCGGACTCGAGCGTCGTCTTCTCGAGCGCTTTCCCGATGAATCGGTTCGTGCTCAAAAGCGCGAGGCCTATGAGCAGCGCCTGGCACTCGAGTGCGAGACCATCATTCAGATGGGATTTCCAGGCTACTTTTTGATTGTGGCCGATTTCATTAATTGGGCGAAAAACAATGGCGTGCCCGTGGGCCCCGGCCGAGGCTCTGGGGCGGGCTCCTTGGTGGCCTATTGCCTTGGCATTACCGATCTAGACCCTCTGCCTTATGCGCTGCTCTTTGAGCGTTTTCTCAATCCCGAGCGGGTCTCCATGCCCGACTTTGATATTGATTTCTGCCAGGAGCGTCGGCAACGCGTAATTGACTATGTGCGCAGCCGCTACGGTGCCCAGGCCGTGAGCCAGATTGTCACCTTTGGCACCATGGCCTCGCGCGCGGTGATTCGCGATGCGGGCCGGGTGTTGGGGTTGCCTTACAACTTCTGCGACCAACTCTCCAAGCTTATTCCGGTTGTTCAGAATAAGCCGCTCTCGCTCAGAGAGGCCCGCGAGAAAGAGCCCATTCTTGCCGAGCGAGAGGCCAAGGAAGAGGAGGTCCGAGAGTTGTTGGCGGTGGCCGAGCCACTCGAGGATCTGGTTCGCAACGTGGGCATGCATGCTGGGGGTGTCTTGATCGCCCCTGGAAAGCTCACCGACTTCTGCCCTCTCTACCAGGCCCCAGGCGCAAAGGGCGATGAGGGCGTGGTGAGCATGTACGACAAAGACGATGTCGAGGCGGCCGGGCTAGTGAAGTTTGATTTTCTTGGTCTGAAGAATCTGACCATTATTGCGGCTGCGGTCGAGACCATTAACGCCACCGACCCCTCGAGGTCAGGGCGTCCATTGCGGCTTGAAGACCTCAATGGGTTTGATGACCCCGCCGCCTACAAGATTCTGAAAGACGCCAACACCACTGGCATTTTCCAGGTGGAATCGGCGGGCATGCGGCGCTACTTGGTCAAGCTCGCACCCGACCAGTTCGAAGACATTATTGCCATGCTGGCCCTCTACCGGCCGGGCCCTCTGAATTCCGGAATGGTCGATGACTTCATTGTTCGCAAGCGCGGTCAGCAGCGAATCGATTATTTCCACCCCGATCTGCAGGAATGCCTCTCGCCCACCTATGGGGTGATTGTTTATCAAGAGCAGGTCATGCAGATTGCCCAGTTTATTGCCGGCTATTCGCTGGGTGGGGCCGATTTACTGCGCCGGGCCATGGGCAAGAAAAAACCCGAAGAGATGGCCCAGCAGCGCTCGATTTTTATCGAAGGGGCCAAGGCCAAGGGGCATTCGGAAAAGCTTGCCACCGAACTCTTCAATCTAATGGAGAAGTTTGCCGAGTACGGATTCAATAAGAGCCATACGGCGGCCTATGCGGTGATTACCTATCAGACGGCCTGGCTCAAGGCCCATTACCCGGCCGAGTTCATGGCCGCGACCATGAGCGCCGATATGGATGACACCGACAAGGTGGCCTTCTTGGTGGCCGATGCCAAGGCCAATGGCCTGGTCATTCTGCCCCCCGACATCAATGCCTCGGACCATCGGTTCTCTGCGGTGACTGGCGAGCGGGCGGTTCGCTATGGCCTTGGGGCGGTTCGTGGGGTGGGTGAGTCGGCCGTTCGAAGTGTGATTGATGCGCGGGCATCGGGTCCTTTCAAAGACCTCTTCGATTTCTGCAGTCGGGTGGATCGGCGGCTGATGAATCGCCGAGCGATTGAGGCCCTGATTAAAGCAGGGGCCTTTGATGCATTGAATCCGGGCGGCCGGCAGGCACGTTCTGCCTGGGTCTTGCAGGTGGATGCGGCGATGCAGGCGGCCGAGGCCGCCAGCCTTCATAGCGATCAGACCAGTCTCTTTGGTGAGATCGGTTCTGTCGACTCGCTGGCAGGGCAGAGCTTCCGCGGGCCTGCGTCTGCAGCGGCCGCGCCAGGCTACTCGGAGCGGACATGCCTTTTGGAGGAGAAGACCGCACTGGGTTTTTGTCTCTCGGGCAGTCTCTTTGATGAGGTGCGAAACGAGATGGGCCGATTTGCACCCACTCCACTGGCCCGACTCATGCCGAGCAAGGAGCCGATCTGGATTGCGGGGGTGGTGAGTAGCAGCCGAGGCCAGACGACCAAGCGGGGAATGATGCGAGTCGTCGAGCTCGATGATGGCCTCTCGCGTTTGGAAGTCACCGTTTTTAACGAGCTCTTTGACAGCCGCAGGCAGGTCCTGCGAGTCGACGAACCGCTTTTAATTTCTGCCCGAATTGAAAACGATGAGTTCTCGGGCGGCCTTCGTGGCAGTGCCTTGGAGATTCTTACCCTTGCCGAGGCCAGGGGGCGATATGCCAAGGGGGTGCGACTGACTTACACAGCCTCGGGGTCCCCCAGTTCCCAAACCTTCGAGCCTTGGCTGCAGCAGCTCAAGGCAAGTCTGGCCCGGCCTGCACGGCCCGAGGATGGGCTCTGCACGGTTTTTCTGCGGGTTGAACTGGGCCAAGAGCAATGCGAGATTGCCTTGGGCAAGGGCTATGGCCTAACCCCCGACCCCGCCACTATTGAGGCCCTTCGGGACCGACTACGAGACTCCGGCACCGAGGTGTCGGTGGTCTACGCTTAATAGGTTTTAGATTTTGAAGGAGTCTAGGGCGCGGCCTTGGGCCATGGCTGCAGCCAGCCATTTGGGCATTTTCCCCCGACCCGTCCATGTATTGCCTGAGTCGTCGCGGTATTTGGGCGCAACCTTGGCGCCTTTGCTGGCACTGCGGGCTTTTGGTTTCCTGCCGGGTTTTGCCGCAGCCGATTTCTTTTGGCCACGCTTGCCCGTGGCAGGTTTTACCGACAAGCCGAGGTCGGCCGCGGTAATGCCGTAGTCGGCAATTTGTTTTTTGATGTTTTTAATTACAGTTGAAAACTCTTCCTTGCGGGTGCGCTCGGCTTGTTTCTTGAGGTCTTCAATTTGGGAGATTAAATCGCTGTAAGAGGGCATTGAATATTCCGATATAAAAGATATCTTTGGTTTCAGCAGAGTTTTATTATTGTTGGATATTTGCGTTGTGTCAATAAACGGGCGATCAATCCCTTTTGTTTAAATTTTTTTTTAAATCTATTCGCGGTTTTGATTTATATAGACCTGCTTGCCTCGTGCCCAACCTCTTGGTGCCAGAGCAGACTGTAGAGCCCGCCCGCGCCCAGAAGTTGGTCGTGGGTTCCCTCTTCGACAATGACTCCATGGTTGAGCACCACAATGCGATCCATGGAACGAAGGGTTGAGAGCCGGTGGGCAATGGCAATTACGGTTCGCCCCTGGCAGAGTTTCCAGAGGGCGTCTTGAATAAGGCGCTCGCTCTGGCTGTCGAGTGCGCTGGTGGCCTCATCAAGAATGAGAATGGGCGCGTTCTTCACAAATGCCCGTGCCAGCGCCACCCTCTGGCGCTCTCCGCCCGAGAGTCGCAGGCCTCGCTCTCCGACCACCGCCTGGAGGCCCTCGGGTCGGGCCTCGATAAACGGCAGGCAGTGGGCCAGGGCAATGGCACGCTGCAGATCAGCCTCGCTCACCTGCGGGTTGGCATAGGCAATGTTCTCGCGCAGGCTTCGATGAAACATAGCGGGCTCTTGGGGTACATCGCCAATGGCCTTGTTCAGAGAGTCGAAGGTGACCAGTGCGATGTCTTGGCCATCGATACGGATGCTGCCCGCAAGGAGGTCTTGGTGGCGGCGCAAGAGCTTAATGAGAGAGCTCTTGCCAGCGCCCGATGGCCCCACCAGGCCCACCTTCTCGCCGGCCGCGATTCGCAGGTTGAGGTTCTCGAATAGGGGTTTATTCGTGTCGTAGCCGTAGCGGACGCCCTCGAAGACAATCTCTCCGCCCAAGACGCGCAGCGGCCGGGCATTGGGGGCCTCTTTCACGGTGTGGGGCTGGCCGACAATCGAGAGCGCTGCCTGCAAGATACCTGTCTGGTCGTAGAAGCCCTGGAGTTGTTGGCTCATGCCCCATATGTTGGTGACCAGAATGGCCGAGAGCGAGATCATCATGACTACATCGCCCAGGCTCACCTCGTTGGCGAGGTAGGCATTGACCCCCAATCCGATGAAAAGCGCCTGAAACCCCAGAAGCGCGGAATAGAGGCCGAGCATCATTGCCAACAAAAACCGCCGAGTGCGAATGGAGGCGGCCTTTTCTGACTCGAGGGCCTCTTGGAATCGTTCTCTCTCGAAGTCTTGTCGGGCGTTGGCACGCACGGCATCCATGTGGCTTGTGATGTCAGAGAGAATGCCGGTGGAGTAGGAGGCGGCCTCACCAAAAGCCTTCGAGAGTGGCAACACCCGCTTGGCAAACCACCAAGAGACACCAAGAAACAAAACCAGCCAGACCATGAAGCTCCAGAAAAAGTGGGCTGGAACCTCCGAGAGGACCACGGCGGCCATCACCACTGCAACGAGCAGACGCACGAAGTGATCGAAAATAATATCGAGCAAAGAGAGCACAGCGGTTCCAACCTGTTTGACCTTCTGGGCCAGGTTGCCGGTCATGTGGGACTGAAAAAAGGTGGGGGAGTGACCATCGAGCCAGGCATAAAGGGCCTCTTGGGCGCGCATGCGAAGGGCAGGCGAGGTGTGCAACTCCACCCAATCCGACAATCGATTGCAGGCCATGGATACAAACCAGACGCCCACCACCAAGTAAAAAAGCGACATAGCGGCTTGGCCATTTACAGGCTTGGCTTGAAGGGTATTGACGAGGTCTCTGAGAAGCAGGGGCTCAAGACCCATGAGCCCCATGCCCGCCACAGAGAGCAGACCAAGCGCAAGGGCGCGGTATCGAAACTCGCGCCAGATCAGGCCAAAGAAAAAGGAGTAGGGGCTCGAGGGGGGGATAGAGGGGGGTGTTTGAGGCAAAATATAAGAAGGCTTATCAATAAGAGAATTCGAGCGACCTGTGTCTGGCACGCATTTTCATCAGTTCAACCAAGAGTTTGCATCGGCCATTCAAACCCTCGAGACTATACCGAAGCACCTTGGGGTCAAAATGGATTATGTCTGCCAGTTTGCCTGCGGAGACGGGGTCTGGCTGGCCGCCGCCGAGGCATTGGGTGCCAAACGAATTCTCGGGATTGATCAGGTCAATCCTCAACTCGCGCCGCTCTCCATCCCCCAAGACCGAATTGCCAATTACGACCTCAGGGGTGTCCGAGTCTCATTGCCTGCGCCCGCAGACCTCGCCTTGTGCATTAACTTTGCCCACACCCTGCCGACAGAGAGGGCCAAAGATTTCATTACCGATTTAAGCAAGTCCGCTGATCGGGTCTTGTTCTGTGCCCCCGCGCCCTTTCAGATGCGCGGACAGGGAATCAACCTGCAGTGGCCCTCTTATTGGGCGCGGCTCTTTGCTGAGAATCATTTGTTTCCCGAGCTTAAGTTCCGCCCAAAAATCTGGGCCAATCGTTTGATCGAGCCTTCAATTCGTCAGAATTCTGTTCTCTATGTGCGACGGAAACCCGATTACCGCATGCCCGTTCCGTTTGAAAATCTCGATGTGGTTCACCCGGCCATCTTCGCCCAACTCAGCGATCGCCAAGAGTGGTTCGCCAAACAACTCACCAAATCAACCCTGAGCAGAATACTTCGGCAAAAGTAGAGCGCCGGCATTCTTGCGCCTTTATCCAACCCTAAAACCAGTCGTGGCCAAGTGATGAGAAACCTCGAGACCATCTTCCCCAGAATCCGATCGACACAACACCCTGTGCGTGTTTCAGTGCGCCATGTGTCGTCTCGATCCTTTCATGTCTCTTCAGCAAAAACAAAATTAATGCCTCCTTCACTTGGAAGCGACGAGGGTGCGATGGTCACCGTTGCCGTTCCCCAGGGCATCGGTTTTTGCGCCACTGCCGATCTTTCTCGGTCGGGCCTCCAGAAGGCCGCCGAGCGGGCACTTGCGTTGGCTGAGTTCACCCAGAAACTGGGCGTCTACGAGGGCCTGGGGATCGACACCCTGATGCCTGCCCCAAGTGCGGCATCGAGCTGGCGCTCGCCGATTGCCCGTGTCTCTCACGATCGGAAGGACTGGTTGGCATTGGCCGCGCAAGAGGCTGGGCAAGTCCGGCAGGACAGCCGCATTGTTTACTGGTCGGTGAGTCTGCAGGAGCAGTCCACCGAGCAAAATATTTATATCGATGGTCGACTGGTCAGTGACCAGAAATTTCTTTTCATCGATCCACTCACCTCTGCCACAGCAATGGTCGATGGCGTATGTCAGGTTCGGCATCTTGGGGGACGAGCAACCGCCGGCTGCCAACAGGGCGGTGACGAGCAGATTGAGCGGGTCGGGTTTGTGGGCAGTTGCCAGCGGGCGGCCGATGAGGCCATTGCACTGGCCTCGGCCCCTGCCTGCCCCACTGGGCATCTCGACATTGTGCTGATGCCCGACCAGATGATGCTGCAGATTCACGAGTCGATTGGGCATCCGCTCGAGCTCGACCGAATACTCGGCGACGAGCGCAATTACGCCGGCACCAGTTTCGTGAGCTTGGATATGTTTGGCAGTTATCGGTATGGCTCGCCCTTGCTCACCGTCCGATTTGATCCTGGACAACACCCAGCCACTCAGCCCGAACTGGCCAGTTATGCCACCGACGACATGGCTCACCCCGCCAAGGAGCAGATTCTCATCGACAAAGGCATTCTTAAGCGCCCCCTGGGTTCGCCACTCTCGGTGGCCCGTGCCGCAAAGCGGGGATTCGAACTGGACTCGGTGGCCAATGCCCGGGCCAGCAGCTGGCGTCGCCCGCCAATGGATCGAATGGCCAATATCAATGTAGACCCCGGCGCGTCCTCTCTCGATGAAATGATTGGATCCATTGAAGATGGTGTGTTGATGTCGACCAATGCCTCTTGGTCCATCGACGATTCACGCAACAAGTTTCAGTTTGGCTGCGAGTGGGGCCAGCGCATTCGCAAGGGGCGCATCGATGGCCTGGTGAGGGGCCCGGGCTACCGGGGGGTCTCGGCCAATTTCTGGCGCAGCCTAGACATGGTGGGTGGGCCGGAGACATTTCAAGTTCTGGGTACTCCGAACTGCGGCAAGGGCGAGCCGAATCAGGGCGTGCGGGTTGGTCACGCATCTCCCGCATGTCTCTTTCGAGGCGTGGAGGTATTTGGGCCTGCGGCATGACCAAAGAGATTGACCTCGATTGGTTTGCCTCTCTGGTCAAACCCTTTCTGTCCAAGGCCAAGTCAACAGAGATCATCAGCCTCAATGGACAGGTCGACCAGTGCGATTTTGTTCGGCTCAATTCGGCAAGGGTGGTGCAGGCCTCGAAGGTGGATTACATCTCGATTGGTATGGGCCTGCGAAAGGGAGCCAAGTCGGTCAGTTGTGGCTTGAGCGTATCGACCGATCTTCGCTCGGCACGCCAGCAACTCAGTGATCAACTTAACCTGCTTCGCTCGTGGGTCGACCATGTGCCCGATGACCCATTTATGGAGCGGTGGGCACAGCCCTCGCAGAGTCAGGACGACTCTGTTTTGGCGGCATCTGCCGTAGAAGAGGTAATTGCCGATTTGTCGGATTACGCAAGAGGCCTTGATTTGGTGGGGCTCTATGCCAGTGGGCCCTTGGCATCTTTCATGGCCACCTCCGATGGCCATTTCCACTGGCATCGCCGATTGCGAAGCTTCTTTGATTTTTCGGTCTATGCACTGAAAGACAAGGCCATCAAGAGTTCTTGGTCTGGCGAGGCGTGGGCCAACGCAGAGATCAAAAAGAAAATTGAAGATGCCAAGGGCCAGTTGGAGATTCTTTTCAAGCCGCCGGTGACCATGCCGCCGGGCGGACACCGTGCATTACTCTCTGCCGAGGCTGTGTCTGACTTGCTCGGACTGGCGTGTTGGGGGGGGTTTTCTGCCCGAGCTCACCTCACTGCCCAGAGCCCATTGGCAGCGCTTCGTTCCGGCGAGAAGGATCTCTCTGGGCAATTCACGCTCGAGGAGGACCTTGAGGGATTCGGTATTCCAAGGGTGCAGGAGCTTGGCTACATTCGGCCCGATCGCACCACACTCATAGAGAAGGGCCGATTCAGCAATTGGCTCTGCAGCCCAAGAACAGCAAGTGAATTTGATGTCACAGACAACTCTGCTTCTGGCGGGGAGAGTCCGGCTGCCCTGCGACTGACCGGAGGAGACCTTGAGCCCTCCGATGCCTTCGACCTTCTTGGAGATGGAATTTACCTCTCCAATGTCTGGTATCTGAATTATTCCGATCGTCAGTCTGGGCGATTCACCGGCATGACCCGATTCGCGAGCCTCTTGGTCGAGGGTGGCAAGCCGGTTGCTTCCATCGTGCCCATGCGGTTTGACGACAGTTTTTTCAGTGTGTTCGGAGACCAACTCATTGGACTTGGCAATCGGGTCGAGCGATTTGACGAACTCTCAACCTATGGTGCTCGGGGTATCGGCGGAATCGCCTCGCCCTTTGCACTGGTTGATCGAATGCAGTTTCCCCTCTGAGACCTTGGCGGACTCGCTCTTCCTTCGGTGATACTGGTGGGGTCAGCCGGGATGGGATTTTCAGAAAGGGTGGGGGCCTATGCGCTCCTTACGCTCGGCTCGCAGCGTTTAAACACTGTCTCGTTCCAGTCACGCATGATGTCCCTGCGTTTCTCGAAGAGACTGGACCGCTGGTAGGCCTGATAGACGGCATTCCCAACGCTGTGCATCAGACACAGTTCAGCCAGTTCAGCCGGATAGTTGGTAGCCTCTGCCGCCCAGACCCGGAAGGTTGACCGGAAGCCATGCGGCACGGCATCCAGTTCAAGTTCCCCGCTTGCCCTCATCTTGCGCATCAGGGAATTTAACGCCATGTCGGAAAGCATTCTTCCTCTCGGGGACGGGAAGACGAGCGGTTGATCCAGTCTGCGGGGCAGGGCTTTGAGAAGGCTCACCATTTCATCGGTTAGGGGCACCCGATGGTCTCCAGAGCGGGTCTTTGTGTGCTCGGAGGGAATCCGCCACTCCCTGCTTTGAAAATCGATCTCTGTCCATCTTGCTTGCCTCACTGAGCCGCTCCGAACGGCTGTCAGGATAAGGAACTCCAATGCCCTTGCGGAGGCCCCTTCCCGGGTCTTGAGAGCGTCCATAAACCCCCCAAGGCGCTGGTAGGGGAGAGAGGGGTAGTGTTCGACTCTGGCGACCCTTGAAGGCGATGGAAGCCATACAGAGAGATAGTTCCTCCAGCGGGCGGGGTTCGTCCTCACAAGTCCACTAGTGATCGCTAAGTCAAAGATGCGCTCCATTCGGCGCTGCAGCCTGCTGGCTGTCTCCGTCTTACTCTCCCAGATTGGTCGGATCACCGCTAGGACATCGTCAATAACTATGTCTTTGATCGCTTTGTTGCCGAGGACCGGAAATGCGTAGTTCTCGAGACTGGATCTCCACTGCTGCTTGTGTTTCTCGTGGTATTTGCCCAGAGCGTGGGCTGCTAGGTATTCCTCGGCGATCTGTTTAAACGTCCTGCTCTGCTGTCTTGCCGAGTCGGATTGGAGGCGAGCCTCTCGTCGTTGATTGACCGGATCGATTCCCTTGGAGCACAGCGTCTTGAGTTCTAGTGCCTTTGCACGTGCCTCGGCGAGGCTGACCTCTGGGTAGGACCCTAGCCCTAGATTGCGGCGTTTAGAGCCGCAGTTGACCCGTAGAATCCACGAGGCAGGGGGTCTGCTCCCGGGGTGCTTGGGTGGCCTGACCTGCAGGGTTAGCCCACCGACGCCCCCAACAAAGTGGATGCCCTCTGGGACGTTGTGTAGGTCTCTCGGACCTAGTTTCTTGATGCGTTTTGGCACTGGTTGCCTCCGTTTGGCAACCACCTAAGGTTGTACCTATGAGTGGCACGGGGGGAACCCCTGTAGGATGACCGTGGCTCACTGAAGCGGTTTACAGCGTATTGCCTGCAAAGCCGTGTACCTCGGTTCGATTCCGGGTTCCGCCTCCAAATACCTAAATAAAAATTAGATAGTTAGGTGCCTCCTCGAGTGCCGATTCTCTACAGCACCTCTTTTTTTGACAAAATGAA
>Ga0194123_10005575_pt1 | contig 13409 bp, 10 predicted proteins | sample TA2MahsurfametaG_5_FD_155479 | JGI IMG/M metagenome (GOLD analysis project Ga0194123, IMG submission 155479) | Freshwater microbial communities from Lake Tanganyika, Tanzania - TA2015023 Mahale A surface | ecosystem: Environmental > Aquatic > Freshwater > Lake | place: Tanzania: Lake Tanganyika... | reverse complement strand
TTCCACATGGCCCGTAATCCATAAGGCAGAAACCAATTTTTGCACCTGTTCCGACAATTGGCCAATTTAAGGGGTTGGGATCAGAGTTTGGGATTCTTAGCGTCATGACTGCCCAATCATCCACGTGATTATGTCCGTGATCGGGGTGGTAGGTTACGCTTCCAGCATAATGGTCTTCATAGGCCATGAGTTGGTTGTTTTTTTTGTAAATGCGTTGAATCAACAATTGTTTTGGATTAGGATAGCCGTTAGGGCAGGTAAATGTCCCGGAGGCATTAACATTAAAAACTGTATCGTTTCCGCACAGAAATGTACGTTTTCCATAACTGTCAACCCCACGGACGGTGAAGGAACCATGGCCTATGTTGGGAGTGGATCCTGTAACCCTTAAACGTCCATTGTCCGGGCCTTGACCTTGATAATTCGTACCCGCATTGGTTTGTGGATACTCCGTCCACCCATTGTTTGAGATTCCTTTCCATGAGGCCGTAATATCGGGAAGTAACAAGCAGTTCAACGAACCGTCCTCGCAGACGCAAGAGCTCGCATTGGTCGTTGTACATTGTGCTTGGTGAAAAGAAAAAGAACTGAGAATAAAAGCAATGGAAAGACCTAAAATAAAATTGTTCATAATTTTAGATTTGTATAAAAGTACAAAAAATGAATTAGACGATGATACGGGCAAACCTAGGGTAGGAGCGTTTTGGTATTCTTAGGTAGCCATTACGACACTGAGTCAACCGTTTTTACCCCTACCTTTGTAAACAACGAACTAACACATGAAACACATTCTCTTTGAACACATCGAAAAGGCTACGCTGTACATCGATAAAATGAATGACGACGAATTCGAACAAGCCATCAAGCAACTTTCCAAGAAACAACCGATTTTGCTTGACTACCTGCTTGCCGCACCGGAAGAGTACGGCAACGAGAGCCTGGAGGGATATTTACTGTACTATTTTTGGGTCATTACCGAAAGCTATGCCCAAGCTGGCATTAACACGAAGACGGTTACGGCGGAAATGATCGAAAAATTTGAGCAGCCTTTTGAGGATATGTTGGCGGATTATTTCGGGGCTGCAAACGATGAAGAGGCTACCGAACGAATTGAGGAGTTTTGCGACCAGCCTGAATTACTGAAATTTATGGCTATTGAAGTTTCCAACGACGACGACGACGGTTCAAGCATGGACGACGAAACGGCAACTCAACTCTACATTACCTGTACCGCAATGATTGCGCTGCTCAACGAGAGCGCGGGGAATAACACATAATCTTGCTGGTTCAGTCCACCACTTCCTTTTTAGATGCTGTTCAACTATTTTGCTTGGGTTTTGCTGTCATGGATTGCTCGATTTTTTGCGCTGGCGCCACCAATTTACGGCCGAGTGATTCGGGGAATTGGATTTTGATTAAACTAAGCCCATTAAAAACAGCGAGATTTTTTATCAATCAACTTTTTCCGCAACAATGGCATCATTCTCCCCGGAGGATGAGCAGAGGGTTATGCAATCAAGTAGAACCCTTTTTCGTGTACCTTCATTCCCTGCCGGATCGCCTCCGCCACGGCGGAGGCAAAGGCTTCCTTACGGTGCCCCGTTTTCAGTTCGCTGTGCTTGCCCCTTAAACATGCACCAAAGGAAGATTTTATATACCCGTTGTTTTTTTCGCACCCTGCTGTCCACCGTATCGAATTGAACCAGCGCTTATTCCGTTTATACGGAAACCCTCTGAATAATCCAGCAAGTGCGGGACTCTAACCAACCAGGTTTTCTACTTTTTTACCGCAAAAAAGTAGCAAAAAGCTCGGTGCAGGGTTTAAGGAACGGCGCTCCACTCCTGAAAACTGACCGTTTCGGCGATCCTACGCCGCAGCGTAGGCTTCCTTACGGTGCCCCGTTTTCAGTTCGCTGTGCTTGTCCCTTAAACATGCACCAAAGGAAGATTTTATATACCCGTTGTTTTTTTCGCACCCTGAGTCCATTGCGGCGCACCGTAGGACGTATCTCCGCCTGGGCGGAGGGTACGGAAATAAAAAAAGCCGATTATTACTAACCGGCTTTTGCTCCCCACAATGGTCTATTCTCGAACCAATTTTGGGATGAATTGAGGGCTTATGCTACACTTAATTATCACATATATAGCACATTAGGAATTAAGTCGGTTTATGTACTTGTGTTTCTTTGTATAACTTAGTTCATGAGCTTTTTAACCTTTTGCACCGTACCACTTGATTTATCAGTAAGTTTCATCACCTTTCTGACAGAGTATCCCTGTTTTATTAGTTTGATTACCTCTTTGTTTTCGTGAAGGAATTGCTCATTGGTTTTGATTTGTATTCCTGTTTTACGACCGACCTTTACCCCATTATTAAGTGCAGCCTTGTAACCACTCTGAAGTCTTTGTACAATGGTTTGCCTCTCCATTTCATTAACTGAGTTGAGGATCTGAACCATGAATTGACTCAGTGGGTTAACGGTTCCGTCTGGGTTAAGTGTTTCCAGGTTGTAGTTTTTGATGAACAAACTTACCTTAGCCTCATTGAGCATTTCTACCACCTGCAAAACCTGGACAGCATTTCTTCCAATACGTGACAGCTCCCAGGTGAGTACCTTTTCGATTTGGTTACTCTTTATGTAATCCATCATTGCCATGAGCTCTTTTCGTTCCTCGTTCTTTTTTGCACCACTGATCTTTTCTTCAAAGATTCGCTCTGCTGAATAACCCATTTTTGAAGCATACTCCAATAGTTCATCAGTTTGGCGTTGGTAGTCCTGTGCCATAGTTGACACTCTTGAAAAAATTACAACTCTTACTTTCATATTGTATCAGCCAATTCTTTTAGATTACAAAGATACGGTTTTGTTTTTAATAATGATACATTTTAAAGATTAAAATGATACACAATTGCTGGTGATACAATTTCTGAACTTTTGGACTTCGAAAATTTTTAAATTTTTTTTTCAAAGTTGCTCTTGAAAGAGAATTTGAGGCCCATGTTCTTAAAATGAAGGGCCCAGGGAGGAGAGGAGGATACCAGGGCCTATATAACATTACCTTGTTCTAGGGATAGCAACATGTTTACATATCCATCAATCAATACATTTAGGCTATCCGAAACATAGTTTAAAAGATCCTCTCTAGTTTCTGGCGTTGCTTCTGGCAGCTGATTAATTCGTTCCTTAATTCTTTGCTCTAGAATCTGAGACATGTCTATATGGAAATTAATCTCCTCTATGCTGTTGAACGGAATATGTTTTATTGGTTCTATCATCTAACAAATTTGTTCGGATAATTTTTAACCTGCAAATCCACTTGAAACTATTTATTCTTAAAGAATACTATGAATAATATTGTTATTAGTAAAGCGCAGTTATTGGATTACTATGCGCAAACTGCTGAAAAGCAAAACGAAAGCATTAAACTACCAAATGAAACCACTAATGTGCGAGTAAAAAAGGCAGATGTTGACGACTACATCGAAAAGGGAGCCAACCATAAGGGTTGGATTGAAATTGTACCAGCAATAAGAAATAACCCTAAAATTTATAAGGTGACCCAAGACCAGTTTGGCGTTTTGTTGATGTCACTATTAGCGAAAAAAGTTGAAAATAACGTCTAATAAACGGTAAAACCTCAAAATCTTTATCGTTTCTTTTTGTGAGGTGAAACCCCAAAGTGACTGTATTGACAGCCCTTTACGGGCTTTTATGTTCATTTTGGGGTGGTGAGATTTCTCGGTGGATTAAAGCTTAAAACATATGTATAAAACACTATTTTCTGCTCAATTCCTGTATAGGTTTCTTAAATGCTGCTTTAAATTACTGTATGAAAGTTGTACTTTCAATTTTTTCAATGCGATTGCTAGCTTTATTTATAATAAACATATGAATAAGATTGTTTAATATCCCCCATAGACACTTCTACCACCACCGTGGTATTGTGATTTGAGGTGTTCGAATACTAGGTTTGTTTTAAGGTCTATATCGGTTTGTTCATATGTTGGGTAAGGTAGTACCTGAAACAAGCTATCGTTTACCATTTTGTATACCGCAGCACTTGTTTCTGTTTTCTCCCACCATAACTCTATGTTAAGTTTGTCTTTCTTCAACTCTTCGAGTAACTGAACAGAAATGTTTTTTATCTCCTTCTTTTCAGCTTTTGAAAGTGTTTTACCTTGGCGAAGTATATCGAAGATGGCTTTCTGCTCATCGTTTAATCCTTCTCGTTTGGCTTCTGCTTCTTCTTCAGAGTAATTGTTAATCAACTCTATTAGTTTGCGGAAGGTTTCTTTAATTACATTTTCGTCTTTACCTCGGTTGTAATCATCAATGATCTCCTGGTAACGGCTTAAATAATCAACCATCATTGGGTTACGCTCAACCATTCTTTTTAACTGTCTTTCAATTTTCTCCTTTAAGGATTGAACAACGGTATTCTTGTTTTTAGCACTTGTGAAGTATTTCTCCAACAACTCAAAATTCAAACCACTCAAATCAATACGGGTATGATATGTTTCTTGCGGATCTTGCACCATGTTTACGATGGAATCATCAACCACCTTTTGAATTTTAAGCATGATCTCTGATACATCTGCGCCTTCCACATTGTCCTCAATGGCTGTGTAGATCGCATCAATTGCGTTCTTTCTTGGGGCATAGTTATTCAATACCTTGTTTGGTTGAAGGGCTTTGTATTTTTTGAAAACCTCTCTGGCTAAAACCTGGAATTTGCGCTTGGTTTCATCGTTGGTATAAACTGCATTAATCCCTTTTTCAATTGCCGCCAACTTGTTTAATCCTTCAGCTAAAACCAATTCGTCCAAATCAAACTCAACCTCAACTTTTAGGAAGACTTCAGTTGCTGTGAGTGCTTCTTCCAGTAGCTCTATTAACTCGTCATTAGGTTTAACTGGAGGTTCTGGTTTTTCTCCACCACCTGTTCCGCCATTTCCACCAGCTCCATAGATTGCTAAAGCATCTAACAAGGCATTGTAGGTTTCGATATAATCGACAATTAAACCATTGTTCTTGCCTTCATTAATTCTGTTGGCACGTGCAATTGCTTGCATCAAAGTATGTGCTTTTAAAGGCTTATCTATGTACATAGTCGAAAGGGATGGGACATCAAACCCCGTTATCCACATGGCACAAACGATTACCAATCGGAATGGATCTGATTCTTCTTTGAATCTGGTTTCCAGATCCTCGGTATTCATCTTTTCTCGGTGCGGCTCAATGTCTAAACCCCATTTCTGGAATTTCTGAATTTCGTTTTGCTCCGAGCTCACAACCACACAAATCTCCGTTTCTTTTATCCATTGCAACTCACGGCTCTTCTCCAACAACTCCTGATCTCCGTATTTGCCTCGTGCAATATCGGTTTCCATTTCTTTGACTGAAACTTGCCAGAAGTGAGTAATGAGGTCATACATGCGCACTGCCGTGAGTTTATCCAGCGCAATAAACATGGCTTTACCCTTGTAACCTCTATTACAAAAATGCCAGACTACATCCTTTGCAATAGCTTCCAACCTAGGTTTTGCAGTAAGTATAGGATATTCACGTGCGATTAATTGTTCTACTCTTGCTCGCTGATCACTGTCTAGGTCTTCGGACTCATCATCCAAAACAGCTCTTATCTCAGCATTAATGTTTGGATTGTTTAAACCCAAGTATTCACCTCTGTTCTCGTAGTAAAGTGGCACAGTTGCACCATCATCCACACTTCGTTTAAAATCGTATTTCGATACATAGTCACCGAAAATTCGCTTGGTGATTTCATCATCTTTGAACAGTGGCGTTCCTGTAAAACCTATAAACGATGCACCTGGTAGAGCATTACGCAGGTTCATGGCTAGTTGACCACCTTGGGTTCTGTGCGCCTCATCACTAATTACAATGATGTTTTGCCTTTCGGTAATAACCTCATTAAAGTTAAACTTATGTATCAGCGTGAATAAATAACGATGCTCCGAGCGCAGCAATTCCTGGAGGTGCTTTCCACTATTGGCTTTTAATGAAACTTTAGATCCTGCTTTAACTGCTGGAACAGCACCAACACCGCTGAATGTTCCGTAAATCTGAGTGTCTAATTCATCACGGTCGGTAACAATTAAAAAGGTATAGCTACCCGTGAATTTACGGTGAATCTTTTGACAGAAGAATACCATTGAATAACTTTTTCCGCTACCTTGGGTATGCCAGAATACACCTAGCTTCTGGAGCTCTTCAAAAGTTATTTGATTAAGTTTATGTTGTTGTTGCTTATGCTGAATGTTAGCAATCGCTTTATTAACCCCGATAAATTGGTGATTTCGGGCTATTAGCTTAACGATCTTGCCAAGAGATGTATCAAACAGTATGAAGTTCTCGAAAAGGTCTATAAAGCGATCTTTTTGGCACATGCCCACAATAATGCGATCCAATGCTACAATTCCATCTTCTTCCTCTGTGATTCGCTTCCATTCGTGGAAGTGTTGGTATTTACCTGTTATGCTTCCTATACGACTTTCAATGCCATTACTTAATACCACAAAAGCATTGTAATAGAATAGCTGGGGTATTACATCTTTGTAATCGGTAAAGTTGTCGTTGTAGGCGTTTTCAAGTTTACGGTGAGCGGCTTTAAGCTCAACAAACAACAATGGTATTCCGTTCACAAAACCAATTATATCGGGTCTGCGTTCACGGTTACTTTTACCTTGTATCCATAACTGACGTACAGCCAGAAAATGGTTGTTTTCTGGGTTGTTAAAATCAAATACCTGAAGTGTTTTGTTCTTAACGTGTTCGCCCTTGTCGTTTATATAATCTACCTGAATACCCTCACGCATCATCAGGTATTTCTCCTGGTTTATTTCTGCAAGGCTTTTACTACTGCTGGCTTCGGTAAACTTATTAAAGGCTTCTTCGTATGCTTTTTGGGGTAACCCAGGGTTAAATTCCTTCAGTTTTTGCATGAAGTGCTTTTTGAGCAATACGTCTTTTTTACTGCCTCTACCCAAGGTTCCGCTTTCGCCAAAAGTTTCAGCATTGTATGCCAACATGGTTTCCCAATGCAGCTGATCCTGAAACAGACTGATGGCAGTTTGCTCTATAAGGTTATCTTCTGAATATTCGTAACTGCCCATATTATACTTCAATTTGACCACTCATTAAGCGTGGTAATAAAATGTCTCGTGCTTCACGGAGTTTGGTGTTCTGTTTGTGTAATGACAACAACATGGAGAATACGGAATCAGAATAATTAATAAAGTTTGTTAACTCATCTTTTTTTGGTAATCGAATTTTAAAATAATTAATTGAACTACCTGCATGCTGAATTGTTGAGCCTATGGAATGAGCGTAAATGACTGATTGAACTGTTTTTGATGTTAAATAGCAAAATATGAAAGCGTTGTTTAAAATACCATTTGAAACTGCCTTTCTAATACCTGATGAATAACAGCCATTTATTCCATATTTTACCACGCCAACCGTACCATCCATTGATATTAAAATATCATTTTCATCACAAATCGCACCTTTGCTTTTAATTCTCTCAATCCAAATATTAGATTCTCTTTTACTCAAATCGCCCACCCGAATAAATGGAATACTATCTTCCAATTCTTGTGACAAGTAATAATTACTTCCAGGTTCAACCCCTTTTGCAAATGTTACAAAATCTGAGAAATTTGTTTCTGTATTATGTTTGCAATTCCTTTCTAATAAAGAGTATTTAATTGCAAGCTGTTCTTCCAACAGTTTTATTCGTGTAAGATTATTCTCTATCAAATCATCATAAGCTGATAATATGGAGGCTATTTTGCGTTGGGTGGGCAGGTGAGAAATGTAATTTATATCAACCTTGTGGAGCACATTTCTATCCAAACCTGGCACAGCAGAAGCACCATTGAATTTTTCTAAATTCAATGTCTTTAGGAAATAGTAAATAAACCGTGGCACATTCCCCTTGAAGTCTTGAACATATAGTGTGGTATTCAAGGGCCAATAATCTCCATTGATATAAAAAAGCTGTCCCAATGTTCCGTATCGTCCAGTTACAACCCCTTCTCCTGTTTTGGCTGGTTCAGAATGGAAATCAGTAGTACCTGATGACGAAATAATTGGTACAAAACCTTGTTTTCTTTTTTGCCTTGGCAAATCGTAACCTCTTTTAAGGTTAATTATTTCTCCTAAAGTCTTCTGTTCCCACTTCATATCGCCAACTCTTTATAGTTATCGGAAATAGTTTTCGCCAGGGCAACGGCTTCTTCATTCAAGCCCTCCAACTCAATATGTATTTCAGTAAGTCGTTCCTCATAGTCAAAATCCTCATCGGTGCTGGTATCCACACCCACGTATCTGCCTGGGCTCAGGCTCCAATCTTTGGCTTCAATATCAGTTTGGCTTACCACCTTGCAAAGTCCTTCCACATCGTTGTATTTGCCTTCATGGAAACGGCTCTTTAACCAATGGGCTTGTTTCCAGAAATATTCGGTTTCATGCAATAAGCCTGGCTCTTCCTCATCGGGGTTGCCACTTAATTGCAATTGTAATTCTTTGAGTATATCCAGTTTTTCTTTTATTCCAAGTTCTTTCCAATCTCTGTTTTTGGCTAATTGGTAATCTTTGTTCGCAGATGTAATGGCATCCAAGAATTGTTTAATCAACTTATCTTGTGGTTTGCGCACTGCTTTGCATTGGTGTGCAATTATTTCTAATATGCTGTAATCGGGCTTAGCTTTTTTTGCTTCTGCTACCAATTGTTTTTGCAAGTCAGAAACTTCTTGTAAACCCTCCAGGTTCAATGCTTCTAACCACTTGGTGGCTTCGGGTATTTCTTTGGTTAAACCCTGTGCAAAGTCCAGCACTGCTTTGTGAGTTGCTGCAAAATGATCTTGTAAGGTTGCAGTAATTTCGGCTGTTTCTATTGCTAATGTTGCGCTGCGTTCTAAATACCCTGAAACCGTTTGTTTGAATTTCTCGGTATTGCCACGGTATAATCCAACTATGCAAATCAGGTTTTGCAGTTGTTCAGGGCTAAAGTCATTAACCTTACTGGTAATTTTACGATAAATTTTTCGGGCATCGAGCATCAGAACTTTATCCCTCATTTTAGCATCTTGTTCCTTGTTACGGTCGAAGAACCAAAGGGTACATGGCAATGATCGGGTATAAAAAAAGTTGTTTCCAATAGCCATCATTACATCCACAGCACCTGTTTTTACCAACTTCTCTCTGATTTCTTTTTCGCTATGCCCTGCATCACTGGCAGAAGAAGCCATAACAAATCCAGCTCTACCTGTTGGGGTTAGGTAGTTATAGAAGTACTGAATCCACAGATAATTGGCGTTGTCGTTTTTTGGAAGGTTTACTTTCCCATCTAATATCAATCGTGGGTCTTTTTTAACTACATCCTTGCCCTTATCAACGCCATCTACGTTGAAGGGAGGATTAGCCATAACGAAATCAGCCTTACCTACCAGGTTGTGCTTGTCTTCATAAAAAGTATTGCCCTCGTGAATCAAGCCTTCCAAACCATGAACGGTAAGGTTCATTTTAGCAAGTTTGGTATTGAGGTCGGCTTTTTCTTGTCCGTAGAACGTTACTTTCTCCGCTGGTTTCAACCCTTCGCTTTCTATGAAATAACCAGTTTGTACAAACATACCAGCACTTCCGCACGCAGGATCAAACACAATCCCGTGATCGGGTTCAATCACATTCACAATGGTTTGAACCAGGCTCATCGGTGTAAAGAACTCTCCACCTTCCTGTGCACCTGTCATGGCAAATTTGTTTAGGAAGAACTCGTAAATTTTTCCAAATAAATCTCCCTCGGCTTTTTGAAGTACCTCTTTGTTGAATATCCTGAGTAGCTCTCGCAATAAGTCTTTGCTGAGGATGCTGAAATTCTTAGGAAGCACACCACGTAAGTTCTCATACTCTTCCTCAATCGACTTCATCGCATTGTCGATGGCTTCACCCAAATCTGCGCTCTCAGGTAAATTAACCAAGTAATCAAACTGAGATTGTTCAGGAAGGAACATCGCATTTTGCTCCTCGAAGTCCTTCTTAGTAAGGGCTCTTCTGCCACGTTGCGGATGCACGGGTAAGTTAGCTTCAATGCCTTCCTTTACCTTTAAAAAGCGGTTATATGCATGTCGGAGAAAAATCAAACCCAATACGGGCATTGAATATTCCGAGGCAGTCAATTTACTATTTGCACGCAGCTGATCGGCTGCACGCCACAATTCATTTTCGAGTTTACGCAGTTGTTTTCCTTGCATTGTTTTTCTTTTTCGATGTTACCAATAATTCCGTAATGTCAACCTCTAGCACCCTTGCAACCTCACTTAGTTTCTGCAATGGTGGTTGGCTCGTATTGGAGCACCACATGCTGACTGTAGATTTTACAACACCTAGTTCATGGGCTAAGTCTACCTGTTTCAGGTTTTTTTCCTGCAACACTTCAGAAATTCGGTTTAACATGTTTCTATATTTAGTGCGCTAAATTACAGAATTAGGTTCAATTATTTTGAACCCTGTTAAAGATTCTTGGTCAAGAAATCCACTCCGTTTTCATGCGCATGTTGTTCTTTCAGAATATAGAATATTGCTCCTTGTGTTGGATCAAATTCAACCATGTGTGTATTGGCATGTTTATTACCCTTTCCCCGAAAATGCCCTTCTGTGAATCTCTTGATACCGTCTTTGTTTGTCTCATCAATCCATAATAGGAAATGGAAATGAAAGCCATTGTCTGAATTAAGGTCGTTTTCCATGGCATAGAATAAACGTATCCCTTTGCCTTTATACTTTGCACTTATTTTATCGAAATAAGTCTGAGCTCGTCTACGAACAGTATCCAAACTCAATTTACTTGGGAAACGCACTGTGCCAAAAAAATCCCATTCAAATCCTGCTAAATAGGTAGCCCAGTTTCCGTTGATTTCATTTAACCTGGAAAAGTCCTTACTGTTAATATGCATTAGTGCATCAGTAACATAGTACTTCGATGAATTTTTAATGAAGTATAAACCACATGATTCATTGGGTACTTGTTTAATGTATCTCCTCAGTTGCGAATCGGAAATGTCTCTCAGTTTACTATATACAGTTAATTCATAGTATGATCTATGATTGTATGTAATACCAGTAAATATCAAGTTGTGATTTACATTGTTTATTATATTTTCATTTTCTAGTTCCAATCTTAAATTTGTTCTAATATTCATATGGCCCTTTATTTATAATTTATTTTTATTCTATTACTATATATTTATGGTAATAGAAAATCCAAGGAAGATTTTCGGTCTCCCCCAGGTTTATTTTAGTGAAAAGTGAGTATTCAACTCACCCCTCTGCACAATAAATAGTCAATGAATTGGGAAAAGTCAAGTCGATTCAAAAAAAATATGAGGTGACTAAGTGCTTAGTCAAGAATATTTATGGTCAATGCTAGTCTAAGACCAAAGAATTTTACGATTTAACAATTTTTTAACACACTTTTTTGTCATTGTAAATCAATCACTTAGTGAGGCGTTTTTGAATGTAATAAAGTTAAGCGGTTAACTTTAATACATTGTATATCAGTGATTTGCGCATTAAATTTTTTGCAATCACTTTTGTGGAAGAAATAGAAATTATACGATGGTAACTGTGGTAAAAGCGAGAAAGATATTGGGTTCAAAACACAAAGAACTTTCAGATGAAATGATATATGATCTTTTGGGGTTTATGATCATGTTGGCAAAAATTGATTATGCAATTAATACAAAATGAAAAAAGGAATAATTTACGTTAGGGTTAGTACAGATGAACAAGCGAATACTGGGTATAGCTTGGAGTACCAGGAAGAGCGTTTGCTCAAAGTGTGCGAATACGAAAACAGCCAAGTACTTAGGGTATTCAGAGAAGATTACAGCGCAAAGGATTTTAATCGACCAGAGTTTCAGAGGTTACTGGAATATGTTAAAAGTCATAAGACTGAGGTTGACTTTATTCTTTTTACTCGTTGGGATAGGTTTTCTCGAAATAGCGAAGAGGCATATCGCATGATTCGGATATTTAAAAATTTGGACGTTGAAGTTCGTTCGTTGGAGCAGCCGTTGGATATGAGTATTCCAGATAACAAGTTGATGCTTGCATTTTATCTTATGGCTCCAGAAATTGAGAACGACAAGGTATCTGTAAGAACAAAGGAGGGGCTCTACAAGGCAGCAAAATCGGGTGCTTTCACATCTAAGGCTCCATTTGGTTATATAAACACCCGTAATGAAGAAGATATGTCAACGCTCGCTTACAGTCCAGGGAAGTATCAATTGGTAAAAGAAGCTCTGGAGTTATACACTGGAGGTAATTACAGTGCCGATGAAGTGAGAAAAAAAATCTTTGGAGAAGGTAAGGATGCTAAGATTAGTAAACAAACGTTTCTGAATATTCTTCGTAATCCAACATATGCGGGAAAGATAGTTGTGCCAGCTTTCGGAAAGGATAATAGTTACCTGGTTGATGGAGTGCATCCACCAATTATTAATATGCATACGTTTATTCGAAACATTGAAATACTGAATAGGCATAAGAAGATTGTAATTTCAAAGGAAAGAGAAGAATTCCCATTACGTGGTTCATTGAAGTGTCCGATTTGTGAAAAGCCACTCACAGCAAGTTCATCTCGATCAAGGAATCAATCGTTGCATCATTATTACCATTGTCAAAAAGGTTGTAGCTATCGGCAGAAAGCGATTTTGGTGAATCAAGTTTTCGAAGATTACTTGGATTCTTTCGAACTCACCAATGAAATGTACAACTTGTATAATGAGGTTTTCAAAGATTTCATGTCAACCATGAACAGTGGTAAAAAACTAGATCTTTCCAATATTGAAAAAGAGATGGGGAAAATTGCTGCTCGTAAAGAGCGAATAGAAAACGAATATATGGATGATAAAATTTCAGCGGATGCATATAACAATCTAATGGATCGTTGTGAAAGTGAAATGTTCCGTTTGCAGTTGCGAAAAGAATCTCTGACAACAAATACCAAAGAGTCTTTGGAGAATCTGAGATCTGCCTTGCTTGTACATAAAACAGTAACTTACCTTTATAAAAACGCAGATGTAAGAGGAAAGAAAGAGATCATTGGTTCGATATTTAAAGATTTTCTCGTTTTTGAAAAGGGAGAATATCGAACCACCCAACTCAGCATTTTGGCATCGCTAATCTTCAATGATATCAAGGGTTTCCGAGAGGATAAAAAAAAGAAAGGCGACATTTCTGTCGCCTTGTCTAGTTCTGCTCCCCCTGCTGGACTTGAACCAGCGACCCTCTGATTAACAGTCAGATGCTCTAACCAACTGAGCTAAGGAGGAATTTTGTGATCGCAAAGATAGCAGTTTTTCTATAAAATGAAAATGACCAGGG
>Ga0194123_10005574_pt1 | contig 13409 bp, 9 predicted proteins | sample TA2MahsurfametaG_5_FD_155479 | JGI IMG/M metagenome (GOLD analysis project Ga0194123, IMG submission 155479) | Freshwater microbial communities from Lake Tanganyika, Tanzania - TA2015023 Mahale A surface | ecosystem: Environmental > Aquatic > Freshwater > Lake | place: Tanzania: Lake Tanganyika... | reverse complement strand
TAGCAGCTTGCGGGCATCTTGGGTGGCCTTCTGAAGCCTGTTGCGTTGTTCCTTTTCCATGGTTCAGGCCCTCCTCACTGCAGCAGTACCTTGCGGTCGTTTCCCAGCTCTTCTTCGCAGCGCTGGCGGATGCGACCCAGCACCTCCTCAAGCCCGGCGGAATCAAACGGCTCCCGGCACAGCTCCCGCACGTTCACGGTGGTCACTTCCTGGGCAGGGAAGGCCCACTGCTGGGCCTTCTGCTCCTGCTGGCGCAGCACGCCTTCGAGCATGGCGGGCTGATCGCGCAGCCGCACCAGATCGAGCCCCTCGCTGGCCTGGGCTCGCTGCCGCAGCGGTTCGGTGAGCTGCTCCTGTCGCTCAGCATCGAGCTCGGCAAAGCCGGGCGCCTGCTGCAGCTCGGCAACCCGCTGCTGCACCTGGGCTGCCAGCGCCTGCTGGGCTTCGCTGCGGCGCTGGGCGTAGGCGTCTTCCAGTTTTTTGGTGAGCTGGTCGATGTCGGGGATCCGTTCGTAGAAGCTCAGCGACTGCAGCAGATCGCGCAGCTGGTGCTCGGCATCGATCAGCTCCTGGGGCAGCTCGCTCTCCTGCTGCAGCTGGCCCCACAGCCGATCGCTCAGGGCATGGCGTGCCCGGCGTAGATCCTCCAGGCGGGTGCCTGTCACCTCTTTGATGGCGGTGGCCCGCTGCCATTGCTCCTTCACGGCTTCAGCGCTGGCACGGAAGGCCTTCACCACCTCTTCGTCTTCACTGTCTTGCCAGGTGGACACCTGCTCGCAGGCCTGATCGAGCGCCTCCCTTCCGGGCAGCTCCAGCGGCACCATCGCCTTGCTCGCGGCATTGAGGTCGGCGTTGACGCCCACAGCTGCGGTGCGGATCTCCTTGGCCAAGGGGCCAGCGGCGATGCCGGCCACGGTTTTGCCGGCGAACTTCTGGAATAACTGGCAGGCTTCGATTACAGCCTGGGGGTTGAGGGTGGCCTCGTGCAGGCCGAAGGCCGTGGCCCGGAAGGTGCTGTTGTTGGTGAACAGCGGCCGCACCTCGGGTTTGCTCACACCCACGAAGCTTTGGGCGTTGTGGGTGGCCTTGAGGTGGCTGCCCACCTGCAGGGCGGCCACCAGGAACTTCACCGCATCGAGGGTCCAGCCGTAGGGGGCATCCCCAAAGAAATCGACCAGCTCCTTGCCGCTCTGGCCGCCGCGTACCTTGATGCGGTTGAGCACGGCCTGCAGGGCTGGCCGGTTGGTGTCGATCACCCACTGGCCGCCCTCCTCCTTGCAGAGGCGCAGGGTTTCGATCGAGCCGGTGAGGCCCTTGAGGTTGTCGGCGCTGAGCAGCTTGCTCAGTTCATCACTGCTGGGGCTGACTGCCGCCTCGCCAAAGCGCTCGTAGATCTGGGCCAGGCCATCGCTGAGGGCTTCGCGGATCGCCTCCACCGCGCGGCTGGCGTTCGCTCCGATCGCGCAGGGGCCACCGTTCAGCAGCACCTGGCCATGGATCAGGGCCTGATCCACCAGCCGGCAGGCGTCTTGGCGGAAGCCCTCCAGTTTGCGGCGTTCCTCGCTCACCAGCTGCACCTGGCCCTTGCCGCTGGCGTCGCGGCCCTTGAGGTCGATCACCTTCTGGGAGCGGAACCACTCGCCCAGCGCGCGATCCAGCTCCGGGCTGGGGCGCATGGCCCAGAAGAAGGTGTTGGTGTCTTGCTGGCTCTGCTGGCGCAGCTGCTCCACCCGCTCCTCGAAGTTCTCGCTGCCATCGACGCGCTCCACCTTCACCGGCACATCGCCTTTCACCACTTCGCTGCCACGGAAGTGCAGGGCCGCCTTGAAGCTCTTCACCCCATTGCCCAGGCCGGCGCTGGGTACGGGATCCCAGTTCTGGCGCAGGGCCTCCTGGAGAAGGTTGTGGCGATCCTGAGCGGATGGCGCTTGCTGGCTGCGCACCTGCTCCCAGTCCTCCTCCTCGGGCTTGGGAATGCGGTACTGGCCGTCGGCCTTGCGGATCAGATTGCGCTCCTCCAGGTGCCGGCAGGCCTCCTGCACCTCCGATTCGAGCGAGTCGCCATCCACCCGGGGGTGGAGCACCACGGCGATGTTGCGCTCGGTGACCGGCACCTGATCGACGAACTGCAGCAGGCAGATCGCCTTGGCCACCGGCACCGCCAGCGGGTGGCTGGCCTTGGTGGCGATGTCGCTGATCTTGCCCCGGTACTGCGAATCGATGTTGTTGCTCTGCAGGTCGTAGACCCGATCCAGCGTCACCAGCGCCCCCAGCGCCTCATCGGCCAGACCGCTCTGGGGATTGGTGAGCAGCTCCTGGGCGAGCTTGATGATCGCCCGGTTGGCCCCGCCGAACTGCTTGCTGGCGCCGCCGGAGAGGCGCAGGCCGGACACCACCCGAATGATCAGCTCGATCTGATACGGCAGCAGGGGGTAGAGGTCGGCGAAGGCCTTGCTGGACAGCTCGGGCAGCCGGATCTTGGTGTCGAGCTTGGTGTGGGTGGCGAGGCGGCCCTGGTGCTGCTGGAACAGCCCCTGCAGGGTCTGCTCGCCTGTGCTGTTTTTGCCGAGCACCCGCCGGCTGGTGACCTCGGCGATATCGGAGGGCTCCAACACCGGTTTGTAGGGGAAGCGGTCCTGCAACCGCGCCAGCTCGGTGCGGTTGTCGTCGAGATAGCCCACCACGTCGGAGAGCTTCTCCTGGGAGGTGACCATCACCCACACCTTGCCCCGGCCCTTCACGCCCAGCTGCTGCACAATCGCCTGCAGATCGAGCATCTTCTGGATGTCGCGGGCCACGTATTGGCCCACCTCATCCACCACAAACATCAGCTGTTTGCCGGGGTGTTTGCGCTCCATCAGCTCGATGGTGCGCTCCGCCAGGCTGGTGGGTGAGATCGGCACGCTCTCATCGCGGGCGCTCTTGAGCCAGCTGTCTTTCTCGGCGTAGGTCTGCGGTTCGAGGGCGTGCATCACCGCACTGGCCCTGGGCATCGCCTGCAGCAGTCGGGTTTTGGCAACGGCCCAGTCTTCCCCGGGGTAGAGCTGGGCGAACGAATTAAGGAAGGCCTGCATGCGGCCCTGCTCCTCCAGCTCGATCTCCAGCTCCGCCACTTCAAGACTGCTGGAGTAGCCGAGGTGATCGAGCAGCTTGCGGTAGAAGATCTTGGTGAGCGCGTCGCTGGCGTTGACGTTGCGATCAGCCGAGACATCAAAAATGATTGCCTCGGTTGGGATCTGCTCCTTGATCGCTCCGAGAAGTGCCTTGATGGCCTGGTTATTGGCTCTGCGTCCAAGTAGGTCTCCAGCGCTTTCGCCTCCTAAATCCCGATTGCTGACTGCTAGCCCCACATACTTGGCAAAGCTCGACTTACCTGCGCCAAAGAAGCCCGCCACCCAGATCGCGATGGACTCGCTGGGCTGATTCACCGACTGCCGGTAACCCTCCAGAACCCTGAGCATGTTTTGCTCAATCGACTCGGTGAGGATGTATTCGTCGATCTCCTGGCGCACGATCGCCACATCGTCCTGATCGACCTTGATCACCTCTTCGATCTTGCGGTCGATCCGACCGGAGAAGAGCTCGCGGATAGCAGTGGTGGTCATGGTCAGGCGAACAGCTTGGGGCGGTAGTTGTGGTCGGCATCGGCTTCATCCATGAAGCGCAGCCCCGCTGGGCCATCCCGTTGGCCCGGGTAGAAGAGCACCACTGGATGGTTCACTTTGTGGTGCAGGTTCTCCAGAAGTGCTGAGGGTCGGTGCAGGCCAAACAGCGCACCCACCCGCTCCAGGAACACGATGTGGCTGGTTGTGGGCTTGGAGGCATCGACGGCTTCGGCGACGAGCTGATCCAGCGGTGTGGAGCCAGCCGCCTTGCCGCTGAGCACGTCGCGGATGGTGTCGCGCACGATTTCAAGGTTCATCGTGCGTTCTGCTTCGGCGATCTCCTCCATCGATAGCCCTGCAGCTTCGATCGACTGCTCCAGTAGCTGGGCCATCGATAGGCGCTGCACGGTCTTCCCAGCGTTCTCCAGGCGCACCACCAGATCCCGCAACGCCTGGCGCAGCTCCCATTCGTCTTCCGGGGGGTAGAGGAAGATCCCAAATGGCATGTCGGTATAGGTGCTCAACCCCACGCCTGAGTCGGCCGCGGTGAGCACCGGCTCCAGCTGCTGCTGCAGACAGCGCTGCCATTCTTTCTGGCTCATGACCACACCTCCTGCACCAGGGCCTCGGCGCTGCTAGCTGGCAGTTTCAGGTCAACGACCGATCCAGCGCGGTAGTAGCTGATGACCTGGGCTTGATGGAGCAGGAGGAGGCGATGCTCCAGCTCGGCCTCAGGCAGTCGGAACCAGAGCCAGCGCGGATCGGCCAGGGCTGCCGCCGTGGTGCGATTGCTCGCCAGTGCCTGCAGAAGCACGTAGATCAACGGCTCATCCGCTAAGTAGTAAGCAGTGAAGCGGCGCTTCACCTTCCCCTGAAGCAGGCCAAAGTCCACGCCGGCTTTGAGGAGTCCACTGGCTACCCGTTTGCAGGTGGCCTGCCCCCATTCCGCCACTTCGGGATGGCCCTGCTTCGCAGTACCTTCCAGCCACGACAACGCTTGGTTGGTTTGGAGCAGATCGCTACCCGCTGAATACATCCCCCAGGTCCAGGCAAGGCCATCGCCCAGCAGCCCCTCGCTATTGGCCATGTGCCAGAGCAATAGAGGTCGCCAGTGGTGCCGGCCTGTGGTGGTGCGAGCAGCCAGGGCCAAAGCGTGGTCTGGGCCTGAGGGTTCAAAGCGACGGCTGAAGGTGGTGCAGACCTGCTTGAGCCAGGCCTGGGTGGGGGCGCCGATGCTGTTGCTAGCGCGCACCCGATCGAGGTTGGCCCGCTTGCTTGCTTCCAGATCCCACTCCTGGAAGACCTGCAGGGTTTCGCTGATCAGTGCGCCCTTGATCAGCCCATAGCTGCTGTAAGGGGGGGTAGTGGTGGTTTTCTGCTTGCCTTTTCCCTTGGCCGCTTTGGCCTTGGGTGCGGGCTTGGGTGTCCCTGGCTTCACCACTGAAGCTGTAGCTGGCTCGCGTTTGGCTTTGGTTGCCATTGCCATCAGCCCGCCACCTGCAGATACGGCACGACCAGCTGTCCGGGTTTGCCGCAGATGAACCCAGCCGCCAGCCGCTCGATGTGCCCCTGGTTGATCTCGAAGGGATCGTCCAGACGTAGGGCCTTGGCGGTCTGCGGGGTTTGCTGAAACAAGTACCTATACTTTGCAATTCCACCTCTGCCATACGAATAGGTCTGCCAGGCGATCTCATTGATTCCTGCGTACAACACACGGACCCACCAGCGGCCTCCGTATTTCATTGGCCCTCTCCTTCAGAAATACTTTTATACGACTGACTCGAAATCCAATCGAGAATAAACTTCTGAAGTCGCCCTGGATCAAACAAATCTCTCTCATGCTTTCTTGCAAGAGCTCTTCCTATAGTAACTCCTCTTCGAAGCTCCCTTGAAAACGCCTCCGCAATTCTGTCAAGCTTATCGGCATTTGTAGTCACATAGCCAATAGGTATATAAAGCTTGCTGGTGCTTGGGTGGGGAAAGTAGTACTGCGCGATCGCAAACCTACCGGGAGAAAAAAGGCAAAATGAGCCATTAGAGAAAACTTGCTTCTCTAAAGAAGACGGCTGTGAGAAGCGGTAGAAGAACTGCTTTACATCATTGATTTGGTCTGGCTTTATATTCCCCAGAAGCGAATATCGAGGTATGGCGACTTGCCTGCCGAACTCGTACAGCATGCTACTTCTTCCCCAGGCTGCAGAATAAGAGTTGACGACCATTAGGCTTTCAGCTGGGCCAATAATCTGGCAAGATGAACTATCTTGACATGCGGCCTCGATTAACGAGCTTATTCTAAGTCGGTTCTCTTCGTTGTAGTGATACCCAATGACCGTAGCAGTTGACTGATCTGGATAAAGCCATTTCCCAGCATATGCATTCAACGCCCTCCCCAGATCAAACCGTTTATCCGAGGCAGTAAACTCATCAATAAAGGCATCATCAAATATATCGCAGTGACACATCAGATCGCCTTTGTAGTCGCCACCGCCATGATCATCGACTACAGTATTTTGATCAAGCTGGTCGCACAGGTAATCAGTGTCAATGTTTTCGTAGATTTCTGCGTTAGCTATCTCAGTGGTAAGCATAAACTTCTTTCGAGAGTCTATATACACCCCCGCCCCTATCTGTAATAGTCCATCAGCCATAACAGAGATATTGCCAACTTTATACAGCTCGTTTTGAGTCGTTAGGATCTCCTCTGACTTATATTCTTTTAAATAATAGCTGTAGTTCTTTGAGAATCCGATCGTCGCTTTGTTGCTTACGTCGACGAGTGCTTGATCATCCACTATCTGCAACCCATAGACCCAAGAATCTCTTATGTTCTTGCTTGAAGAAGGCAGAATTCCATAGTTATTAAGCTCCATAGCAATGACCGCAGAGTCATCTTTGTATTCAAAGAACCTTGTTGTATCACCACCAGCTTCGTCAAAGCGTTGTCTGCAATATGGCGTAAGCTCAATTGACTCATGATGGAATCTTACGAGAGAATCCTTCTCTAATCTATCGATTAATACACTTGCTTCGAATTTTGAAATGCCGAAGAAGTCACACAGAGTTGAACTACTTACGGATTCCAACTCGTAGCAAAGCTTCAATGCGTATTCACTAAGAATTGGCAATTGACGCTTGTCAGTATAAGAGTAATCGATAGAGAATCGCCTACAGGGCACCAATAAATCAATATCCATGACTTTTAGCTTCACGACCAGACCTCCTCTTCGCGGACATTCATTGAAATACTTTTGACTAAATTACAACCATCTAGAGTTGAATTAGATTGTATGTAACTATAAACTCTGCAAATAGCTGAATCTGGCGGCTGAGAGATGGCAGTCTTTGAGTTTCCAATGATTAACAAGTGATCCCTTGCTCGAGATACAGCCACGTTAATTCTACTTGAAGCTTTCAGAAAACCCGCTGCGTTCTCTTTATTGCTACGGACAACTGACAAAATGATAATATCTCTTTCTCTTCCTTGAAAACTGTCAACAGTGCCAATTTCTAGCCTGCCATCCTTTATCAGCATTCTACAACCTGGTATCTTATTGATACTTTCTTCGATTAGCCTAACTTGGTCTTTATACATACAGATTGCACCAATTGTCGTGTCCCGATGAAGTTCATGCTGCTGTAGATATACAATTAGATCAATGACTATGCCGGCCTCAGCTCTATTTATGAAACTTGTCGTATCCCCTTTTTCTTCATACGATAGTTCACCCAAACACGAGGTATCGATCCATGTTAGGCCAGAAAACTTGTTGCCTTGGTATTCGATGATATTTCCTGGCTGGAGCTTTTTGGCTTTGTTGACCAATGAATTGTCATAGAATACACTTGAGCAGAGATCTCCTATGCTGCCACTCATTCTGTACTGCTCACGCAACTGGTAGGTGTTCTCTTTTCCATAATCTGTATTTATGATTCTCTCAAAGTCGGACTTCTTAATTTCTTCTCTGCTGTATATCCTTTGCTCGGATTCAAGGTATCTTATGATCTCATTGTCAATTTGTGGGGGCAATTGCTTTTCATCTCCAACGAGAATGACTTTCTTCCCGTATCGCATTGGTATACAAAGCTCGGTAAACGATGCCCTGCCAGCTTCATCAACAATCACCCAGTCAAAGATACTCTCACCCATATCATAATGACTTCGAGCAATGCCCACACAGGTTCCACAAACCAAGTTTCTTGTTTTCGTCAGATGCTCCTGAAATGCTTTTCTGCTAACTCTTAGAGACTGACACCATTCAAAAGAGATAGAGACTATATTAAAAGCCTTATGCACAGCCTGGATATCATGCAGCTCATACTTCTCGGCAATTGCATTTACCAAGATCTGTTTTGCGCTATTTTTATCTAAATTCGCAACTGCCTCTAGGTCACCGCTTGATGGATCATCGTTATTTCCACAGATTATCATCTGAACTACTTGAACCATCCTATCTATTCTTTTTGTCAGCTCACCTTTATTAAGTTGCTTCAGGTCTAGTCTGCCTTGAGACGCTTTGCAGTTTTGGATCTCCTGCAAAAGCCTTGATACCTCTATGATTTCTTTGACTGCTTCGCCTGGAACCGGAAGTCTTTTAATTGCCTGCCTGATACGGTAATTAAACTCCGATTCAAAAGAGTTTAGATAATAGTCTTGTATTTCATCTTCTGAATATTTAAGAAGAACTTCAGATAACTGGGTCTCGTCCCCAAGCCGGACGACTTTAAGCACTGACTCAAGACAGGGATTGATAGCGAGAGTCTTCTCAATACAATTATTAACCGACTCGTGGGACTGCCCGCTAATTAATATTCGACTGCTAGGATTATTTTTCAATATTGAGCCTATTAGACTCGCTATAAAAAAGGTCTTTCCCGTACCTGGTGGACCTTGTATGATAGATATTGGCCCTCGACTCTCCATGACTCCATTAAAAGCCTTTTGTTGAGAATCATTGAGATTTGCAGGGGTGCTCTCTATATGAGTGGCAGAAGAGATCGCGCCAAAGCGCTCAGCACTCGTTGCGCTATTGCCAAGAAAGTAGTTATGAATTCCGCTGATTACAGATTTACCCTCCAAGACATCATCAAGGGCTGCTTGCCGCTTTTGTCTACTCGAACGATTAAGGATATTATCAACTCTTACTTCTTGACCAGGCCTGATCGTCCAACCATCTCTATATAAGTTTGGCATTATAGAAAGTGTGTCCGTGGTCTTTGAATATAACCGGCCGATACTTATCCATTCGCCTTTTGATTGGACCTCGACCTCATTGATGCCACTAATAGTAAAAACCGATTCATCCCCGTCTTCGATAGATAAGTCCTGAACTTCTAGTTCTTGCACCGAATTCCTTGCAAGTCTGATTTCTTTGAGTACCTTGAAGCGAGGCAATAACTTTTCTTCTGCATTCATAAGGGCTTCCCACAGATTCCTTGCAGCAACGTTTCCAGAAGTAGACTGTTTGCTTAGGTCTCTTTTGTTTTCAGTTATATCTAATGCTTCAGAATCTTGAGTGCCGATCCTGAGATTCTGCTCAAAAAGCTCAAACGCTCTCTGGCCACTAGTAAAGTCATCCTGATTCGCAAGTATAATGTCGCCGCAGTTGATAGATCTGCATCTTCTCTTCTTTTGTAGATAATCTAGATGGGATAGCCTGGCGACTTTAATTACTACTGCTAGCATATTTAAGGTATCAAGCCTGACGGTCGCAACTTCCGTATTTCCAGATATATACACTCTTTCTCCGTCGGTACTCATCTCGCAATATATTATGCCATCGTCCGAGGTTATCCTCTGGTTGTCAATTCTATTTATTGCTGGAATCAAGATATTCTTGTCCTGCTCAAGTAGACTTGATCCGTGATCCGACAAGTCTTTAATATACATCTTTAGTGCTGAAACGTCGCTCTGGCAGTCCTTTGCGATCTCATCCGCTTTTTCAATTAAGTCCTTTGTATTTTCGTAATTAGAAATTAGCTGCTTAGCAATGTCCATGCATAGCAGTAAGTCTGCTCTCTTATCGCTGATTAAGTCATCATCACTGTTATCATAAAGATGGCCGTACTCTTCTCTGGTCGTACTTTCGTATCTAAATGGTGCAACAATTTTGCATCTTATCCGTTCATCGTGTTTGTATGCATAAACCATGTTGTACTCAAGGGTGCCAAAGCTAATATTTAATTGATGTAGTTTGATTATCGTCTCGAGCAAGTCAATAATAAAGCTCTTGGAATCATCAATGTTGGCAATATGCTCAAAGCCCCGAGTCTCACAGCTTGCATTTTCTTGCGCAGCGTCTTTGTCGTATACGACGTATACGGTATTAATTGATTTGCAAAATCCTATTTCGATTGGCAATTGTAAGGCAGAGATGTCTAGCCCACGAAAAGCATTGATATTGTGCAGGAACCTTGCAAGCTTTAGGTTTGAACTGCTGTCCTTTTCAGCGACTACGTCATCCCATGTATCAATAATCTTGTTGTCGGTGGTGTAAATACGTGTGCATCCACCTGCTATCGATTCGGTCCTGCTTATCTGAAACTTCCTCCATATATTCGCTTCTGTAACAAACTGATCTATAGGACTTGTTTCTTCGCCGACGCGTTTTTTGCTAATCTCAACCAGGGACTGCAATGCTTGATCTATTGAATGAAAGCGTTGACTCTCTCTCTCGTTTTCTCTATGAAGACTCATCCATTTATCAAGAGCCCTCATGATTTTCGTATGATCTGAAGTCGGGCCTATCTCCTCTGCTCCAGGTCGATCGATTTTAAGAATGATCTTCCTTGCTATCTCTGAAGCCAATACTATGTCTGTGCTCATGGAGAAGTTCTTTGGTTTATCCGACCAATCCCCTAAAAGATCTTCATGCTGCAAGCATATGCATGTTGCATTTGAAGGGACCAAAATATCTTCACTGTTTTTCTCCCGTTCTAGGTAGGAATGGTATAAGTTCGAGATCTTTATGCAGAAGTTGGGCGAATACCAAAAGCTACTTGTTGTTAGATCGCCAATGATGAATCCGGCGGCATGAAACGTCTGGATTTCCGAGTATATATTTTTAAGTATTAACAGTGCATCATCTATCTTTAGCGGTAACTGGCTGGATGCTAATGAGCTAACGCGAGCATATTTCTTTGGAATCTCATAGATCTCGAATGCGTCGTCACACGCTTCATCGGGCGTGTACGCATTGTGAAGGGTATTGAAAGTGTATTCACTAAAGCTGTCGCGTTGAATCCTTTGAATTCTTGATTCGTTGAACAGAATCTTATCTCGCTCTTTTTCTGTGACGATCAGGCTTGATAGGCATTCGCTTGAGAACCTCCATCTTCTCATTAATGCAATAACTTTCGTGCTGTCTTCATCTTTTAAGCCTCTATACTCCCAAAATCCATATGCAGGGCCAGATAGAATTGGTTGCTCATCTGCAGTGAAGCCAGCAACTCTTATTTTTTTGCCTTGGGCAAAGTTTGGATTTGTGAGAAGTCTATCAAGATCCTGGATAAACTGATCACGGGTTATTCTGTTTCTTGCTAGGTTAGGCTGAAATTTAAAGAACTTTGTGAATATCTCTTTGCATCCGACTGTCTTCATGTCTTCTAGATAGAAGACGAATTCTTGTTCCTCCTCTGGGAGAGAAGAAATGCTTGCTGTTCCAGCCTGTATAACGCATTTGTCTATAAAGAGGTGTCGACCGTTGGTTTTTTCTTTGATTCTATTTAACAACATCTTCCATGTCGTGGTAACTTGATTGACGCCGTGCCTTTTGGGGCCGCTTACCGAATTCCGTCTAGAGGTAAACCATGACTTTCTATCGGAGACAATGCTGTCTCCGTTCCATTCTTTGATCTCGGCGACGATGACGCGATCATCTGCGACAATAAGCATATCGATCTCTCTTGCTTCTTGTCTTGGCAGTATAAGTTCTATCCCGCAATAGGCTTTCCAGTGATCCGGCAATGCTTGCCCTAGTTCGCGGACGGCTCTCAGCTCGCTCTCGAGCATTCCTAGTCTTGCGAGAATTTGTGTCTTCAATTACGAGCTCCTTTGTAGGCCTGTAATTTTTCCTGTTGGATTGTTTTGTAGTCCAGCCCCCCGCTTTGGAGCGGTTGTTCCCTGGTTCGGCGTAGGGCTCCAGCGATCAACCGGTAGTTGTAGGAGTGGGTTTGGTAGGATGTACTAGATTTCGCCTTGCTTCTATTGCTCGACCATAAATGTGTCTTGGGGGCTGCATGCTGGTAATTTTTCCTGGCTAGATATTCTTTCTCCGTCGTAGCCATGTTCAAGTCCGAATAGGGCGCTGGAATGGGAAGGGAAGCGGAAGCGTTCTTCCGCCTGTTATTCGATGCCGCCGCCATCAGTCCGCCACCTGCAGGTACGGCACCACCAGCTGACCGGGTTGGCCGCAGACGAACCCGGCGGCTAGCCGCTCGATGTGCCCCTGGTTGATCTCGAAGGGATTGTCCAGGCGTAAGGCCTTGGCGGTCTGCGGCGTCTGCTGCCGCGCCCTCTCGATCGCCGCCGGATCCAAATCGGCCAGGTCGATCAGCGCCTGCGGCCACTGGTCTGCGCTCAGCGCCCATGCCCCTTGGAAGCAGTCCACCCACTCCTTGGGCTCATCCATCCAGCGGTTGCGCTCGTTCTCGAAGGCGTCCTCCAGCTGGGGCGTCAGCCGGAACAGGTGGCAGGTGATCGGTCCCCCCGGGGTGGGCTGGATCGCCAGGGCCTCATCGCAAGCCAGCTGGGCCACGCTGAACCCGGCCCGGGTCTGCGCGAAGGGGGCAGACCGGGGGAAGCCCTGCTGGAACAGGAACTCTCCCGTGCCGGTGAGCACGCCGCTGTTCCACCAGCCCAGCCGGTGGGTCTCGCCCAGGGCCGCCACCACCAGGCGGAGCTTGAAGAGCTGGCGGAAGTCCATCAGACCCCGATGCCTCCGATCAGTTGGCGAACCACTGCAACCAACTCCTTTTTGCTGAAGCTCTCCAACGGCCGAGGCGGTGGTTCTATCCCATGCTGCTCCAAAACCCTGGCCAGGTCAGCTTTTTTCAACTTGCTGTAGCCCGGGATCTGGTGCTGTTTGCACAGGCCCTTGAGGGTGGCCACGGTTTGTTGCTGAAAACTGCCCCGCCCCAGGAGTGCCAAGGGTGAGGAGGCTGCTTGAGGAGATGGGCTTTGCAGGTCTTCCAGTGCCTGAGTGGTGCGCTGCAGGTGTTCACCAACCCGCCGGTAGACCCGGGCATCGGTGCCAGCGAGCTCGCGGCTGGTGGCCTCGAATAAATCGGCGATTGAGGGGCTGGTCATCGCTCACCCCTCGGGGCCGATCTGACTGGTCTCGCTTGCGATGGCAGCGGCCTTGGCCTTCACCGATCGCCACTGGCGTGCCAGCTGTACGAGCTGTTGGAACATCCGCACCAGCCAGAAGCCGCTCTGCTGCTGGCTTTCCTCAACCGCTTCAGCGATCGCATCACCGGTGGCTTCCAGCTCGCGGATCACCTCCACGAGGCGGCTGTTCATGGCGTGCAGGCGTGCCTTGGCTCTGGCTTCATTGCCGAGATCGGCCTCCAGCTCTTGGAGCTCTCGCTGCAGCTCAGCGATCACCACGCCGCGCTTCTCGCTTTGGCTGCGAAAGATGCCGCGCGAGATGTTCACGCTGATCAGGGCGGATCGCATGGCGTCGTAGTTCTCCCTCAGCTCCTCGTCAGGAGGGTTGGCCGGGAAGCGGCGGGCAGAGCGGTTGGTCATGACCTTGTTCCGTACCCACAACCTGGCAGAGATCTCTGGTTTTCGCCTATCCCCAGGAC
>Ga0194123_10005573_pt1 | contig 13411 bp, 8 predicted proteins | sample TA2MahsurfametaG_5_FD_155479 | JGI IMG/M metagenome (GOLD analysis project Ga0194123, IMG submission 155479) | Freshwater microbial communities from Lake Tanganyika, Tanzania - TA2015023 Mahale A surface | ecosystem: Environmental > Aquatic > Freshwater > Lake | place: Tanzania: Lake Tanganyika... | reverse complement strand
TAAAATTATTTTCCCTTGTTTCCTGAACACCTTCTAAACAAGCACTTGTAGGTTTATAAACATAATAACTGGAAGGTTGATATATAATCTTGTTTTTAGAAGATACAGATAAATATTTACCAATTGTAATATTTTCTTCGTGTCTTATGCTCATTCCATAAAACATTCCAGTTTTAGGCGTATATGTTCTCATAAAATTGTTTATTCCCATTTCCTTACAAATTATAACCCGATCATGCATATCATCAATTTTCTTAAACAATGATTTAGGCTCTACTTTCTCATGAGTTCCCCAACATAATTCTATTGGTCCTAAGGCTTCTTGATAAAATGAATCAGGGTCTGATGACCAAGTATTAACATATTCTCCTTTTTTCCTTGGATTATTAATTAATTGAGAATCGTGTTCAGAAATATGGACAACTTGTAAGCCCATATTTTTGGCTAAAAATGGAAAAATATCTTTTTCCTCTGAATCTTCATTAAATTTTATATTTTTATTTTTAGCTAATAGATATAATGCATATTTTGTCCACATATTCACATTTCCGGGATTACAACCCATTGAAACAATAAAATTTGTTTTTTTATCCATTTTATCAGCAAGTTCTTCTAAATTTTTACTTCTCCAATATAAAGAATATTCCAGTGGAGATTTAATTGCCTGATAATCCCAAGATTCTACCGCAGAATTTAAATATAAAATTCCTACAGTATTGCATAATTCATACAAACAATTTGTATCAATATTATAAGAAGCGTCAATAATTAAATCACCTTTTTTTAAAAAATCTAAATATTTTTTATAATTTGATTCAACTATTTCCACATTAAAAGCTTCTATATTTGGATAATATTTTCTAACAAAATCCAATTTTTCATTTTCCTTATCGAAAACTGTAACCTTCATATTCTTAAAAAAATAATCAATCCAGTATAAAGTTATCTTTCCCATACCACCACTTCCTAAAATACAAACATTTCTTCCTCCCATATCTCTTGACTTTCTTAATGATTTTAAAAAATTTTTTCTTGACTTATATGTTGGGTAATAATCATCTTTGATATGCATATATATTTATTTAGATTTTTAAATTTTGAATAATCCGGCAAAATAAACCCATAATCCTATACCAACAAAACATTTTGAAATTAAATCTAATATGTTATAAGCTATATTCTTATTTCTTATGTCCAATTTATATACAATTCCATATATCGACCATACTATAAGAAAAAAGAAATATAAACTATAATTAAACGTATTGTATTTTGGTTTTACATATAAATAAAATATTATTCCATACATCAGTATAAATGCAAAAAAACCACCATAAAAATACATATTATTATTTTTGATTGTCTCTCCCGAATATCCCAAATATAACATTATATAATTCAATACTATGATTAATATATATGTCTGTATTTTTGGTTGAATTCCAATATGTTGCGTCAAAACTTTTATTAAAACTAATAACATAAGTGGAGTTGTTATTGCCCAATCTAAATATCTTGTTTTTACAAATTCTTGCCAATCAATCGGTTTATTATTCAAATAAGAATCATTTATTTTCGAAGTAAATTGTAAATAAAAATATCCAGCAATTATTGATATTACAGTCTCCAAATTAAATATATGTCTCACAAATGGTATCTTTGTTCTTAATGCTTCTATTAAAGTAATTGTTCCCGTAGTAATTAATAAAATGTATGTTAAATTGAATGTAAAAATCAATTTATCTTTGGGTATTATTTGATTATTAACTAAAGTTTTTGTATCCATTAAATATTATTAGAAAAAAAATGAAATTATTTCTTCCTATATACAAACATAAAAATGGTATATATATCTATTCCAAAAATTTACAAAGAATACGATTTACTTACCTCCTTCAATAATTGGACTCCAATTTCCTTATCAAACTATGATTTCCAATCTGATGATTATTTCTTCTTCTTCTTCGATTGTAAAGAAATATTCTTTATATTGTTCAAAAAAAATTTTTTATTACTTGATAACCATTTTATCAATATATTTCAAAATAATATATACAATTATGTTGAAGACATAAATCAAATATCTGATAATAATCAAATAAAAATAATCACAACTGATAGTATGCAAATATTCGAAAATAATGAAATTATTTTTCATTCTCAACTGAAAAATAATTTACCTAATGGACTAGGAAAAATATACAAAAATTCTTTAGCATCTTTCGAAGGATTCTTCAAAAATGGAATAAAATATAAAGGTAAAACATATATTAACAATAATTTAATATATCAAGGTGAATTTAAAAATGATATTGAACATGGTCAAGGAATATTTTATGTTAAAAATAAAAAATATTATGAAGGAGATTTTCTTAACGGACAATTTCACGGTAATGGTATAAAATATTTCAATGGAAAAAAAATATACGAAGGTGAATTTCTTAATAACAATTTTCATGGTTATGGAACCCATTTCATCAAAAACCGCATTTTCTATCAAGGTGAATTCGAAAATAATCATTACCACGGCTTTGGAACATTTTTCCAAGATAATGGTCAATCCCAATCATTTGAATTGAAAAATGGATTAAAATATTATAATGACGCATTTTCTATATCAAAAATTTGCTTCTTCTTCTCCTCATTCACTCCACCCTTATCCAATAAATATCCATCCAAAAATCCATCACAATTTACTTTCCATACCTCCGGATTCTCAAATATATTATCAAAACTCGGCTTCATCTTACATTGTTTCTGCATAAAACTATTATATCTCGCCAATCCATCCCCCTTAAACGCATAATCAGGTCCCTTCAAAAATGGATATTTCTTTCTATCCTTCTGATCATCACAACAAAAATCAATATTTGTATTCGGTAACCATCTATCACTCTTACAATTATAACATAACGGTTTCGTCGATTCCTCATTTATATAATAATGATAACCTAATGGCTTCATATTCAAAGGTAATTCACAATATCCTCTATAACATTTTCCATATGAATTCTCATAATTTCCATTCTGCTTATAAAACATACACTCTGAATCCGTCTTACACGGTCTGTCCCATACTCCCGGCGGTTTCTCATATCCCATCATAGTAAATCTATTCTCACAATCATTTCTATTTACCGCATATATTGGCTGGCCAGTTGGATCCTTACTTCCCTTATCATAGGCAAAACATACAAAACTATTTGCTAATGCATTTTTTTGCTCTAATACCTTTTTCTTCCCTTCTTCATATAATTTTCCAGCTTCTGCAGATGAATATGAATTATCATTTGACCACAATGGATTTAAATTAAAATGTAAATTATTTTTATCCAATCCCTTTCTTAATAAAATTTGATCTAATGAATAATTCGCTATATATTTTATCTTCATCTTCTTCATCTCATATTTATCACCCTTTAACTCAAAATATCCAACCAAATAAAACTCATATGCTAAATATCCATTATCTCTAGTAGTATCCAATATAACTTCATATACCATATCCTTTGGTTTTTCTCCCTCATTGTTCGATAATATCCTCAATATTCTATATTTTAATATAAAGTATGGTTTCGCTAACACAACTTTTCTTTTTACATTATTCGCTATAAAATCAAACCAATATCTATTTAATAATAACATAAATAACTTTGTCATATCATTCACCTCCCCAAATTTTGATTCTACATTTTTCTGATATAAAACATAATTGGGATCCCAGTTAAATTTATTAAACCATGTGTCCTTATTTATATTTTCAATATCAAATGGAGTATAATCCTCCTTATACTCATCATTATCTATCTCAAACACATCAGAATTCTTTTTACAAAAACTATCCAATTCTTCCTTCTCAAAATCATTAAATATATATTGATTCATCTTATACATATCATTGTAACTTGTTCCATAATGTTGAACAAGTGGATTATTACTCTCAACTGGTAATTCTTTCCAAGGTTCCCCACTATTTTGATTATAAATCTGGAAACGAGTATCTTGAAAATCATTACCACTTCTTAACTTAAATTTTACCTCTTCCTTTTCCGCAAAATTTTCTCTAATTATCGTTTTTCTAACTCCTATCAAAAATAATATAAATATCACCACAAAAAATAAAATAAATAATTTATAATACATTTATTATATCATCACAAAAAAATTCATTAATAATCTCCCTCCTCCCCTCCCTCTCTACCCTGTGGCATCTCACCATATCCCTCTCCTATCTCCAATACATCCTCTCCCTCCTCATTTACTACCCCAAATACATACTCCTCTTCATCTTCCTCTTTATCAGCAGCCTCATTCTTATCCATATTATCTAAATAATCCATTATCAAATTCTCATTTGGCTCTTCATCATGTTTCTCCTTATATTCCTTTATAAATTTCATTCTTAATGTATCCACCTTATCTCTCTTCTCCAATTCCTTATATACCTCCTCATAATTGTCTTCATCCGTCTTCCTAAACTTTGACTTCATCTCCCCAATCATTCTACTTACCTCGTCTCTCGGTCTCTCCTCCTCCGTTATGTCCTGCACTCTATAATCTCCTTCTATAAAAACTCCATATGTATAATCCAATTTACCCTCATCCTCATCTATTCTATCCAATATTTCTAATATAAACTGTGCAACTACTTTATTTGCATCTATTCCTTTACCAAAGTCTATCGATAAAAATTCCTCTAAATTATGAATTAAAACATATAAAAGCACATCTGATAAATGACTTAAATTGAATTCAACTGTTTTCTCTATTTTACTAAAATCTTTATTCCATTTATCTGTATCTGCATTTATATTCGCAATTACTCCATATGATACATCGAAATTTAACTTCTTAAATATTTCTGAATCCTTCTTTGTCAAATATTTCTTTATAAAATATTCCCTATCATATATATATCTCTGCATTTCTCTTGATGTTTCATCATCCATGTCTTCAATTTCCCTTATTCTTTCAATTGGATCGTGATTGTTACTTATCATAGAAATATATTTTCTGAAATAATTATTAATGTATCTTTTCAAATTAAATATCCTCATCCTATATTTCTCATTTTCTACATTTATTATCTTCCTTGGATTCTTACTCTTCTCTGCCTCTCTCATCTCCGCCTCTATCTTATCCTCCAATATTCCCAAACTTTCTATTTTCTCCTTTAACTTATTCATAAAACTTTTATTAGATGTTCTATTCAACAAATTTCCCATTTTTTCAACAAATCTATTTATTTCCTTATATAAATTATCCTTTGATTCTTTTCTCAATTTTTCCAAATCCAAATCACCCAATAATTCCTCATCCCTCTTCTTTAATATATCCATATCCTCCTTCGTCCCTCCAATTACTATCTTCTTCACACTTTTACTTATAATCACCTTTATTAAATCTATTTCTTCATCATCAGTATAATCTCTCTTTAATATATCTTGCTCTTTCTCTCCAGTTATTAAACAAATTCCATCAACAAAATCATGTTTTTCTCCCTTGAAAATACCATTATCTATATATGTCAAAAATAAATTTTTCTTTACTTTATCATTATAATATCCCAAATTACTTACTTTCAAATGAAAATTTACATCTCTCTTCGGATAATGTTTCATCAATATTCCACTCTTTATAAATAATGCAGAATAATACGAATTATGTATAGATTCTTCCAATAAATCATAAATTCCCTCATTGGTCTTTTCAGCTATATACTTGAAATAATTTGAATCACCTTTAACTTCCTCTGCACAACAACTCATTTCTATCGATTTTGGATCATCCCTCTGTTTATCTGCAGCTGTTGAAATTGCATCATTAATATTTTTAATAATTTCATATGCAATATATTTCTGTCTCCCTCTTAACTGCGTCTGGAAATCTACAAATTCTGCATATTTCTTTGCATTCTCAACTTGATCCATAAATTTATCTCCTAACTTGTCAACCTTTTCTACTTTAACCGCTTCAACTCCAACTCTTTCTTCCTGTTCCTTTATTTCTTTTCTTTCATACACTTTTTTATCCTTTCTCAACTTCTTCACTGTCGATAAATCCCCCAATTCTTCACCCGCTCGTCTTATCTCATCCTTCACCTTTCCAACTTGCGCATATTCTACACCCTTATTCTTTCTTACTATGGGCATCATCTTTACCTCATCTATCAATAACGCCATATACTCATTTCCTGTATCCCCCTGAAAACCCTCAAATATAACTCCCGAACGCTTTCCTGTTGGATATTGCGGTGGAACCAGTGTTTGATAAGTTATTAATAATCTTGCTGCAATTAATGATGTTTTCTTTACAGTTACTAAATTGTTATATCTCTCAGTAAAATTTATTTTTTCAATATTTATTCCTTTCTTCTTCCATTCTGTTATTTCCAATTTTTTAAATGTTGCAAAATCCGGTATCTTTCTCTGTGATATCTGCATAACATCAATTATTATATCAATAAACTCTCTCTTCTTCAATATTATTCCTGTTTTTCCATTTAAAGTATTTATCTTTCCACATATCTCCTTTGCCTTTACAACCTGTTCCACCTTAAATCCAGTCTTCAATAACTCATTTCTTATTTCCGAACTAGAACACTCAAATATCTCAGCTTCCCTTTCTTCAGTTTGTAAATCCATTACCATTTCCCTCAATTCCTCACTCTCATTCAATACAATCTCCCTCTGTTTATCTATTTCTCCAGTTGTCTTACTTAATCCCTCAGCAGTATCATAGTCTACCATCATCAACGGTCTTCCATCGTGATTGCAGAAATACATACCATTTTCTTCTTCAGTCCCAAATATAGCTAACATCTCATCTACTATTTTTTCACTATATTCTGGGCTTCCTCCACTAGCAATCTTCATATGATAATAATAATGTCCACAACAAATTTTCTTTCCTGTTCTTATACTATATATGTCCTTGTCTATTATAATTCCATCTTTTTTGATCAATAAATTTCTCAAATAATCTTTTGTATCACTGTCTGCAATCTGTAATATTTCCAAATAAATTGGATCATAATCCTGCTGATACGTTTCAATGGTTTCTTTCTGTCTTGTATCTTCTATTTCTCTTTCATAAATCTGCAACTTTAATTCTGCAATTTTTATCTGTTCTTTCAACTTCTTCTCTATCTCCTTTGTCGTAAATTTTGTTAAATCATTTACAATTCCGTATTCCTCCTCTAATTTCTCCAATTTTTTCTCCAATCTAACTTGTTTCTTATTTTTACAAGCCTTCTTAAATAAACAATGCAATTTCTCCAAATCAAAATCTTTTATCTTTTCAACACCTAATAAACATAAATCATCCAAACTTTTAACTAATATATTTTGTGTCCAATTTATACCATTCCATACAAAAATTTGTCCATCTTCATGAGCTTTATTACTTTCAATCAATGCGTAATCTCCGATGTTAAAATCAGTAATTTTTCCTCTATCTTCAAATAGTTGATTAAATGAGTTGTATATTTTAACTGGTTCAATTTTTCTTTTTTCGCATTTTTCACTATTTTTAACACCCTTTATTTCTTCCTCTATTTCTTCAATCTGTTTTTTCAACTTTTTCCCCAATTCCTCCACATCCTTCAAACTTAACTCCTCAAACTCTTTCACCTTATTCAACTCCATCTTCAAAAAATAAAATTTTCCATAATCTGGTGTTCCATATAACCAATTGTATCTTGATGCTATACTGTCAACGTCAGTTCCTGCATTCGGATAATTTCCATAATATTTTACAATATCTTTATCAAATATATATTTATTCCCAAAAATAATATCATCTTCAACTTGATCTTCTTTATTTTCTCCAATTATTTTTGAACGTAATGCCATTATTTCTCCATAATATTTGTCGAAATTGAAATTCGTTAGTTTCTTTTTTTCATCCAAATATTTTTCGTCTAGAATTTCTGTCAACGTAAAATATTCATCCCAGCCCAAATTTTTAAATTCCAAACTAAATCGTTTTAATAAATCATTCATCTCCTCGATTGTATTGCAATTCTCCAAATTTTTATTCTGGTTTTCTATAATTGCTCCAGCTCTTGGTATAACTTTTTTGCATATCTGTTTCCATTCCTCATCATTTATATCTACTTCTGGAAATAAATATAATGTTGCATTTTCCATAAATTTTCCAGAATAATCTTCCTTACTATCCTCGTCCAATATTTTCTTATCCAATTCTATCTTCTTAAAACTTAACGTAGTCGTCGCATATACCTCACATTTTGTCCCATCTTTTCCTTCTTCCGTATTTACTCCAACCATGAATTTATTCTCGTTTATAACTTTCACCTTATATTCACCATCAATCGAAGGCTCAGAATCACTTCCTAATATCATTACCCTCTCACCACTCTTCAATCCATGATTCTTCATCTCAACTATAGCTTCCTTATTTCTCTCTATTTTCGTTCCTTCTCCAATCTTTCTTATCCTATCAAACCAAGGTTCTCCAACTAATGCATCCAATATATTATCTTCTTTAGAACCTAAAACCATTAATCCAATAATATTGGTATAAGCACCTGAAACTAATTGTGCTTCTTTACTTCCAATATAACGTTTATTTTCGTCAAACACTTCATAAGAATATCTTTCTGGACCATTGTCGATATATTTTTGCCAAAATTTATTATCAATATTGAAATAACGCAATAATTCGGTGAATTGATTTAAATATAAATGATATCCAATTTCATGCTTTTTTAACTCTTTTTTTATAATATAAGGCTGTTCAATATCATATACTAATTTTCTGTATGTTTTAAATGATAACTTATCTCTTCTAAATTCATCAATAAACTGAATTTCTTTTCCTAATTCTTCAAAAAAATCTTCATACTTTATACCTCTATTGCTAGTAGTATTGACATAACTATCCATCATCTCATCATCTTCGGAGATATCTAATTTTTTATATACTTTTTTCTTATCTAATACTATAGGTAAAATCCAACTAACATTAAATTCATTTTTATAAATTTTTTCCATATCTGAGTAATCTTCCAAATCTCCTAAATCTACTTTTTTAAATTTATTTTTCAAATTAATAATATTTCTAGCCATAGTCAAATATTTTTCCTGTATTTTTCTATTATTCTGCTGCACCAACGATAATCCACTAATTAAACTATTATACAAATCTAATTCATAAACTGTGTCGTCTTCAACGTCAACTTCAATATCATCTGATTGTTCTAATGCTTGAACAACTATTTCGTTAGTTTCCTCGAAGAATTTATTGAAATCATTTTTGGAGACATTATCATTTTTACCTAAATTTATTTCATTATCAATTTCGTTCATATTAATAATAATTTACATTTTTTTAATTTCCTATTATTTCCAAAATAATTTTTTCCAATATCTCTATATGGACCATAAATTTATTTTATTATTACTCATACTAATCACAATTTTAATTTCTATTTCCTATTATTTCCAAAATCATTTTTTTCCCCAATTAATCTATATGAATAACGATCCATTTGTATTTAGAAAATTAAATTATAATGATTATTCTCCAGAATATTTTCAGCTTCTAAAACAATTAACAGAAGCAGAACAAATAGATAGACAGAAATTTAAAGAAATACTAGATGAAATTAATAAAAATTCTAATATATATGTTTTAGAGGATATAACAAATAAAAAAATAGTTGCGTCTGCGACATTAATAATTGAACATAAATTAATAAGAAATGGTGGTAAAGTTGGACATTTAGAGGATGTCGTAGTGGATGAGAATTATAGGGGAAACAATTTAGGTAAAAAATTGGTTTTAAAAATAATTGATTTAGCTAAAGAAAATGGATGCTATAAAATTATAGGTGATTGTTCTCCAGAATTATTAAAATTTTATGAAAAAATGGGTTTCCAAAATAAAGGAAATCAGATAGCCATTTATTTTTAAAATACTATAAATTTATTTTCTGCGTTTCTTATATATGACCTTTTGTCCTTATAATGTTTATCAGGTTCTCAGCTTAGACCCAGATCTATCTGTTCTCAAAAAACTTGTTGATTTAGCTGGACTACAAACTGAAATAACTAATCTTACAAATTCAACTCTTTTTGCACCAACTAATGGGGCTATCGCTTCAAATGCAGCTCTTGCTGAATATCTTACTAAACCTGAGAATAAACAACTCCTTAGAGATGTTCTTCTATATCATATTACAGGTAAACCTCTGACTACTCTTGAATTAGTTCCAACACGCGTTCTTATTATGCTTGATGGAAACACTACTGTGATATATGCTGCTCTTTATTATAGTTACCTTCCTGTAATTCAGGATAGAATTCAGGAGAACTATGATGTTGTTGAGGGAAATATTGCTACTAAGAATAATACTTATATCCAGAAAATCAATGGAATTTTGCAACCTAAAGTTATTTATTATCCTAAGAGATTACAGCCAATCGCCGGTGAATTCTAAAAAAAATAATCAGTTATTAATTTCTGTTTTTTATCCTTTCTAATACCTATTTTTGCTGAATATTCCCAATATTCATCTCCATAATCTATGAACAATTCTTCTCCAATATCAACATCTTTATTTAAATAAAATGTTATATGTATCTCTTCTATTTCTCCTATTTTATGTATTTCATAAAAGCTTGAACAATTTGGCTTATCAGAATGATTCAATAATGACATTATTGAATCTTTGGTGCTACCATCGATTGTAAAATCTGTGAATGGATATTGAAAATTATATTTCCAAGTATCATTTAAATTTTTATCATTTTTATGTAATAACCGACCAATATAACATCCAATTTTCGTTCCTTTTTCCAAATATTGAATAGTTCTTACTCCTCTTCCCATATTTGGTGTTGTAAATACTTCACACAAACATTCCGTATCTGGACAGGAAATAATTTTTTTTTCTAACATTTTATCCATATCTTTAATAAAAGATTTGTCAAAATTTTTTGATAAAAATTTATCAGAATATTTTTTCTTTTTTATAGATTTGACGATAGAATTTAATTTAGCTCTCTGGACACAGGAACAAGATATATATTTCATTTATATGTTATAATACTAAAAATAAAATATTCAATTTTTTATGAAATTTAATTTAAGTAATGAAAAATTCTATTGCGAATATTGGCGAAAATTATTTGAAGAATTTTTGACCAATTATGGTTTAGAAAAAACGTCATTAAAAAATAACGTTGAAATTGGACACTATAATTTCGCAACAAAAATAGGATATGGATTTCCCAATGGTTATGCAGAAAAACGTTTTATCCATACTATATATAAAAATGAAAGCTTTTATCCAAAATCGATGTTAATAACTAAAAAATGGATGATAAATAATAATAATCAAGTTTTAACATTTATTGGTAAAGAAAGGAAAATTTTAAAGAATAATTTTGGGGTTGGAGCAAAATCAATTTATTTAGTTAAAAGTGTGGAAGATTGCTTTAATCATATGAATAATCGTGATTTCTATATTCTTCAAAATGAAATAGAACCACTTCTTCATAATAGAAAAAAATTAGATGAGAGAGTTTATTATCTGGTTATTAAAGAAGATAATCGTTACTCTGGATTTTTTTTCCAAGAAGGACACATAAAACTAGCTGGTTTTAATTTCGATAAAAGTAATAATAATATGGGTGTATTTGCAACAAACATTAAAGCTCCAAAACCTAATAAATCCAATCCAGACGATTTCACAATTGATACCGAAAAATTCCTCGAAAATAATCCAAATAAAAAAACTTGGATTACCAATCGTCTCAATATTATGCTAAAAATATCCAATAAATTTCTCCCTGTTATTGCAAAAAATGTCAAAAAATATTATGAAACCACTTTTGAACCTAAATATTTATATCAATTATATGGAATTGATTTACTAATTGATAAAGATTATAACTTCTTTCTATGTGAGTTTAATGGAAAACCAGGAGTAGTTTATGAAAAAGTTATGCCTAAAAATATAACCGATATTAATAAAATAATGTGCAGAAAAATTCAAAATCATTTCCTCCTTAATTGGATAAATGATAAACAAAACACTTATTATAAAGATAGTTCAATTAAAAAATTATCAGAATTTATCTCCTAATCATTTCTTCACCATATTTTGCATATATTGTTGATAATATTGTCCATAATAATTCATATAATTTCTCCAATAATCATCATCATATTCTTCACATTCATCTTCACATTCATTACAATCATCATCATTTAAATTTATTTTTTGGTCAATAAGAACATTTTTATTTTTATTTCTAATTTTATTTCTAAAATCCATTACTGCTTCATCAACATCTCTTTGTTGTAAGATATCATTTAATGGTTTTGTTAAATCTCCAAATGTGCTTTTAACTTCATTCATAAATTTTGCTCTATTTTCATTATCAACACTATCTCTATAATTTACTGCATTGGCATATATTTTTTTAGCTTCTTCCTCCAAAATATTACTATCTCTTATTTTATCAATTAATTTCTTCTTTATATTATCCAAACTTTTTGTTGCATTATTTACTTCATTTATTAATTCTTCTTTTGGATCAAGATTTCTATCAGGATTTCTACATCTTGTTATTATTTCCTCCTCACAAATATTCGATTTCTCTTTTTTTACTTCTGGTTTCTTAATATTTAAATTTTTATTCAAATTTGTTAATCCATTTTCTAAAAGTGATCTTTTCATTAACTCTTCTTCTTCAGATAAAATTATTCTTTCTAATTTTAAACGATTTTGCTCTGCTAATTCTCTATTCAACATAGTATTCAAATTATTTAATTGCTCGTTTTCTGAAAATTTTTCAATGTTTTTGCAGATATCACACTTATAAATAAAATAAAATAAAACCAGTAATACTAAAGCTAAATATAAAAACTTTTTAAATAAATCTGTATCCATTATTATAAAAATATATTATTTTTTTGGCATTCTCAATTTTGATTCAATATCTACCAAATCACCATATCCATTATTATATTTTACTTCATTGCACCTATCTATATTAATATCCATACTTTGCACAATATACTTATTTTGTCCCTCAAAATCCATCATCATTTTTCTATATTCTCTCTCATTTCTTTCATTCTTTATAATTTCTCCAAATAAATCTTTAAATTCATTTTCAACCATTTTTTTAGCTTTCTTAATTGATTTATCCTTTGTTTCATCTTGTTGTAATGGTTTTACATTCAATCCTTTTTTATCCAATTTATATTTGGTAATATCATTTTTAATTATTTCATTTATCCTCTTCTCAGTCTCATTTCCAATTCTTAATCTCCTTAATTTTTCCTCTTCCTCTGCAATTATATCATTTATAGGTTTAATTCTTCCATTTCGTAAGCTATTATATTTCCTCTGTTTTATTATCTCCATATCTAT
>Ga0194123_10005571_pt1 | contig 13412 bp, 10 predicted proteins | sample TA2MahsurfametaG_5_FD_155479 | JGI IMG/M metagenome (GOLD analysis project Ga0194123, IMG submission 155479) | Freshwater microbial communities from Lake Tanganyika, Tanzania - TA2015023 Mahale A surface | ecosystem: Environmental > Aquatic > Freshwater > Lake | place: Tanzania: Lake Tanganyika... | reverse complement strand
AGGTCATAGCCAGACATCATCAGTGCAAACAACAGGCCCTGCCATCCCTCTAAAAAACCAGCCTGGAGAACATACTTCTGAAGAAAGCGCAGAGGGGGCCTCAGCCACCACCACTGAGACATCAAGATCCGAAGGTGCCTCCAACGCCGTGTTGTGAGTGCTGCACTGGTACGGGAGTCCAAATAAGAAACAATCTGCTGTGCATCCCAGCTGGCGTAGCGACGATGGCGCTCCAGCCAATCATCGATTCCTTTGCTAAAGGCGTAGTGTTCATAGGGAACATGAATACGCCCAACAGGGAGGCCTGCAGCAAAGCCCTCCCAAACACCCCCTTCAAAACGGGCAATGCCCCGCCTTGCGAGCCGCGGATGCCAGTTTGGATAACCCTGGGTTCGCTTAAGCCATCGACCAAGAAACCAGTAACGAGGAGTGAGCTCATAGGCATCAGCAGCTGTTGAAGAAATCAAAGCAGCTTGAATTGCTCGAACCAATTCTGGACCCACCTCTTCATCTGCATCCAGAAACAGCACCCAGTCACTGCATAAACCACACTTCTCAAGTGCCCAATTGCGCTGCTCTGTAATCAAAAAAGGAGGCTCCTGACAATGCTGCAAAAAACGGGCACCATGGTTCTGGGCGACCCTCTGAGTGTCATCCGTACTGCCACTATCGAGCACCAGCAACTCATCGCACCAGGCCAAAGAGGTGAGGGCACGGCCTAAGTCTTTCTCCTCATTGAGGGTGAGCACCACACCAGCAATCGTGGGCTGATAAGCCATGTCAGAGCAATCCGGCATAGAGCTCTCGGGCGTGCCGTGCGATCAACTGTTTTGAAAAGCGCTGTTTCACCCAGGCTTCCGCACCTGCCCCTGGGCGAGATGAGACCAAGGCCTGGAATAGCTGCTCGATCCAAGCGGCCTTAGTGCGTTGAACAACGCGGACCCCAGGGCAGCAATCAAGCGACTCAGCAACACCCACCCGATCGCTAATCAGGACGCCACAACCACAGGCCAGGGCCTCAACCACCACATTGCCAAAATTCTCGTTGCGACTGGGGAGCAACAGCCAGTCCGCAGCATTGTAAGGACCTAGAAGCTCTTCCGCCGGCAGGGCGTCCATCCAGTGGCAACGCTCACCCAACCCTGCAGCGCTGAATGCTCGCCTAAGCCTACGACCAGTACCGTCATCATCCTGTCCAATAAACATGAGCTGCCAAGGCTTATGCGATATCGCCTTCAACACCTGGGGCAAAAGATCCAAACCCTTTTTGTGATGCAATCGCCCTGCCACCAAAAACAAGGGTTGATCCTTGGGCAACCCCCTCTGCTGACGCCAAGCCTGCCCCAAAGCTGGATCACAGAACAATTGCGATAGCTCCAAAGGATTGGCGAGAAGCTTCACAGGAGACTGCAATCGCAACCAAGCGATTTCCCTCGCTTCCTGCTCCGTGGTGCAGTGCAAGGCCGCCGCCTGCTGCAGCAGGGGTCTCTCCTTCAGCAAGAAGTAGGGAACTTTCTTCCACCAGCCACGGCGCCAGGAATAGGGACTCAATGCGCCGCGCAGGGTCTGGACGACAGGCACCCCGGCTGCATGGGCAGCCCGCTGCACAGCGCAGCCCAAGGGTTGCCAAATAGAACTGAGATGAAGCAGATCAGCCCAAGCCAACTGCTCAGGCAGCCCGTCCAGCAGGGCCTCCGATCGAATCGTTCCGCACTGCTGATCAACGGGGCAGTAGGTGACCTGGACGCCATTGAGCATCTGTGGTATGCCGAGTTGCTCAGCCGGCATCTCAGGCAAACCTGCATTGGTGGTGATGACGCGCACTTCTATCCCTTCTTGGACCAGGCCTTCGCAAAGACGAGAAACACTCAAGACGGGCCCGCCGAACTGCCATGCCGGGGCGTACACCGGTAGGAAGTGCAGCACTCTCATCAACAACTCCAGGCGCTTAAGAATAGATTCGATAGATGAGCGATCGCGACTGCAATAGGGACTATCCAACAATCCGCGTGCTTCTTGAAGACAGAGCTAGTCATGATAGATATAGCTCAAGAAATAACAAGGAGCACCTACTATAACTCATGATACCCGATGGCCTGGGCCAGAATCTCAGACAGATGACGGATTAGCTTAACCACGAAGTCTTTTAAGGTAGCAAGTCGGGGAATCCTGTGGAGGGAAAGAGTCAGGCTGATATCCTCACAGACAGCCTTAAGACTGGCCGACAATGCTTCTGGGACTGAAACATATGTTGCAATAACCAATGGATGGCATTCAATCGATTGACCAGAGAGAAAAGCTTCGAGAATCAACGCCCTATCGGCAACATAGTGATAATTCACATTAAATCCGCCAATTCTAGAAAACAAGTCACGATCAAAGAGAAGTGATGGATGAGGAAGGGTGTGGAGAGGAAGATCGTTAACGCTTGGTGTCCATGTTGAGGACGATTGACTCGACTGAATTGCGCATGAGAATGCGTGGATCTTCGATTTGGAGCGTTGTATGGTTGACAGGATCTGAGGTACAACATGCGGATCACAAAGATCTCCGGCATTAAGGAACCACAGAAACTGTGCTGAAGCCAAGCTGGCACCAAGATTCATAGCGGCATAAGGTCCCTGCGCAGAATCGAAACAAACAAGAGCACCCGGAACATAAAGATTTACAATAGACAGGAGATCGCGATTTTGACTACCTAGAACTATGATGTTCTCAACTGCTACTCGACAACTAGGATTGAGTTCAGCAAAAGGTCTAAGGGTAAAAGCAAGATCTTGAAGAGATGAATGGCAGACTGTGACGATCGAAAGCAATGGCTTCGAAAGCAGAAGCGTATTGGTCATCACAGCAACAGGCTCCAGACCTGGAAGGACTGGTCGGCAGCTTTAGGACCATGATATATGCCCGAAGCCAAGACAGTGATGACCACTAGAGAATCCTTCATACTGTGCTCGAACTAACACTAGGCGCTAGATCTAAAGAACGAATCAGACTCAATGGACAAGGTCGGCAGTGGAGTTGAACCACTGGGGACACTCAGATTCTGAGATATCTACTTAGACCCACCAAGGAGCTTGCGGCGTGATGATGGGAGACTTAAATCGATCCTCACCTAGGGCCCGGAATCAGTTGACTATCCAGTTAGGCAAGCTTGAAGTAAGCAGGTTTAGATGCGCACAGGAACTAAGCAGATATCCTACAGCACAGCGAAGAGTCATTCGTTAAAAGAAAGGTGAAGAGAACACGAGTATTGCGAAACCAAGTTTTAATCCGAGCTGCGCGTCAACCAAAGAGCAGCAAGAAGAAGTTAATTGCAGAGGTCAAGCGTATATCTAAGACACTAGTCTACTAGCAGCTCACAAAACATGAGGGATGAAGAGGCAACAAGTAGTGTTGCTAAGATTGTGGGCAACAGATGAGCAACACCTCAATGTCAATTCTCCACTTAAGTCACTCTAACTTCGGCGGAGGAGCCGCGAATGCAGCATTTCTTCTTCATCAGCAATTGAATGCGGCAGGAATTCAATCATACTTTAGGTATTTGGGCGGCTGTCTAGATCCATCAGGCAATTGCTCAACAAGGAAAGCCAGAAGATTGGTAAATAAGTGCGGAAATTTGTCTATGCATTATGCCTCGCGGGCATTATTGGCCTTGCAAAGAGATTCGAATTCTCATTGGCACTCGCTATCGTGCTTTCCTTCGAGGTTCGACAATGAACTCAATAAGTCGCATCACGAGATCATACATCTCCATTGGGTACAGTCAGAGTTTATATCAATAGAGGCAATCGGAAGACTGAAAAAGAAGGTTGTATGGACACTCCATGACAGCTGGGCGTACTGTGGTGCCGAGCACCATGTAAGCCATGCCAGTGACAGTCGATTCCGAGTTGGATATAAGAGAAGTAATAGGGACAAGAACGCCATAGGACTTGATCTTGATAGATGGTGCTGGGAAAGAAAGGTGAGAAGCTGGGATGCAACAAGGTTCACATTCATTGCTCCTTCTTCCTGGAGCCTGAATCAAGCTCGTGAGTCAAGGCTCCTAAAAGAAGCCGACATAAGAATAATACCCAACATAGTTGATAACACATTTTTTAGTGCCTCAAGAGATAGTACAAACTTGCGCGAGCGACTTAACATTAGCAAGAAGGCCTTTATTGTGACTATTGGCTCTGCATATCTAGCCACAGACAAGAATAAAGGGCTTGACTTTGCGGAGACTATTCTACGTGAATGCATGTCTGACAAAAGACCTTCAGCGCTAATATTGTTCGGTGTAGCAAAGAGATTCATCGAGGACCTGCAAAATAAATACAATGCATCGGAGCAAAGAGTAGTTGTTCTACCTTATTTAGAAAAAGAATCTCTCGCCGAGGTTTTTACAATAAGTGATTTGGTAGTTGTTCCGTCTCGACTAGAATCTTTTGGATTGATAGCCGCAGAAGCACAAGCCTGTGGCACACCAGTTGTGGCATATCAGACATCTGGCTTGCTCGATATAGTTGAAGATGGAAATACTGGGGAACTCGTTGAGGCATTTAATGAAGCAAAGTTCGTAAGAGCTATCAGACGTCTATCAGATAATCCGGATATTTTGAGTCGAATGGGAGGCCAAGCTAGAGAAAGAGCTCATCGTCTATTTAGCTCGCGAGTAGTGGTGTCACAGCATGCAGCAGTTTATTCAGATCTACTGCATGGGGGAATGAGCCTCTAACGAGAGGTAGAGACACAGATATATAGACTTATTTTGCAATAGTTTAATTGTAATGCGGCATGAAAGGTAGTTCGACAGATTAGGTTTGCGGTGGTGACCTCAGATACTTAGACAGAAGTTCAATGATTATTGCGATATCGCGATAGGAAATAGCAGCTAACAACAGTGACGTTCCCAGTACAGCGTAATTGGTGATAGACAATGACGCAGAGCCTAATGCCTGAAGAGAAACAAAGACGATACAGAAGAGTGTCAGCGAGAGGAGAGGGGAGAAGTTGTGAGATGAACGAGAGTTATTCAGAACTACCGAACCAAAGCCAAGCAGTGGGATTAGCACATACAGCAATCGCACAATGAGATAGGAAGGAAGTCCTCCGCTCGGAATCCAAAGCCAACCGATCAATGCAGACAATGATGCTGAGCAATTCTGCCAAAGACCATATGTGCGCATTTTGCCTGCAGCGAGAAGCGGTTGTACAAGAAGTTGAGCTAGGCACTCCAAGACTGTTGTTAACAAAAGCAGGCGCGTCGGCACCAATGCTGCGTCAAAGCCTTCTCCAAAAAGCAACTTAATAACCCATTGATCAACAAAGCAGTAGACAAGAAAGACTTCTAGTAATACAAACCATGTTAGACGGAGCGGCAACAGCAACAGATTAACCTGCCCCTTGAATGTAGACTCTTTGCGGAGTTCAAGAAATAGAACCGGAGCAATTGTTGCGGGCAGAAATGCAAATAGTTGCTGCAGGATTTGGCCAATGCGCAAGTAGCCAACTTCAGCCAGTCCGCTATAGTTTGCAACCTGAAGAAGTAGCGGGTAGAAGATGGCCGAGGCAAGCAAGTTTGCGCCATAGAATGGCAAACCACGCTTTAAAAGCTGAAGTGTACGATCCTTAAACAGAGGCCATAGACGCAAAGGTGTCCAAAGAGCACCCAGAATCTGTTTCAACCAAAAGCACTGGAGCACCGCCACCAAGCACCAACCAGCTAAAGCACCTGAGACGCCAAGCAGGCGGGCACCAAAGGCCGCAACGAGCAACCGTAACGGGAAAAACAGACCCTGCCGTAAAGCGAGCAGCGCCGTCTTGCGGCTGACCAGGAGCACTTCCCATGCCGAGGACGAGATGCCCTCACAACCAAGCATCACCACAAGCAACAGACTGCAGATCAGGCGTTGTGAAGCAGAAATAGAGGTTGGGAAGAGAGCTTGACCAACCCAAAGCCAAGTTCCAAGAGCAGCACAGAGCAGCAACGTCGCAACGGAACAGATCTTGACAAGAGACCGCACGAACTGCATCCCGTCTTCCCGCTGGGTAGCCTGAGAGTCTCCACCCAATTCGAAATTAAGGGCGTAGTCAGCTCCGCAACGCACCAAGGTGTCGCCGGTTTGCACCGTGGTGGTGACGAGGTTGAACAAACCGAGGTCTGCTGGCCCCAGCCAACGGCTGAGCAAGAGATTGCTGCCAAAGCTGAACAACCGGCCAAGTCCGGCACCGCTTGCCAAATGCAGCCAACCGCGACGCAGGGTTGAAGTCATCGCAGGGGCAAAGCCTCAAGTAGACGTGTTGCCGAGGCAGTTGTGGTGTGCTGAAGCACCCAGTGTCTGGAGGCCTCCAGCAACTGTCGATAACGAACTGGATCCGCATCCAACGCGTCTATTTGCTGCTGAAGATCAGCCCAACTCTGATAGCTAAGGCAATTCAGACCAGCCTGCAGCCCATGAGGAGCGCATGAAGCGGGTTTGGTCTCTAACTTCCTGACACAGGGCACAGCACCTGCAGCGGCAATCTCATAGTGCCTAAGGCAATCCCATCCCCCTCGCTTCATCGTCACAGCAAAGCGAGCTGCCGCCAAGTCGTCGTAATAATCCTGCTCAGTTGCAAAGGCATAGGAAGTGTGCAGACCAGCGGCTTGTGCCACCTCAGGATCGACACAATGGCTGGCCAAACGTTGCTGCTTTCCGCCGAAGTCAATGGGACGAATCTTCTTCTCCGGAATTGAAAAACTGGCGGGTAAAACTCTGCACAGGCGTCCTTGCTCTGCATCCTCTTGCAACTCGCGCTTGAGGTAGAAGCAGTGACCAGAGCGTATGGGGAAAGGCTGCCAACCGTAGCGTCGCAGCCTCGTACCGCTCCGGTGAAAAAGACGCTTATCGTCATCCCCGTCAAGCAAGACCACGGGCACCTGTTGCAACAAGGGCGCCAAATCCAAAAGCTGGCCCCACTGACGCCAGATCTGACCAATCACAACCAATTCAAACCAACCAGCCTCAAGCCGCTGGATAACAAAACTACGGTCAACCGCACGATCTGACAACAAGCCGTAAAGGGTGAATCCATGGCCACGCACAGCAAGTTGCGGCGCAACGGAACACGTTTCCTGCCCCGCGTACAACACCCGCTTACGCGGATAATCGACTACCTCAAGACCCAAGGAGACCAAACCGTGCAGCAGGGAATCCGCGAGATAGTCCTCTCGGGACTCAGTCAGGAACAGAATCCTAGAAGTCAAGGCATCAACCTCGATAGGTAGCGATCGACGCAGGCTCCTACCAGCCAAAGAATAACCAGGTACTTCGGTAATTCCCAAAGCAACGCCCAACAAGTCTCCGAAACAGTTCCAAAGGGAAACGATTGCAAATAAGTCGCTGGCAAAAGCAAGAGCAACAACTGAAACGTAGTTCCTGAAACGCTGACGGTGTGGTACCAAAGGCGAAACAAAGAATGAACAGATACAGCAACCACGAAAGATCCGAGCAACAGGCCAGGTATAGCCCAACGCCTCATAAGGTCAGCTGGCAGGCTGAAGCATGGGAACCAGGCCATGTCAAGTCGAACGCGCTGCAGGCGCTTCGCGATCAGGTGTCCGTCAAAGATGACAGGCTTCGAAGGTAGAAAGTGCTTCGGCACCCAGATGTAGGGGAGACTTTCTAAGCCACGAGCGCCAGCACGAGGTTGATCAAGATTTTCAGGTGTAAAGAGATAGGGGTCATGACAGGCGTAAAGATCTCGCCCAAGCCAGCGCGCTCTGGCCAGTAACGGTTCCGGTTGGCTCAAAGCGATACCTACGGCCTGGAGACGACCAGTCCAGCTCTCTGCTCTCTGAAAGACAGGACTATCACGCACAACATAAATCAGCGGAGACAAAACCAAAACAAGCACAGCCAACGCCAGGCCCAAGGGACGCAAACTACGAGGGTCCATCAGTACGAACCAGAGACCAAAAAGCAAAAGCAGCACAGGATAAAAGAGCAACCCCCTCGATCCGCTCAAAAGGGCGGCCGCCAGAAAAACGAGCATCTCGATGCCTAAAACGCAACGCCAATAGCGGTTCAGGAGTCGCCACCACAAAGGGAAAAGCAAAAACCAGAGATCGCGCAGGCGTGAAAATGCAGCTACAGGCGTGTCCAAGCGCCAAAGCTGTTGTGTCCAGGTGAGATAAACCTCAGGCTGACGATCAAAGGCACCCGAAAACATGGAGAGGGTGATGTAGGCCGCCATATAGAGGCTGAGAAGAACAGACAGTGCCGTCAGTTGCGCACGCAATCGAGGCTGGTTTATCGCTTCCACCAACCATGGCACCTGGGGCTGACTGCTCGCCGCGTAGGCAATGGCACGCCGTTGGGACAAAGCCAGGAGCAGCAATGCAGCCGTCAAGCTCAACCAGAGCAGCTGCGCATTGGTGCCGTAACGGGTCCAAATCTCAACAAAAGCATCACCACCACTGCCTCCCACCGCCAAGAGCAGAGGACCCAGCCCCCAGCGCAAACAAAGTCCAATGAGCAGGACTGTGAGCGGTGGCAGGGGCAGTGCCTGAAGCAACGGTGCCTCCAACCACATCGACACGGTCAAACCCCAGATCGCAGTGAAACCGAGTAATGCCAACCACGGGTGCTGCCATGTCAGGGGGAGGCTCAGTAGCCAGGCACCGAGACAAGCCAACGATGAGCGCTTGGGCTGCAGGACCCAGGGAGACGTTGCACCAAATAGCTGCTGCAAACGAGAACGCATCAGGAAGGTGGCAGCAGGGGATGAGCAGTACCGCGAATTCTGAAACGCCTGGGCAAGGTGCTCAGCAACGCCAACGCAGTCGGCAACAGACCCACATGCTGTTGGATCAAGACGAGCTGCTGGAGGGTCTCCTGGATCCCAACCCGGGGCAAAGCCTTGATCACATTCCAGAGCAAAAATTGCGCATGATGCGTCGCCCACCTCCGACGCAGGCCACATCTTTGCAACTGAGGATGCCGAAGGAGCCCGCTGAGGATTTCAAGAGTTTCCAGGGTCTCGCGATGCAATTTGCGATTACTCACTGACAACTGCCCCTCATGTACCCGCACTCGAGCGATGGGCTCGCGGCGCACCAGCACGTAGGTCTGGGTACTGGCACGGATCAGCCATTCCCAATCAGCAGATTGGCTCCAGTCGGCGCGCCACGGCCCTGCGTCACGGAACAACGATTGCCGAATCAGTAGACCGGTAATGTTCCCGTTAATACTCCCGTATTGCAGCAACGGCTGAAGTAGTGCGCCAGGCTCGAACAATCGCGTAGAGGGCGAAAAACGATCGTAAAAAGCACCATTCACATCAGTGCGGAAATCGCCATTGGCATCAATGGAGTGATAACTCGAAAGTATCAAGCGTGTCTGCGGCGCAGAGGAGATAGCCTTCCTAAGCTGACCGATCGCCTGGGGCTCTAGGCAATCGTCACTACAAAGAATCAACTGCCAAGGCGTCTCGACCTCATCAATAACTGCGTTGAGATTGCCAAACAAGCCTAAGTTCTTCGGACGTCTTACAACCTTGACGCGGGAATCAGAGCGTTGCTGCTGAATGAGCTCGGCAGTCATCGCATCCGAGCCATCATCAGCGATTAAAAGGCGCCAGTCAGGGTCATCTTGAACATAGACGCTCTCCAATGCCTCGCGTAACAACTTTGATCGCCCATAGACAGGCAGCACGATAGTGATGAGATCTCTCACAACAGCTCCATCCCCCGCAAGAGCTCAAGCAAATCCTCTGGAGCAATCGTGAAGTCATCATTCTTCAGGTCACGACGAGTCGCCAAGAGATGTCCATGGCGTAGGCCAAGGACATCCGCCATGACGTAATAATGACAAAAGGCACCCGGCCGGGGCAGAAACTCCACGATGCTTGCCTGAGGCGCGCAAGCCACGAGGTTGCTAAAACCTGCTCCGTGGGCACCCACAAGCAATGCACTTTCGGAGAACAAGCGCAGCTGGTCGATCACACTTAGGTCTTCCAAGCAGTACCTTTCAAAGCCGTAGGGATGCAATGCCGCAACCAGCTGATCTTCGTTCAAGCAACGGCGACGGCTACCGCGCAGCCTAGAGATCAAGACTCGACGCCACGGTTTCAGCGAAGGCTGAAGCTGAGCATGGCAACGGCGTTGCAGCCAGTGCAACTGGGCCGGACTGACCACAACCTCACTGCTGTGCTCCTGCACTGCGAACCGACAGAGTGAGTCAGAGGCCAACGCAACGCCCTTGGCCAAAGGCACTTCTGGCGCAAAAAACCGCAGCAGTTGCGGCACATAGGTCGGCAGTGAACCCCCGGGCCGATGGCTCATAGCCAGGACTGCTCCAGGGAGGGAGTTGAGGCCAAAGTGCTCCTGCAAAAACAATGGGGACAAGCCCGGCTGCGTTAACCAGTGGAAATAGTTCGGGTTGTTATGGGTACCAAGGAACAGCAAAGGCTGTTCATAGCGCTGAGGCTCACGGGTCATATGCCACCAACCTGGTGGAAGGGCACCTGCACGAGTCCAACGGGGGACGTTGGCGGACGCATTGGTTCGGTTGGACTCGTAAAGGCACCGCTGGCCATGTCGCAACAAACCGGACTGCAAACTCACTTTGACTGCCGGAGAAGCTTGGATTAACCATTGACGGCCACTGATCTTCAATTCAGGCGTGAGCCAGGCCAACGGTTCATGCAAACTGTTTGAAACACGTCTGGGTTGAAAGGTTTCATCCAACCGCCAAGACTGGACGCCCGGTTGCTCACACAACGCAGCCAAGGTGACATCCGATGGATAAATTGGACGCAGAAGGCCGAACATCAAGTCGCCCCCCTTGGCAGCGAGAACCTAAGCAGACCCGATAAAAGAATCAACTCAAGCCAAGCTTTGGGTAGATCCCACAACAGGAACCAAAGCATCGTCAGGGTGGTGTTGTTGATCCAGGTGCCAACCAGGCTGAGCACCAGCAGCTGGCCGAGCAGGCCAGAGATCAGGTGATGGCGCATTAGCCACATCAGAAGCGACTGAATCAGGCCCAGCAAGCCACCCAATGCAGCACTGACCAGGACCACGCCTGGCCAACGCCAGCGCCCCCATGCATCAGCGAAAATACTCAGAGTGCCTTGAGAGATCTCACCTGGACGCAGGCCAAGATCAGAGGATATTTCCTGCACAAGCTCCTGACCATCAAAAAGACTTGGCGCAGAAGGCACAAGTGTTTTTGGCAAAAAACCAAGTGTGAGTGACTTAAATCCACCAAGCCCCCTATGCGAGAGAATGCGATTAGCACAGTTTCGATATAAATGAACATGGTGCCACCTCTTGGGCGAAGTCAAAGGATAACCTTCCTGCTCAAACCTAAGCAATTCATGAACAGACGGGTCCCTAGAAAGCTCATATTGGAGGTCAGAAGCACATGAGTCCTTGTCCAGCAGCAGATAAAACTCATGGCTAGTACCCATGAGCTGTTTGCCGATCTGAAAGATCTCAAACGTACGAAGAAGAGCGGGATTCTTAGCGTCTCCTTCCCGCTGAACACGAATCACCTCCGCCACTGGCAAAAAAAGAAACCCACCAAGCAGCAAGAGCAAACCCGCCCGCTTCAAAGGCAAGCGCTGCCAGATCACAGCACCGAGGATCAGATAGAGCGGTAGAGCCAGCAATTGCCCCCGGCTGGCCGAGGCCAGCACCAGGGCAGCCCAGGTGGAAAGCAACAGAACGACAAACAACCTTTGAAGGCGCGACCAGCCCGACCAGGCAAACGGCACAAGAACCAGTCCAACCGGCGCTAGACGCGAGAGCAACCCCGTGCCAATCAATAGCTTGGCGCCCCATGAAGCCTGAAGCGCCTGCTGCTGCTGCTGAGGATCCCGCAGAAACAAACCTATGGAAGTCATCCACAACAGGCCGAGCACAGTTAGGGCGACCAGAGCAAAGGAGAGTCGCTGCAGCAAGGAACGCTGCTGCTCAGCCACCTCGAAGAACGATTTCTCAGGAGTAAGCCGAAACCAGCGTTTCAGCGCCATCCTGATCAGGGCATAGCTGCAAACCAGAGCCGGTAAGCCCAAAGCAAGCAAAAGCCCCAGTCGATCTAGGGATCCAACTGTTGAGGTCGTGCCGTAACCAAAGAGGCTGTTGGGATCTAGGCGCCAGAGCGTCCAACCAAAGCCGTAGGTCGAGCTGTACATCAAGGTCACGACGAACCCCAGGCTTGGCAGTCCCCGTTTGAGTAAATCCCAGTCCGCCCTGCAGATCACCACCAGGGAGAAGGCAATGGCCAACCAGAGCGCACCGATGCTCACGGGCAACTCCAAAGGCGACTCATCACCAAGCGCTGCCCCGTCGAGAGGGTTCGTGAGACCTCAGAAGCCTGACTGCAGCCCTGAAGGCCACGAAACACGGGAACGTCCCGCACCTGAAACACAAGCTCGGGAACATCATCTCTATTGGCGACATGACCAGACATTTGCCTGAAACCAATAAAGAGTGGGTACACGCCAAGCGTGTCTTTGACTGTAGGGGAGAGAAAAAGCGTGCCATTAAGTTGGGCCTGCCGGAGACTTTCTTTTGAGGAGACGGCCCAGTAGTCCAAGGCGGTCGTCCTGTGGTCATGGCTCAGCCGCCCCCACTCATTGAGATAAGCACTCTGATAAGGGTTCAACACCAGATCATCAAGCACCAAGACCAACGCCAGTACGGCTGTGAGGGCAAGCAGAGCCCTGCGAAGTAACAACTGACCTTGCCACTGCCAGATCCGCTGAAAGCCAAAAGCAGCAACAACAGCTAAGGCGGGATAGACAAACAGGGTATGGCGATCAGCGTCGTAAAGATTGGACTGACGAAGAACAGCCATCCCGGGAACCAAAGCAATCTGGGACAAGAGCAACCACCAAGGGCTGCGCCAATCGAGCGACTGAGGGTCTCGCCGCATGCAATGGAAGAACCAGGGTAACTGTGCAGCCACCAGCAGCAAGAGCAACAAGGGCCATTTGATTGACCACCAATTCCATAGATAACGTAGGGTCAGCCATCCCGGTTGGTTGATTCCCACGCAGGAACCACCCCACCACATGCAGCCCCCCCATTCATGGCGCGCAAACGTGTCGAATGCCTCGCTGAGATAAACCCAAGGCCACAGCCCCCAACTGGCCGGCTGCAGGAGGAGGGCCAACAACAAACCCGCCAAGGGAAGAACAACAGAGCGCCGCAACAATCGCGCCGCTGGAGATTGAAGTCTAAAAAGCAAAAGCTCCGTCAGCAGCACGGGAGCTATCGCCACAAATTTTTGATTGATCAGCAAACCGGCAGCGAGTAAAGACCAACCAAACCAGCAGGCATCTGTGCATCGATGACGCTTCAATAGAGTGAAGGTATACGCCGTATAAAGCAGGGCAAATGGAATGTCCTTGGGATTCACAAAGGAATGTCCAAGAAG
>Ga0194123_10005567_pt1 | contig 13418 bp, 4 predicted proteins | sample TA2MahsurfametaG_5_FD_155479 | JGI IMG/M metagenome (GOLD analysis project Ga0194123, IMG submission 155479) | Freshwater microbial communities from Lake Tanganyika, Tanzania - TA2015023 Mahale A surface | ecosystem: Environmental > Aquatic > Freshwater > Lake | place: Tanzania: Lake Tanganyika... | reverse complement strand
AAAACCCTTGGTTTTATCGCGAGAAGACGGCATTCATTTCAGCGAGATCGTTTCGGCCGGAAACGACCGGGAGCATCAACGCCACGGATAGCGTGTATGGCCCTGTGGATTCTCAATTGACGAAGCGTCTGATCGCCGAAGAAATCGCTGCTAAGTCCGCTGCCCGTGAACAAGCCCTTCAGGATGACGATCTAAAGGGCATTCATGAGTTTATCCGTTCGTTGCCGACAACTGCAAATCAGGCTCTGGATCAAAATGTAAAATCTAACTAATTTTATGAACTTTCTCGGTCGCAACAAGGAACTTGAAGAGCTTCACAATGCTTGGGATGAGGTTAAATCGGGAAAGGGTCCGCGCTTTGTGGTCATCGTAGCGGAGAGCGGTTATGGCAAGACCGCATTGGTGCAGGAGTTCTATCGCCGCATCGCTTTGGAGGAAAATGAGCCGGATGGGGTTGGTTACTGGCCAGACAGCTTAAACCGGCCGGCGGTGGCAACTGGAACGAATGCGATTTTCAAAAACAACCTGCGGATCAACCCAGAACTTCCACAGCAGTGGACGCCTCCCCATCCGATACCGTGGATGTGGTTGGGCATGCGCTGGGCCAATCCCGCGGATCGAAACCTCACCCAGTCTGATGGTTGTGCGTTAGTTCATAGTTCCGAATATTTGGAAGCGCACTGCCAGCCTGCTCTTGTGGCCCGTCTTAAGCGAAGCGCAGCCAAAGAGTCTCTTTTGGAATTAGGTAAATCCACCATCGAAACCGTGCCGTTCATCGGCCAGATTTGCGGCACAGTGTGGAACTGGTATGAGCTTGGCAAAAAGCTCCCTAAATGGGGCAAAGTTGTTGCAGAAAAAATCAAATCCCCACAGGAGGCTCATCAAGAAAATCTGTTCACCATAAAGGATGTGGCGCTGGGATACCTTCGCACATTTGTCGATCCCGGCGACAAAGATTTGCCGACAGTCCCATTCATTTTGGTGCTCGACGATGCGCAGTGGGCCGACGCGCATAGCTTGCAATTTGTCCACGAGGCTTACGATTTATGCCTAAAAGAGGGCTGGCCCTTGTTTATCGTTGCGACCTTCTGGGAGAAGCATTGGCGGGCCGGGATTGACCTGCCGTTGCCCGGTAATCGCCATCCCCAAGACTGGAAACACCTGCGTCAAACGGTCAATCCTGGATTAATCCACGAACTACTATTAGGGCGCTTGCCAGAATCACGTCAGATATTGTGCGACCGATATCCAAAGCTAGGTATTGAAGCCGAGACGTTCATTTTAGATCAAAGCGATGGCAACCCGTTGCATCTACAAGAATACCTTTCGCTGCTAGATTCCGAGGCACGGAGACGGTCACCATGGTTTGTGAGCAAAGACCCAGCACGTGCGCTTTCAAAAGAGGGATTGGAACAGCTTCGCATTAAATCCACTCGCTACGAAGACTTGGTTCGTGCTCGATTGGATCAGATATTTCAAGAATCACCCTCGGTTATTGAGGTGCTGAAACTGGCCGCAGTCCAGGGATGTTCCTTTTACAGTGATCTGGTGGCTGATGTAGCCAACCTTTTGGGGAAACAATCAGCCGTCATCAAACTATCCGAACCAGCTGAGCAGGCAATCGCCAAGGCCCAAAATCCGCAGGCGGTCGTCGCTCGTGCCAGCGTCGCAACCTACGAGTTCCGCCATTATGCCTATTGGAAGCAGCTTTTAAATTGGCTGGCGGAATCAGAGCAGGAAGAAATCAAGCAGGCGCTATTTGATGTGGTTTTAGATCGAGTGAATTCTGGAAGAACAGAGAAGATTAGGGCGGAGGCTTCCGAATTTTACGGATTCGCTTTGCGCGTCCTGCTGGAACCCCGGCACGACCCGAATATGGAGCTCTTGGAAAAGGCTGTGATAAGTGCCTTGTTACATCGCTGCAGCTACGATCATTCTTTGAGTATATGCGTCATTGATCTTGGAATGTTGAGTTCGTTAACCCTTTCTGCGGCGACATTTCTTTCCTCAATTTTTAAAAACACTTTCATCCCCGAGCCTTTGCCCGAAAGCTTCTCGCCTGAAATGAGTTTTTTCAGCGTTCGGGATGGTGGGTTGTTTCAACTTCCAACCAATCTCAAGGACTGGCTATGCAAGGATATTTGGAGATCCGAAAAAATTTTGCTTAAACTTGAGGGGCTGAAAGAATTGGAGGGTGCCGTTGCTGCAGAAATCGGCAATTGGTTTAAGGAATACAATCTTGGCATCGGGGTGGAAATTGATTTGAGTGGCCTTCAACATCTGAAGGCTGATGTCAAATTTAGCGAATTGTGTTGCTATGCTTTGAATCTGAATGGCCTGCGCAACCTCGACAAGTCACAGGCTACCTCCCTGCGGGAGCACTTTTCCAGCACTGACTTTGGGTTCCTTTCCCTCGATGGACTTGAAGAGATTTGCTCCGAAGCTGCCCATGAATTGGCAGAGGCCAACCTGCCACACCTGACCATGAACAGTCTGAGGAACCTTGCTCCAGAGACAGCCCGAAAACTGGTTTGGCTGCCGGAGACCGATGAAGAGTTTAAGTCAGAGCGCTGGGAATTCCAGAAACCAATTTCAAGGGAGTTCAAGTCACTGGTAATTGACAGCGAGGAGCTTGGAGATTGGGTATGCGGAATGCAAATGCTGGGGATTGAAGTGGAATACAAAGAAAGTAAAATTGATTGGTTTAAATCGCCATGAGCCATTTAGCCCACAAGCACATTCGTGCATTTGGACGTTTGGTCTAGGCATGAAGCTGCTAAATTGTTAACGAGGTCGAAGTTGCAAATCGTGCTCGCGGCCAGTCCGATCCAGTTGGAACCCCCAGTAGAGACCGTGCTCGAGCCAAGACTCGGACGACTTCACTTACTCAGAACAGGTGACAACTATTTCGGTGATTCAAGTGGCCAAATGTTCGGAAAACCCTTGGTTTTATCGCGAGAAGACGGCATTCATTTCAGCGAGATCGTTTCGGCCGGAAACGACCGGGAGCATCAACGCCACGGATAGCGTGTATGGCCCTGTGGATTCTCAATTGACGAAGCGGAGGAAAAAGCTCGGCTCGTGTTAAAGAGCGACGGAAGGCGATCTTGACACCCATGCCCGGTGAAGTCGAGATTCGACAGCAATCAACCCGACGCAAAAGCAATTCTCCCTGAACCGCGCAGCGTCAAAAAACAATTCACCTATCCATTTTATGACAACCCGTGCTTCGGAAATCCGATTGATGCTCCGAGCTGTTTCGGGCGCGCGCACTAGCGGAATCCTGCTTGCGCTAATCATTCTGTTCGTCTTGTTGTGGGCGCGCGCAGCGGACTCAACGACTAATGCCACCGGAAGAGATCGGTGGGGGCCTGTTGCCGTTGGGGACAGGATTGGAATCAAGGAGGTGGGCTCTTTCTACGAACTGCAGGTTGCTCCTAGGGTCCCCGGAAGCACTGGCTATCGGCTTCAACAGATAGCAGTGACTGAAGGAACCACCTTCCTGGTGCTCGCCCCACCCGATGAACTACGACTCGCTCATGGCCTCGTAAAAGAGATCTGGATCCCCGCCAGCGCAGTGCGTTCGGTTCAGATACGTTGATTATACCTATTTGGGGCGGACGCACGGACTCAGCCACCGAAACCGGATCGCATGCATGGAAAATCAACACTAGGTCAAAGCGATACCCCATGTCCCGTAGCCCGAAAGCACATCCAGAAAGAACTCGAACCTACGAGGAGTGGTGAGTTGGCCCCGCTTTCTTTCTGGCGTCAGTGTCATGCTTCCGGTCTTTTCCTGGACAACCACTATCAACCGCCCAGCAAAGGAGAGGATAGCGATTTACAATACGAAAAACTCGCCCCGCTTTGAGACCCCGGAACCAGCTGGTGCAAATTATCGGAATTGTGGCCACTGGCCGGAGGCTTTTTGCTTGCTTTTTTCCATTCTGGAGTGCAAAAAAAAGGGACATGCTTTTAGCAAACACGCCCAAGCCTCTCACCTTTTTGAGGTGCAACTATCTCTGGAGCTGGCTGAGAGGGTTGGTGTGGGGACTGTTTTGGGTTGTGTCCCCTGTAGAATTGGTCCTGCACGCTCAGGTCCAAACTGAGACTGAGCCGCTGCGGGTTGAGTTTTCAAAGAAAACGACCAGGCAGACCCAACCGGGGCTGGTGGTGCTGGTGTTAGACCACTCCGGCTCCATGCGCTCGAAAATGGGAGGGACGGGAGCTGACCGCAATAAAACCCGTTGGGAGGCATCACTGGATGACGCCTTGAAGCGGATTGATAGCGCCCTGCAGGTTGACCCAGGGGTGGTGGACGTGCGCGTTTACACCTTTGACAGTAATCCTGCCGTTTACTCTCGGTATCGCCCATTTCCCCGACTAACGCGCAGTAGTGGCATCCCCCTTGCAAGGGATGCCTTGCGGGCCATAAGGGATCCAGAGGGGGAAACCATGCTTTACACTTCCGTAAAAAATATTGCTGACGGATTGCTTAAGGATGACGCCTTGGGAGCGTATGGATGGGTTCAGCTGGTGCTTTATTCCGATGGCGACGACTCGGGTTTTGGCACCGACAGAAACAGCCCCCGACGGCGGGCTGCCGAGGCAGCCATGTGCGCCGCTCTTTCTGAACTGACGAAAAGCCCCCGGTTCATCGCCGATTACCTTCCCATCGGCATCCAAGGCTTAGATGTCGGCTGTGGAGGCTTACGCAGAACCCAGTTGAACGACATCAAGCCCCCGACATTTTACAATTTAGTAATGGATCCGAACCCGTTGCGACTGAATGGAGCAAAGCCAGGGGAGAGCATAGTCACCCCGTTGAAGATGACGGATTTTTCCGACCCTCAGGCAGTTCGTTTTCAAACGCTTGGTCAACCCCACGGACTAGAGTTGAAGGGCGAAGTCACCGCCACGGGCGAGGGGCGATTGGTCTGGCAGTTGCCGTCAGAAATGTCCGAAGGCGCCCGTTTTAAACTGGTGGTTTCATCACCGATTCCTGATAGTGACAACCGAATTCATGTCACGAATGAGGTCGCGATTCCTCCCACGGTTAGAGTGCCGGCAGTCTCCAGTTGGGGCTTGCCGGAAATCTGCCCGGAAAACGGTGGGAAGCGCACGCTGGTCGTTGAGCGTGGGCAACCAGTGGCCATTAGTCTCAACCTCCCCACCGAGGCCCAGATCAAGTGGATGGTTATGCCGGGTAACAGAAGCAGCACCGGGCTCACCTTTCGTGAGGAGTTGCCAGTTGGCACTTATACGATTCAAGTCATCGCTTCGTTGCCCAACGCGGTCGGACCGGTTGAGGCATACATTGTTGCCCATGTCATCGACCCCACGGTAGAGATTGTTTCTGGGCCCAATGCTGCCAAGGACGTGGTGGCGGGTACGGAGTACCCGTTGATCGCCCGGTTGCAAGGTTCCCCTCCGCCGGACTTCATCCTTAAGGCCCTTGAGGCCTCGGTCGGTGCGTGGCGGGTAGCTGGCCAACGGCAGGAGTCCCGTGGAATGGCCGTCGTCGCGAACTTTACCGATTTTGGCCCCATGGGCGTTGATTTTATCGCCAAGGTTCCAGTGTGTCGCGGTTTCGTCCAGTTCCGTGGGTCCCTGACGCTGCCCGTGAAGCCGGGGGTTTCCATCCGCCTGATTCCTACGCGCCTCATTCAAGGCTACTTGGGTAGCATAAGCGTTGAAGTCTCAGATCGTGATCAGGTCGACCATGTAGACGTCTCCATTGATGGGGGTAGGACTTGGATCCCGACTCAGTATGATACAACGGGGCGTTTGAACGCCCCGGCAAAAACCGCTCCTATCTCGGCCGCCGACCTTATTAATGCCAGCCGCAGCGGCAACCTCGATATTTTGCTGCGTCCCATCCGCAAACTGCCAAGCGGATTACCGAGCGGTCGGGAGGATCCCGAGAATATCAAGCGTGAGCGCAAAGAGAGCTTGGCCTTGGTTAAGCCCGAAATCGAAGTAACCTTTGTTCAGCCCCTTCCCGGTAGTGATGCGCCTTTCGATAAATTGCTTCCGGTTGAGGCAACTGTTTCCGGAGCGGAGCGTGACCTGGTCAAGAGGGTCGAACTCCGGTTGGGCGGTGGCGCCTCGGCGACGAAACTGGGGGAATTGGTCAAGGCCGAGGAGACCGTTGACCGCACAGGGCATAAATGGCGGCATGGCGGATTCAAGGCGAACGCGACTCTGCCTCAAGACGTACAGTTGGTGGCTGAAGCGCGTGATGCTGACGGCCAACGCGTCGGGGTGGGCTCCGTCATTGTCCACCCGCGCAGCCCTCGGCCGATCTTGGTTTTGAACGGAACCAATCAAAACTCCATCTCTTGGAGCGGGGGTCCCGAAAACATCCCAAACGTAGTGGTCAAACTGGTTGAATCGGGCTCCAATGAACCTTATCCGGATTCCGCCGTCCGGGGGGTCAAGTGGCAGGTGCTGGGGGGGGGATTGGAACAAGTCTCCGGAGCTGATGGCAAAAGCCAAATCGCAACCTTTCGTCCCACCCGCCGCGGAGAGGCCAAAATCTCAGCCACGATCACGTCTCCGTCAGGGCAGGTTCAGCCTGCTGCTCTTTTGGAGGTAAAGGTGGATCCGGTTCCCCTGACCGCTGAAAACCTGCCCAAGCTGCGGTTGCACAAGGCAGGAAAACCAGGGCAAGTAATTGAAAAAGGCCATGGTTTCTGGGTTCGTGGAAGCGAGTCAATGGACTTGGGCTTTGAGGGTGAGGTTGGGGCATTTTCCGCCCGAACCATCACGTTGACCCGAGCAGGTGAAACGCGAAGCTTATCCACGGCACGAGGCATCCCCTTTCCCGGGCTGCCCGCCAGTTGGCAGCTCTGGCGCCCCGCAAAACCCGTCGATTGCGCCGTGCAAGTAGCATGGATCCCTTGGGGAGAGACGAAGGAGCAGGTCGTGGTCCGAGATGCACCCTTTCGCGCGGTTGCGGCGCCGTCATTTATTCAGTCGGGCTTTGTTTTGTTGATGGCTCTGGTGTGTATCTTCTTCGCCTTCATGGCGAGCGGGAAAAACACTATGTTGGGACAGGAAACAAGATGGCTGGTTGGGGATGACCCCATCAACGCTCCGCTAATTTACGGCAGCACGCAGACCATTGGCATTTTGAACAAAAAAGCTCGATTCAACCTGTTCAACAAGGTTGTTCTCGTGAGCCTCCCCAAGCCAAATGGCGCGGCTATGCAGATCAAGTGGCTGATGAACAAGGAACTGCAAAGCGAACGGGTGCAGTTTGACACCAACAGATTAATTCCTAAAACGACTTCATATAAAAGCCTTCTCAATATCCGGAATACATATAAACAACATAGCATAGTAGTAGTAACCCCCAGAAAATTCGATGGTAAGCCTGAGCCGGTAATGTTTAAGTACACCAGCGATGACGCGCGAGGTCTAGCAATGCAGTCTTTCGTGAATCTGGTGGCGTTAACAACCGCGCTAGTAGCAGCCGGAATTTGTTATTACCTTATTGCGATCAAATCATGGCCAACGTCCTAACTTGTTAAACATGAGAAAAAACCTATGAGTGAAACACTTTATCTTCTTCTTGGTTTCGGCGGCACCGGGGGCAAGATTATTCAACAGTTGGCTCAGGTGGCTACCAATGATCCTAAGGCAGCCGATCTTTTACGCAAGCGGGTCAGTATCATTCTCTGCGACACTGACGTGGGAGATTTAACTAACAGCGTGAAGGATACAAAAGGTGCTTTCAACAATCGCGTGGCTGGTTCCCCGCCGCATATCTACTCTTTTCAATTGGGAATGAATGCCAATCAGTTTCAAGACCTTGTCCAGATCCGGCTCGAAACCGCGCAAAAATCCGGAGATAACGGCCTACGCAATTATAGGGATAATTGGTGGTTTGATCAGAAGGCACAGCCGTTTTCCGCCCATCGAATGCCTATGGCAATTAGCGCGGGTGCCGCCCAGTGTCCGATGGTTTCGCACTTTCTTGCATGGGATGAATTACGCAGGTTTGAAACCATTCTCCAGCGTGTGATTGACGATGCCACCAATCTTCACCACATGGAAAATTTCTCCGTGGAGATGTTTCTGCTTTCCAGTCTGGCGGGCGGAACCGGGCGCGGTTGTTGGCAGTTGTTGTCCTTGAAGGCCAGAGAATTTTTCGGAGCGAGTGGCAGAGCCTGCCGGCCTACGGGCTTCTTCTTGGATGCATCCGCCTTTGAGATGGTCATGAAGAATCGTCCGGACCAGAAGGTCAAGCTCTCGGTCAACGCGCTTACGGGCATGTCGGAACTGGCGATGTGGCTGCGTGAGTCCAAAGAACCGGAAAAGCGGATTCTAGTTCCCGACATGGCCGACCCCGCCAACGAACCAGCTTCGGTTATTGATACTGATCGCTTCATGCCCGAAGAGCAAGTGGCCCGCCGCGGCAGAAGCCCGATCCACCGGGCCTATGTTTTCTCGTCGCGGAGCACGTCAGCCCACCTCGACCGCAGTGAGGATGTCTTTAAGGCTTGTGCAGCCGTTGTATATTCGAAGCTTTCAAGCAGCAAGACGCGATCCTCGGACGCAAACAGCCCCGCGCGGGCTGCCGCTAGCGCCACGAGCCTACTCTATGTGCCGATTAGCGACATTCAGCATGCCTTTCGCATGAGCGCCAAGGCACAGCGCGCTAAGAGGTTTATCGAAGGAGAGGCGTCAGTCTCCGTTGGCGGCGTGAATGCGCGCCGGCCAATTGTTGAGTTGGCCGATTGGAAACCTGGCGACAAGGCGCGAAACTATAAACTCAACACGGATACTGAACCGGCCCTGAAGGCGCAATCGTTAGTGGACTGGTTTAACCAGATTACGGAACTGCCTGACTTCGAAAATTTTAACCCTCCCGATCCTAAAAGTGGGGAAGCATCAAAGATCTGGCATGGATTGGCAACTTACTTGAAAGGACTCGAACTCGAAGAAGGACTCAGGGACGAGGTCTCTGAGGTGATGAAGACGTGCGCGAGGGACGCGGGAAAAACCCAGTTAGACAACTTTTCCCAACAAGTCGAGGCGATCTACAGCCGAAGCCATGATTTGAATCGGGAGTTCGCGAAATCATTGCGCAAGTGTATCGACATGGAAAAGGCGGACGGGGAATTTCTTCCCGATAGGATGCTTTGGGATTACCTGCAAAAGAGCGGAAAAAGAGCATCGGTAGGGCAGTCGGAGCCAAAAACCTCTTTACAAGCGCTTGGCGGGGCAGAGCGGGACTCCGGAAGTCCCGCACTGTTGGATTGGGTGCTCAACCAGTTAAAAAGTGAGATCAACAAAAAACTAGCTGACATCTCAGCTCGTCTTAAAGAGTTGGATCCTAAAAGCAAAGAGCGCACTGAAGCCGTTGCCGAAATCAAGCGAAACTTCGAAGACGGCCTTCGTTTATGGAACAAGTTGCCCATCCTTAAACACTGGCTGGAACCATTCGGTCTCCGGAGCGAGCAAGATATGACCCAACTCATTTCTGATGAGCGTATCGCCCGGGCGGAAGGCCAGATCCTGCAACATTATAAGCAATTGTTCCAACAGTTGGCCGCGCGGATTGATCAAGTCCAGACGCGTACTAAGCCGCTGATTGGCGCGACGCTCCTTGCAGGACACAGGCATCAGCTGGCGTCCTCCAAGTTGCGCGAGGAATGTTTTACAACGGTCGGGAATGGTCGCGCAGGGTCAGAGACGGAGAACCTATTCAAAGAATTGGAACGCTTAGCGCTGGAAAACCTCGCTCCGGTCACTCGGATCATCCGAAAAATTAGGCCGGTATTTGACGCGGTCTCTTATAATGAAGCATTGCAAAAAGCCGTTGCCGGCTCCTCTAACGGTCCAACCAAGGAATCTCTTTGGCTGGAGGCCATTCTTACGAATCCAACGAGTGAGCTCAACGTTTTCAATAAGCCGCTGACAGGAAATTCGGCGGTTTCACGCTTTGAGCAGCAGGTGAGTGATGCGCTCGACAAAATGATTGATGACCAGGCAATTGAACCTGAGGTGCTGGAAAAACAATTCAACCTGCCGCGAGTTCTTGAAGAATACTTGGCGTTTTGGATTGACACATTCAGCTCTTATGGAAGTCCGGATACGCAAACTAAAATTTCCGAGGCGGTTGAGGATGTTTTGGGAATCAACATTGGCACTCTTTATAAAGCTGCGCGGCGGGAGCAAAATGATGGAACCGGCAATGGACGCATTGTTGCACCAAAAAAAGAGGACATTGTCTGTTACACCTCCCTGAGGTTGGCCACTAAATGCGATCCGTTAGTAACATTCTCCGCGGGTTGGTCACAGTCAGGTAATACGGTTTGCGTCTTTTTACCAGCGGCAAATAGGGGAGAGGCTGAGCGAATGAGTGATCGAATCCGGTTGGAAGCTCAGAAAGCCATCGACACGATTGCCCATGTGCAAGTGGAGCCCGGAAGTGACAATCCTTACATCTTGATGGTAACTTCGGAAGTCCCTAAGAGTGATATCGACACACGTGGTTGGGATGGGTGGGAGTCCTATGCTTATTGGCGCAGTCCAGCCATTCTGGATTGGCTGCGGTTGTGCGAAAAGCCTACCGGCGAGTCCGTGTTTACGTTTTCAGACGACAGCGTGGGCCTTGGGTACTTGTCACCTAAGTATGTGCGGGACCCTTATTTCTCCCGGAAGCGTTGGAAACCGTGGGTCGATGCAAGTCATAGCGACCGCAAATGGCGCGCTCTGGCATATGCGCTCATAGGAAACAACCCATACCGACCAGAGGGGAAGAACGCAGCTGGCCTTGGGGCTTGGTGGCCTGCTTACCAAGAGTTTATTGAAGTGCTCCGTGGCCTTGTCCTCAACACCAATTACGCTGACGATAAACTGACTCTACCACTGATCCTGGAAGCCCCCAATGACAAGGCCGGGCCGGAGTTTCAGCGGCGCCTTCTAGTCAAAGAAAACGGAGGTCTCCGCCTCAATGGAGAAGACCTCGGCCATGACAACTACAAGTTTTCGCTGCGCTCCTTTGTGCTCTGGTTTAACAACAACTCGGAGTCAACCAAGCAACAGCAGAGCGACTTTATTTTTGACGCGATTTGGAACGAGTATGAGGTCCTTTGCGAGTATTTACGCAGCCCGGAACGCTTTGGAGCCAGCCGGGAGCAAACCGAGAAAATTTACTCTTTGCGTTCACCGGAATCCATCAAGTCGGTCAACGAGTTCCTGCGTGAATATGTACGTGAATGGCGGGAGCACGTAAAAAATGGGAAGGGCGGGCGCCCTGAGGACAGGGAACTCGGCGAAAAATTCCTCACCGAGTTCAAGAAGTTCCTCGATAATTCCGATGTTCTGTCGCTGTTAAACTCTACGGATGTGGACGGGCGATGATTCCGGCGTTACTCCACATTAACACACGCGGCCGAAAGCCTCACTGGTGGAAGGAAAAGCCTAGTGTCCATCGCCTCAACTGATGCTTCCCGGGCGGACTCCCCGCTCGTGATCTGTGGCGACTCGGAGACTTTGCAAAAGTTGAAGAGGAATTCGGGGTGTCGGCGCTTAGGCGTTACCGCTGATGATGTGGTCTGGGTGGAACTCGAGGAGGTTAAGAAAATTGTTGAAAACTTACGTAACTGCTCCCAACCAGATCTGGGGAACGGCCCCGAGATCGATAAAATCGTAAAAGATCGACTACAGGCTCGGGAGCGGTTGGGTCGCCTCTGGTGGGGGAATGACCCCAGTAGGCGCCGGGTCTCCGTGTTAATCTGGGTCGCAGATGGTCCCCTAACGCTGGTTGAAATCGACAAACTGGTGCTGGAGATGGCGGGTCACCTGCAGGCGGACAAGACCGACCGAACGGGGCAGAGGAATGTTTCTGACCAGGCAGCTTCCTCCTTTTTCAGTTGTCTGATTGCGGTTATCCCGCAGGGCTTTGACCACCTTACCCCCGAGGTGGCACGAGGCACAGTGGAACGGTTGGAGGCGTGGTCAGGGGCGCCTGGACGCAGTGAGGGGGCCGTGCAAAAAGCCATTCCTGTCTACCTAATGACGGAATGCGGCCGCATGGAAGCGGACGGACGGCTTTGGCCGGCTTCCGATATTTGGCCAGTTGCAGTGGGTCGGTTGCTGGGATCGCTGTCGGTGCCACAGAACCGTCTGTCAGGCCTGCGGGCGTGGCGGACATTTGCGCTGCTTGGGAAGTCGGATGAACCGGACCCTGTGGGAGAGGCTGCCAACCGGGCCATCCTCAGAATCGAAAATTACGAGGTTGAGCGCACTCCCAACGATGAGGGGGATGAACAGCGCAACAAGCTTTCGGATATTCAGTACCCAAGCCCTGACCTCCCCATTCAGACCAACGCCCCCTCGCATCCATTTGACGACCCCGGCAACCCCGAGGTCACAAATCGGCTGTCCATGCCCGGGTGGTGGTACCTGCGCACCAGCGGTTCCAGCCACGAGGATGCAGTCGGCTACCAAGAGAGGGTTCGCACGGACTTTAGCCCCAAGGCTCCCGCCGGGCCTTGGGACGCTGGCATGAAACGGGTGGGAGAGAAGTTTCGCAAGCAGCGAGGGGATACGGACGATGGCGAAGCCCGGCGACAAGCCGGCAAAGACTCGCTGCACCGCTGGGCGTGGTCGAAGATTCACGGGGATCCCCTGTGGGTAAAGACCGTGCGTGCCAATGCGTTTCTGACTCGGGATGGTGGGCTTGCGGGGCAGTTCAATCGCAGTTTGGAGGACGACCTGAGACAGCAGCAAGATGATTTCCTTAAGTTGCAGGCGGCAGATGATGAGAGGGCGGCCGCGGTAAAGGAGGCCAAGGCAGCATTAGGTCATCTAGAGAAGGCGCGAAAACATTTTGTCTCGACCCTTTGGCGTACGGGGTGCGCCTTGGCAGCCGCCATGTTCGCCAGCACGACAGTCGGCAGCCTGCCGGCCCCTGACAAAATCGCCTCCGGTCTTTGGGCGCTCCAGATTGGTCTCACGGCGGCGGCGGGTGCCTTTTTGGCCACCTTGGTTCTGCTTTGGTTCGAAGTGCGGGCCGGTCGCCGCGCCACCAAGGATGCGGAGGCTCGGTTGAAGGCCGCGGAGCAGGCGATTTCGAAGTCCTACCAGGAGCGGATAGAATTGGTGCGGCGAGGGGGCAACATCCGCCGACACACCGTGATGTTCCAGGCCGCGAACCGGACTTCGGACACGGCCCTCCGGCTTGAAATCATGATGAGGCGGGATGGCCTTGGGAATTCCGCCTCGGGCGGAGGGGATGGCACAGGGGAGGACTCAGACGGAAATGCCGTGTTGCTGGAATACGAGCGGGCGACCAGCGGGATTTTGACGCCGTCGCTTGCTCGTGAGGATTTGGAGCATTTTAAGGATCGAATGCACCCCGGGTGGCTTGGGGAACAGGCCGAGTCCTACCGTGTTTGGTG
>Ga0194123_10005566_pt1 | contig 13419 bp, 12 predicted proteins | sample TA2MahsurfametaG_5_FD_155479 | JGI IMG/M metagenome (GOLD analysis project Ga0194123, IMG submission 155479) | Freshwater microbial communities from Lake Tanganyika, Tanzania - TA2015023 Mahale A surface | ecosystem: Environmental > Aquatic > Freshwater > Lake | place: Tanzania: Lake Tanganyika... | reverse complement strand
TGGCCCAGCGCATCGACACCGATCCCGCCGTACTGGAGGGCTGCGGCCTGATCGTGCTGGCCCTGCCCCTCGATCGCCTGCTCGATCCACCGGAGGAGCTGCTGGCGGCACTGCCTCCGGATGCGGTGATCACTGATGTGGGCTCGGTGAAGCAACCGGTGTTGGAGCGCTGGCAGCCGCTGCACCCGCGCTTCATGGCTAGTCATCCGATGGCCGGCACGGCTGAGGCTGGTGTGGAAGCAGGCGTGGCAGGGCTGTTTGCCGGGCGCCCCTGGGTGGCCACCCCCAGCAGCAACACAGACCCAACTGCTCTGGCGCTGGTGCAGGAGCTGGCCGCCGTGGTGCAGGCCCAGTGGCTGTGCTGTGAGGCCGCCGCCCACGACCGAGCCGTGGCGCTGATTTCCCACATGCCGGTGCTGGTGAGCGCCGCACTACTGGAGGCGGCGGAGCAGGGCGGCCACGCCGCCGGCGCCGAGGCCCTGGTGCGTCAGCTGGCCTCCAGCGGCTTCGCCGACACCAGCCGCATCGGCGGAGGCAACCCGGAGCTCGGAGCACTGATGGCGCGCTGCAACCGTGAGGCCGTGCTGCAGGCGATCGCGCACTACCGCCAGCAACTGGCCGAGCTGGAAACTCTGGTGGAGCAGCAAGCCTGGCCAGCACTGCAGCAGCGGCTGGAGCACTGCCAGGCCCTGCGGCCGGAATTTCTCTGACCCCGCAGCGCTGGCGCCCAGTGTTTACGCCGCGAGCTGGAGCTCGCGGCCGCTGGCGGCGAGCAGCTGCCGGCAGGCGGTGAAGGCCGAGAGGCTCACACCCGCGGTGCCCTCACCCGGATAGATCGCATCGCCGCAGAGCCACAGCCCAGCCAGTGGCGTGCGGCTGGCCAAACCAAAGGGGCCGAACCGGCTCGGGTGCTGCCCCAGCCCCCCCACAAACCCGAAGGGCCGGCCGGTCCAACCAGCGAACCCGCGCGGGGTGGCCAGCTCCACATGCAGGAACTGCTCGGGGCGCAGGCCGAGAAGCTGCTGCAACCCCGCTTGAATCCCGGCCAGCGCCTTTTTCTTCCGCTCCTGATAGGCGGGCTCAGGCAGACCAAACCAGGGCCGAGCGGCGGTAAAAACACTGGCGATCACCGTGGCCTGGCCTTCAGGGGCGCGGCCATCGCCCTCAGCGCTGATCGACACGAACAGGTTGCCGGGATCCCCCCACTCCAGCTGGGCATGCAGCCCCAGATGGGAGGGCAGGCAGGCGCGCGGCACGGCGCCGTAGAGCACCAGGGCTCCGGAGGGATCGGGGAAGGCGTCGATCCGCTGGCGATAGCTCTGGGGAAGGCTCTCGGCTAGGAGATCCGGCAACAGCTGAGGCGGCAGGGTGTTCACCACCTGCTCGGCCTTCAGCAGAAAAGTCCGCTGGCCGGCCACCACTCCCTCCAGCTTCCAGCCACTGCCCACCGATTTGAGGCTCTGGAGGCGGTGGCGCAGCCGCAGGCGGCCACCCGCCTGGGCCAAGGCCTGCTCCAGGGCGGTGCTGAGCCTCTGCATCGAGCCCTGCAGATGCCAGAGCCCCAGCGGTGCCTGCGCCATGGCCAGCACCGTGGCGCCATAGAGCGCGGCGGTGCGGTCGGCGGGTTCCTGGGAATAGAGCTTCAGCTGCAGATCGAGAAAGCGCCGAAGGCGTTGATCGCCGCCGCAGCCACAGAGGCTGAGCAGATCAGCAATCGTGGCACCCACCAGCACTCCGCTGACCAGGCTGGCCGGCCTCACGGCGCCCAGCAGCTGGCGCAGATCCCAGAGGGTGCGTGGGGGAAGCACCGGATCACGGCCGGCAAAAGCCCAGTTGCTCCGGTGCAGCCAGGCGCAGAGCTGCCAGAAGCGTTCACTGCCGGGGAACTGCCGCTGCCTTTCCTGCTGCCAGCGCTCTGGATCGCGCCAAAGCGGAATGGGCGCAGCGTCACCGGCCAGCTGCACGCTGCACCCCGGATCTAGCGGTGCGGCCTGGGGCAGCGGCAAGCCGAAATGGCGGAACAAGCGCTCATGGATCCCGCCCGGCTCAAACCCCGCCACCTGGGTGGCGCCCACATCAAAGGTGTAAGGCCCGCGGCGGAAGGTGCCGGCGCAGCCGCCTGTCTGGCTGTGGGCCTCGAGAAGCTCCACCTGCAGCCCCTCGGCGGCGAGCAAGGCTGCAGCGGTGAGGCCGGCGACGCCGCCCCCCACCACCGCCACATCACAACGGCTCAACATCCCGGCATGCTGGCAGCGCGGGCGCCTGGAGTGGCCATGCAGCAGCAGGTGATGGCGCGCTGGCTGGCGCAGCAGGGCCTGGAGCTAGCGGCGATGCAACCGGTCGGCGGCGGCTGCATCCACCGCGCCTGGCGGCTGGAGCTGCGCGATGGCAGCCGGCGTTTTGCCAAAACCAATCGCGCCGCGCTCCTGCCGGTGCTGGAGGCCGAGGCCGATGGTCTGGCCGCCTTGAGCGCCGCCGCACAGGTGGAGCCAACGGCGGCGCCACGTCCCTCGATTCCTGAACCCCTGGCCCTGGCGGAACTGGAGGGTGAGGCTGTGCTGCTGCTGAGCTGGCTGGAACTGGGCGGCGGAAGCCAGCAGGGCTGGCGTGAGCTGGGCCAAGGCCTCGCCCGGCTGCACCGATCCAGCCTGGCCAGCGGCGATGGCCGCTTCGGCTGGCACCAGAGCAACTTCATCGGCTCTGGCCCGCAACACAACAGCTGGCGCGGTAGCTGGGCCGCTTTCTTCAGCGAACAACGCCTAGGGGTTCAGCTGGAGCTCGCCGCGGCCGCCGGAAGGGCCTTACCCGAGGCGCGCGCCCTACTTGAACAGGTGCCGCACTGGCTAGCCGCCCATGAACCGGAGGCCTGCCTGGTGCATGGCGATCTGTGGAGCGGCAACGCCGGGCTGCTGATCGGTGGCGGCAGCGCTGTGTTTGACCCCGCTGTGTCTCGCTCCGATCGCGAGGTGGACATAGCGATGGCGCGCCTATTCGGCGGCTTCCCAGCGGCCTTCTTCGAGGGCTACGAGCGGGAGTGGCCCCTACCCGCCGGACACCGGCAACGGGTGGATCTGTACAACCTGTACCACCTGCTCAATCACGCCAACCTGTTCGGCGGCGGGTACTGGCAACAAAGTGCCGCCAGCATCCAGGCGCTGCTGCGCCACTGGAGCTGACGGCCAAATGCGGGCTCAGCCCAGGTATTCCTTGCGCAGGTTCTGAACTTTGGTGATCACCGCCGAGCGCTTGTCGCTGGTGGTGAGGTTCTGCCAGCTCCACTGACCCACCACCACCAGACCGAGCAGCTCGAGCAGGCCGGGCACCACGGGCAGCAGGTTGATGGTGTCGATCACGCCCTTGATCAGCACCTGGGCCACGATCACCACCACCAGCACGCCCACACCCTTGCCGATGCGGCCCATCTGGCTCCAATCGACCTTGTCGAGGGTCTCGTTCACCTTGCTCAGCACTTCGCTGTAGCGCTCACTGAAGCTGGCGCCGGCCTCGTCTGCAGCAGGACTGGCCTGATCCTTGAGGTCGGGGGTCTCGACGGTCATCGGCCAGATCGTGAATTGTTGCTTCGCCATAAGGTATCCGGGTGCGTGCACCTACGCCAGAGCGACTGCAGTTCGATGGGCATTGCCTGATCGTTCTGGAGCGCACGCTGCTGGCGGCAGCACCGGAGGAAGGCTGCGCCCTGCTCCTGGGGGATCGCGAGGGGGCAACCCTGCGGGTGCAGTGGATCTGGCCCTGCCGGAATGTGTGGCAGCCCGCGCAAGAACGGCCCCAACGCTTCAGCCTCGACCCGCGCGAGCAGCTGCTGGCCCAGCGCTGGTGCCGCAGCCGCGGCCTCACGGTGCTCGGCGCTGCCCACAGCCACCCCAGCAGCGAGGCCGTGCCGTCTCCCACTGATCGAGCGCTGTGCGTCGGCCCCACGCTGATGCTGATCCGCAGCGGCCTCCCGCTAGGCCGAGCTGCCGTACGCGCCTGGTGGATCCCTGACGCCAACCCTGAGCGCGCAGGCGACTGCGAAGCACTGCCGCCCCCCGTCGAGCTGCTGATCACAGGGGGAACTCCAGCGGCGGGTGCCGAGCGTTTGGGAGAGTAGGGAGCTGGACAGCGTTTCGCTCGCCCCATGCTTCCCCCCGACACCACCGGCATCGAGCTCAGCCCCGATGAGGTGGCTCGCTTTGCGCGCCACCTGATCCTGCCGGAGGTGGGCATGGAGGGGCAGAAGCGGCTCAAGGCTTCCTCCGTCCTGTGTGTGGGAACCGGCGGCCTCGGCTCACCGCTACTGCTCTATCTGGCTGCCGCCGGCGTGGGCCGCATCGGCATCGTGGATTTCGATGTGGTGGATCACTCCAACCTGCAGCGGCAGGTGATCCACGGCACCAGCTGGGTGGGCAAGCCGAAGATCGAATCGGCCAAGGCGCGCATCCTCGAGATCAATCCCCACTGCCAGGTGGATCTCTACGAAACGGCGCTCACCAGTGAGAACGCCCTAGAGATCATCCGCCCGTACGACATCGTCTGCGACGGCACGGACAACTTCCCCACCCGCTACCTGGTGAACGACGCCTGCGTGCTGCTGGGCAAGCCCAACGTGTACGGCTCGATCTTCCGTTTTGAAGGCCAGGCCACGGTGTTCAACCTGGATGCCGAAAGCCCCAACTACCGCGACCTCTTCCCCGAGCCGCCCCCGCCGGGCATGGTGCCCTCCTGCGCCGAAGGCGGCGTGGTGGGCGTGCTGCCTGGAATCATCGGCGTGATCCAGGCCACCGAAGCCGTGAAGATCATCACCGGCATCGGCACCACCCTCAGCGGCCGCCTGCTGCTGTTTGACGCCCTGGGCATGAAGTTCCGCGAGCTCAAACTGCGGCCTAACCCCGAGCGCCCGGTGATCGAGAAACTGATCGACTACCAGGAGTTCTGCGGCGTAGGCGGCAGCGCCCCCGGCCAGGAAGAAGCCGGTGCCGTGGAGAGCATCAGCGTTAGCGAACTAAAGGCACTGCTCGATGGCGACACCTCCGGCATGGTGCTGATCGACGTGCGCAACCCACCCGAGGCGGAGATCGCCGTGATCCCCGGCGCAACCCTGATCCCCCTCGATCAGATTGAGAACGGCACGGCGTTGGAGCGAATCAAGCAACTGGTGGCCGGCAAAACGCTCTACGCCCACTGCAAACTGGGTGGACGCAGCGCCAAGGCCCTGATCGCACTGAAGCGCCACGGCATCGAAGGGATCAATGTGGCCGGCGGCATCGACGCATGGAGCCAGGACGTGGATCCCAGCGTTCCTAGATATTGACTTACGAGAACCCTGCTTCATTCACTTGAACCAGGCTCGCAGGGTGCAGAGCAACCACCACATCACTCCAACGGCAATCCATTCGCGGAGCACAAAAACCAGCCAAATCAATACAATCAGCGCAACGAGGAGACCACCGGTGGCCATCAAGTGCATGAGCCCATTGGGCCTACGCGGCAGCAACGTCGCTCCAGGGCGCTTGGCAAAGCTCTTTGAGGCTGTTTTTTGATGCTTCGTCTCACGGATAAATTCACCCTTTTCGTTGAACGGCATCGGAACGACTAACAGCGGCAGCCACAGTGCTCCGAGATCTTTCTCCCACCCACTTGGATCGAGGTGGTGACCTGCAGTGGGTGGGAGAAGATCTCAGACGCTTCACCGCCTAATCGCGGGTCATTGCTGTTGCAGACCAGCGTGTATTGACTCAGCTGACCCAGGAGCCGCGGGACGTAGCCCTCGGTCCTGGCATTGAGCAGATCGAGGGCCAACTTCAGCCCGATCTGGGTGACCCAGGCAATATCGATCGCCAGCCCAGGCTGAAACGCCACTGCCTCCTCTTCAGATTTCGTGCTGTAGAAGCGCCGGGGAGCCTGGGGTCGAGCGCTCAGGGCAGTGTCCAAACCTCCAAAGGCGCAGCTGTAGCAAGGCAATGCACGACCCGGCTGCCACGTGAACAGCTCTCCCGCGAAGGCGCGCTCCCATAGGCCAATGGAGAGGAATGGGAGCTGGAGGTCAACGGCCAAGCGGGCGGCATAGCGGTCCGCACGGCGGCTATCGGCGCAGGCCACGATCAACGTGTTGCCGGAGCAGAACTCCGCCAGGACAGAAGGATCCACCCGCTCGAGCGCGCTGGTTTTGGTGATGACCTCTGCGTAGGGATTGATCTGGCGGATGCGATCAGCCACCACCTCAACCTTGTGGCGCCCCACATCCGGTAAAGCGCCCTGATGTCTGCAGAGGTTCTCGATTGACAGGATGTCGTCATCCACCAACAGGAACCGGCCGACACCGCTGCGGGCCAGATCCAAGGCGGCAAGGCTGCCTACCGAACCACAACCGCAAATCAGCACACCGCACTCCAGCATCGCTGATGCCTGCAGTAATCCGCGGTGCCTGGAAAAGAGACTCAGATCAAGCTCGTAAGGCTCGGCGATGCACGTCCGTCCTGTAGCGGAGAAGATCCAGCCCGTGGGTTGATGGCTGGCCATCAGCCCCGGTGCATCAGCTCCTCGGCTGAGATTGATGCTCCCCTCCAAGGGGGCCTCTGGGGGCAACACCAAGACGTGGTGCGTCTCTGGATGGAAATAGCCGTAGAGATCAGCTCCGGTTGCATCGGGCTGAAGGGTGGCCGGAAACTGCACCTTCAGAGGCGGCTTCACGTCGTTAGCGCGCATCAGCTCCCTCCATCCGATAACGGCTGAATTGGGCGGCGGTCAGCCGCATCCCGTCATCCCGCCAGGCGATCACTTGGTGATTGCGGCTCAGCGCAAACTCCCAAAGTTCACGGCCAACGCCCCGCTTTTCGATCAAACCAAGCTGAAGACAGTGTCCGCAGGCACGCAAACCGAAGTGCCATCGTGGTTGCTGCTCCAGCTGTTCCAATAGGGGATCCAAGGCCTCAGCAAGGGGCCGTTGGATAGGGGCACGCTCGCGAGGCAGCCGCGAGAAGAGCTGTTGCAACTCCCGCCCCTGGGCCGCGTCATCAAGCTGCTCACCCGTGAGATCGGCAGCGCAGAGCGGGGTGCGTAAAGAGCTGTCGATCAAGGCGTCGCCAACAACAACCGGAAGCCGCTGGTAGTTCAGGTCGGCCGGGACGTGAAAGGCAGTGAGCCGAAAATGCGGATCGAGATTCACCAGGCAGGACAAGGCACCGCCTGAGTTCATCGCCGCGAAACGGCGATTGGTGATGTCGTCCTCGCCAGAGAACTGATCGAAGCTGCCGGGGTGTCGGTGCCAGAGCCCGATCAGTTGCAAGGGCTGCCTGTACTGCGCCGCCAGCTTTCTGGCCAAGTGGTTCGCATAGTCCCGGTCATACTCGAAGGTGGTGGCGGTACAACGAGCGGCGGGGCCAGGGTCAATCGCCTCAAGCACCTGCCAGCGTTGCTGATGCAAATGACCGAGCAGGATGCCACCCGTTTCGAAGGGGTGGTGCTCCAGTGTTTCGGCGCAGATTGCTGCATGGGCACGGCGGCTGAAGAGCACCTCAACCGGCCGGTGGGAGAACTCGCTGAACATGGCTGGCTCAGATGCGATGGCCAGCGAACTTGCGCGGTGCTCAGATCTCCGAGCATCCACAGCTCAAAGCAGCGATCCATTTGGAGGCCCAAGCCAGGGCGCTGGCGGCGGTGCTGCTGTGGTTGCGGCCGTGTTTGAAGGAATCAGCCGCCACCGTGCAAATGCTCAGTTCGCCAGTGGCCTCGTGGCGAAGGGTGTGAGGAATCGGCTCAGCCAACTGGTCGCGCAGTGCAGCGAGATCGGGCTCGATCGGGAACACGCTGATCGAGCCGCCGTAGTCGTCTCCGTGGGGGTGGTCGTGGTCGTAGACCAATTGCAGATGCCAGAGGCGCGCGCTTCCGGGAATGCCACTGGCCAGCGAACCCAGCCAGCTCATGCGGCCATCAGGCAAGCGATCCGGCCGGAACTGGGGGAAGAAGTGGTTCATGGCCTCCAGCTCGGCCTGAAAGAGCTCCGGATCCCGCTCGTACCAGTAGAGAGAGTATGCAGCGAGCTTCCCCTGGGGCACGGTGATGGCCACCTCGGAATCTCCGCGCTCATTGATGGGGCGGATCGCGCCTTGCTGGGTGACCATCACCTCCTCGCCGCGCAGGAGCTGAGCGGCGAGTTGCTGGCGGCGGGCGGAGGCGGCGTCCTTAACAGCGGCAGTCATGGCGGTTGCACTGGGCTGCCGCCATCGTTGATGCCCCGCTCCCGCTCAAGGGATGCTCACATGCGAATGACGACTGGCTGAAGCAACCCCCGGCGCTTGAGCTCGCGGCGAAAGGCCCGAGATAGCTGTTGCCCTTGCATGGTCTGTCGCCATCGACCCAGCCAGCTCAACAAGGTCAAGCCAAGAGAACAGCCGGTGAGTACAGCCAGCAAAGCTGTCAGCACAAGGGGGTTGGGCAACGGGGAAGCTCGGTCTTGGCGCCATTGCAGGGCTAGACCAACCGGAAATGTATGCACCCAGCGAATAATCGCGGAGCGTATCTCTCGGCCTCAAAAGACTAACGCTGGTAGGTTGATCGTCAGGCCGCACTAGACCATTGGGCGCACTTCTGAAACGGTTCTGGACTGATCACCGCTTGGCCACGGTCATCAGCCTGGCGCTGCTGTTCCTAGGCCTTCTGATCAAACCGTGGACCTTGGTTCTCGTCCTGGTTGTGGCCTTCGGTGGCCCACTGGTGGGGCGCCTTGAGAGCCTCGCCACAAGCCCAGTCAGCAAGTGGCGTCGCAGCCAGTGGATGGGTCTCGCGCTGCTGCTGGCCGCAGTGTTACTGGCCTTGACAGGGAGCAGTGGAGGACAGGGCGCATTGATCCTCGCTTTGTTGCCGGTGGCCTGGGTCTTGGTCACCGATCGGTCCATCCTGCAAGGCAGCAAAGAGGACGAACGAGCGAGCTTGCGAGAGCCGCTCACACTCTCAATAGTAGCCAATGAAGATGAAAGCAGCTCACAGGCTGAGGCCAAGCTCGATCGCGAAGCAGCTGCTGCAGAGCCACCAGAACGCCTCGTTGGTGGCGAGCTCCTAGCCAAGATCAAGGAGCTTGGCGATGTAGGCAAATCAGATCTTGTTCGCGCTTGTGGCTATTTCAGCCAACGACCCGATGGTTCAGAGCGACTGAATTTCACGGACTTTTACGAGGCTTTACTGGAAGCCAAGGGCTTCGAGACATCAAGCAGTAACTCTGACAATGAAGACGAGGAAGAGCCGGAGATTAACTACGATGATTTATGGGCTTATTTCCAAGAAGGCGGCGGAGACATCTGGAACGAAGAAGAGACTGTCTACCTGGGCACATTCGAGGGGGACCCAGGCACTTACATCATCGAAGTCAATGGTCCCGATGAGTACGAAGTGCCCTACTGCACTGGGCGAGAAGACCTGCCGCGAATCGTCGAAGCATTCGTTGAGAATGGGGGCGCCATCTCAGACTTGCTTAAAGCGGTAAGTCCCTCATTAAACAACTCCAGCAAGAAAAATCATCCTGAAGGCTGGAACGATCTAGAAGACTCAGAGATCGTTGACCGACTAAAGACATCACTCGATATCAGCGCTGAGATTCTGCGTTCACTTTCGAGTTCTAATGACTGGGAAGTACGACAGGCCGTTGCCTGGCATGAGAACACCCAGGCTGATGTTATCGAGGTCTTGGCCGAGGATGAGGACTCTGATGTGAGAAGAGCCACTCAGGAGCGGTCCCTCCCGAAGGAGTGGCGAACAAAGAGTGAAAATGAGAAGGTAGCGGCGCTTCAGTCATCAGATGTTCCCCTAGAAGTCATCCAAGAATTGGCTGCATCGGAAAATTGGACTCTTCGTCAGGCTGTGGCTTGGAGCCCCAGCACGCCAGAGTCAGTCCTTGCGACACTGAAAGAGGATGAAGATGACGATGTTAAGTCTGCTGCTACCGAGGAACGACAACTACCCATGGACTGGAGATTCCTCAGTACTTGGGAGAAGGTTGAACGGCTAAATACAGAAACTCTGAGCTCAGAAGTTCTGGCAGTTCTGTCCAAGTCACGCGCTTCCGATGTAAGGAGAGCTGTCGCATTAAATACCAGCACACCCGAAGCAGTACTGGCACAACTCGCAGAAGATGATGACAGGAGTGTGCAGTCAGGGGTGAGGGAACGTCAGCTCCCGGATGCCTGGACAGTCCGGGACGATGACGAGCGCATCGAAGCACTGAAAGAAGAAGCAGTCCCCGAAGACGTTCTCACGATTCTGGCTCAATCGGGGAATTGGCAGATTCGCCAAGCGGTTGCCTTCTCACCTGCTGCGTCGGCGTCGGTCCTACGGCAATTGTCGAGCGATGAGGACACTGACGTGCAATCAGCCGTCCGAGAACGCAATCTTCCTGAGGACTGGAAAGGCCTCGATGAAGATGAGAAGATCGAGCGCTTGAAGAAAGGCGATATAGATGAAGACGTCCTTGCGATTTTGGCTAAGTCCGGTCGGTGGTCGGTGCGCCAAGCAGTGGCAAGAAATCAAGCAACACCCGAGGTAATTCTGCATGACCTAGCAGAGGACGACGACAGCGATGTCAGCTCTGCAGCAAAGAAGGCATTGAAGAAGCGTAGCCAGCCAGCAGGTCAACCCGCAGAAGAGCAAACAGGTGAACTGATCCCATGGGAGGATGCCGACAAGGGTTTTGCCATCTTTGCCTCAGCACTTCAAGTATGGGACGAAGATAATGGCGCAATCGAAGGCGCTGAAGGAGATCTAGTAGATCATGCTCAAAAATTTATTGAGCTAATCGCCGACTGCAGCGGCTGCTGGGGGACCGAATACCTGACAAGCACCTCGGAAACATCTTCGCGGCCATTTTTCGTCATCGACCCCGAAGGGGATTGCTTATTTTCCCTGCTTTCAGACAAGTCGTCTAGCGACGAAGGCCAAGCAAAAGTCTTCTTAAGCGCTGCCGAGGCGATTGAATCTAATGCGCTAAGTAGAAATGGGCGGGTCTACGCCTGCATCGCTTTTACATACAACGAAGGCGATTCACTGATCGAGTTCGAGGATTTCAATAGAGAGATTTCAGAAGACGGCGATGAATTTGAAAATATACCCTCGATTGCTCGGTCAATGGAAGGCGACGTTGAAGTCTATCTCCGTGTTCCGGAGTCCGATGGAGATGCTGAAGTCGTCTTCTATGGCTCCTGGGACAGCGATGGAGACCTGGATGAAACAGAGGAGCTGAGCTTTGAACTTGCCAGCGAACTTAGTAACCGAGTCAGTTACGGTAATCCTTTTACTAGTCTCTCACAAAGTGGCAACGCAAACCTGTATCAAGAAGACGAAGAGCACTCCATCTACATCAAGACAGAACCTGGTGGACGTATCTCATTCGGATCTCTTGATCGCGATCAAATCAGTCAGCTTTCGGAAGCCATTGCCAACCAGGAATTGAGCAGCGAGCTCGAAGACCTGCGCGACAACTCCTATGGCACCCTGAATGAATGCGACGGCGTGGTGAATAGCGGAGATGAAGGCGACTTTGGTAATGAAGGAAGCATTGTCTTTAGCTCTGATCAGCCAGCGATCGGGCCAGAGATTGATGACGTGCGGGGATGCTTTAAAGACGGCGTTTACGTTGTGTTGATGCGCCTGAGCAAATGCTCCATCGAATTCGAGTTTATGGCCAAAGGTGGCTTCGACTCAGATGAGTTCGAAGAGGTTTCTGTCCCAGTCAGACTTCCGGAAGAAATCGTTCACAATCTCTACGGCCACCCCGATTTCAACATCATCACTGGCTTCCGCTTCCGCGGCGAGTCGATTGATGAGTACGAGGGTGAGGTGGAAGATCGTGGCTATGACGACACATACACATTCTTCGCAATCAGAGGCGGCAAGACCCTTGTGCTCTATAGCAACTACAACGGCGACGAAGAGTGGTGCGACCCAGAGGAAGCCAAGACCGTCTTATCAGCATTCCTGTAATCGGCCGCCGGCATGCCACGCGTTGAGATTGAGTACCAGGATCAGTTCGGTCGCTGGCATCACTACCAAACCAAAAACAATGAGGCTGATGCCTATCGCACGGCCAAGAGCCGTGCACAAGACACGGGCAAACGTCATCGACTCAGTGATGAACACGGCAGCCTTCTCGACTTGATCGAGCCGTGAATCAAGTCCTGCGGGCACTCGTTGTTCGCAGGAGACATCTCCATTCTCCCTCCGCAAGGCCCCAGGCTGGCTGAAGCCCAACGCCAGTCCAAACATGGAGCCCAATCAGACCCCGGATACGCCTGATGAGCTAATCAAGCGTTTCGTCGAGCGCCGAGGTGAACATGAGGATGCATGTGGTTACACCCAGCGCCAGAAACAGCTGGTTGACTCCCTGCTTGACAGCGATGACGACGAGCTCTTCAACGAAGCTTTTCACAAACAGCTACTCCTTGATTTGGTCAGCTTTATGCACGACTGGCACATGCGCTCGACAGCCCGGCGATTCAGTCAAGGCCAATTTGAAGAAGCCTTGATATGGCTCCAGGACACATCCCGGCTGAGCATGATCCAGGCACAGATTGAAGCGATTGAGGTCTCTGCCCAGAGTCAATGACTGGGGTTATAGAGGTGCTTGCCGCAATGGCCGATCACCACTCGGCCAAGCTCGGCATCCCAGCAGAAATGCACACGCAAGGTGCGGTTTTCGGAATCCTTGGCGCCAATCTTGAGGTGCTGCCACATCTCGACGGTCTTGCCGTCGTAGGTGAACGTGCGTGCCCGACGTGCTTGAGGGTTCCGCTCAATCGTCTGGGACTCGCGGGGTGCATAGCTGTTAGCCCCAAAGACCTGCCCCGCCACCATGTCTGGAGCCCCATCCAACTTGCGTTGGCGAAAGGCAGTCGCAAGCAGCCACAACAGCTCGAATAGCTGGCCGCCATATTCGAAGCCTTTGGCCTGATCAGCGGAATCCCAGGCGCTCTCAAGAACACGTAGGTGACCCGGAAACAGCTCGTCGCTAATCAGCTGGAGGCATTGGCGCGGCTTCAGGCGCTCCTTCGTTGCCACGGAACGCAGGCTGTTGAACAGCCTTTCGTTAAGCTCCTGCTCTGTGGCGCCCATTGCTGATGCGCCCCAGGCCGCAAGGCCTGGATCGCCGCGTCCATCACTCGGTCCAACCTGCTGGAGATAGTCGAGTTGCAGTTGGATCGCATCGAGCTGGTTCACCGTCACGGCCAACTGGTCTTCTAAAGACTTGTTCTCGAGAAGAACCAATTCCAGCTCTTGATCCCTGAGGTCCAGCTGCTGTTTGAGTTCATCTTCAACGCTTGTGGCAAGCTCCACAGCTTGCTCGCCCTGCTCCTGCGCTTTCTCCGTGCGGCGTTCCCAAGCCGCCTTGTTGAATTCAAATTCCCGCCGAAGGCGGCGTTCTTCAGCTTTGCTGGCCTC
>Ga0194123_10005561_pt1 | contig 13433 bp, 15 predicted proteins | sample TA2MahsurfametaG_5_FD_155479 | JGI IMG/M metagenome (GOLD analysis project Ga0194123, IMG submission 155479) | Freshwater microbial communities from Lake Tanganyika, Tanzania - TA2015023 Mahale A surface | ecosystem: Environmental > Aquatic > Freshwater > Lake | place: Tanzania: Lake Tanganyika... | reverse complement strand
AGATCTGCTCCTGCACCAAGACCTGCGCCTGCACCAAGATCTGCTCCTGCACCAAGATCTGCTCCTGCTCCAAAACCTGCTCCTGCACCAAGACCTGCTCCTGCTCCAAAACCTGCTCCTGCTCCAAAACCTGCTCCTACTTTACGAGATGTAAAAGATAACAAAATTAATCATAAAACAATTCATGATTCAACAACAGAAAGACACAGAGAAGAATTAAATAGAAAATCAAAAGAAGAAGCTGAAAAGAAAGCCGAAAAAGAAGCCAAAAAGAAAGCAGAAGCAGAAGCTGAAGCCAGAAAGAAAGCCGAAAAAGAAGCTAAAAAGAAAGCTGAAGAAGAAGCTGAAGCCAGAAAGAAAGCCGAAAAAGAAGCTAAAAAGAAAGCCGAAGCAGAAGCGGAAGCAAGAAAGAAAGCCGAAAAAGAAGCTAAAAAGAAAGCAGAAGTAGAATTAGAAGCAAGAAAGAAAGAAGCTAAAAAGAAAGCAGAAGCTGAATTAGAAGCGAAGAAGAAAGCCGAAAAAGAAGCTAGAAAGAAAGCAGAAGCTGAATTAGAAGCCAGAGAGAAAGCCGAAAAAGAAGGTAAAAAGAAAGCCGAAAAAGAAGCTGAAGCCAGAGAGAAAGCCGAAAAAGAAGGTAAAAAGAAAGCCGAAAAAGAAGCTGAATCCAGAAAGAAAGCTGAAAAAGAAGCTAAAAAGAAAGCTGAAGAAGAAGCTGAATCCAGAAAGAAAGCTGAAAAAGAAGCTAAAAAGAAAGCTGAAGAAGAAGCTGAAGCCAGAAAGAAAGAAGCTAAAAAGAAAGCAGAAGCTGAATTAGAAGCGAAGAAGAAAGCCGAAAAAGAAGCTAGAAAGAAAGCTGAAAGCAAATCTTCAAAGAAATCTGGAAGCAAATTTGTAAATAAGTTGACAGATACTGTAAAAGAACTTGATGCAAAAGTAAGTAATTCAATTCTATTACCAGTTAAAAAAGAAGTTTCTAAAGAAATTTCTGGTCCTCAGGATTTTCCAATTAAAATGACTGTTGATAATGAATTCGACGTTTATATAAATGGTGAACTTATAGGCAGTGGAGATACATGGACAAATACATATTCATTCAATCCAAAATTAACAGAGGTTAATATGATTGCTGTTGCTGGAACAGATAAAGGAGGACCTGCTGCATTTATTGGCACTTTCGGTGGAAAAGTTACAAAAGCTTCCGAATGGAAATGTAAAGAATTTCTTGGTCCAGTTCCAGAGAATTGGATGAATGTAGATTTTGATGATTCAAACTGGCCAACTGCAGTTTCGTATGGAAAGAATTCAGATACAACTGTCTGGATGAACTTTGGAAAACAACAAAGACCAGATATTCCAGCTAATGCTGAATGGATTTGGACAAATAATAATATTGATAATGATAGAGTTTATTGTAGATTAAAAGTTGACCTAGTTCCAGAAACAATAGAAGTACCAATTGATAATAAAAATATTGCTTCAGAATCAATTACTAAAATAATTCCTCAAGATATTCCACAGAATATACCTCAAGAAGTATCACAAGGTTCTTTTCAAGATATTTCTCAGCAACCTATCCAGCAAACTTTTCAACAACCAGTACAACAACCTGTTCAGCAACCAGTTGAATTGCCAGTTCAGCAACCAGTTCAGCAACCAGTTGAATTGCCAGTTCAGCAACCGGTTCAACAACCTCTTGAATTTCCTGTTCAAAATACAGTATTTGATTCTAAAAATTTAAATAAAGATGTATTATCCAGTAGTTTTTCAACTATATCATCTACTTCCATAGTTAATAATAAAGCTGGAACTACTTCCAAATTAACAGAAAATATAATTTCAGAATTAACTTCTAGCAAGAAATTATCAATTCACAAATTAACAAAAGTAACTGAGTCAATTAATAAAGTTTTGCATGAAATACAGACAAATGAAGTTACTGAATTACGCAATACAATGAAAACAATCGATATATCAACTGATAATGTAAATACTATTTATAAGAAGTACAATAAAAAACTTGATGTAGTTAAATCATTAGTAGCTAAGATTGAACTTTTGAAAATTACTGTTAAAAAACATTTTGAACAAATGGAGCAGGATAGCGCATACCTTAAAAGACTCGAACTAATTAGACCAAAATATTTCAAAACTTTGGAAAAGTACAATAAACAACTCAATAATGTTAAAGCGACGATTGATAGAACTATTATTGAGGGTGATGATAAGAGTTCGATGATTAAAATTATTGGAGAATCTAATGAACACACTCAAAATTTCACTGGAAGATTATCAAAAGCATTCCTTGAACATTATGAAAAATACAAAAATATTTTAAGCAAAGATACAGTAATTTATAATGAAAATATTAAGGAATTGGAAAAAGAAACATCATTATACAATGAAGAAGAAAAAAGTAGTCTAAAATATTATTCAGAATATAATAGTGCACTTGATATGTTAAATAAATTAAAATTCACTTATGCCGAATCAGAATCTGAAGCAAAAGATTTTGATAACGTAGTTAAAATTATTAAAACAATATTTAAAAATCCTAATAAAATTAAATCATTCTTCGATGGACCATTAGATAACAAATGCGCAACAACAATGTTAAAAACACACATCAAGAATGAATTATTATAAGTTTGTCTCCTAATTTTTCCTTCAATTCGTCAATATATTTGTAATCATCAAATATATACATTTTTTTTAAATTTTTGGGAAATCGTGTTATCATTTTGAAGTTCTTTTGAGCTGGATATATTTCTAAATCAACTTCCTTCGTATAATTTTTCTGATTATCATAAGTATAACTTCTTCTTACTCCAATAAATAATTCTTCTATACTATCTGGTAAATTATTTATTTCTTGTGGATAAAAAGCTGGAATTTCTAATTTTATAATAGTTGGAGGTAAATTATCAAAAGAATGAGAAAAATGTGAATAATTTTGAAACCTTAATACTTCCACACCATAAGGTAAAAAATCAAGAGATTGATTAAACCTTATTGGTAAATAAATTTTTTTCAATGAATCTGGCAAATTTTCCAAAGGTTGATTAAATCTTGTATTACGTAAATTTAACACTTCTAATTTTAAAGGAAGATTGTCCAAAGGATGATTAAAATTTTTTCCCTGGATTTCCAATTTTTTTAAACTACTTGGCAAATTTTTTAAAATATTATCAAAGAAAAAACCCAACCTTATTTTCTCAATACCCTCTGGCCACTCATCAACAACACTATTAAAAAATGAATCAAATGTAATTTTTTTATTTTTCACCAAATATTTTTTAAATTCATCTGTGAATTTACCGTTAAAATTTATAACTTCAATTGTGTCTCCATCAATTTCGTACTGATTTTCCATGTTTTTATCCCCTAAAAAAATAGGTAAAAAAAAAATCACTTTATTTTGTAATTTTGACCGATGGTCAAAATTACTTCGGACCCATAAAGGGTCCTCAGTTCGGCCAAAGGCCTCACAAATTAAATTTTATTTAATTGCGGAACCCTGCGGGCAATTTTACTGATAAGTAAAATATTAGATTATGTAATATTTTATAGTTTATAAAACGAATAAATATCGGATTTTATCTTTATTTTTCTATCAGTCCAGTTGCCCGCACGGCTCCCGGATTATAATTTAACTTGCGAGGCCTTGGCCGAGCTTCGAGGTTCATTGAACCTCGAAGTAATTTTGCAAAGCAAAATTACAAGATGACTTAAGTGCAAAATGGCCTATAATATTCTTCATCTTTTTTCTTCACTTCACAACATCCACAATTGTCCTCATTTGCTAAATGAACAATGCGATTAATAGTTTTTTCATCATACTTTAAACTCCATCTTCCCAGATTGACTGGATAATTTGTTATAAAAAATCTCCTTAGAAAATTCATTTTTATAATATTAGCTAGATTTTTTTAATATTGTATTTTTCATTAAAATTATAGTCTTGGTGAAAAACCGTAAGATATAATTTTTACATGTTTTTTGGTTAATTCACCATTTTTTTTATAAAGTTTCATATTTTTATCATACAATTTATCCAACATAAAATTTCTATAACTTAAAAAATCATATTTCCCCCTAGGTACATATTGCAATTTATAATATTTTCCTCCTACTTTCTCCAATTCTTTTACAAAATCATTATTTTCACCATATTTTTTTACTATATCTAACATTAAATATGGATATTTTTCTTCTCTCTTTTTATACTTATTTAACCAATCTTCAAATATTTTCATCGCATTTTTCATATCCTTCGTTTGATTAGGATGATATTTTGCTCGATTATACATTGTATTTATAACATCAAACTGATAATTTGGACTTCTATACTTAATAATTTTAAGAGTTTCTTTTGCCTTTTTTTCATCCCTAAAACCAGTTCCCCTCATTGTCGTCTCTGGATGTATATCGGAATATAACTCCATTAAATTTATAAAGATAATTTTAATCAATCAATTCATAATCAATTGATGGCTCTTCGTTTATGTTATTATTTTTAACATCACAAAGTCCTAACACAATATCATTTCTTCTTCTTTCCTCCATAGGAAGATGATATTCTGGATATGTCAAATAAAACCACTTAAACCATAAATTAGCATTGTAATAATCAGCATATTTTTCCGTCTCTGGATAATCATAATTCTTGGAATAATAATACCTATTTTCAAACTTTCTATATATTTTTATATTCTCCCTTATCTTCTTCAAATCAATCGGATAATACATTTTGTCATGATAAATAAAACATATTTCACTCTTATACAATTTCACTTTCAAATTTAACTTGTTAGTATTACTATATATTTTTACCTTCTTACAATATTCAAATTTATATTTTTTCATATATTCATTCAATTTTCTCCAATCTTCACTCAATTTAATAATTTTGTTAACCAAAAATTGCCAGTAATCCTCTTCATCATCATGCAAACACAATAACTTATTTTTCTTGATAATAATTTTTGTAGTAACACCTTTGTATGGCTTCTCAAAATTATACACATAAAGATTATTATTCTTATCCTTTGTAAAAATCTTAATAGGATATCTATTTAAAAATATCATCTCAATATACTATTAAAAAATTATAAATTTTTTAAATCAATTATTTTAATTACATATCAATATAACACTATTTTTTTTTATAATTTTTATTATTGAAATCTTTTTAATCTAAAAATTCAAATTTTACCTTTGAAAAATCAAAATTTGGAAAAGTTTTAATAAAAGCATCTTGATAATATTTTTTTAACCAGTCAGACATGTAACCATACGAAATTTGCTCTATATTTTTTGGAATATTTCTTATATTTTTTATTTTATTAACATTAATATTTTTCAAAACTTTTATTGAATCTGGAAAAGTTGTTAATTCATTCGGAGAATAACTTAAATGTGAAACTGAACTAGGTAAATTCATTAAGTTTAAACTTTTATTTGTATCCAAATATAAATGAGTTAAACCAGCAGGTAAAAAATCAATTGGTTTATTAAAAAATTCACCAAGTCTCAAATATTTTAAAGATGACGGCAAATTATCAACTGTTTTATTAAAATTTTTGCCAAATGTCAAATTAATTATACCATTTGGCAAATCATCAACAGAACAATTAAAAATATCTCCAAATTCTAAATATTTCACACTTGATGGAATAACCGTATAATTAGGATTATTAACACTTGTTGAACCAACTGAGCAACAATATATTTTTCCAAAAGTTAAATTGGTAATTGTCGAAGGAATATTTTTTATTATCTTATTAGAGTTGATAACCAAAGTTGTAACACTCTCCGGCAAATTTAATTTTTTATTGCATTCATGTCCCAGAATAACTTTTTTAACAGTATTTGGTATATTATCAATAAATTTATTAAAATTATTTCCAAATTCAATTTCTATTAATTGATTTGGAAAACGTGTAATATTTTTATTAAAACTTCGTCCAAATTTCAATATTTTCAATGATTCTGGTAAATGATTAACATATTTATTAAAATTATTTCCAAATACCAAATATTCCAAATTTGGAGGCAAACTATCCACCTCCTGATTAAAATCAGTCCCAAATTTAATACTTACAATATTTGGCGGCAATTTTGTTATCCTTTGATTAAAATGAACTCCAAATGTTACATCTGTTACACTAATTGGTAACTGATAAAGACATTGTAACTCATTTGTAATATTATCAAAAATACCAATTGGAGAATTAAAACTATCTCCAAATGTTATTTTTTTAAGTTTGTATGGTTTCTCACTGTTCAACATTATAGGTTTATTAAATCCCTTTGGTAAAATTAATTTCTCCAAATTAAATGGTATATTGTTAATCGGTTGATTAAAATTTTTTCCCAGTGTTAAATTTGTTATTGAATCTGGTAAATTATCAATAGAGTTATTGAAATCATCTCCCAATACCAATGATATTACTGTATTAGGTAAACAACATATGTCATTACCACATTCAATTTTTATGTTTCCAATTGGTTTGTTAAATTTTCCAGCAAGAATTACCTCAGAAAATGGTGCTAATATAGGAAAATCAGTTCTCCCAAAAACACCATTAAATTTTTTATTTAAAATAAAAGTATTTCCTCTGATAGTATGTTCGTATTTACTAAACATTTCTGATAATTATACATAATATATTGTATAAAAAAATCAATTTTTTTTCATCATTGAAAAAATATAGAAACATTATTTTTTATTTATATTGATAAAAAAGACCAATTAGACAAAGATAACCACTAGTTTCAGTTTAAATCTAATATATCATTTTTTTGGTATAAAATTTGTAAAAAAAATGTTGGAAAAAATAATTTAAAAAAATGTCTATTTTTATATTAAAAAATGGAATTCGTTTATTTACTTACAGAAAGGGAATTTCTAAAAACAGGTGAGTCAATTCATAAAATTGGAAGGTCTTCAAGAGAAAATGCAAAAAGATTTAATGATTACCCAAGTGGAAGTAAATTATTATTATTTTCATCCTGCAAAGATTCAAGATTTATTGAAAAGGAAATAAAAAAAATTTTTGGTGAAAAATACATTCAAAGGATTGATATTGGAAATGAATATTTTGAAGGTTGTTGCATTCAAATGAGACATGATATTTTTGAAATAATTAAAAAATTTGATTTATTAACACCTGAAGAAATTATGTCAGTTGCACAAAAAGAGGTTGATGAAAAAAAAGAAAAAATGAAGGAAAGAAAAAGATTAATTGAAAAAGAAAAAGAGAAAAATGAAGAATTAAAAATAAAAATTAAAGAATTAAAACAGAAACAAAAAAATAAATTGGAAAAAATTATTAATGATATGAAAGAATCAAGAACCGGTAAAAATATTGAAAAAGTAAATAAAAATAAATTACTGTTTCCTGAATTTTTAACAATGTGGTTCCAAAATAATTATAAAAGAACAAATGACATTAAAGATTTGTCAAAATTAAAAGATATTTATTATAAATTTCAAAAAACAAAATTTTATAAAACTTTATCAAAAATAGAAAAAAGAACATACAATAAATCATTTTTTAAAAAAGCATTAGAGGAACACAAAATTTTTGGGGATGATTACAAAAATAGATACACTAATTATTATCGTTCAGTTATGTTAGGATGGAGAGTAAGAGAAAATCCAAATAACACAGAAGAATATGGAGAAGAAAATCCAAATGATGTAGAGAGTGATGATAATGAAGTAGAAAAATATTTATCTGACTCAGAAGAAGAATTAGATTCATCTGACGTTTCGGATGAATAAAATATAATTATATAAGTGCGCCGATTGCACCCTCAGCAGCATGTTCTGCAATACCTAAGACTTCGTGTTCAGCGTAATGTTCAATATCAGAAACAACAGCATGTTCTACTTCGTGAAATACATGGCTAAAAACATGAAAAAAGTGGTGGTGATGACCCATATTATAACTTATATAATATTTTAATTTTTTTATTTTCTACCTAAATAAAATAATATCATAAATATTTATGACATTGATAAATGAGCGATACAAGCAGCCAAAATCAATTTTGTTTGATGAACAATTTGCAAACATAGATTTAATTGTTCATGGTCAAGGAGTCTTTATTTTTAGAAATGAAGACATTTTTACTCCATGTATATTTTTTATTCATGATAATAAAAAAACAGACTCATCTGGCCTTAAAATTGAATTCACAAAATACGCAGTGAACATTACTAAATTACCAAAAAATGAACCCCTAATTGATGAAAAAAATAAACATGGGTTAAGTAATAAAACTGGTGCATATTACTGGGTTAGTATTGATTCACATAATCAAAAAATATATGCCGGAATTGGTGAAGCCAGAAGAGAAACAAATATATACACCTTCCAATTTGAAAAAACAAAACAAAATAAATTGTTCCTAGAAAGTTTAGTTTCAATCTCCATTCCCCCAGAAAGTACCTCCCTTAAATCCATAAAACTTCTTAGAGACCCTATAACGTTTAACGTCCCTATGATTGTTAAAAATACTGATGAACTATCAATGAATGATGTTGCACAAGGGGCAATAATGCCAAAAGCAAATCTATCAATAACATGCCAGAAATTATATGATTGTATTTCTGGAAAAAAATTTATATTAGATGATGATGATTTTCCAGATTTTTCAAAGGCAATTGAATACAGTATAGCGACGCCTGGCTGCTGGTGTAATACAACACTTATCAAAAAAAGTAAAGACTTTGATAAAGAAAAAAATATTAATGAAACATACTTACGAATTACTCTGTGTCAAAACAATGGAGAATCTCCTGGAATACCATATGTTATGGAAATATGGCCAGTTGGTCATTATTCACCAATTCATAACCATGCCGGAGCAAATGCAATCATAAGAGTATTACATGGTTCAATAAATGTAAGCTTGTTCGCTTTTTTATGCCCAGAAAAAGACACTATATTACCATTTGCCAAAAAAGATTTTTACAAAGATGATATAACCTGGATTACACCAACATTAAATCAAGTGCACCAATTAAGAAATTTTGAAACAAATGAGGATACATGCATAACTATACAATGTTATATGTATGATGATGAAAACAGCAAACATTATGATTATTTTGATTATCTGGATGGTGATAATAAGAAGAGACAATTTGACCCAGATTCAGATATGGATTTTATAACATTCAAACATAAAATGAAAGAAGAATGGGAAAATAAACCAGTTTTTTCATTTTTATCAAATTGTTGTTCTAGTAGATAAAAAAATGATTTTAATTTAATTATAATATATAATAATTAAATGGAAAAAATAGAGTTCTTTGAAATTAAAGAACTAGAATATTTTTACAAGAACGAAGAAATATTTTTAAGCCTAGATGTATTAGATTTAACAAATGGTATAACTAAAAATATAATTGAAAATAAATCTGTAAAAGTATCTAAATTTCCTAACACATTGGAAGAAATAGGAAAAAAATATTATTGCGAAAATAAAATAATCAAATATATAAATGGAGAATATGAATTCACATTGACAACAAAATTTGAAAAAAAAGGTGTTTTCCAATATTCTATTTCAATAAAAACATAAAAATATAATTACATATATTTTTCAAAAGAAAATTATAAAAAGACATGAAGTAACTCAGGAGCTACTTCTTTAGCAACTTGTCCAGCACCTTCTAAAAAATTGTGGAGAAAAGAATGTTGTGGGTAGTTATAAGAAACTTTGTTTCTTATAACCATGAGAAAAAACAAGTTTTTCTGTGCTCCCACTTCCATACTTGTTGACATGCGTACAAAGTCCCATGCGGTCAAAGCCATTTTTATACTATGTCGAATATTATACTTAACCCTATAAAAAAATTGATATTTTAAAATTATATTTTAAATGAAATAAAGAATGTTTTCTTGTTTTAAAAGAAAAACACATGTTACACCAATTGAATATATCGAGGACCCAATTGATTCAGAATATTTGGAAAAATTAAAACAATCCAAAAAAATCGTATTTGGAACATATTTCAATTATCCAATAATGAATCTTCCAAACTCAATCGAATCAATAAAAATAATTGGAGGTCCATTCAATCATTCTATTGACAATTTACCCTCTGGATTAAAAGAATTAACATTAAATAATAAATACAACCAACCATTAGATTATTTGCCACCTTCTTTGCAGATTCTTAAATTCATGAGTTTTTGTATTTTCAGTCATCGTCTGGACAATCTTCCAAATTCTCTGAAATTATTAGAAATTCCCATATTGTACAACCATGATATAAATAATTTACCTGATAGTATTGAAGAATTAAGAATTGGTGTTAAAACAATGGCGAATGATGAAAATTTTTATTTTCCAGAATCACTAGAAAATGAGAATTTGTTTAATAAACATATAAAAAAGATTCCAACAAACCTAAAAAAATTGTTTATTTTCTCAAATTATGAACATTTGCAAGAACTACAACAAAAATTTGGAAACAAAATAATATCAATTTCAAAAGAAACTAAATTTTATAATTAAACATATCTTTCTAACATAAATTCAACATAATTTGATAATGTTTTGACAGAATTATTTGTTAAATACTTAACTTCAGATATTCTTTTTTGTGTAATAGGTTTTTGAATAAAATCCGAACTTACAGTTGGATATCCATCATCCATTTCTTTTACGTCAATTTCATTTTTTGGATAACATGTATTATTATTTGTTACCAATGTAAATTTTTTTGGTAACATATTTAAAATTTCATTATGTGGGGAATGACCACAAATCGCCAGGTGAGTTGCTTGGGAAATATAAAATTCTAATAAATTAATATCTTTTTTTGTAATATGATAGTGATATATTCTTGCATCCCAGGGAAATGGTAAACTATAATAATGAAAAATTGTTCTGTCATTGAAACAATCATGATAAACATTTGGATAAGAGTCGTCAATATTAGTTTTGTAAAATCCCTCTGGAATATTTTTTGCAAATTCAAAAGGATAGTTTCTTCTGTAAAAAAGTTTTGTACCATATTCCATCCACCCATGTTCACTTTGAGGTTGACTATCAATATAAATAAATTTTTTAACCTCTGGAAGTCGAATAACTGGTTCAAAATCTGAACCGCAACCAATATAAACCAATGACATTTTATATATGTTTCTTAAAATAGCAAAATTATAAATCATTTTTTCCTACTAAAAAATACTTTATTCATAGTAAATTGTATTTTTTTCTAGTATTTTAATTATATCTAAAATTCTATCTGAAATATTTTAAATTTCTTAGTAATCTTGTAACATTTTTCATATTTTTTTTATTTGTTGAAATCTACTAGCTGAACGACACATTGGACAAATATTATTAAATGTTAACCATTCCTTCAAAATTTCTTTTTTGAATACATTCAAACATTTAACACAACCTAATTTTTCATCACCATCTTTAAATTCATCATGGGAAATTGGACAAATATCCGAATTTCGAAATTGTAATCCTTCATAATCTTGTCCAATTAGTTTTATTATTTGAATATTTGATGGTTCAAAATCTACTAAATCAAAATTAGCCAGAGCTTCATAAAAAATTTTAACTATTTCTAGATGACTATCTTCTTTGGAATACTCAGAAAGTATTTTTATAGATCTTTTTGTTATTTTAATTCCTCTATCCATAAATAATTTTGTTATTTTCAAATTATTTTGGTGAACACACCATTCTAGTGGGTTCGTGCAATAATTATTCAAAGGAGCACCTTTCTCAAGAAAAAATTTAACTATCTCATAATAAGTGTCATTTTTGCTAGCAGAACAAAATTCTAATAAAATTTTTGTTTTTGATAAATCCAAATCAGGCCTATATTCAAAAAATAATTTCACAAGTTCCAAATTGTTTTTAATGTATAAATGGTCCAATACTTCTTCTACATTTGCGTTGTGTTCAAGTAATATTCTTATTATTTGAAAATCTGGTTCATAACAAGCAATTTTTAATGCTTCACTTTTATGCGCATTCACGTCCACCCCATAATCCAATAATAATTTAATAATTTCGATGTTTTTTATGTCAATTGATTTAAAAAAGGCATCTTGAATATTATTTTTGCTAATACATCCTTTATCTAATAAATATTTTATTGTTTTTGGGTTATTTTTCAATGAAGTAATATAAAAAGGATAGTGATTATTATAATGATAATCTGCTCCTTTTTCTATAAATATCTGAATATCATCTAATTTATCATCATTATCATTTTGATAAATATTGTTTAAAAAATCGTAAAATAATGTTGTGTTCATTTTATATTTTTAAGAATAATATGATTAAAAAATCAATTTTTTTTATTATTTATAACAAAAAAAATGAAATAAATTTGTATATTTTGTTAAATAAAAAAATGGAATATGAATTATTACCTACACAACCCAAAAAAAGGGTAATTGGTGATAAATATTTGTATGAAAATTCAATTGTTATATGGGATGGAAAACGTTTAAGATGTATACATGAAAGAAGACGTGAAAGATGTATTGAATGTGAAGGAAGTCAAATATGTATTCACAAAAAAAATAAATATACATGTGTAGAATGTGGTGGAAAACAAATTTGTGAACATAAGAAAATAAAAAAATATTGTATTTCTTGTAAAGGAACACATATTTGTCCACACATGAAGAGAAAATATGAATGTAGAATATGTTATCAAAAATTATATTGTGAACACAATAAAAAAAGAACATTTTGTCTATCTTGCTCAGGTAATTCTCGTTGTTCTCATAGACGAATTAAAAAAAATTGCAAAATATGCAAAGAAGAGAGTATAAAATGGAATAATATGTTTTCCAATTTTTCAATAGATACAAATTACACTCATTATGATTAAAAAAACGTTTGGACTATAATGAAGAATTTTACAACTTATATGAGCATTTATGCCTTTCAAATATCAGAACATTCAATCTTCTCTAAAAATTATTACTCACTAAGAAAACTTATATTTCCTATTTGTCCAACCAAAAAATCTTGTTTTACAAGATTTTCCGGTTCTCCTATTGTCTAACCAAAAAATCTTGTTTTACAAGATTTTCCGGTAATGGGCCCAAAATAATATAAATTCTTCTTCAGTGAATGTTACTTCTTGCTCCATATTATTTATATAAACAACCGTAAAATAATGTATGTATTTTTCAGAAAAATATTTTTGTCTCACCATATGATTTTTAATTGTTTTTACATTATAATAATCCACATCATAAATTGTCGTCATTTTTTATCACTATTAATTTTTTTTTAAGTGTCTGGATTTTGTGTAAGAATATTCATAATAAAATATAAAAAATATATATGGAAAAATTTCCACAATTTAAATTTAAAAATAATTGTGTTACATTTGATAAAGATTTTGATAATCCATTGTCAGATGACATGAT
>Ga0194123_10005560_pt1 | contig 13436 bp, 14 predicted proteins | sample TA2MahsurfametaG_5_FD_155479 | JGI IMG/M metagenome (GOLD analysis project Ga0194123, IMG submission 155479) | Freshwater microbial communities from Lake Tanganyika, Tanzania - TA2015023 Mahale A surface | ecosystem: Environmental > Aquatic > Freshwater > Lake | place: Tanzania: Lake Tanganyika... | reverse complement strand
TGATCGCCGATCTCGGCCTTGCCGACTTCGGTCGCAAGGAAATGGCCATCGCCGAAACCGAGATGCCGGGCCTGATGGCCCTGCGCCAAAAGTTCGCTGGTCAGCAGCCCCTCAAGGGCGCCCGTATCGCGGGTTCGCTGCATATGACGATTCAGACCGCCGTTCTGATCGAAACCCTGGTGGATCTCGGCGCTGAGGTGCGCTGGGCGAGCTGCAACATCTTCTCCACCCAGGACCACGCCGCCGCCGCCATTGCCGCCGCCGGCATTCCTGTGTTCGCCTACAAGGGCGAAACTCTTGATGAATACTGGGCTTTCACCCATCGCATCCTTGAGTGGGGCGATGGCGGCACGCCCAACATGATCCTCGACGACGGTGGCGATGCCACCGGTTTGGTGATGCTGGGCACCAAGGCCGAGAGCGATCTCTCGGTGCTCGATCACCCCACCAACGAAGAGGAAACCGCCCTCTTCAACAGCATCCGCCAGAAGCTGGCTGCCCAGCCCGGCTTCTACTCGCGCATCAAGGCCGCCATCCAGGGCGTCACCGAAGAAACCACCACAGGCGTGGCGCGTTTGTATCAGCTGCAGAAGAGCGGTGAGCTGCCCTTCCCGGCGATCAACGTCAACGACTCGGTTACGAAGAGCAAGTTCGACAACCTCTATGGCTGCCGCGAATCGCTGGTGGACAGCATCAAGCGCGCCACCGACGTGATGGTGGCCGGCAAGGTGGCCCTGGTGCTCGGCTACGGCGATGTAGGCAAGGGCTCGGCCCAGTCGCTGCGTGGCCTTGGCGCCACCGTGATGATCGCTGAGATCGATCCGATCTGCGCCCTGCAGGCCGCCATGGAGGGCTACCGCGTGGTGCGTCTTGACGACGTGGTGCGCGACGTGGACATCTTTGTGACCGCCACCGGCAACTTCCAGGTGATCCGCCACGAGCACCTGATCCAGATGAAGGATCAGGCGATCGTCTGCAACATCGGCCACTTCGATAACGAGATCGATGTGGCCTCGCTCAAGCAATACACCTGGGACAACATCAAGCCCCAGGTGGATCACATCCTGCTGCCCTCCGGCAACAAGATCATCCTGCTGGCCGAGGGCCGTCTGGTGAACCTCGGCTGCGCCACCGGCCACCCCAGCTTCGTGATGAGCAACTCCTTCACCAACCAGGTGCTGGCGCAGATCGAGCTGTTCACCAAGGGTGAGCAATACGAGAAGCAGGTGTACGTGTTGCCCAAGCACCTCGATGAGATGGTGGCCCGCCTCCACCTCGACAAGATCGGCGCCAAGCTCACCGAGCTCTCCGCCGAGCAGGCCGCCTACATCAACGTGCCCGTGGAAGGCCCCTACAAACTCGAGCACTACCGCTACTGACCGCGCGCGCTTGCGCGCCCCTCGGGTGTGCAAGCGAATGGAACGGCTCAGCTGATCACGCACCGGAGCTGGATATCCACGGATATCCGCCTGCGGTGCCTTTTGTTTTGGGGATGCCGCACAATCGGTCGACACGCGCATGCCGGATGGGATTAACCGAGTTGGTGCAGCAGCTACCGCAGCTAATCGGTGCAGCGGTAGAGGCCAACCCCTGGCTGGGTTACGGCGCCATCTTTGCGGCGATGTTTCTCGAGAACCTCTTCCCGCCGATCCCCTCTGAGCTGATCATGCCTTTGGGGGGTTTCTATGTGCACCAGGGCCAGCTTGCTCTGGTGCCCGTCGTCTTGGCAGGCCTGATCGGCACGGTGCTGGGTGCCCTGCCTTGGTATGGCATCGGCCGGCTGATCAATGAGGAGCGGATCGAGCAGTGGCTCGAGCGCCACGGCCGCTGGATCGGCATCAGCGCCCAGGAATTCCACCGCAGCCGCACCTGGTTCAACCGCTACGGCAACACCCTGGTGTTCTGGGGCCGCCTGGTGCCCGGCATCCGCACCCTGATCTCCGTGCCCGCCGGCATCGAACTGATGCCCTTCACCCCCTTCCTCCTCTGGACCACCGCCGGCAGCTTCATCTGGACCCTGCTCCTCACCCTGGCTGGCATGGCCCTGGGTGAGGGCTATGCCAACGTTGAACTCTGGATCGAACCCGTCGCCAAAGCGATCAAGGTGCTCCTCGTGCTTGCCGTTGCAGCGTGTGTCGCCTGGCTAGCCCTCCGCGCCTGGAGCAAGCGCAACTCCAGCCACTGAACCAGCTGCTGATTCAGCCACTGAGTTGACGCCTGCTCGATTGGCGATCTCCGGGTGAGGGAGTCAGAAGGGAACTTCTTCGTCCGTTGGCTCGCCACCGAAGCCACCGCCGCCGTAGCCGCCGCTCGCTTCGGCGTCGCGCTTCGAGCCCAGCAGTTCCAGGCGATCGACGCGAATCACAGGCTTGCTGCGCTCTTCGCCGGTGCCGCGGTCGGTCCAGCGGTCGAGCTTGAAGCTACCGATGATGCCGAGCAGTGAGCCTTTGCGCACATAGTCGGCAGCCACCTGGGCCTGCTTGCCCCAGATTTCAAGGTTGAACCAGTCGGGCTCGTCGTTCCCCGAGCGACGGTTCACCGCCATGGTGAGGTTGGCCACCATGCTGCCGGATTCGAAGTAGCGAACCTCGGGGTCGCGGCCGGCACGGCCGACGAGGGTGATTGAGTTGACGCCCATGGCGTTCTCCTGTTGATGCGTTGAGTCAATGATGCAGTCCGCGATGGGGCTGCTTCATCCAGAGAGTTCCACCCTTTAGCCCGGATGTTCCATCAGGCCATCCCACCTATGATTCGCGCCGCTAGGCGGCTCCTCAGTGTTCTTCAAACGTTTCCAGCTCTCCCGCGACATCGGTATTGACCTGGGAACGGCCAACACCCTGATGTACATGTCCGGCAAGGGCATCGTGCTGCAGGAGCCCTCGGTGGTGGCCATCGACCTCGAACGCGGTGTGCCCCTCGCCGTGGGTGATGAAGCCAAGCTGATGCTCGGCCGCACCCCCGGCAACATCCGGGCTGTGCGCCCCCTGCGCGACGGCGTGATCGCCGATTTCGACGCCGCCGAGCAGATGATCAAAACCTTCATTCAGAAGGGCAACGAAGGCCGCGGCATCGTGGCGCCCCGCCTGGTGATCGGTATCCCCAGCGGCGTGACCGGTGTGGAGCGCCGCGCCGTGCGTGAAGCCGGCCTCGCTGGCGCCCGCACCGTGCACCTGATCGATGAGCCCGTGGCGGCCGCCATCGGTGCCGGTCTGCCCGTCACCGAGCCGGTGGGCACGATGATCGTGGACATCGGCGGTGGCACCACTGAGGTGGCCGTGTTGTCGCTGGGCGGCACCGTGCTGAGCGAGTCGGTGCGGGTGGCCGGCGACGAGCTGAGCGATGCCATCAGCGTGTATCTGAAGAAGGTGCACAACCTGGTGGTGGGTGAGCGCACCGCTGAAGACATCAAGATCCGCATCGGCTCCGCCTTCCCCGACGACGTGCACGACGAAACCTCGATGGATGTGCGCGGTTTGCACCTGCTGTCTGGTTTGCCCCGCACCATCAACGTGCGCGCCGGTGATGTGCGCGAGGCGATGGCCGAGCCCCTCAACGTGATCGTGGAGGCGGTGAAGCGCACCCTCGAACGCACCCCGCCCGAGCTGGCGGCCGACATCGTGGATCGCGGCATCATGCTGGCTGGTGGCGGCGCGCTCGTGCGCGGCATCAGCGATCTGATCAGCCACGAAACCGGCATCCTGGTGCACGTGGCCGAAGACCCGCTGTTGTGTGTGGTGAACGGTTGCGGCCGTGTGCTCGAGGACTACAAGCGTCTGGAGCGCGTGCTCGATACGCCTGACTTCAGCCGCGTCTCCGCCTGATTCCCATGCCCGGACGCAGCCTGCGCGTCCCCACGCTGCGCAAGCTTGCCGAGGCTTGGCCCTGGTGGTTGCTGGTGCTGGCCCTGGTGGGCGTGCGCCTGAGCAAAGGGGCCGGCTTCACCGATGCCTATGCCCTGCTCAGCCGGCCCTTCTGGCCGGGATCGGCGCAGTCGGAGTGGTTGCGTTCGGCCCAGCAGCTGGAGCGGCAGAGCAACCTGCAGCAGCTGCAGGCCGACAACCAGCGGCTGCGCGGCATGCTGCAGCTCGAGCGCACGGGCGGTGCACGCATCTCGGCGCCGGTGATCTCGCGGCAGCCCGGGGGGTGGTGGCAGCAACTCGAGCTGGGCAAGGGCAGCGACGCCGGGCTCCGCGCCGGTGATCCGGTGCTGGCACCCGGTGGCCTGATCGGCCGGGTGAGCAGCGTCACCCCCACCACCGCCCGCGTGCAGCTGCTCACCGACAGCGGCAGCCGCATCGGTGTGTGGGTGGCGCGGGTGCAGCGCCACGGTCTGCTGGTGGGCCAGGGCACACCCCGGCCGCGGCTGCAGTTTCTGGAGAAGGACACGGGCGTGCGTCCCGGTGATGTGATCACCACCTCCCCCGCCAGCACCCTGGTGCCCCCCAACCTGCTGGTGGGTGTGGTGCAGTCGGTGAACGACGATCTCTCGCCTGCCCCTGAGGCTGAGGTGCAGCTGAGCGCGCCGGTGGATGCTGTGGACTGGGTGCAGGTGGTGAGCCGCTGACCATGGGGGTGCTGCATCGCCAGCGCTGGTGTGGGGCCACGGCTCTGGCGGTGCCGCTGCTCACCCTGGCGTCGCCGGCCTTTTTGAAGCTCGCCGGGGTTGCCCCCAGCTGGGCGGTGTTGTGGTTGCTGCCGTGGGCCTTGGTGGATGGACCCGCCTCCGGCGCCATTGCCGGTTTGTGCCTGGGGCTGGTGCTGGATGCGTTGCACCTGGGCCAGGCCAGCGAAGTGCCGGTGTTGATAGCGCTGGGCTGGTGGTGGGGCCGCATCGGTCGGCGCGGCGTGCCGATCGAGCGCAGTTACAACCTGGGCTTGCTGGCGCTGCTCGGCAGCCTGGTGCTCGGGGTCAGCCTGCTGCTGCAGCTGTCCTGGAGTGATCAGTTGCCGCTATCCCTGGCGGGCCTGCACACCCTGGTGGCTCAGAGCCTGATCACCGGTCTGCTGGCGCCGGTGCTCTGCTCGCTGCAGTTGCTGCGCTGGCGCCGCATCGCCGACTTGAGGAGTTGATGGGATGACGCACCCCGCCCTTGCTGGTTTCCGTCGCCGCCCGCTGCTGCGGCGTTTGGCCGTGGCCGTCGCCGGTGTTGCGCTCGCCCTGGGCACCGCCGCCTGCCGGCCACCTGCGCCGCCCCAGAACGCTGGCCGCACCATCCAGTTCTGGACCCTGGATCTGGCCCCCAAGTTCAACACCTATATCCAGGGTGTGATTGCGGCCTGGGAAAGCCAGAACCCCGGCTACCGCGTGGTGTGGACCGACATCCCCTGGGGCTCGGTGGAGCGCAAGCTGCTGGCGGCGGTGTTTGCCCGCACCGCGCCCGATGTGGTGAATCTCAATCCCCTGTTTGCCGCCAACCTGGCCAGCAAGGGTGGCTTGCTGCCGCTGGAGCGGGTGTTGCCGGAAGGGGCGCCCCAGGGCTACCTGCCCTTGATCTGGCAGGCGGGCCGCAGCGCTGGTCCGGAGGGCCAGCCCCAGCAGTTCGCCATCCCCTGGTATCTCACGGCTCGGATCACCCTGGCCAACACCCAGTTGCTCAAGCAGGCCGGCTACAGCGCCCCGCCGCGCCACTGGGCCGAGGTGCCGGCCTATGCCGAAGCGGTGCGGCGCCGCACTGGCCGCTACGCCCTGTTCGTGACGGTGGTTCCCGACGACTCCGCCGAGCTGCTGGAGAGCCTGGTGCAGATGGGGGTGACCCTGCTCGGCCCCGATCAGCGTGCCGCCTTCAACAGCCCCGCCGGCCGCCGTGCCTTCGCTTTCTGGACCGACCTCTATCGCCGCGGCCTGCTGCCCCGCGAGGTGGTGAGCCAGGGCTACCGCCGGGCGATCGAGCTGTATCAGAGCGGTGAGCTGGCCCAGGTGGGCAGCGGCGCTGAATTCCTGCGCAGCATCCAAACCAACGCCCCCCAGATCGCCGCCGCCACCCGCCCCTATCCGCCGATCACCGGCGCCGGCGGTGAGGCCAACGTGGCGGTGATGACCCTCGCCATTCCCCGCCAGAGCCGTGTGGCCGCCAAAGCCGCCGATTTCGCGCTGTTTCTCACCGATGCCGCCAATCAGCAGCGCTTCGCTGAGCAGGCGCGGGTGCTGCCCTCCTCCAGCGGCGCACTCCGGCAGCTGCGGTTGGGGCTGGAAGCGGAACGCCCGGCCACGCAACCGGAAGCCCTTGTGCAGCAGGCGCGCCTGCTTTCGGCCGACACCCTCGCTCAGGCCCGGGTGCTGGTGCCCGCCAGCCCTGGGGTGAAGCGGCTGCAGGCGATCGTTTACACGCAGCTGCAACGGGCAATGCTCGGCCAGATCAGCAGTGATGCCGCCCTGGCGGAGGCGGAGCGCCAGTGGAATGCCTATGCCGCCGGCCGCTTTCCCGCGCGAAAAAACCTGACAAGAAGAAATCCTTAAGAGTTCTGCGCACACCCCTGTTTCCAGGGGGTTTGAGGCGCGTTCTGTTCATCCTGAGATGTATCGTTGCGCTTCTTCATCACCTGTTGTGCGTATGGCCCTCGGCGACCAGCACCAACTCGGTGATGCGTCCGGGGTCACGTCCGGTAGTGATGAGCAGCGCGCCACCCTGCTGGTGGTGGACGACGAACCGGCGGTGCGTCGCGTTTTGGTGATGCGCCTGCAGCTGGCCGGCTACCGGGTGGTGTGTGCTGAGGACGGAGAGCAGGCGCTCACGCTCTTCCATCAGGAGCAGCCCGATCTCGTTGTGCTCGACGTGATGCTGCCGAAGCTCGACGGCTTCGCGGTTTGCCGCCGACTGCGGGCTGAATCCTGCGTTCCGATCATTTTTCTCTCCGCCCTCGATGCCATCGCCGAGCGGGTGGCGGGCCTCGATCTCGGCGCCGACGACTACCTGCCCAAGCCCTTCAGCCCCAAGGAGCTCGAGGCCCGCATCGCCACGATCCTGCGCCGCGTGGGCCGCGGCTCTGCAGCTGCCGAACCCCGCGATGTGACGCCGGGCCAGGGTGTGCTGCGGGTGGGGGATCTGGTGGTGGACACCAACCGCCGCCAGGTGACCCGCGACGGCGAGCGCATCGGCCTCACCTACACCGAATTCAGCCTGCTCGAGCTGCTGTTCCGTGAGCCGGGTCGCGTGGTGCCCCGGGCCGAGATCCTCGAACAGCTCTGGGGTTATCCGCCGCGCCGCGCCGCCGACCTGCGGGTGGTGGATGTGTATGTGGCCCGCCTTCGCGGCAAGCTCGAGCCCGACCCGCGCAACCCCGAGCTGATCCTCACGGTGCGCGGCACCGGCTACGCCTCCCAGCGGGTGGGCGAAACCTCCGGCATGGCTGCTGCCGTCTGAGGCTGTTCTGCTCCGGGCCTGCACCGCGTTCCTGCAGGATGGCCGCAAGCAGAGTTGAACCGGTCCTTTGTCTGAGCTGCGCGAGACCCGCCTCGAGAAAGGCAAGGCCCTAGCGGAGCTGGGCCAGGGGCCCTATGCGTTGCGCTTCGAGCCCAGCCATCGCACCGCTGAGCTGCAGCAGGCCCACGCTGATCTGGCCAACGGCGAAGAGCGCGATGTTGCCGTGGCTGTGGCCGGCCGGGTGATGACCCGCCGGGTGATGGGCAAGCTCGCCTTCTTCACCCTGGCCGATGAAACCGGCCCGATTCAGCTGTTTATCGAGAAGGCCACGCTGGCTGCCTCGATGCCAGACGACCCTGAAGCCTTCGCGCACATCACCTCGCTCGTGGATGCGGGTGATCTGATCGGCGTGCACGGCAGCCTGCGCCGCACCGACCGCGGCGAGCTCTCGGTGAAGGTGCAGCGCTGGCAGATGCTCAGCAAGAGCCTCCAGCCGCTGCCCGATAAGTGGCATGGCCTCTCGGATGTGGAGAAGCGCTACCGGCAGCGCTACCTCGATCTGATCGTGTCGCCCGACACCCGCGAAACCTTCCGGCGCCGGGCGGTGGCGGTGAGTTCGATCCGCCGCTGGCTCGATGAGCGCGGTTTCCTGGAGATCGAAACGCCGGTGCTGCAGAGCGTTCCCGGCGGCGCCGATGCCCGCCCGTTTGAAACCCACCACAACGCCCTCGATCTGCCGCTCACCCTGCGCATCGCCACCGAGCTGCACCTGAAGCGGCTGGTGGTGGGCGGCTTTGAGCGGGTGTATGAGCTGGGCCGGATCTTTCGCAACGAGGGCATCAGCACCCGGCACAACCCGGAGTTCACCTCGATCGAGGTGTACCAGGCCTACGCGGACTACAACGACATGATGGATCTCACGGAGCAGCTGATTGCTCACGTGTGCCAGCAGGTGTGCGGCGGCACCGTGATCAGCTACCAGGGCACCGAGATCGATCTCACGCCCCCCTGGCGTCGCGTCACGATGCACGAGCTGGTGCAGGACGCCACCGGCCTCGACTTCACGGCGTTTGCGTCGCGGGAGGCTGCGGCCTTGGCGATGGAAGCCAAGGGACTGGTGGCACCGGCCCTGGCCGATTCCGTGGGCCGGCTGCTGGTGGAGGCGTTTGAGCAAACGGTGGAAACCGATCTGATCCAGCCCACCTTTGTGATCGATTACCCGGTGGAAAACTCGCCCCTGGCCCGGGCCCACCGCAGCAAGCCGGGGCTGGTGGAGCGCTTCGAGCTGTTCATCGTGGGGCGCGAAACCGCCAATGCCTTCAGCGAGTTGATCGATCCGGTGGATCAGCGCCAGCGTCTGGAGGCGCAGATGGCCCGCAAGGCCGCCGGCGACGACGAAGCCCAGCAGGTGGATGAAGACTTCATCCAGGCTCTGGAGGTGGGTATGCCCCCCACAGGCGGCCTGGGCATCGGCATCGATCGGCTGGTGATGCTGCTCACCGACAGCCCTTCGATCCGCGATGTGATCGCTTTCCCGCTGCTGCGGCCGGAAGCCCGCACCGCTCCTGCCGACTAACGGACAGCCGCAATGGGATAATCCCTTCTAGTAGGCAATCACCCCCATCGGGGGTCTGTGGTCCCATGAGTGGCGAGCGCGTCGGTTTCCGCTTCAAGCACGCTGATGCGGTGGTGAAGCGCAACCCCCAGGGCCGCTCCCGCCGCGGCTGGGTGATGGAGCCCGTGGAGCAAACCACAAGCCGTGGCACCAAGATGCCGGCCTATCGGATCCGCTGGCGCGACAGCGAGCGCCCCGAGATCGTGCTCCAGCACATGCTGATCGCCGACCCCGACCCCACCCCGCCACCCGAGGGCGTGAGCCTGGTGCCCCCCGCCCCCAAGGCGTGAGCTGAGGCATTCACGACCAGCCTTTGAGGCGGTAAAGCGCCAACCCCAACTGTTCCTTGAGCGCGATGCTGCTCAGGTGGAGGGATTCGGCATCGGGGAGCAGGTCCTTCACCACAGACCCAACGGTGGGTTGGCCGAACTGACTGCGGCTTGCCAGCTGGTAATCACAGGCCACGGGGATCACCGTTAAACCGCTGCGCTGCCGGAATGTGGCCAAGGCGCGCGGCAGATGGAAAGCGCTGGTCACCAGCAACACCCGCCTCCAGCCCCGTTGCCTGGCGAGTTGGCCGATATCTCGCGCCTCTTCGGCCGTGGTGCGTGAGCCTGGGTTGGTGACAATCCGCTCGGCCGGCACGCCCAGTTCCATCGCCAACGCCCTGGCCGATTGCGCTTCCGGTGGGGCCGGGTTGGCTGCGGTGAAGGTCACCTGGGCGCCACTGGTCACCAGCACGGGGGCCTTGTTGTGGCGCAGCAAGCGCAGACCGGTGAGCAGGCGGTCACCCCCCTCGGCCACCTCCACCCCCGAGCGGGGCGCCAGCGCCGGTCGTAGACCACCACCGAGCACCACCACGGCGTCTGCCCGTGGCATCACCTTGGGGCTGAGAGCTGAGGCCTGCTCCTCCAATCCCCAGATCAACTGCCGACTGGTGAGCGGCATGGCAAACAGCCAGATCAAGCCGATCCCAGCACCACTGAGCCCTCGTCCCCAGTGCGGGCGGCGCCGCGCCGTTGCCGTGAGCCCGGCCAGCTGCAGCAGCAAGCCCAGACCCAGGGGATACAGGAACAGCGGCACCAACTTGGAGAGCAAAAAGCCCATCGCGCTCAGGGTGTGGTTGGTTTGCTGTGTGGCGGGTTGGCTGCCTGGTCGGGTTGCTCGGCCCTGGTCGGGTTGCTCAACCCTGGTTTTAGAAGGTCTGTACAGACCGTACGGAACCTTGGACTGTGTTTCGGAGCAATCCCCCGATCCTTAAGGGGCTTCAGGGGCGCTGCTGCTGTTGCCGGCGTAGTTGCTCCAGCTCCTGGTCCAGTTCGAAGCGACCCCAGGCCTGGTCGAGGGGGTCGCTGGCCGGAGGGCGGCTGGGCTCTGGAGCGTTGGCCGCAGCCTGGGCCTGCACCTGTTGCACCTGCTGCCCCAGTTGCTCCAGGGTGTGCCAGCGCTGGCGGCCGCGTTCCATCAACTCAGCCACCTGCTGATCGGCTCGCTGGGCCAGCTCCGTGGCACCGGCGCTGCGGGCTCGCTCGGCGCGCTCGCGCCATTGGCGGATCTCGTTGGCCAGCTGCAGCAGTTCGCGGCGCAGCCCTTCTGCCTGTTGCAGCTGGCTGCGGCGCCGTTGGGTCCGATCCCGTTGCTCTTGTTCCTGCAGCAGGGCCTCCTGGGCCGGATTGGCACGCAGGAAGGCCTCCAGCTGCTGCTCCAGCCTGGCCTCCAGTTGCTCGAGCCAGTCGGCGGCCGGGCTCATGGGCGCTCAGCGCTCTCGGGTGCTCGGGTGATCAGCGGCGCTTCGATTTCCTCCTGCAGCGGTGTGATCGCCGCTTCGCGGGAGCGCAGCAGCAGCTGGGTGAGGCGGGCGATGCCGCCGTCCCCCAGGTTCTGGGTGGTGAGCCGCTCGAAGGCCGCTCCGTAGAGCTCCTCCAGCTGGGCGATCAGGCTTTCCCGCAGCTCGCGCACGGCCTTGCGCTGCTCTTCTCTCGACATTCTCGCCCCTGTGCTGGGGTCAGTTTGCCTGCACTAACAGATGCAGCGATAGATCTTCCGCTGGATCGCTCCAGCGCTTTTCGCCCCGCCAGCCGGCAGTCGCCGCCAGCTTCAGGAAGGCCTCAGGGCTGTATTTGGCGCTGGTTTCGGTGATCAGCGCTTCGCCTTCGGCAAAGCTCCAGCGGCGCCCAGCCAGCTGCACCTGTTGCGGCCGCAGGCTCACCAGCGCCATCTCGATCCAGCTGGCTTCCGGCACCCAACGGGCCCGGTAGCGGAAGGCTGTGGGATCGAAATCGCCCCATAGATCACGGTTGAGGCGGGCCAGCAGATTGAACGCAAATGCCGCTGAAACGCCCGCGGCGTCGTTGTAGGCCGCCTCAAGCCGTGCCACTGCCTTGGGCTGATCGATGCCGATCAGCAGGCGGCCGCCGGGGCCGAGCAGGCGCCGGAACTGCAGCAGCAGGGCCTGGGCCGCTGCGGGCTCAAAGTTGCCCAGGGAGCTGCCGGGGAAGAAGCCCAGATGGGCGCTGCCCCGCAACAGCGGATGGACCGGCAGCTGCTCCAGCTGGCTGTAGTCGCAGCACACCCCCAGGATCGGCACTTGCGGAAACTGCCCCTGCAGCCGCGCGCAGGCGGTTTGCAGATGCTCGGCACTGATGTCGAGCGCCACATAGGCCGGCTCGGCCAGGGCCTGCAGCAGCGGCGCCACCTTGCGGGCGCTGCCTGCACCGAATTCCACCAGGGTGCCGCTGCCCAGCGCCGCGGCGATGGCCGGCGCCTGCTGCTCGAGCAACGCTGTTTCGGTGGCGGTGAGGCTGTATTCCGGCTGCTGACAGATCAGGTCAAACAGTCGGGAGCCCTCAGCGTCGTAGAGAAACCAGGCGGGCAGCTGTTTCGGGCTGCGGCTGAGCCCCTCAATCACCAGCTGTCGCGTGTCCGCCGGGGCGGGATGCAGATCCAGCAGGGGCGCGGCGAGGGGTTCCGCTGTCGCTGCCACTGCCACCGCCCCAGCCTCTGCTGCACCAGTAGCGCCCCTCATCGCGCCACCTCGCGGGCCAGGCGGAGGCCACTGGCCATCCAGCGACTCGCCGGCGCAAAAAAGTTGCGGTAGGTGAGCCGCCCATGGCCGGGGGGTGTGAGGAAGCAGCTGCCGCGCAGCACAAATTGCGACGTCATGAACTTGCCGTTGTATTCCCCCACGGCACCGGCCGCTGGCGCAAACCCCGGATAAGGCCGGTAGGGGCTGCTGGTCCACTGCCAGAGGCAGCCATAGGCCTGGGACAGCTGGCCGCTGCCGACGGCCACTTCCCATTCGGCTTCGCTCGGCAGCCGTCCGCCGGCCCAACGGGCGTAGGCATCGGCCTCAAACCAGCTCAAGTGCCGCACCGGCGCCTCCGGCTGTCGCGGCCGCCGGCCCGCCAGGGTGAACTCCCACTCGCCTCGCCAGTAGCGCGGAGCTTGCCAGCCCCGTTGCTGCACCACCGCCCAGCCCTCGCTCATCCACAGCTCTGGCCGCCTGTAGCCGCCGTCGTCGATGAAGGCGGCATACGCGGCGTTGCTCACCAGCCGGTCGGCGATGGCGAAGGGCTCCAGCCACACGCGGTGGCGGGGCGACTCGTTGTCGAAATGAAAGGCGCCAAGCGCACTCTCGGGGCCCCCGTTGCCCCCGGGATGGCCGATCTCCACCAACCCTCCCGCCAGCTCGATCCAGCTCGGGTTGGCTGGGGCCGCCGTTGCGCTGAGCTCATAGGCCGCTTCCGGTTCCACCCCGCCGGTGCCGCTGGGGTAGGCCGCCGGCTCCAGCGGGTTGCGGCTGAAGCCATCCAGCAGATCCATCAACAGCAGCTCCTGGTGCTGTTGCTCGTGTTGCAGGCCCAGCTCCACTAGCTCCGGATCCAGCTGCTCCAGTTCCTGCCCCAGGGCGGCGGTGACCCGCTGCCGCCAGGCCAGCACCTCAGCGATCGGCGGCCGGGTGAGCAGGCCCCGTTGCGGCCGGGGATGCCGTTCGCCCACCGCCTCGTAGTAGCTGTTGAACAGGTAGCGCCAGCGGCTCTCGGCCGCTGCGTAGCCGGGCCGCTGCCGCAGCAGAAACTCCTCAAAAAACCAACTGGTGTGGCCGAGGTGCCATTTGGCCGGGCTGGCATCGGCCATCCCCTGCAGGCAGAGGTCCTCCGGTTCAAGGCCTTGAATCAGCGCTTCGCTGGCCTGGCGGATCCCGAGCAGCCGCGGGAGCTGGGCTGAGGCTGCGCAGGGCGCCATGAGCCTGGGGTGTCTGCGCAGACCCTAGGTGTGGCGGCAAGCCCCCTACGATCGCGCCACTGCAGAACGCGTGGTGGCGAGCGCATGGCGGCCAGCTCTCCGGGCATCACTTCCGGCTTTGTGGGGGCGGTTGGCAACACGCCGCTGATCCGGCTCAACGCGCTCAGTGAGGCCACCGGCTGCGAGATCCTCGGCAAGGCCGAATTCATGAATCC
>Ga0194123_10005557_pt1 | contig 13438 bp, 12 predicted proteins | sample TA2MahsurfametaG_5_FD_155479 | JGI IMG/M metagenome (GOLD analysis project Ga0194123, IMG submission 155479) | Freshwater microbial communities from Lake Tanganyika, Tanzania - TA2015023 Mahale A surface | ecosystem: Environmental > Aquatic > Freshwater > Lake | place: Tanzania: Lake Tanganyika... | reverse complement strand
CCTCTACGTATTAGTTGGGAATTTGTCGCTGACAAGGGATAAATCGGACATTTCGCCCGTCATGCCCATCTCGCAGCATGCCAAAAAACCTGGAGGCAATTCGAAGTTATCCGCTCACGAGTCTCTCACCGGCCATTAAACCCTCTTTGATTTCGTTCAAAATCAAGTTGTGAACGGTATTCCATCTGGTTTCGCCACTGAAGGAAGCCAAATCCTCTAAAGTGTTTAGGTCTGCGAATATGGTCGGAATTGTAGCGCCGCGGAAAAATGATGGGTCCGAGACAGCATATTTACATTCCAAAGGAAAAGTCCCCATACACAATAATTCCGAGTATCGAAACGTTTCACCTGAATAATTTCCAGGTGGACAAAGTCCAAACTTTGCCTTCAGGCCACACTGAATAAAGTCCTGCACGGTCTTCTCTGTTGCGCCATAGGAACCAAGAGTCCCACCGAACTTCTGTCTCTTAAAAATGATAACTTGCCCTACGGGCCTTTCACGTGCTGCTGCCGTCATCTTCTCTAAGCTACTAATCAGTTTTGTTCTTTGAACATTTCCTTCTTGTCCAACAAATGACAATAAAATCTCCCTCTCTTCGTATTGACTGAATAACCTTCTCTCAAGTAGTGAACTCCCACAATTTGAATATCCTTGCATCAATTCAAATATTGATGCGAAACTATTTGTATATCCAAGAGGAATCTTAATAATGTTTTTTTTATATTTTTGACTCGCCAGCCTGATGCGCCACTGCCTATTTAGTATGACGAGACCTGAGAGAAGAAGTTTCGTCAAAAGAAATTTTTCTAATAAATCATATTTGCAAAACGACTCTTTTAGGTATTGAAAATATCCCTGTGTATTCATTGGATGGTGATTCCAATATGGACGAATAAGTCCCTTAACAGAATCCATTGAAAGAGCTCTATAATTTAATTTTGGCGAGTACACTTCATCTGCATAAAAGTCGACCCAGATAGAGTCTTTTGGAAAAGACCGAATTATTTCAAGCTCTTTGAGATTATTTCCACACAAAAAAACTAGTACGGGGCTTGCATTTGAAAGTGAGGAGACAGATTTCGCCTCTTTTTCAAATTCTAGAAAATTTGCAACATGGAGCCATCTGAGTTCATTTGAGAGGTATGAAGATTTTTCTCTCGCAAAATATTTTATTATGGCCGCCATGTTGACCTCTACATCGAGAAAATCACAATTAGAGACTTGTATGATAACATAAAAAAATGGAAGAGATACTTGTAACAGGCGGCGCTGGTTATATCGGTTCGGTTTTGGTTCCAGACTTGTTAGATGATGGTTATAAAGTTACTGTAATTGATAACTTAATGTATAAGCAAACGAGCCTCGCTATGTGTTTCCGAAATAAGAATTTTAAGTTTCATCAAGTAGATGTACGATCACTAGGTGATGTAAGAAAAATTGCGTCTAAAGCGGATGTGGTTATCCCATTAGCAGCAATCGTTGGGGCGCCCGCATGCGACTTGGATCCCTGGGCAGCGTCTTCAATCAACAAAACTGCAACAATAGAGATGATAAAGACTATCTCTCCCTCTCAATTGATAATAATGCCAACATCGAATAGTGCCTATGGCTCCGGAAACGAAAAGAATTTCTGCGATGAAGATTCACCTCTGCGACCAATTTCTCGATATGCCAAAGACAAAGTAGAGGTTGAGAATGAACTGCTTGAACGGGGAAACTTTATTAGCTTCAGGCTAGCTACAGTCTTTGGACATTCTCCTAGGATGAGATTAGATTTACTTGTAAATAACTTTTGTTATCGTGCTGTTATTGACAAATATATTTTGATGTATGAAGGACATTTCAAGAGAAACTATATACATGTGCGAGATGTGTCTAAGGCATTTCAAATGGCCTTGCGGATGGAAAATGTAATGAGAGATCATGTATTCAATGTTGGACTCAGCACGGCTAACATCTCTAAGAACGACTTATGTGAAGAAATTAAGAAGTTTGTTCCTGATTTTTATTTTTCAGAAATTCTTTTTAAACGAGATCCTGACCAGCGCAATTACATAGTTTCTAATGCAAAAATTGAAAAGCTTGGCTTTAAACCGGAACACAGCCTCCAAGATGGTATTCGCGAGCTAACTGCGGGGGCTCCAATGTACCGTCCCTATCACCATACCAATCTATAATGATTCTTGTTCGCACCCCCTATCGAATATCACTGTTTGGGGGAGGGACTGATCTCCCTGACTGGTATTTCGATAATGGCGGATTAGTGATTTCTTCCACAATTAATAAATATTGTTATATCGCCATTCACCCAACTCCTGTGACTGCTGAATATCAACACCGAATTTCATATTCAAAAACAGAAATTGTTGAAAATGCGAGCCAAGTTGAACACCCAGTCGTGAGGGAACTATTTCGGCCTTTTGACAAAAAAGAGTGTGGGTTGCAATTACATCATGTGAGTGACTTGCCTGCTCGCTCTGGGCTAGGGTCGAGCTCAGCATTCGCTGTTTGTCTCCTGCACGCCATCAAAATTTATAATGGGCTAGTAGTGGACAAAATGGATCTGGCAAGCGAAGCCATTACTCTTGAAAGAGAAGTTTTGAAGGAGAACGTTGGAGATCAAGATCAAGTTATCTGTTCCTACGGAGGGTTCAATAAAATTATTTTTGAAAATAGTGGCTGGCAAATAGAGTCGCTACCATTATCGGCAATTAGAAAGCAAGAGATTTTAGATCACCTCATTTTGATAAATACGGGAGTACATCGTACAAGTTCAGACATAAACAAACATTTGGTTGAAAATATCATTTCTGGGAGGAGAAATTTGAAGAATATTCAAAAGTTGGCTGAGGAGTCATTGAATCTTCTTGTTTCTAATGCGCCAATGATTGAACTTGGTTCTCTTATGAAAGAGAGCTGGAAACAAAAAGTGTTAAGTAACCCTAAGTCGACAACTCCATTGGCAGAATCTATGTTTGACTGTGCCATAAATTCAGGCGCTCTTGGCGGAAAACTTCTTGGAGCAGGTGGTGGAGGATTTATGCTACTAGTTGCGTCGCCTGAAAAACATCAAGTTATAATATCCAAGATGAAAGAGACTTTCCGAGATGTGGTTCACGTACCATTTCGATTCGAAGAGGAGGGAAGTAAATGCCTAATTTCAGAACGTTATTGATAATTAGGTCTGCTCGATCTGGTATACAAGTTAGTTTGGGACTCTCAGTTTTACCTTGAAATGCAAACACCTCCCCGATAAGCTGGTACTGTGATGATAAGTAGAGTCTCCAAGCCTTGGGGATTTGAGGATCGCGCATGTTTTAGTAGCAATCTCGGTGTCACTTACCTTGAGATTAATAAAAGTACTTCAACATCACTGCACTGCCATCCGACTAAGCTGACTTCTATGGTTTGTGTGCAGGGGACTGGCGAATTGAGATTCCTGAACTCGTATGAGCAATTAAGACCTGGTGAAGGATTCACCCTTCGAGAGAAACTCTTCCATGAAATTGCTAACACCTCTGACTCCCAACCGCTAGTCATGCTGGAATTTGAATCACCAAATGATAAAAATTCACTCAGTCGTTTGGATGACAGAAGCGGACGCATCTCATCAAATTATGAAAGCAATTCTACAAACATTGAAGACTCCGTTTTAAACAGTTTAATTCGCTGTTCACATGGGGCCTCCTTTCAAATACTCAATTTAAGTCTTACTCTCATGAAATTTGATGAGTTGAACTTTTCAGGACAAAAAGCGGGAGATGCGTTCGTGGTTATGAAAGGGGGGCTTTGGGATAGGGATAGCGGCCTTAAAGTCCTTGACACTTCGGAGTTTATTAGATCTGCAGCACTCAAAAAATTGATGCAAAGATACAGTATTGTATTCGATTCCCTCTTGCTCAAAATTGCGACTTGAAATACAGATTGAATCAAGTCATGGAGGAAATAAATCTGATATCAATTTATAAGAAAATGTACAGAATAAGGCAATTCGAGTTAAAAGTTAGAGAAGCCCACCAAAACGGCTTGATTAGTGTTCCAATATATTTGAGTGTGGGCCAGGAGTCTATAGCTTCAGCTTTGAGCGAATTCTTTCCACAAGGATTACCAATTTTTGCACAACATCGATGCCACTCCTACTACATTGCTTTCGGCGGCGCACTACCGACACTTCGGGATCAGCTTCTCTCAAGTGAAGCGCTCTGGGATCAAGGCGCAGGAGGTTCAGCGTCTATTTCTGATAGATCCATCACTATGTTTGGTCATAGTGGATTTATGGGCGACCAAATTCCAATTGCCGCAGGTTTCGCAATGATGCAAAAAAAAGTCACTCTTGGAGTAATAGGAGATGCCTCCGCTGAAGAAGACTATGTAATTGCCACGCTTGGATTTATCGCGAAGAAGAAGATTCCCCTTCTTATAGTCTGCGAAGATAACAATTTGTCAATTTTGACACAGGTACACGAAAGACGAAATTGGAAGTTTGTTGATGTTGCAAAATCATTCGGGTGTGAGGCATATGAGATAACAGATCACCCACGACAAATTTGGGCTAGACTCTCCCAATGGAATCAAACTTCGCCTTTAGTTCTTAATATAAAGACAACCCGCCACCTGTGGCATGCTGGCTCAGGTCAAGATGAAAGTCCGATACATGACACAATTCTTGAAGTTGAATCAGAGATCTTCAAAAACGTAGGAGAAGCAGCTTTATTAGAGATAAAATCTAATATCGATAGAGAGATGACTAGATTGTGGAAATGACTCTAGCTGAGTACATAAGCACATACACTCGAGAGCTCATCATTGATAAAGATGCAATTGTTATGGGCCAATGCCTTACAGCCGTAGGTTGGGTAGCTGGGACGATTCCTCCACTTAAGAACCATCCAAATATTATCGAACTCCCCATGGCGGACGTAGCAGGTGGCGGTTTTGCTGTTGGGGCAGCCCTCGATGAAGCAAGACCCGTTATCTATGTCATTCGTTACCAAGGTTTTCTATGGTACAACGCGATAAGCATCGCAAATTATGCTGCAAAGTCATTCGAATTGTTCGGAGTTCCTTGCCCTTTAATTGTCAGAGCCATCGGCATGGAAGGAGGAATTGGACCCGTGGCAGGCAACTCTCATCTCTCACTTCTGCTGCGCATGCCAGGATTAAACATCTTCGCTCCCATGACTATCGCAGAATGGAAAAGATCAATGGAGTTTCATTTTGAACAAAGTAAAAATCCAACAATTATCGGAGAACACCGAGCGTCGTACTCATTGACTATAGAGTTGAAAGATTATGTATACTCGGATGCGAGAGTTAATTTGCTAGCTATTGGCGCCAGCAGACTCAATGCTCGCACTGCTCATGACGATCTGAAAGATAGAGGAATAAAAGTGAATCTCTTTAATCTTTATATGTTGTCACCCTTAACTTGGCCCGAGGGGCTGCTTGAATCTGTTACAGAACTTGGGTCTTGTATTATTATTGATTCAGATTTTGAAAAGTGGGGGCCTTCACAGAACATCGCCTACATGCTATCGAGTATTACTAAATGTAAGATAGAATTATTGGGGCTCCAAACTCGTTCTGCTGGATTCTCGAAGGCGACAGACAACGTTTCCCCTTCCGCACAGGAAATCATACAAAAAGTCCAGCAAACTAAGAGTTACTAAAGCACGGCGACTTTAGAATAGGAGACGGTGATATATGACGCTAAAGGCTTTAATTCTTACTTGGAGTGGATTTCAAGACCAAGAAGTGGTCTACCCTTACTATAGACTCCTCGGCGCAGGAATCGACACCATCATTGTTGCCGATCAACGTGATACAAGAAACAGGGTATTTGGAATATTAGGTGTCAATATGCCTTGCCACCTCTTAATAGAAGAATTCAAGACAAATTCTAGTGAATATCTAAATGGGTTCGATCTATTGGTACTGCCTGGTGGAGTAAAGGCGCTCGAGAAATTGCGCCTTGAGTCTAAAATTATTGAATTTATAAAGTTGTGGAATGAAAACGGAAAGCTAATTGCCTCCACTTGTCATGGTGCACAATTACTCATCTCCGCAAAGGCAGTCAAGGGTAGAAAAATTTCTGGATACTACTCATTGCAAGTTGATATTGAAAACGCAGGCGGTATTTACAGCGCAGAGCCGTATGTTATCGACGAGAATATTGTCTCATCACCCCACTATGACCATATGGGTGTTTGGATGGAGGTCACAATTGCAAAAATGCAAAGAAATTTTATCCAGACCCAAACCCAGTTTCGAGAGACAAGCAAATCTCCATTCCCTACTGAATTCGCCGCAGACGCTTTAAACCTTGCTATTGACTTTGATGGCGTTTTACATGACGATGACATGGGGTTCTTCGATGGGACATGTTACGGAAAACCAATTCCTGGAAGTTTAGAGTCCATCAAACTTCTCGCGAATCGGTATAAGTTGATTGTATTGACTGCTAAAGCGAAAAGTTCTAGGCCCTTAGTCAACGGTTATACGGGAACCCAACTCGTATGGGAATGGCTTGAGAAAAATGGCTTTGGTAGGTACATTAGTGAGGTAACGGCAGAGAAGCCTCGTGCGTTCGCGTATATTGACGACAAGGCGATAGCATTTCGCTCCTGGGCTGAAGTTTTAGCGACACTCGATTCCAATGGGGAGCAGGTTTAGAGGACTTTGTTAGATGCACTTTTCATAAATGCAGACTCCTCTAGAGAGGCATACCAAGGACTAGCTGACAAGTTCTCGGCAATAGAACCCCCTACTTGGTCTCTCTTGCTGGCCGAATCTTGCAGAGCAAAAGGCTTTGAAGTAGCAATTTTGGACTGCACGGCTGAAGGGCTTTCACACGAACAAGCCGTCACAAGAATAGTTGAACTGAAACCACGTCTGGCTGTCTTTGTTGTTTATGGTCAAAACCCGAATTCAGGTACTACTAATATGATCGGTAATACTCAGTGTGCCGAACTCTTGAAAGAGGTCTCTGGCTCAATAAAGGTGTGCTTTGTAGGCTCACACACGAGTGCTCTACCCTTTGAGGTGCTTAGTCTTGCTTACGTAGATTTTGTTCTTTTGAACGAAGGGGTTTACGCACTTCAAAGCCTTCTTTTGTCAGACTTACAAACAAACTTAAGCACGATTCGAGGTATCGGGTATAAGAAGGACAATGTCCCATTTTTAGGTTCACCAGAGGTGCCTGTTCCAACAGAAAAGATGGACGAAGACCTTCCAGGTTATGCTTGGGATTTACTCCCATATAGGTCAAAACCTTTTGATTTGTATCGCTCACATTATTGGCATGCAGGATATAGCGAATTAAATCGAACTCCATTTGCTGCAATATATACATCACTTGGATGCAGGTTCAAGTGTGATTTCTGCATGATAAATTTGGTAAATAGGGACAGCAATGATGACAGTTATGTTGCCTCTAACTCTTCACGAATGCGTTACTGGACACCTCAATTCGTACTAAAACAAATCGAGCAGCTTGCTCACTATGGCGTGACTAGAATTCGGCTCTCAGACGAAATGTTTTTTCTCGATCAACGATTCTTTGAACCTCTTCTAGAAGGCATAGTTGATCGTGGGCTTCAATTGCACATGTGGTCGTACACTCGCGTGGATACCGTTCGAGAACGATACTTAGATTTATTTCGTCGAGCGGGAATAGAATGGCTTGGGGTAGGCATAGAAGCGGGCAATCGCGAAATACGTCGTGAGGTGTCAAAAGGTAGTTTCAAAATTGATGATATCTCAGAAATTGTAAGGTTAATGCAAAGTTATGGTATCAACGTCGGTGCAAATTACATATTTGGTTTTCCGGACGATACTTTAGATTCCATGAATCAAACTTTGAACTTGGCCCTCGAATTATGTACCGAATTTGCCAACTTTTACCCTTGCCAAGCACTGCCGGGTAGCGCGCTCTTCAGAAGAGCAAAACAAGAAGGTTGGGAATTACCTGAAAACTTTTCAGGGTATGCATTTCTCTCGTATGACTCTTTGCCCCTTAGGACTAAATACTTATCCTCAGCAGAGGTTCTCCGTTTTCGTGATGAGGCGTGGACAAGATACTTTTCTTACACCCCATACTTGGAGTTAGTAGAAAAAAAGTTTGGAGTCATGCAGCGAAAAAATGTTCAAGAAATGAGCAAGATAAAATTGCGTCGCAAATTGCTCGAAAATTAAGATTTGTGCAGTATTACGCTGGATACAGTATCTATAAGTCAACAAGATGAAGTGCTGCAGACCAAAAGGTCTTTGCGACAAGGCTCGTCTTAAAATCGCTCATAAGACGAAACATTAAATCACGCTCTCCTAGGTCAAAAGCTGCATCGAAATATAGAACGTCTCCTATTTTAAGATTCTTTTTCATACAGTTGTATGCATGTAGACTTGGACCTGGTAAATCCATGTCAAAAATAAATAAAGATGAACACTTTGGGTCCCTTATTCTCAAGAATACTTCTTGATTGAAAGTTTGTTCGATACAACCTTTATGAAACTTGACTCTCGTATCGCTCGTTAGTGGGACTCTATCCCCAGCACTAAAGGCACCTACGGCTCTGTCTCGCCAAGCATGCGGCAAACCTGCGAGAGTATCCCAACCGTCCCAGGACTTCAATTGTGCGTCTTCACTTAGTATTTTCTTAAGTTACCTTTCTCAACAAAATAATACGACAGCCAACCATGTGCAACCCCAAATTCAAAAACTTGTAAATTTTTTGTGCTAGCTGAAAAAGAGGCAAATGTTCGCCGTAAGGCGTTGGTGCGAGTGTACATCAATGGTTCACTACCAAAATAGTTGAGAGATATTTCGTGTAAAGATGCCACATCACCTAGGTTCTTGAGCTTTGACCTTATTTTTGGAGAGTAAAATAAGCATTTTAGGATCAATGATGTTGTAAAGAAATAAAAACTGCTTGGATCAACTTTCTTCACGAACGGTCTTTCTAGGGCGAAGTATCAGTATTAGAAGATAACAAAAGTTAAATAAATGAATTACAAAAAATGCCTGGCCAATGATTATCGATACCTGAGATCTTTGTAACTTTATTGTCACCAAATCTTCATTTGTATCAATATTGGCTGACATAAATCCGTTCTTGTTTGGAAAGGTTGTACTATACTCTTTACCTGACTGCAATCGCCAATCCGAATCATAGGGTAACGCAGTTAAGAGCGTATACCTCGCTGGTCTCTCCATTCCATTAAGGTCAAAACTAGATTCTACAGAGTTGTAAGAGATTCTCATTTTCACAGGTAGAATTCTTTCTTTTTGTACCTCTAAAATCATAAATTGATTATCTAAAGAATCCCTTATCTTAGTGCACAGCTGTATCCAAGTAGAGGTCGAACCATCTTTAGCTGTTTTTAGTTGCACCGAATTACTGGCAAGACTTTTGGACAGCAGATCTACTCTTAAATCCTTATCGCAAGCAGATCTATTTAAATAAATTGAAATCATACTATGTTCATTCACAAAAGTAGGCTCTGAATCTGTATCCGACCCATAATCAGAATATTGAATTGGCTTATATACGCCAGAATAGTCGGTCGAAATGCGGTAACCTTTTTCTTTAAAAGGACCACCAGACCATACTTGACTTGCTATTTGATAATTAATAACACCAAATCCGAAAACCAATAAGATGAGCAAGCCTAGGAAAAGATTGGACTTTACTATTCTACGCGGACTTCGACTCCCCATTTTCCTGTTAAAGAGGGTAGTGGCAAGAGAAATTAATAATGATGCAATTAGAACCATGATAAGCAAATTCCACTGAACCCCATCTATTATCGATTTCGGACCCGCGAGAGAGGTACTAAGTGCATAACTCCTATAAATTTCCTCACAAATTTCTTTATACTCTAATGTGATAATCTTATCTGGCGCCAATCCACAAATAAATTCTCTTGTAGGATATAGACTTAGAAGCTTTGGGTATTGAAGATTAAAAAAATGGAATAAGACGGGCGAAATCAATGCATACAAACCCAACAACATGTACATACCTCGTATAGAGCGGAACCTTGGTTCATCTCTTGGTGTCTCTCTTAGCTTTTTTAATTGACCGAGATGCTTCGTTCCCATCGCCTTAGAAGGCTTTTGTTCATTTTGGAAGCTTAGCAAGGCCAAAACGGCAGCAAATGCGGTTAACGTCGTAACAATACTGCTGACGTATGCTACATGTCTCATTCGATCAAAAAAGGGAACATAATAATAAAGTACTTTACCAACAGATTCGACTGGCCAACTAAAAAGCAATATGAAAACTACACTCATCATCAGACCAATATAAAGTGCACGAACTATAGATTGCATTTTCTTAATCTGCACTATCCCGAATATCGACAACGGCAGTAAAAGAAATCCTCCAATTAGACTGAAGTCCGGTGTTACAGCAAGAGACTTGTATGGTCCCAGAAAATGTAGAAATTTCTCCCATCCTACATTTCCCCCGTACGAAAGAAAATCATTGAAACTTACTTTTCCATCTGGCAGTCTATTACCTGCTACTACTGATAAACTGCTTACAATCCTAAAGTTATAAACTGTAAGAAACAAATAGACACAATTCAATACCATAAGTAGGGTGTTTTCTGCCCACACTCGGTAGTTCTTTGCACGCCAATGCAATGACTTTTTGAATCCATGCTCTCTAAAGTAGTTCACCAACAAAGGAGTCGAGACAAGTCCAAAGGTTAGATATAGCACTGGTAGGACATAGGTTAATGATCCGAAGATGATGAAACCAAAGTGTAGAAGAGATATTCGCAAAACTCGATTGAGTGACATTTCTACGTAAAGATAGATTATAGAAAATATGAACACTACTACTGAAAACTTCAATCTAAAATTAAAATGATAAGCCCAGGTTGGTGAATATACACACAATATAAAGCCAGTTATAGCCGCGCTTAGAATAATATTGGTATTGAGACTTCTACAAATAAACTTCACCATTAGGGCTAGTAAAATATTTAATATAAGGATATAAATGGCAAACATAATAGTCAGATTTTGTAGACTGAAAAGAGAGAATAGCGTTATCAAAAAAATCGATACAGGATCCTGAAACATTGTGAAGTAATTTGGAAGACCAAATGAATAATTTGGAATATAAACTGGAAATTCCTTATATAACGAAAAGCTCTTAAGAAATGGAATCCAACTTGTTATGACGCCCTCACTGTCGTGGGCAATTGGTAGACGATTCAAAGCGATTAAAATTGGATAATATAGGCATGCTGAGGACACAAAGGTATTTAGAAGTAACAAACTTTTTTTGTTCACAGAGCAACCTCACTCGTTCTGCGTGTGCACCACAGGGTAATACTAGGTGACTGATATTCTAGTTACATGGACCGAATTTTGCTGATTATTAACAATTGGAATGAAGAGTCAGCACTCACCAAAATTCTTCCTTTATTGACCCGCGCACACTCTAATGCAGATTTAGGTCTAGACATTGTTTTTGTCGACAATCATTCTATCGATCACTCGAGGGAACTAATAAATGCCTCTGAATTTCCTATACTTTTGCAACCCTCGAAAGGACTGCGATCCGCGTTTGAAGTTGCAATTAGGTTTGCATCCGAAAAAAAATATGACTATGTAATCTTTGGGCAAAGTGATGGGAATTGTGATTTTGCAAAACTTGAAGGACTTATTCATTACACAATAAGTGGAAAATTTGACATGGTCATTGCATCAAGATACATGAATGGTGCAAAGTCTATAGACGATACAATGATTACTAAACTGGGCAATAAATTTTTTACATCTCTGATATCGCGTGTCACTCAATTTTCATACACGGACGCTCTCGTCGGTTACCGAATGCTAAGACTCTCCGTCATTCATGAGCTTAAGCTAATGGACAACGAACTTGTGTACTGGAAACCAGAGAAAATCCTTCGCACATCTCTGGCTTGGGATCCACTACTTTCTCTCTTGCTTCCAATAAGAGGATACTCCGTGTCTGAGTACCCAATTGCTGAACTTCCCAGGATTGGAGGTGTGGAAAAAAAGAAAAATTTTCTATGGGGATTCGGCTTTTTGCTTTGGACACTTCAAGTATTCTACGAAGATAGAGTGAAGAAAAGAGCTGGACAATCGAAATTGTCTCTAACAATATTTAAGTGAGCCCCACCCTTCGTAGGTTTCCAGACGTGTAGTGGCTAAAAGCAGTTTTCTTCTCTTTAACGTCATCATTCTCACTTATCTCGCAGGCAATATAGAGATCACTACCTATTCTCGGAATCTCGTTCATGTACTCAACTTCTCTGTCTGGATGCACATCGTGATCCCCAATGAAGACTGTTGTATCGATCGAGATTCTCGACCCTGCTCCTTGATTGCGCTGTGTTTTGTGTATCAAAGCGTAGTCACTTAAGTTAACAAAACCTCGTTGTGGCTTATTCGAATCATCTTCGTAGTACTTCATCACCCATTGCATAGCCTTGTAATCCGGAGAAGTCGCAAGAAAGTCATCGCTAAATTGAGATTCATCCTTTAGTTTATAAAAGTGCAAATAGTTATTCTCAGTGTCGCCCAATATTGGGAGGTGGCAATTCATTCCCCAGGGTCCCTCAACCCAAGCATCCGAATGGGGGAGAGCGGTATCCAATCCACGACCAATATTCTCCTCTAGTTCCTCGGCGAACTTAATTCGAATATTCGGTGTTAGCCTAAACCGCTTAAGGAAACTGGGATTGTCCTTTGTCAAACCTCGCACAATTTCGCACCAGCTCCGGATAAAAAAATTGTATTCAAGAGCAAACTCCTTCTTTGGGACTACCCCACCATTTGGAGTAACATTTTTGCGATTAGATCTCGCGGCTTCCATTCGCGACAAGAATTGGGACTCATCCCTGATAAATTCGAAATGTAAAGCTCTTGCAATATATCGCATAATTGATTCTTGTAAATCATTGTAAAGATTACTCGGAATCTGCTTTCGCGCGAATAGATTATTGACCTGCTCCATACTCCATTTTTCACACGCGAGTGTAATGCGATCTTTTCTGTAATTGAGAGTCGTCATAAACTTTCCTTTCTAGAGACATCAAATCTATATTGAATCTTATAGTATGGGTACCTAAGCTATTGGATATAAAACGGCTTCAATCTCTCTATACTAGCTCACTGAAGATGAGGCCCCAGCGAGACGCTCTCTGAGCCTACGGCTAGTATGTTTTTAGAATTGACCTAAACTTGGTGCGGGAGTCTGAATGAAGGAGTTTAAAAGTGGGCATTGAACGGGTTAATTTTGGTCGGGTGGGGTGATTTGTATGGAAAATAAAAGTAGGTTCCCATTGATGAAGAACAACATATCCCGTAGAGATCTAGACGGGTTGATTGAGTATTTTAAACAAGAGGACCCAAAATTGACTCATGGCCCAAGAGTTTTAGAATTTGAGAGGAAG
>Ga0194123_10005555_pt1 | contig 13444 bp, 13 predicted proteins | sample TA2MahsurfametaG_5_FD_155479 | JGI IMG/M metagenome (GOLD analysis project Ga0194123, IMG submission 155479) | Freshwater microbial communities from Lake Tanganyika, Tanzania - TA2015023 Mahale A surface | ecosystem: Environmental > Aquatic > Freshwater > Lake | place: Tanzania: Lake Tanganyika... | reverse complement strand
CTTATAGTCTTTCTCGAGTAATTTGAACTTTATCTGCAGGAACATAATGTGCTGTGCAAATAATAGAAATATTTGCACCATAATTTTCTAATCCTGGGTTTAATGGATTTGATTCGTATGGGTAAGCTGGGTCTTTTCCAACAAATAATTGGTTATCGTTTACATTATCTATTTCCCAATATGAATTATTCCACATAATAATATCTCCTGTTTTAGGGACAATATCTGCTCCATAAGGTGTTCCAGGGTAATTAGCTATATCAGGACCTCCACCAGAATTAACAGGATTTTTACCACGTAAATCATCACGTAAAAATCTAAATTCCATAGGACGATCAAAGCTTACACCAAAATCATCTACTGGAGAAGCATTATCACCTCTTTCAATTAAAACATTAAGTAAAACTGGTCCATCATAATATCTGGCTCCGGCAGCTTCACCGTAAATATTTACTTTAGTTTCATCTGCTTTTAATAAATAATATGCACATTGTTGGGAGATAATATCCCACATCAACTCACGGCTAATGTGTCTAAATAAAGATACGTCTCTTTGTGTTCCAAATAATGCGCACATAATTTATTGTATTTTAAATTTCCAAATAAATCCTTTATATTTGGGGATTTTATTGTTACAGCATAAGTTTATATTGGGTTGATATATATTTAATGAAGTAGCAGCTTCCTTTCCACTACTCCATTCTTTAATAAATACACCATTTAAATCATATTGTAATACGGGTTTACTTTTGGCTAAGATTAAACTATTCATCCCTGTAACTGTGCGTATATTTGGTTTGCCTTTTTTAGAGTTACTTATTTTTTGATTTCTTTCAAGAGAATATATAGTTCCTGTTTTTGCATTTTTTATATTTTCAACATGAGATTGAGATAACGGTTTTCCTTTAAGCCAATGATTTGATCGACCTTTATGACACAGTGATTTTTTTAATTTGGTCTCATCACTATCATATGACCCTTTTCCTCTCCCCAAACGATTATTTAAATGTTTATTTGAAAGAACATCATAATATTCTCCCCAAAAAATTTCACGTTCATCTAGTTTTTCAGGGGTGCATTCTTCTAGAAATTCAAATGTATGATTTTCCCATCCATATTTTTTTAAAGAAGCATATATGCTAGGTTGATCTTTGCAGTGAAGTTTTTTATATTTTTTTTGTCTAACTACAGAATTTGTAGTTTGTCCTATATAAATTCTTTCATTAGGATTCGTTATTTTATAAATTCCTACCATATTACCCTATAAAAATTGTCATTGGAACATCATTTAAAATTTTATTTTGACTTTCTGCTTCTTCTGCTTTATTAGCTAATAAAGTTTTGCGAGAAGTAGTATCAAAATAAGCCCTTAAACGTTCAATTAATGACGTTCTTTCACTAGTTGCAGCAGAAATCAAATCACCTTGATTTAATGTTACTTCAGATCCTGGAATGGGGACTGTTTGGTATTTGCCTCGAACATATCCTAGCATTTCTTTTGATATTGCTAAAGCATATTCAAATATCCATGAACGTCCAATTGAATTTATTTGGGAATAAACAGGATTTTCATATGGAACATTTGAAGCATTTGTAATTAAGCTTTGTCCATTTCGTTCTGCATATGGTTTATTTCTATCTGATTCTAAAATATATTGAAAACATAATTTTTGATAATGTACAATAGGAATAGGGAATATTTTCAAATGATTATTTACGAATTTGATCATTAAATTCAATTGCCTGAATTTTTTGTAAATCATAATTGATTGGCATTAGCATAAAGTTAATTGCAGGTGAATATGAACCCCAACCAAAACTATCAAGCATTGCCATCATACCCATACCTGTACCAGCATATGGATCAAAATATCGCATAATTGCCGGGGGTGCTTCATAGTAAATACGTTTAATTTCAATACGACCTTGAATTCCATTATCAATGGCCCATTGATTCATATCATATACTTGTTTACCAGATATTAAATTAATTGAACCTGATCGGTATGTGATTGTGCCTCCAACACCTGCTTCTTCTCCATATTGTTGGGATAAACGAACAATAGAGGCCATATTTTCTTGAACAACTTCATTATTAGCAACTCCAATAGTTGTAGGAGCACCTTGAAATGAAAGTAAATTTTCTGCTATTTGATAAGCGTATAATTCATTTCCATAAGTTGTTACGGCATCTTCAAGTGCAGTATAAAAGTTAATGTCTTGTAATTCAACTTCAACTAAAGGATATCCTAAACGTTGTGCAGCGAATTTTGCAAATTTATCAGCATCATCTTGAAATTGAGGATCATTATCATAAAACCCAAATGGAGTATCTCCGGGTTGAAATGAACTTGAGCCAGGCCAAATTGGAATATTCATAGTAATATTTTATTATAAATATGAAAAAAAGGGCCTGGAAAACCAAGCCCTAATTTAAAATGTATTATTTTTTTAGTTTACTACAATTTCAACTAAGAAATTATTAAAATTTGGTGATGTTCCAAGAGGAGATCCCGTAAGATCATATATTTGGAAGTTAACTATGTTATTATTAAATTTAGCTCCTATAACAAAGTATAAACCTGAAATAGTGTTTAATATTGGGGTTGTAACTCCTACATTTGAAGAAACAAATGCTCCTGTTAAAGTTGCACGAAAAACACCAATACTTGGGTCTGACCAAACAATATTACCTATAGTATTTTCAATTATTGATGTGGTAAATACTCCACCATTATAACTTAAAATAGCTTTATATATTTCATATGGTTGACTAACATATGAAGCAGTTGCAGCATAAGATGCACTAACTGCGTTTGCTACATAAGATGCACTAACTGCGTTTGCTACATAAGATGCTGTTTGAGCATTTTCTACATATGAAGCGGTTTGAGCATTTTCTACATAAGATGCTGTTTGAGCATTTTCTACATATGAAGCGGTTTGAGCAAATGTTGCATTTAAAGCATCAATAGCATGAGAACTTGTTAATGCTTGACTAGCATTTGATGCAGTACCTAATAATGAACCAGTAAGTGATCCTGTAATAGATGAAACAAATAATTGATTACTAGCTAAATCATATGAATAATAAGATGGAGTAGTACATAAATTAATATTACCTGTAGATCCAAGACCAAGCATTGGATAAAGAGTTCCACCTCCACCAATAGTATTAGTAGAAATTTGAGTAGCTACATCAGCTAAATTAGTATGTGAAGCACTTGTTGCATTTGATGCAGTACCTAATAATGAACCTGTAAATCCAGCAGATGCTGAAACTGTTCCTAGAGTTAATTTATTTAACCCTGGGTTGTAAAGGAGAGTTGTGTCTGTATCTTTATAAATGTTACTGCTATCATCTAAAGTTAGATTATCTGTAAATAAGATTTTGTAATCGCTATTTACATTAGTTTTAGCAGTATATACTTCATTAGATGAAATAGCATTTGATGCTAATGCTACAGTCCCATCAACATTACCTCCAGCAACATATGATGCAGTGTATGCTAAAGAAGCAGTTGCTGCATAAGATGCACTTTGAATACTCCCTAATAAAGTTTGAGCAACTAATGCATATGAAGATGTTGTTGCACTAGATGCACTTACAGCATTTAAAACATAAGAAGCAGTTTGAGCATTTAAAACATAAGAAGCAGTTTGAGCATTTTGAACATAGGATGCTGTTAATGCATATGATGATGTTTGAGCCATCAATGCATGTGAAGAGGTTGCTGCGTAAGATGCTGAGATTACTCCTTGGAGAGAACCAGTAATACCTCCAGTAACTATTAATGAACCTGTTATTGCGTGTGAGCCAGTAAAATATTCAAAGTTACCATCCAATTCGGCATTGGTAAGTGGAGAACCTTTTACTGATCTTAATGTTAAATTTGCCATTTTCTTTTATTTATAAATATTAAGTTGATGCTACAAAATACTCTAATTGTGTACTTCCTGAAATTGCTTTGGCTTTTACTGAATTAATATATGTTAGGGAACTATAGTATGTTTCATCTACATATCCATCTACTACATAGTCATCATATGAAGGAGTGTTGATATCAGCATCTCCTAACATTAAAGTTTTTCCAGGATCTAAACTAAATAAGGCACTTTCAGTACCATCATTAGCAATTAAATATATTAAAGTATTATATTGTGTAGATAAATTGGTAATTCTAACATATTGGGTTTGAGATTTTACAAAAGCTCCACCTGTTTGTTCTTCTTCACTGTCACAAAAACGTAAAATTTCAATACCAGAGCCACTAAAAGTAGTAGCAATGGTATCTACACGTCGAACAATTTGATTGATTCCCGATATAGATTTAAATACGTTTGTTTTTTCTGTAGTAGTATTAGGAAGAGTGATTTCTTCCGTAATGGTTACATATAAATTAGCCATTTATCTTTTATTTATAAATATGGCTATCCTCTAAAAGATTTGTATACTTCTAAAATATCGTCTACTATTGGGTGTCTATGATTTTTTTCTAGTGTAATTACATTAAATCCAGGTACTTCTTTCATATGTTTGCATACAACGTCAAAACCAGAAGATTTTTTATCTCGTAAGTCAACTTGGGCAGCATCACCACAAAATATCATTTTACTGCCTGAACAGATACGAGTAAGTAATAATTCGGTTTGGTTATCTGTTAAGTTTTGTGCTTCGTCCACTACAACTAAACAATCTGTAAAGTTTCTACCTCGCATAAATGATACAGGTACAATTTCAATTTCACCGTCTTGTATACATTTTTCAATTTTTTCTTTATTGTATAAACGGTGCATGTTTTCGTACACTGGGGCTGTAAATGGGGCAAGTTTTTCGTTTACATCACCTGGAAGGAATCCAATGTCTTGTCCTGCTACTACAGTTGGTCGAGTAATAATGATTTTTTCAATTTCCCTACTAAATAACAAATCGAGAGCAACATTAGCAGCTAATAAAGATTTACCAGAACCCGCTTTACCACGTAATATGGTAACTGTATTGTGTAAAATTTTAAATTTAGCGGACTTTTGTTCTTCATTCAATGAAATATTGAATTTGATAGGACCTTTTGGTTTGCGTTTTGCTTTAAACACCTCTTGCGCTTCAGGGGTTCTATTAAAATCTGTCATATAACTATATTTGTTAATAAATATTAGAAAAACAAAAAAGCCCCGCTTTTAGCGAGGCTCTTTATTTTCGGTTGACCGTTACTCTTATAGAGTGTTCAAATCATTAACAAAGATACGACCAAAGAATTCAGGACGGATCATTTTCTTAGCGTAACGAGTTAAGAGACCTTTACGTGGAGTAAATGTATCTGGATCGTACACTAATGGAGTCATGATTAGAGGTACATATGGAGCAAATACCGCACCAGTTTCAAGGAATTGAGATCCTCTATAACCCATCAATATTAAGTTTTCAGTCATATAAGGGTTTTTGTAAACTGTGTAACGATTGTTCATTTGACCTGCTTTTTGGATACCAAATGCATAGCTAGCTTTAGTTGCATCACCATCAGAGCTAGAAGCAAATCCTGGGATTGATTCGAGGATAGTTGCTACAGTTGGAGAAGTTACAAGGAAGTTTGCACCACCACGTAATGTCTTTTGGTGAATTTTGTTAGAAACTTTTTGCATTTTAGTACCTAAAGTTTGGAACCACTGACCTTGTGTATTATAAAAATTAGCATCATCATAACCAGTTTTACTAGCATTTAATACACGGTTAGATTGAGCATACCAATATTCATCTGCAGCAGAAGCATCTTGGATTAACATATCGATTACTTCGAGGTCAATTTCCAATGCAATGTACTCGCTCATGATTGAAGTCAATTCAGCTTCAGCATCCAAAGATTGGTATGCGTTTAAATCTTGAGCAAATTCTGGTGTCCATTGTGCTTTCAATTTTCTTGTTTTAGCAACAATAGCTTCAGATTTCATTTGAATGTTAATCTGTGGAATAGCTAATGCATCAGCTGATGTAGATTCAGCGTTAGCATATCCAGCACCACTATTATCTTCAAAATCACCTCTATTATTGTCAATTGGTTGAAGGTTATAGAATAATTGGTTGTTAGTAGTTGCTGAACCAGTACCTGGGATTCCACCACCTGCACCAGTTGCAGATCCTGAAAAGATAAATGAAACTGTTGAAGATCCATTTGTAGAAGTGTATTGAGGCAATAAATTACTATATACTACAGATGATGGAGTAGTAGCAGATCCTGAAGCTAATACAAATGCTCTAACACCTTTAAAGTCAGGGCGTACAGCATTAGTACTAGTACCAACAGTAACAGTAACTTTTGAATAATCACCTGCTGCAATAGAAGCAGACAAATCTGAGTTATAATCAACATCAGACCAAACCGCAACTGTACGAGTTGTAGCTACTGAAGCTGAGAATTGGTTGATTGAGTAGGCAAAACGACCTGCACCATACAAACCATTAGTAGGGTCTGCACCGTTAGCAGGATTAGTATCACCATACAAAGATGAAGTAGCACCATAAGTGTCACCCCCAGGTCCGAATGGGCCGGTTGGAGCAGCTTTGCTAGAAGCACCATATTGGAAATCTAAGAAGAATACAAGACCAGAAGGCAAGTTCATTGGTTGTACAGAAACGAATTCTTTAGATGATAAAGAACCGAATACTTTACGTACCAATGGAAGAGCTACACCAGCCCACTGCTCACCTTGTCCTGCAACAAAGTTAGCACCACCTACGTTTGTAGAAGATTGCTCAATAACAAGTTGTTTTGCTTGGTTTTCGAGGATTAAAGCCATGTTGTTTTTCTCAACTTCACTTCCTAATCCTTCTAATAATCCCGTTTTGCCCCATTTTGAAGCCATACGAGCTGCATCACTCTGCATGTTTTTCCATCCAGATGCTGCACTTTCTAAAAGAGAATTAATGTTTGACATTTTCTGTTTTTGTTTTTTGTTTAAAAATTAAATAATTCCTGCCAATTTTTGCATACGTAAGAATGCATCGTTTGACTCTACGATTGGTTGTTTAGCTACTGGTGTAATTGTTGCTTTAGAAGCTCTACCTAGGTTTTCTTTAATGGTTTCTTTTTTAACTTTGATACCCTCGTTTAAAGTTTCAAATACCATTTTTACTTCACCTACTGTAGTTGCTTTGTCAAACGAACTTAACACTTTCACTTTTTGGTTTTCGTTCAAATTTTTAGATTTGAAGATTTTGTTTGTGTAAAGAAGTTTAGCGTTCAATAAGTTGATTTCGTTCAATTCAGACTTAAGAGCTTCGATAGTTGAAAGAGCTTCATCTAATTCATCTTTCATAGCTTCAGTTTGAATAAATCCAAGATCACCTGTTCCAGTTTTAGTAAGAGATTTTACTTTGAAAAAATCTGCTAAAGTTCTAACATCAGCACGATGAGCCTGGAAATTGTCATCATAAGATTTTCTAAATGGACCTTCAGCACGTAATTCATCATTGAAGATTTTATTTTTTTCTTCATCTGATGTAGCGTTCATAAGTTTAGCTGCAATTTCTGGGAATTGTTTTTCTAAACGGCGTACTGCACCTGGTTTAATTCCAAAAAGTTCATCAATTGTATCATCACCTTCTTCAAGGTCTTCCATCTCTTCGATTTCTCTTAAAAGTTCTGCTAAGTCGATTTCTTCCTCATCTTCATCTTCTACTTCTTCTTCCTCTTCGCCTTCACCTTCGTGACCAGCTTCGAGTTCACCTGACGCGATCATATCTTTAATTACATCTTCAATGATGTCTTTAAGATCTTCATCTGTCATGTCTTCGAGGTCAAGTGGTTCACCTTCATCTTCACCTTCTTCTGATTCTTCATCAGACATTTCCATGTCTTCTTCTTCTTCTTCAGCTTCGTAAAGGCCTTCTACTGTTTCCTCTTCTTCTAATTCTAGCTCGCGTAAAAGCTCTTCCAAATCAATTTCTTCCATTGTTTCTTCTTCAAGAAATCCTAAAGGTTCTCCTTCTGGGGTTTTAGCTCCGATGTTTCCATGGGGCTTAGAAGTTTCTTCTTCCATTTTGGATTTTTTGTCTTCAGATTCACCGTACATTTCTTCAAGATCTTCTTCTAATTCCATTTCTTGAAGTTTTGCGGCAAACATTGCGTGAACTTGAGGTGCGAAGGCTTCTTCTAGAGCAGCTTTTGCATTTGCGATAGCAGTTTCTTTAACAGCTTTAGCATCTGCGATTGCTTCTTTAAGCAAATCTCTGTTTGTTGCCATTTTTCCTAAATTAAGTTGTTGGGAAAGTACGTTTATTGAGAAACGTAATAGATTTTTTTATATCGATGCCACATAAGATATGAGGGGGGTGGCATATTCGTATTATATGTATATCGCTACATCATTAAAGTCGCAAGGATAAAAAAAGCCCTCTAAAAGAGGGTCATTTTTTTCACCGGTTTGCAAAATTTATAATATAGGACACGTGCCTTTAGCACATAAAATTTCGGTAATAATTGAATTCGTGCGAGCATATTCGTTTAAATATGTTGTTCTTGATTCGTTTAATGCACCGTTTTTCATCCATGAATCTGGGTTAGATGGATTAGATACTAAATCCCAAGTAAGTAATTCAAAGTCGTCTTGTACTTCCATTATCTCACCCATTTGTTTTAATGAACCCATTCCTCGAGAAGAAACACCAATAATTAAACCATTTTTAACTAATGCTCCAGCAATACGTCCTGAGGTAGTTCCTAAATCACCTGGGTCGGAAAATATTTCTATTTTTCCATAAATTTCATCTCCTCTCCACCATACTTCACGAATAGCATGTGATGCATTTTTAAGGTTGATTACTTGCGAATCGGGGTGGTCTAATTCACCACATGTTTCTGTGGATTTCATTTGAATTTTTTTCATGAAATTATCAATTTCACGTTCCCACAATTCACGTTTATAATAGCGACCATTACCATTTTTTACTTCTACAGTAGCCAATATCCCTTCAACAAAAACGTTACCGCTTTTGTTCATACCTTCAACCAATTTTACTGGTTTTGGATCAAAGTGTCTGGTTTCTATTAAGAGTTGCTTACTCATCTTAGTAATTGTCTTCTCTATCTTCTAAATAGTTTTCTAAATCATTACTTTCGTCAGAAGGCATATTAGTATATGTACTAACAATAGAGTCTATTTTTTGGCCAGCATCTTGACGTTGATCTGCATCTTCAATATATTCAGGAGCAATATCGACATCATCTTCCATTTCGTCAATTACTTCTTTTTTTTTGCCTTTAAACTTTGACATCATTTTCTCGATTTTTTTACGAGCAATTTCTAGTTTTTTAATGTCTTTTTCAAGTTCTTTTACTTTTTTCTTGTCAGTTAAGGCTTTCATATCCTCATCTTCATCAAGTTTACCAAGTTTTGAACGTCTATGATCGATTAAATCGTCAATTTTATCTAATTTAGCTTGAAGTACTTCATGTTCTGCTTCTTTGTTGATATCAGCTAAATCTTTTTCTACACTTTCACGTAAATCTTCTTTTACAGGATTAATGTTTACTAGTTGATATGCTTCTTCTAATTCAGCATTAATCATTTCACGAATTACTTCGCGTAATATTTGTTCTTCTTCAGTAAAGCCTTTTGTCCAACTCATGTTACGAACATCGTTTACTTTACCTTTATTACCACCTTTTCTATCATCAAGTTCTTTTTTTAGTCCTTCGTTGCCTCCGAGTTTAGCGATAGAACGAATTACACTAATACTAACACCTTCGTCCCTTAAGCCACTTATAAGCTTATCGTCAAGTCCTTCAAGTGGGTCTACTGGTTCATCTGTTTCAAATAATGGTTTAGCTGTTTTATAAAGATCATGTGCTATTTTATTAGCATTTGAAGCAGTTTCAGATTTTCCATGACGAGCAAATCCTTCAAGAGCTTTTAATAAGTCTTTATCAGTAAGTCCTTCAATTGATTTAAGATTAGTATTCTTTTTTAAGAATGTTATAATAGCTTTTTTAATATCTTTTTTAGCTCCTTTAACCTCCCCTAAAGGTTTAGAAGAAAATAATCCTTCATTTAAATCACCGTAACCAGAAGATTTGTATTTACCTTTTGGTTCTTTAGGTTCACCTAAACCAGGTGCTTCTGTTGTGTATCCTAAATCTTTTACACCAAATTGACCATCTTTTGTATAGTAAATTGGATCTTTTTGCAAGTTTTTAAATACAATATCCTTTAATTGCTGCATTGTTTTGTCAGCGTTTTTAGGATCTTTCAATTCAGCATAGTAACCCATCATAATTTGATCAAAAATCAAGTTATCAGGATTTTTTTCATCTGAATAATCAAAATTATGGGAAAGATCTTCTTCAACAGGTTTAGAAACTTTTTTCTCTTCTGCTTTAACTTTCTCGTCTTCGTTTTCTTTTCTAGCTTCAGCTAAAAAGTTTTCAAATGCAGTTTCGTAGGATTCTTTTTTAGGACGATCCATAATCGCGGGCATTACCGAAAATATATTTTCAGAGATAATGTTTTTGGATTTAAGTGATGCTACTGCTTCATTAAGCGTAGCAGCATTGCGTACGATATTTGGAAATTGACGTTTTGCCTCTGTAAGGAAAACACCAACGTGTCCTTTACCTTCTTTGATTAACAAATACTGATCTTGTAATGTCTTTTTCATTTTATTTGCTTAATAGTTTTTGTGCTTTTTTTATATATTCTAAAGCCATTGATGTTGGTTTATAAATACTAAATTTACCTGGGTTGGCTTGGTAATATTCAATAGTTTGATTTTTAGCGTTAGAAATAAGAATATTTAATTCATCTTGGATTTGATCAAATTCATTAATTCTTTCTTCTTGAAATTTTTCAACATCCGTTTTTTCATCTTCAAAAAGTTGTTTAACTTCTAAACCGGATCCCTTAATTTTTTTAGGTACTAGTTTATATTTAAACTGTTTTACGTAAGCATTGTCTTTAACACCTTTAGGTCCTGCTTTTGGACCCATACCTAAAGTAGCTCCAGGTCCTTCTTTAAGATTTTTTGTTTTTTTAAAGGCGTATTTAGGAGCTATTCCTATACCATCACCCGCAATAGCAGTAGCACCACCAGAATTAGTAGCGTTCATTTCTTTAAGCTTTTTGCGAATTATGTTTTTAAGTTTATCCATTTACAGTTTCTAATTCATTGATTAAATCGTAATACTGTAACAAGTCAACTAAATCATTATCATTGATTTTAGCATTTTTAGCTGGCACCTGGATGATATTAATGATTTCGTTGATTTTGATTTTGGTTGCTTCGTTTTTGGTTTTAGAGTTCAATTTGGCTAATTCTTCTTTAATTTCTACAACTTTGGTTGTATAGAAATCTTTTAAACGAGATGTATTATCTACAGACGTGATAAATTCTTTAAGAATTTCTTTTTGACGTGGGTGTAATTCGTCATATTTTGTATTGAAATTTTCCAATATCATTTTATATGCTAATAAACGAACATCTTTATCGGCATTTTGAAGTTCTTCTAATACTTCATCACGAACTTTACCTACTTTAACTTGAGCAGCTGTTAAATGCTCTAAAATAGTTACCTTATTATTGATAGCCTGTTCAGGATCAGTATTGTGAGAAGCATTTGCCATTTCTACTAATGTATAAAACGCAGCAAATACTTTATAATTTGGTAACTTGTGATTAAAGAATTCGTTTAAATCATAGTGTTTTTGAATTTCACTAATCAAGTTATATTTTTGACGTTTGATAGCTCCTCTATTTAATGTTTTAGAAGAATCAATTAAAGTACTAACTACTACGTTTGCTTTACCTTCAGTTAATGAAGTTTTTTTCAACAAAGTTTCATATAACTTGTACTCACGACCCAATTCCGATTTAACGAAATGTTTTTTTAGTATATTTTTTGCCGGGGAATCCTTACCATCTAATGTATCGGTAGTAATCTGTCGAACTAAAAGTTCAAAGAGGATGCCCGTGTTTTTATACTTTGAATGTTTAACTTGCATTCTGTAATATTTGTTTATTTATAAATATATGAAATTTTCTTACTCTCGTATTTGAGATTCATCTAATAATGAATTCCCCTTAATGTCTGATTCAAAAATCATTTGTTTATGTTGGTTTTTGATATCGTTAAACATTCTCTTATTTGGGTTTGGTTTTCCTTTAGTTTCAAGTGCTAATGGACTACCACCTTTATATTGGGGTTTAATGGAACTTGATTCATCTCCATCTTTTTTAATACCGTCTGAACCAATTCTATCTTTTCCAAATGCATTATCTTGGGTATTTTTATTAGTTACTTTTTCTTCAGGGCGACCTAAATCCTCATCTTCATCATATCCTAAAGGTACGTTAGTTGCTTCATATCTGCCTCTACCGTATAGAGAAGCTAAATCGTGTGGTGTACCATATGATTTTCCTGTTTCTAATGGATCATTACCTTCGTTTTCAATTTGAGCAATACGGAACTTACGTTTAGCATCTTGAAGCATTAAATCTCTATATTCATCATATTGATCTTCGCTCAAGTGGAATAGATTTTCATAGATCCAGTCAGTTGGTAATAATTTATTTTCCATCATTTGAGCTGCCAAATCAACTTTTTCTTTCATTAGCGCTATACGTTCTTGATCGTAAATGATTGAAGGTGTAGTTAATGATAATTCAAAGTTTGTCATACTTTCGTCACGATATCCTTGAGAATATAAGTGAACTAAAGCAATTTTAGTCAATTCAGATACTACAATACGTTGAATACGCTCAATAGTGCGCGCAAAACGAATATCTTCAGCGGCTAACGTAGCTTTACCTGTTAAATCTTTTTCATAACCCATAAACGCTTTAGGAACCTTAAGGGCAGCAAATAATTTATCACGTAAATAGGTAACGTCTTCAATACCTTGCCATTGCAAACCGGCTAAATTGTCAATTTTAGTTGCTTGATCATTTCCACGTACTGGGATGTAGAAATCTTCAAGTAAGTTTTGCATGTTGTACTTCAAGTTATAATCACCAGTTTGTTGATCAATATATGGAGTACGTTTCATTTTGGAGATTGTCTTTTGCATAAAGTTTTCTACCTCAGCAGGTGCAATATTTCCAACATTAATATAAAATATACGTTTTTCGGGTGCGCGAACGATACGGTGAATTAACATCGCATCTTCCATCATGGTATATTGTTTAAACAGCTTACGAGCAGGCTCTAAATATGATCTACCATAAGGTAAAAAGTTAGTATCCGTTAATAAACGGAAGTGAGCCATTTCATAGTTGTCAAAGAAAATAGAATTTGCTTGATTGCCTGAATTAGGTACATTATAATAACCATAATTAGATGGGGATGCAATACCATCAGGATCAAAGCGGAAACGGACTGAATTTGGGTGGTCTTTATCATATCCGTCTTGTCTTTCAATATGGAATGCATTGTAAGGGATCACATTATATACACCA
>Ga0194123_10005553_pt1 | contig 13446 bp, 9 predicted proteins | sample TA2MahsurfametaG_5_FD_155479 | JGI IMG/M metagenome (GOLD analysis project Ga0194123, IMG submission 155479) | Freshwater microbial communities from Lake Tanganyika, Tanzania - TA2015023 Mahale A surface | ecosystem: Environmental > Aquatic > Freshwater > Lake | place: Tanzania: Lake Tanganyika... | reverse complement strand
ACTGCCCCAGAGGAATAAGTTTCTTACCGTTAAGAGCCGATAAATCTTTGAACTTTCTATCTGCATACTGTGTTGAAACTGTAACTTGCGGGTCAATACCTAAAGTGGTAAATCCTTCAATGATTTGAGACACCCCAGTGCCGACTCCGAGATTAGAAAGAGTATCTTGATGCTCTTGTGGAATTTGGTTATCTTTTGTATATGCGGCTCTAAATGAATCCTTTTGGTTCTGAGACTCAGATGTATAAGCGATAATCTCAAGGAACTCATAATCACCAGTCACATCGTCATTAGCAGATGTGCTGTCTGCCTGCGCCGTTGTAAGCAGTTTTGTCGCAGCAGCTAGTCTTTGATTAGCAGGCGTTTTTTGACTCATATATTGACTCTCGATGAGAGCCTGATAGCCTGCGCTAGTATCTCCGTTAGCCTTAGCTACAGCCATCTCATAGGTATATATGATCTCATTGGCTTTATCTTTCTTTCTCTTCTGACTCGCGATGTATTCAGGGTCTTTTAATAGATCCTTTATGGGTTTCTGGATCTGCTTTCCATCGATTGTGGTATTTGTTACTTCGCCTTCAAGGATCAATCGAAGTAACCTGTGCGTCCCTGCGTCTTTACGAGTGATCTCTTTTGTTTCACGATTATACTCTAAAGCGTCTAGTAATTGATCATTAAGAACTTTTGAGGAGTTGGCGCGTGAGTAGACCGAAACGGGTCTCACACTCTTGCCCACAAGGTTAATTTCTTCTACAATCTGTATTTTACGAATTGCACTCGAAATTATATCGGGGAGTTGCGATTTGATACGCCCCGTAGATTCCGCCGATGTCTCAGAAGCGCTTGCTTGATATACAGATGCGAGATTGATGCGAATTGCTGTGACAATCTTTTTGCTACCGAGCACATCCTCACTAAACTCATAGCTTGTCTTTTTAGGAAATGCACAAGTTAGCGATATGTCGTCAGACTGCGCCGTCAACGCGCTTCTGAAGTTAAGCAAAGGCATCGAGCTCGCTGTGCGTGAACGCTGTTGCTTAATAGGGAATATGAGATGCTCAGGCAAATCATCGGCGGTTCTACACCAGCTATAGGCGGGACTCTTAAGAGCCTTAGCAAGTTCCTCAGGGGTCGCGTTTGCTTTGGGCACCACCTCAGTGACTGAGACTTCGTGATCGTCTCTCAAAGCGACAAATGTAGCATCATCTTTTGTGGGTAAAATGGTAAAGTTGATGATGCTTGCTTCTTTTGTATTTTCAGGACTAATTCTAAACTCTGTCATAGCGGGCAATGTCGCGGTGACAGCGTTACCAAATATATTAAGGTTAGAGTTTAATCCTGTGTGCATCGCACCTTTCGAGATGTTAACCAGCACCGAGAGGAGCCCAGAAGCTTTTAGCTGTGCCATAAAAAGCGACAATGAGCAGACTAGGAAGCGCAACGAGCCTTCAAAATCGTAGCTTGTCGGGCGAGCAATTTTTGCACTTGTTCTCTTCGAGGCATCGATTGCATCAAACGACTTTGTTAGATCTCGTTTTTTCAACTCTTTTAGAAATAGACTATCCTCTACCTGCTTTGTAAAGTCTCTCTGAGACTGATGAGGCGGAACCGCTTTCATGCTCTTCGTGATAAAATCAATATCCCTCTCAAGATTTTTTAGACCCGCATCATGATATTTCAAAAAGCGATCGATCTCATCTTCAAGTTCTTCGATAGAGACAAAGCTATCGCCCGCTGAGCGCCCTTCTGTAGTTGACCATACGACTGATCCAACGCGACTCGGGGGTAATCCACATGCCTCATGGAGCTTATCGATGTACTCTTGACGCCAGTTTTCTTTAGTGAGCGTTAATGCGCCAAAAGGACCAACAAGATCTTTTATTGATTTTGCAGGATTGGAACGTGACGACTCAAAGAACGAAGTTTTGAATGTATTAACCGTCAACAAAATATTGAGAGGCTCTGTCTGCGCTCGAATATAAGAGTATATAATAGGCAGGTAAATCTCTGTTTCGTCACAAGTTACTGCCGCAAGAGTAACTTCCATATCTCTGGGCTTAGAAGATACATAATTGAACTCACCATCAAGAATATTACGAACAACTGAGAAAGAACTTTCCTCTGAAAAGGAGTAAAGATACTCATACAGTTCCGACTTATATATTGGTCTGCCTGCCTCTGTTGTTTGCGGTGCCGATGAAACACCAGCATCTGCGATGACCTCCGCCATCGGTCTATATAAGGATGGTGGGAGTATTGACGAGTGATCGAGAAAGCGATTCTCAATCATTTGCACAGCATCGAGCAAATAAAAGGCAGACAGGAAGTCTGTATTTTTGGCAATATTGATCTTGCCATCTTTTGTGGTTGATACGCCCATCAGAGAGAGGAGAACTGTCGCAGCGCTATTCGCACTCGCCTGTGTTGCTATATCAAGAGCGGGGTTAGAACGCGCATCTGAAACGCGTCCTTTTCCGCGTGCCGCTACACGGCGCGTTATGGGGCGCTCCGCGATATTTGCAATCGTGAGATCACCAATCTCTTTGTCCTCTGAGAGCTTATCTGGTAGCGCAATATTGCCTACATATGTAACCGATGTGCCTTTTAAGAATTTAATCTTTTTATACGCCTTTACATAATTCTCATCCTGACTGAAGTCTCTTTGAGTGTCACTCAGGCGTATTGAGTAGACAGGCATTCCGCCAAAGGAGTCGATGATGCTGAACAGCTTCTTTGTGTCTTTACCAAGAAGCGCTGATTTAGATGATGCGATAGCGAGGTTTTGATCATTATCAAAATTCGTCTTGAAATAATCATTCAGGAAGCTATTAAACTCCTCATGAGCTTGCCGAATGTCTTCTGATGTGGACTCCTCATTTATTGAGGAAAACGCATTGATAATACCTGTCGAGCTCTCTTCAGCAGGATTTTTGCGACGAGTTCGACTGCGAGACTCAGCAATTGCGGTGAGTCCGCTCTCTGCGATATCAAGCCCTGTAAACACTTGATTAAGTGATATCTGCTTCTCTCGTAATAGCGTTGTGAGATCCCCACTGCCATTAACTGTCGCATTATACACATATGCGACGCTCTCCGAAGATATGCTCATTTTGTCTCGCTTATCTCCGATTATAGAGCAAAGCGTCATGAGCCCTTGGAGCGTGCTACGGTCAAACACGACATCTGCGGAGTTGTCACTCGCAGTGAGCTTAAATTCCGTTCCATCCAGAACGAGAGGGACAAGGGGATCTGCATCAAAAGTGTAATCCGTTATTGCCACCGCACCAAAATTGTTTGATACCTTCAGAGGTGCGCTCCTGCGACCCGACATTTCAATCGAGACATTCGCAGGGTTAAAGTTAAACTGCTCAACTGTTTCATTAAATTTAACAGAATATGAGCGCCCCGTCTGAGAGATGACCTGATTAATCAGTTCAATAGTTGAATCTCTTAGACACGCATCTAGCATCGCCACAGCGTTCTCAAGAGTTCCATTCGGAATGCTGATAGAGGGGGGCGTTAGATTTACAGTGCAGGACAAACCTTGCTCTGCCATCTTCTCCTGAAGAATTGTTGAGAGCGATTTAGATATCTTAAGAGTCTTAGATCCCTCTGCCGATATTTCAATGCTGATACTCGGGCATTTCAGATCGCCAAAGTCAAAAATGAGAGTATTTTCAGGCTCGGGGTTTCTTCTTTTTCTCATTCCAGAACTCCTGTCGGATGAAACATTTTGATCATAACAATTGGTATTGATGGCACGCAAGCTCTTTTTGATTAAAGCCTACAAAATATATTTTAGCAACATCTATTTTTCAAGTAAGTTTTTATTTTTTTTTGTGCTCTTTATAATTCTATGTGCACCATATGCAATAGCCGCTGAGATAAGAACTGCACTAACGACTTTGCTTGTCGTTGACATAAAGCTCATCTGATATGTGTCTGTTGCATTGAACACTGCTGTAGAGATTGTCTTAATGTCTTGATTAACTGATGCCACTTCGGAAAAGAGTGTGGTTAATGCAGTATTGTTACACTCCTCCGATATGTCCTCCGCGAGTTGACTACACATATCAGCTTTTATATTCGTAAACAAGAGCGGAGTGATTAGATTAAACATAACTACAAAGCTTGCGTCTGTAAGAGTGCGTGCTAATCGCGTATTTTGATCTTCTAGATGTGTTGACTCATCTTTATAAGATATAACCGCAGCTGCGTTATCTCCGAAGTCCCCCCCATAGCGAGTTGTCTCACTCAACTTTGACAACTGTGAGATATAAAAATATCTAGCACTCTCTAGCTTTCGAGCGTCTCCGTCAAGAATACTTGAGCTGAAATCCTCTGCTCTTTTTGTGATGCTTGTGTATTGAAACGCCTGTGTTGGATTTTTCAAAGAAGATGTGGCTAGATCCTCTGCTGTTCTTGTGCCATTAAGGAACTCTGTCGCAATTGACAAAGTTTCTCCATCTACTCTCAAAAATATCTTTCTTAAGAGCGCGTCTGGAGCGACAGGAAACAGCAATGTGTCCATCTCTATCGAAGCGGAAAGGATGATGAATAACTGGTTAAACATCTCATTCATGAAAGTGATTTTAGACTGAACGAATGTGTTTGACTTATTGCTGGCTAGCAGCCCCAGAAGGGATTCTATCTGACTCTGAATTTCAAAAAGAATCTTGAATAGAGTTCTTATATGAGACAACGGGACAGCTTTACGGAATATATTCCCCACATCCTCCGATATCTTGAGTTGTGCGTCGACTCCTAATGTGTTTTTACGACCAACGAGTATTTCCATAAACGCTTTTCTTTTGAACGGATTCTTTAAAATAGCGTTGGGGAGTATGCTTTTGGTCATTAAATATGTGATTCCCTCATTTAGCATGTCGATAGAGAACTGTGCTTTAGTCTTCGCTCCCTTATACTCTAATACTTTATTCAATATAAAGTTTTCAGTAAACTGCATTTGTGAATCCATAGAGAGCCACGCCATATAATACTCAATGTCGAGACTGCTTGTTATAATAGTAATATCAAAAGAATTTCCTGTCTTTGTGAGGTTCAAACCAAGATCTTTAATTTTATTTTTATCATCTTTGTATACGAAATTAAAGACAAGTGGTGACCCTGTATCAAGACTGCTCTTGAGCATAGGAAAGCGCGCGAGCCAAGCCTGTGCGCGCAATATCTCTTCTTCTGAGGGATTGCGCGACGCGAGCGCGATATCGTCAGCGTCTGTTAGTCTGATATTATCAAGCTTGAACAGGTGCAGAATAACAGGGGCTAGTTCAAGTCCCTCATTCACAAAACCAATAAGAGGGTTATCACTTGTGGGCTTTCTATGTAGTTTCTGATAAATTCCATAGGAATAAGAAAGAAGCCCATATCCTTTCATTGGCGCGTTGAGTGATGGCGCGGCGGTCCCTTGTAGAGAGTGGCTTCTTTTCATGTTATGACCTCTCACGAGAAGCAACAGAAATTAAAACAAGAACAGAGAGCAACCCAGCCCCAATCATCGCGTATATAAACTTCGAATTGCTCTTGTTTTTTAAAGAAACATCTGTCGTGACAACTCCCACACGTTTCTTTCGGCGCGTGTTCTCCGAAACTTTTAATTCAGTAGAAGGCGAGAGTGTGCCCATGATCTCTCGAATAAAGTTATAATATCGGTCAGCTCGGGTAAAGACCATGAAATTGCTACATTCAGAGTCTCCAAAACTGGTGATACCAGCAACAAATAACTCATTGTTAATCTTTACAAGAGCAGGACCTCCAGAATCCCCAAAGCACACCCCCGAGGGGCGATAGTAGCATTTTATCGTGCTGCCCGACATTTTATCAATTGTGACAAACGCGGATCTTTTTTGGTTGTCAGTGGGAGCGTGAGCTGAGGTCTTTCCATACCCTACAATTTTTAAAGATGTCCCCGCCGAGAGCGTTCGTACTAATTCGGGTGGCATGAGTTTGATGGGTGTTGTAAAATCAACAGCTTGCTCTAGATATATAAGCGCGATATCATTCGCCCTTGTTACGCTGTCCCAATCGCCTATAAAAATCTGAGAAACAGGCGTCTCTTTTACAATGTCCCCATTTTTTTCAAAGAACACAACCACATCCTCATAGCCGAACCCAAACAAGCAGTGCGCTGCTGTAAGTATCCAGTTTGGCGCTATTAATGTCCCCGTGCAGGTGCCCAAAGTCCCATCACCTTTGTCTATTCGAATGCGACAAACAGCCTCAAATCCTTGCTCAAGCTCGCCTGACACAATTAATGGTGTCGTTAATTGAACATCGCGGGGCAGAGTGGCTATATCTAATTTTGACATCTCAATCTCCTTTTGATCCTTAGTGTCTATCAAACCAGAAAATATTTGCAACAAAATATTGCTGACATATTGACAATTAAAGTATACTGTAGTCTGATTATAATGTCTCCGTGTTTGAGCCACTGTCGTTTTGAAAGGAAACACAAATGAGAAAGCCCTCTGGACAGCATCCCTCAAGAAAAAACAACGCTGTGAGCGGTTTTATTGATTATAACAAGGCTATTCTACCTCAAGACCCAAATCATCCATTAAATCGTCTGCCTGATTCCCTAACACGTAATATTGATTATATCTATTTACAATCGCAGCGAGGTGTCTCTGTCGAGGCAATTGCGAAGGAGCTCAACTCGCAGAAATGGGAGATTCAATTAATTATTGACGAGTATCCCAATTTGCAGTCGACTCTTGGTCCACGCCCCGAGCGTAGAAATCCCTCGCAGGTGTCCAATTCTCTCGCGCAAGTGTCTCCAAAGCTTCAAGGTCAGTTCGCCTCGATCTATAAGCAATATCAGGACGGAGCAACGGTTGCCGTCCTTGCAAGAAAATACAATGTGCATGAGAGCGAGATACAGGCAATCATTGACGACTTTAGTCAAATGAATTGGCATGCAAATCCTGCCCGCTCAAAAAGAAAGAACCCATCATCTCGTAATTCTGAAAGTATTGCGAGTGATGTGCGCCGTTGTCACGCTCAAGGTATGTCGGTTACTCAGATCGCCATGCACTGTGGAATTAGCATCCAAGATGTCATGCAAATACTCAGAGGCGAGTCTGGCTCTAGTCGGTCCTTAGCTGGCGTATCATCCTATGCCTCCTCTGATGACGATGATGACGACGATGATGACGACGATGATGACGATGAAGACGACGATGATTACGACGATGACGACGATGACGACGATGATGATGACGAGGACGAGGACGACGAGGACGATGACGAGGGTGGCTCCCCCGTGAGCGGTTATGCTCGCAAGACAGCGGCACGAGGCGCAATTAGAAAAGCCCCAACATCATCGAAGCGTAGTAGCAGCGTCCCCTCGTCAGCGCGTAAGCCCTCTACATCTTCTAAGACGAGCAAGAGTTCCGCGCCAAAGACTAGCAGGAGGTCGGGAGTCGGTGGCTTCTCAATCGTCTATCTTGGCGATAAGAAATAAGCCGAAAAAGGTATGATATGTTAAAAATCAATAATCTCGGAATTCACTTAGATAATGATTTATTAGTATATCATGCCTCTCTTGCTGCAGATGCGATCAAAAGAGAGGGTGCGTTTAGATCTCGTTTTGAGCTTAGGCAACAAGGTCTTGTGAAAACAGGCGCGGGTGGCGGACCAGAGAAAGCCATTTCTTTCACAGGCGATGTGCGCGTCGCTGAGTCGATATGCGTGGGACTTGGCGCGATAGTTCGTATATCTTTGGACGATCTCAAAACCCAAGAGATTATTCACGAACTCCATCTGTCTGCCCCCAAGGCTTTAAACAGTCTTTGGGGAGATCTTAAACATATACGGCAACTAGACCCTAAAGATAATCTAGAACTATACAAATTGTTTCTTGATGTCGGTTATAACACAAGAGAACTCTTTGACCCACTTTTTTTCGGAACTAATGTAAATATGTTCCGTCAGTCCTCTCTCAGTGTTTTAGACTCAATAGGTATTGTAAGCGCACGACTTAAAGCAGGTACGATCATATTCCCTAGAGATAGCGAAAGCTTTAGAAGCATTTTATCATCAAAACGTGACATTTTTAATATTGATGAATTCACATTTGAGCATGGCGTTACACCTGTCTACTCCGACCCGTTAATAAAATATGAAGACCTAAAGAGTAATAACATTGAAATCATAGAGAATGAGAACCCGACTCTTGAGACTTTGAAAACCAAAGGCTTTGTGTCTTACTTACCCGCTCTTAATGAATTCAGAGTGTGGGACTCTCGTTCTATTGATAAAGATAGCATATTTAAAGAAGATAGTTGGTCAGATATCTGTCTGTATAGTCTCCCAGAAATATGGCGTAAAAGTGGGATTTACAGCTTCTATCCCTATTTTAATTATGATGACTTAGCTTCAAACATAACACAGAGCTAGATAATCAGACATCCTTACCATATCTGAGAACATGAATACAGAATAGCTAATTTATTTTGGAACTCTAAGATCAATATCATAACGCCAGTCTCTTCGAGGCTTTAGACGCGCATATTCTTCTAGGTTGATAGAAGGGCAATATCTCTTCATAAGATCTCTAAAAACTCTGTAACTGATAGTTCTTCCACTTGGCATAGGTCCGTATTTACCTCGTTTAATGTTCGCAATCACCTCGTATGTAGGCACTCTCAGGAAGTCCGCAGCAATTGTATTATACTCCTCAGTGCTGTTACCCCACTTCAGATGCGCGAACGCATCAAGCAATGTAGGGCTATCAACATCTGCGATACCAAACACTTGTCTGAAGTGATCAAAATCAGCCACTGTGATCTTGTACTTGAACGCCTTGCGAACCTCTGCCATGTTGCCTTGCGTCGCCTGGTAAACTTGTGCAATCCGCTCAACCTCCTGCGGTGTTTTCTTAAGATAGCGCCGAATCTCAGAGGTTGGCAGAGTCCCCTTGTCTGTTAGCTCTAGTCCGAGATCTTCTGTAATGACGTGGCGGATCACTCTCTCAGAGCAGTTTAGTAGATACGCCATTTCTTTCACACTTCGTCCCGTTCGAGCAAAACGCTCAATCAATCGTATGTCAAAAGGCAGGAATGGATAAATTGAATCTGCTAGAGGGCGTATGTCCGTGAAGATCGCTTGACACGCATCTAGTGCTTTTTGTGCGTTATTTTCGGCGCTCTGCGAAATATCGCTTACTTTTTGTATTAACCAACTAACTTCGTCCCCACGAGAATGAAAGGTTTTTTGCACATCCTCTTCCATCCATACTGCGCCTACATAATAAGCCCATACTCGAATATAATCAAGGTTTGCTAAAACTGCACTGCCTAGCTCACGAACCTCCTCTTTAAACTCAGTCGTCTTGATATTGAAATTTAAAAACACATTTAAATCTTCAAGTTTTTTATCAATATCATCCAACGGTGACGCTTTGTCTGACACTATGAATTCTTTTGCAAATTCATTCAGCGCCCAGAAATGAAACTCGACAGCGTTGTCGTCTTTGCTTGTCGTTCTTTCAAGAAGTGCTTCAATTAATAGCTTGAATCGCTGTATATCTCGTTGAGTGTCCGTTCGCTGACTTAACCCCTCACCTGTGTCAAATTCACTTGTCTGAATAGATTCCGCAATTGTCAGAACAGAGAGGACTTGCTCTGGATCACGAGGGTCAAAATTGCTTTTCAGGCACGCGGACTCAAATGTTTTAGTCTGGACATCTATTAAACTGTTCAATGTGAATATGCGTGCGTTCAAGATGTCTTGAACATTTTCGTTCAGCAGACTTTCATCTGTTTTTACACACGCATGCACAATACTGAAAAAGATACAGGCGGTTCTCTGGTATATCGCGAGGAAAGGAGCCTCAATACTAAACGCTCCCCCAAAGGAGGCTATCTCTGCTTCGTTTAGAGGCTGATAGACATAAGGGTCCCCTTGAAGCGGCAGCGCCTGTCTTGCAAACTCCATCGCTGGAATCCACAACTCACAGAGCCGAAGCATCATCGCACGACGAGAGCTCGAAGGCTGATATTCAATCCATTTTGAGATCCAACGCACCAACCCCATATCATAAAATGAATTATTATAACCGACATCAGCGTTTCTACGCATAGATAGAATTTCATCTATCTCGGCTCCACGTTTTTCGTACATCTGGGCTAAGAACCGAGTGTCAGGCGTTAAAGTGACGACAGGTGCGTATTTCTCAACACCTCTCGGATTTTTACGCGTTTTAACGACAGAGCCGTCAGTCCCGAACGAAGCGTTGTCCACACGAGTAGACTCTGTATGACGGTTTTTCACAAACATCATCTTTTCCTTTCAAATTCCATCAGTTGAGAAAGACTGCATATTACTTCATATCGTGTCAATAATTTATCTAAATGTTTTTGAGTTGTCTGAAGCGATTGCCTCTCCTACCCGAATCGGGTGTAAAGCGGGATATACCCCTAAACGAGTGTCTGTGGCTTTAATCCACTCTGGGTTTATTCTCTTTCCATTTTTATCCACAGGTGACATTGATAATGGATGTAAGAAATTTGTTGTGGAATAACCTATGGTTGGCATATTCCAAAATTGATACTTCATAAATTTGTTGTATATGAGTTCAGCTTTTGTATTCAATGAGCCTTCCATAAGAGATTTAAAATAATTAGTTGGATTCCATTGCTGCCCTGGTCCATAAAAAATGCTCTTGAAGTCGATATTAGAATCGATCTTATGTTTCTTAATGTCCCACCTCACCAATAAGCAGTTCATGAGCAAAATTCTTTCAAAAGCACACTCGTGCTCGCCCACTTTGCTCGCACATCCGAACTCCCCTCGCGTAAGCATGAATTCGCTGTTCAGCATCTGGGCACTGTATTTGTATATCTGCCTTAAGTCGCTCTCACTGTATCTCGGATTCGGGGCAGATGAAGTATCAAAAGCGCTTCCGAACGAAACTCCCCACACTGGTGTAATCACTTTGACAGGATCTCGGTTCGTCCTCATCAAATATGGGTCCGAGTATCCTATTAAGAAATGGTTTAGCGTGTTATTAGAAAAGTTGAATGCTGCTTTGCTGAAGTCAAAATTTGAAGGAATTATTCCTAGCGCCATTAAACTACTTATATCCTCATCACAGATATAGGCGCTACCGCTCTCATATATTTGTTGCATACTCGCTAAGTATGTGGACGCAGGCTCTGGTTCCACATCTGACGCTCGTCTCGGCGTAAAACTCAAACTGAAAAACTCATAGTCTCTTAACTCATCACTCCAACGAAATGCCATCGCAGGAATCTTGTTGGACGAGTCAGAGAAATATTCAAAACCTTGCACAGAAGTCGCCCCAATTCCTCTCGCTTTCACCACATCTTCATTCGGTTGATATTCTAAACCCTTATCAAAATCAACTAGAGAAGATGATGCTCTGTCTCTTCTTGCTAAATATACCGACAATCCGAGCAACGCAGCTCCTCCTCCAAATACAATATAACGTTGAGTATCCGTTAACTCCTCAAGCCACTGTTTTGCTTTTTCTATCATATCGTCATCCTTTTTCTTTTACACATATGTTACTTTAATAAAATTAACAAGTCAAACCTTTTAGGTGTTTTTAAAAACTTGAATTACATTGACATGATGTTATTTACCGTTATAATTCAAAGCATCTTGCAGGCGATATTTTGAAAGGTTCCGAAGATGCGACAAAACCCCGTCTCTCAAAAAGATATCATGGACGCTCTTTCACAAGTCCTCGCTGTGATGCGCGCAACCCAATGGAGTCATCAAACCTCGCATTGGCAATGCTCTGGTGAGAACTTTTACAGTGATCACAAACTATTTAAGAAACTCTACAACTCTTTGAATGAGGAGATTGATACGCTCGCGGAGAAAATGGTCTGCTATTTCAAGTCTCCTGTCGTGGGGGCTGTCGAGCAAATTGAACGTACTCATGAGATTCTTGCTGACAAAGAATTATACAAGACTGACGCGATCTCTCGTGCAATTCGCTTAGAGAAGACACTGCTTGCTCAAATTTCATTTTGCTTCAAGATACTCTCAGATTCCAACGCACTTACGCTTGGGCTTGACGATTTCCTCTCAGCAGCCGCTAATAACCACGAGACAAACCTGTATCTGCTGAGCCAACGCGCCGAGGTGTCTCGTGGCTAAGGCTCCCAAAACAACAACTAAAGACGCTAAAAATACCCCCGCCCCTGCCCCTGTGCCCGCGCTTTTGCCCGAGCCTATGCCCGCATCTGTAGCCGAGCTTGAGCCCCCAATAGAGCGCGTTTTAGCCGCGACCGAGGTAGTCCCTGCTCAGTCTAATAACGCAGACTCTCTTATCTTTGAACTGAAACTCTCGGTGTCGCAAAAGAACCCGATGTTCAAAAATATGAAAACAGCAAAGAAACGCTACTCCGTATTTTCAATGCTCTGCATTAATGAGGTACTTGGAAATCTACCCTCTAAACATCAACAATTTCTCGCTATTGATGATAAATTAGTCGAAGATGGAGACAATTGGACTCTCATGGTCACTGCGCTATCTCCAAACGCGTCTGAAAAAAGTGCGCGCGCGGCTAAAATACTCGCGTGCCTTTATTCGATCGCAGAGGTCTTTCGTTTAAGTCGAGACGCCACATATAATCTAACAATATCCTATTCTAATAAAAAAGATTAATTTTGACTAAATGTTAGACCAAAGAGTATACTTTCACAGAATTCTTCTCAGAAAGGATACTCTCAATGCCGCGTCGGAACCCGCACTCAGACCCTACGCCTCATTCTCATGCCGCGTCCCACCAAAAACACGCTTTGCCTGTTTCCTATAACGGCAAGTTTATGACCTATCCTAACGGCAGCACGATTCGCTCGCTCTGTTACGATATGATCAAAAACTCAACAGCCTTATTGAATCTTATCAAAGACTCAGATTATCTTCCTTCTTGGAACTTGATGCTTGTAAGCCAAGCCTATGAGAATGTTACACATGTCTCTCGATATATCGTTTATGAGGCTCGCCAATCGCTCTCAGGCACACAGGCAGGAAGTCACGATTTTACATCTCTCGCACACTCCTACCCGAACGGACACGCGGTGCGCTCTCTGCTCCAAAGTGTCTGTGTGAAGGCTCAAGAGATCGCTCAGTGCGTTGAAGATCATGATGACACACCCGCATGGGTCTTGATGCTTCTTAGCCAAGCCACTGATGAAATTTCACATGTTTCCTCTTACTTAATTTATGAAAAGTATAGATAAACACCCCTTTCTAACGCTTGGACAAAGCGCACCCTGTCCACTCTAGCCCACAGACCGCTCTCGACTAAGGCTCGTTTTAGGAATGTAAGCTCCCGCTTTATTTAGCTTTTTTGCTGTGGACAGGGGCGTCTCAGCGAGTGGTCAGGGTGGACATGGACAGGGTGCAACTTTCCCATAAATTACATATCCAATATCAATAGCTATATTTTA
>Ga0194123_10005552_pt1 | contig 13448 bp, 9 predicted proteins | sample TA2MahsurfametaG_5_FD_155479 | JGI IMG/M metagenome (GOLD analysis project Ga0194123, IMG submission 155479) | Freshwater microbial communities from Lake Tanganyika, Tanzania - TA2015023 Mahale A surface | ecosystem: Environmental > Aquatic > Freshwater > Lake | place: Tanzania: Lake Tanganyika... | reverse complement strand
AAGATACAAAAACACTATTACCATCATTATTAGCACCATTATAAGAACCACCGCCGATTAGAGCATAATTAGCATTTGGCATTGAAGAAGAAAAATTCCAAGTGTAACGTCCATGAGCTTCCCTAGCCATACTACTAGTATTACCATGTTGTCTAATAGCACCACTAGACCCTTGCCAATTACACCAAGCTCTTAATGAATATGAAGGTGCAGATCCAGATGCTGTGGTGAGTGATGTTGCTTGACCTGCAGTAGATCCTTGAATACCCTGAACACCCTGAGTACCTTGAAGACCCTGAGTGCCTTGTAGTCCTTGAGTACCCTGAACACCTTGTGTGCCTTGAAGACCCTGAGTACCTTGTAGTCCTTGAGTACCTGTAGTACCCTGAACACCCTGAGCACCAAAAGTTCCCTGGCTGCCTGTTAGACCCTGAACACCCTGAGTGCCTTGAACACCTTGAGTACCTTGAAGACCCTGAGTACCTTGAAGTCCTTGTGTTCCCTGTACACCATTAAAACCTTGAGCACCTTGTATTCCTTGAACACCTTGTATTCCTTGAACACCTTGAGTGCCTTGTAGTCCTTCTGTTCCTTGAACTCCCTGTATACCCTGAATACCTTGTGTACCCTGTAGTCCTTGTGTACCCTGTAGTCCTTGTGTACCCTGTAGTCCTTGTGTACCCTGTAGTCCTTGAGTACCCTGTAGTCCTTGTGTTCCTTGAACACCTTGAGTGCCTTGAACACCTTGTGTACCCTGAACACCTTGTGTACCCTGTAGTCCTTGAGTGCCTTGAACTCCCTGAACACCTTGAATACCTTGAACTCCTTGAATACCTTGGACACCTTGTAAAGCAGCATTTTGAATTGTTGATTTCTTAAGTTGTCCGTCACTATTATCATAAATGAGTATGAAATCTCCAGAGTCTGGTTGACCTATTGTAAGTTCAGTTCTATCACTAATTACTTGAGGTGAGAGTGATCTTAAAGAAGAAGCAGTAACGCCAGATCCTAATGTTGTTGAAGAAATAATTTGAACACCATTAATCCTAATGGTGTTATCGGTTATTTGGACACCACCAGCAGCAAGTCTGACTCCATTAGGAACCTGAGTCGAACCAATACCAACCGCATAGTTACTTAACCAAGCATCAGTTCCTAAACCAGCAAAAGAACCAGCCTTAAACCACATCAGTTTTTTATAGGTTACTGGAGATGTTTCTAATCCTATAATATAAAGATCAACTAAAGGTGATCCTTCAGTTGAAGCAATGGCAATTCCACCATGATTAGCAGTGGTGTCATTTGAAATATCATTGCCACCACCGTCAGTGGTGATGCCAAGAATGATGTCCTTATCATATACCTGAAGATCTTGTGCTTGGATTACGGTTGTGGTTCCACCAATACTTAAGTTGCCACCAATGTATAGATTATTATGAAATGTTGCTAAAGTGTCATAAACATCAAAGTTATTTGAAACACTTAAAGTATGAACTGTAGCGATACCACTTACATTTAGATCATCAACTTCAGTTTGTCCATCAACATCTAAACTTTCATTGACATCAATATCACCAGTAACGGTTACAATACCAGAAGCAACAATATTTCTTGTAGTTATATCTTGTCCTAGAGATATCCCACCAGTAATGTTCAAAGATGGTGCGTATAATGTTTCACCAACATACAGAGAATTTTGAAACGTACCAACACCAACAAAAGTAGAAAGACCAGCAACTTTTAATTGGTTTACAGAAGTTGTGATTGTGTGAACAGTAACACCAGAACCAACATTGATTGTATTTGAGGATCCATCAAGAGTAATAGAAGACTGCCCAATAGTAAGAACTCCTACAACTCTGGCATTTCCAGCGACACTTAGATTGTTTCCGACAAATACATTATTTTGAGAAGTAATAATACCAACAAAAGTTGATACTCCAGAAACGTTTACATTATCCAGTTCAGTGTGCCCATCAACATCTAGATCGCCATTTAGATCTGTTGCTCCAGTAACTGTAGCAATACCAGAGGCACTTATATTTCTAGTGTTTAAATCATCACCAAGAGTTGCTCCACCAGTGATGCTTAGTGCTGGTGCGAAGAGAGATCCAGCAACATAGAGGTCACTTTCGAACGTTCCGATACCAGATACAGTGAGACTCGTTCCAATTCCAACTGAACCATTGGTATCATTAACAGTTAAAAACGAAGGGAATTGAGATAGATCTCTGTTTCTGGTCATTATAGATCTTTTTTAGTTATTTATTCTGGTTTAGGTCCTAGTAAATCTTCATCCCAGATTGCTTTGAGTTCTGTTGTGATTTCATCAACAGTTGTACTAGTAATTTCTGCTTCAGTTACTATATTGGTAACGTCTCTGAGTGCTTGCTTTTGTGCTACGATAGAAGCAGTATCTCCACCAAATTCTAGTGCTCTTACAAAATCCACATCAAGTTTTTCTAGAAGGGGTTTCCTAGCTCGACGAATTTTGTCTTTTTGAATTTCTTTTGCTTTTTCCAAATCAATTCCTATTGCCATTTTAATTCTCCTCGTAAGTCCAAGCATCAAAAAAAGTATGGTCCACAGGAACATCAGATTGATTTAAAATTTGATGTGGTTTGTTGCTAGGAACAACTTGATCAATCATTTGGTTTAAAGACAATTCACATTCTGGAGCAGGAGAAAATAAATGAATCCCTCCAGTCTCGTCGTTGGGGAAAATAACTACTTTTCCAAGATGATCGTAAGATTTCATGATTCTAATTTTTTGAATTATTTATTAGTTAATAGCAACAACAGAGTTTTCTTCAGAATCAATATTAGTATTTTCTGATTTAACCCTAATTGTTGTTGCTGTTTTAGTAACATTTCCAAGACCATTAGTAAAGGTAGTTCTTGGTGCAATCATAATATTATATTGGTTATTAGTTCCAACTTTTGGAGCCGAAGTCATAACACAAGCATAACTACTACTACCGATGGAGTTAGTCCATGTTACAGTATAATCACCATTACCATTTTTTGTTATTCCAGTTGTATTAAAACTTCCTTGAATTGTAGCATTATTCCAGTTTACCCATCCTTTAACGACTGTTGTTCCAGAAGTTCCTTGAGCACCCGAACCTGTAACACCTTGAATACCTTGAACACCTTGAGTGCCTTGTAGTCCTTGAGTACCCTGCGAACCAGAAGTTCCTTGAACCCCCTGAGTACCAAAAGTCCCCTGGCTGCCTGTTAGACCCTGAACACCCTGAGTGCCTTGAACACCCTGAGTACCTTGAAGACCCTGAGTACCTTGAAGTCCTTGTGTTCCCTGTACACCATTAAAACCTTGAGCACCTTGTATTCCTTGAACACCTTGAGTGCCTTGTAGTCCTTGAGTACCCTGTAGTCCTTGTGTTCCTTGAACTCCCTGTATACCCTGTAGTCCTTGAGTGCCTTGTAATCCTTGAGTACCCTGTAGTCCTTGAGTACCCTGTAGTCCTTGAGTACCCTGTAGTCCTTGCGTTCCTTGAACTCCTTGTAAAGCAGCATTTTGAATTGTTGATTTCTTAAGTTGTCCGTCACTATTATCATAAATGAGTATGAAATCTCCAGAGTCTGGTTGACCTATTGTAAGTTCTGTCCTGTTTGATATTAAGAAAGGCGAAACAGAGGATAATGAAGAATTGACAATATTTGATCCTAATGTAGTTGAAGAAAGAACTTCAACACCATTGATTTTATAAGTTTTGCCAGACGAAAGATTTAAATTCTCACTAGATTTTAAAGAGCTATTTGTATTATCCCAAGTAAATGTTTTTCTGCTACCAGTAGACCCTATGCCAATTCCAGCACCATCCATGAGAAGGTCACTAGTTGCTGTAGATGCAATACCAACAACAAAATCAGCAAGTTCAATTGTTGAAGAATTAATATATGTTTCAGTACCATCAACATATAAGTCACCTTTAATTCTGACAGATCCAGTGTTATCACCAACTGCTGATGGATCAATAATTAATGAGGATGGTCCACTGATTGTATTATTTGTGATTCGAATAGCAGATCCTTCAGCACCAGTATGGAATGCTGTGGCAGTAATAACACCAGAAATATTTGCCTGTTGTGCCGTAAGATAAGTTGTAGTGGTAATACCAAGTGTTGAAGGAACACTTACAGTAAATCCTGCTCCAGAAAGAGTTGCTGTATTAGACCCATCAGTATAAAAATATAAAGTATTCTCATTTGCACCAGGAGAAGTTTCAGGAATGATGTAAGTATTTCCATCTACATCTTTAACACCACCTAAAGATCCCCAAGCATTTCCAGCACCATAACCTTCAAATGTTGAGAGTTGACTGTTGTATCTTATCTGTCCAAGAATAGGAGATATGTCTCTTTGTGAAGTATTGCCAACAGGAATTCTAATAGAATTTGTACTATCAAATACTACTTTATCTTTGAATGTAGAAACTCCAACAAATGTTGAAGCGCCAGAAACTTGTACCTGATTAAATGTTGATGTTGTAGTGTGAATCGTAGCGCCAGAACCAACATTAATTGTATTGGTATTTCCATCAAGAGTGATAGAAGAGGAACCTATTGTTAAGATTCCAACAACTTTTGCGTTCCCAGAAACACTTAAATTGTTTCCAACAAAGACGTTATTTTGTGAAGTAATAATACCAACAAAAGTTGATACTCCAGAAACGTTTACATTATCCAGTTCAGTGTGCCCATCAACGTCTAAATCTCCATTTAGGTCTGTTGCTCCAGTAACTGTAGCAATACCAGAGGCACTTATATTTCTAGTTGTTAAATCATCACCAAGAGTTGCTCCACCAGTAATGTTCAAAGATGGTGCGTATAAAATACCACCAACAAAAAGATTATTACTAAATGTACCAATCCCAACAAAAGTACTAACTCCACTGACGTTTAGGTCTCCGGATATCAGAGTTTTATTTCCAGCAGCAGGGTCAATTGTAATATCACCAGTCGTGGATGAGAACGTATTGGCAGCAAGTTGAAGGTTGCCAACTGTCAAACTCGTTGGAGTAATAACAGTTGAATTAGAAACTCCATCGGTAACTGTTAGATTTCCAGTTGTAGTAAGATCATAAGTTGTTGCGGCAAAACTTACACTACCAGTTTCCTGGTTAATGTACAGAGCATCACCAACTCTAAAATCACCTCTTTGGTCAATGCTTACATAAGATACTTGTCCGTTGTTTAGTTCTACAACTTCATTTGCCTGAACAACTAGAGTATCATCATTTGAAAAATCTTTACCACTACCAACGTGGTTAAAGTTCATTGCGAAAAGACGGAGTTGTACTCCAACTCCATCAGCAACAACACCCTGAGAACCATATTCAATGGCACATCCGACCGAACGCATTTCGGCACCGAACATTTTGTAGTCGGCAAAACTAATACTTCCTGCTGTTCCTACTTGAGTCGTTCCGTCAGATTGGAACACTCTAACATCTTGTGTTGTTCCAATACCAACTGAAGTAAATGTCCCGTAACCTTTGCCAGTAATTGTTACATAAGGATCACTAAAAGAAAATACTGTGCCAACAGCGACAGGTGATCCACCACTGTAAAGCTTAATAACGTTATTAACTGCTGGAGTTGTGTTAAGACCGACTAACTTGATTCTCGCATTAGCAGTGCTACCAATGCCTACAGTTCCTGAAGTTCCCACAATCGCTTGAGAAGCAAAGTAGTGGAAGCAGTTTAGATACTCAGCACGAGCACCATTGGTTAGAAGTATACCTTTACTATTTGGTGTGAAGAAGGTAACTTCATTAAACAACATCCCTGCTTCCAGAGAGTTACTAGCAACTATCGATCCATCAACTTTTGCACCTCTACCTGCGATATAACTAGTTGGTGGAGAATCAGCAGTATCATAACCATAAGGATCTGTTGATGTAACAGTAGTTCCAGTATTAAGAACAGTAATTCTTTGAATATAAGGACTCCTGGTTGTGATTGCTATGCCAGGAGCATATGTAAAAGAATATCCAGTGTCGTTTGAAGAATTATAATATGAATTGCTGATTGTAAAATCTTCAACAGTGGTTATGTCATGTAATCTGAAAATATCATTTGTCTTGGTTCCATCAGTTGGTTTGATTGTAGTTGCCCTCAAACCAGCACCTTTAACAGTTACACCTCTGGGAACTGTTAAGGGACAAACTTCCCCATAAACACCAGCAGATACATTAATAATATCGCCATTTGTAGAAACACTCAGTGCCTTAGCAATGGTTAAATATGGTTCATTAATGTTATTTCCTGAATTTGTATCACTACCAGTAGTGGCAACATACCAGGTTTTGCCTAAGGCATTTAGATTTCCATCAAAAGTTGTTGCCGTAATAACACCAGAAACATTAACATTGTCTAATTCAGTATGACCATCTACATCTAGATCACCATTAGCATCAATCGCATTAGCAAAGGTAGAAACACCAACTACATCAAGTCCACCACCAGTAATTCTGAGTCCACTTCTCGCCGTAGCAATTCCTATTGAATCAACGTTAACAACGTCCTCATACTTTAAAATACCTCCAATGGTTACATTTCCAGAGAAGGTAGCACTGTTTGCTGTTATGGATCCAACAAATGTAGAAAGACCCGTGGAGTAAATATTTCTTGTTACAATATCACTTCCAAATGTTGCTACACTACCACCAGCACCTACAACTACTGACCCATCAATAAAAACATTAGTTTGAAAAGTTGATATACCAGAAACAATTAAACCACTACCAACATAAGCGTCCGTTGTAGTAATGGTTGTTGCTGATCCAACTTCTAGACCTTTCTTGACTCTAAAATTTTGTGTTCCCACAGGTTCACTTTCCCCCGATGGTTTTTAGGTATTTATCAGACCTTGATGGCATCAAAAATAATATTATACGTTGTGATTCCTGAAGTTGATGGTGTTGCGAGTAATCGAATATTTCCACCGGAAACATCTACATCATAAGTAGCGACTGTTGAAGTATTATATACAGTTCCATATTCACTTGGGTATGCCGTTGTTCCATCATGAAGAGCAAGTATTTTAGTTGTATGATAACTTACTCCTCGTGTTGCTTGAATTGTATATTCTACAGAACGATAGGAAGTTATTGCCAAAGCAGAGTGAATTCCAACTTGTGAGATTGATGAAGTTTTAGCGGTTGTTGTTCCATAAGAAACTCTATCATCAATGGAAACATATCCCATAACGTCAAGAGCTTCATTTGGAACTGTTGTTCCAATACCAACATTATAAGTTGTGTGAATACCAACATATGGTGCTTCAGCCGCAACCCAATAATTATTGATAGCAGCATTGCTTGTATCAACCCACTGCTGGCTATCACCATCATCATAATAAATTTTTAGAGATCCATAAACACTATCCCACCAGAGATCTCCAGCAAGAGGATATGCTGGTGGAAACTCTCCAATAACTGCCAGGTTTTCTCCACCATTGGTATCAACCCACTGTGAACTGTTACCATCAACATAATAAACTTTAAGATCTCCACTATCATTTTCCCACCAAAGATCTCCGGGTCTTGCTCCAAGTGGTGGATCAGTTGAAACAGAAACTCTTGCTCCACCAACATCGTCAAGATCAATAATAACTGTGCTACCATATCCTGTGATACTTAATCCAGTACCAACAAAACAGATATCAGTAAATCCAGATCCGACTCTTGCGTGTTGAGGAATCGTTGCCGATTGTGGATTAACTTCTGTAGAAGCAATACCTACACCAGCAACGAACAGAATTCCATCTTGATATAAATCACCATTGAAGTTAATATCACCATTAACATCTAATTTATATCCTGGAGTGGTTGTCCCAATACCGGTATTGCCAGCAATGAAAACTCCGCCAATTGTTCCAACACCGATTTGAACAAGTTGATTTGCAGTTCCAGTAGATGCTCCCGTGCCAATTAAAACTGGTCCATTAGTAAAGGTAGATACACCCGAAACGAGTAAAGTTTTTGTATTAACATTACCAGTTAGAGTCGCATTACGAGCAGTGAATTCGTCAAAGATTAGATCATCTTGAACAAACAAATCACCACCAACATAAAGATCATTATAAACTGTGGCTCCAGTACTGATTGTTTCAAACTTCTTAGAGTTGTCAAAGTAAAGTTCAGTAGCACCATCTACATTGAACTTAGCATAATCCTCAGATCCATCAGCACTCTGGAAGTTGATTGATGAAGTTCCTCTAATATAGAGGTTTCCAACTCCACTATCAACAATAAAAGAGTTACTTCCATTATTATAGATTTGAAGGTCTTGAGCACCACCAAAGATGATTCGATCATCATTTCCAAGGAATACGTCTTCTTGGAAAGTTGTAAATCCAGAAATCCTGACGTTATCTAACTCAGTGTGTCCATCTACATCTAAATCAAATACTGTTACAATACCACTGATATTAACGTTGTCTAATTCAGTGTGTCCATCAACATCTAAATCACCATTCGCGTCAATCGTGCCAACGAATGTAGAGACTCCAGAAATATTAACGTTGTCTAATTCAGTATGTCCATCAACATCTAAATCACCATTCGCGTCAATCGTGCCAACGAATGTAGAGACTCCAGAAATATTAACGTTGTCTAATTCAGTATGTCCATCAACATCTAAATCACCATTCGCATCAATGGCACCGATAAAAGTTGTAACTCCAGAAATATTAACGTTGTCTAATTCAGTGTGTCCATCTACGTCTAGATCACCATTAGCATTAATTGAATTACTAAATGTGGCAACACCTATTACAGTGAGTCCACCATCAGTAATTCTAACTCCGCTTCTAGCGGTTACAATACCAATTGAATCTACATTAACTTCATCTTCATAGATTAATGTACCACCAATTGTTACATTACCATTGAATCTGGCACTAGTGGCAGTTAAAAATCCAGAAATATTAACATTATCTAATTCAGTATGTCCATCTACATCAATGTCACCATTTGCATCAATCGCTCCAGCAAAAGTGGTAACTCCAGAAATATTAACGTTGTCTAACTCTGTGTGTCCATCTACATCAATGTCGCCATTTGCATCAATTGCTCCAGCAAAAGTGGTAACTCCAGAAATATTAACGTTGTCTAATTCAGTATGTCCGTCTACATCTAGATCACCATCTACATCTAGATCACCATCTACATCTAGATCACCATTCGCATCAATTGGTCCTGTAAGTGTTGTAATTCCAGAAACGAATAAATTACCACCAATATCAGTTTGTCTTCTGATAGAGGTTAATCCAGTAACTACTGCAGTGCCATTTACTTCTAAAGCAAAAGTTGGATTAGTAAATCCAATACCAACTTGATTTTGTATATAAGAAGATCCAAAAACTTGAAGTTTTTGACCAATAGTTCCAGTAGAAGAATCACTATTGATAAGAACATCACCATCTGTATCAATCCTCATTCGGTTTGATCCAGACTGAGACGGTCTCAGTTGATAGTTCGCAGTTCCTGTCTGAAAAATAATATGACCTGCTGTTCCACTACCAGATTCAGATCTAATAAAAAGGTCACCGCCATTATCTTCAAAAGCAGAACTAGATTGACCTGGGTCTACTAGAGCAATCCAAGGACCACTTGGATCAAAAACAGTAAGGTTGGCAAATGGGTTAGTATATCCAATACTAACATAAGTTGAAATATAAGCACCACCCTCAACTTGGAGAGGTTGGTTATAAGTTCCTGTCGATGTAGCACCACCAATTAGAACTGGACCAGTTTGGAATGTTGATACACCAGAAACATACAGTGTTTCATCAACATAAAGATTACTGGTAACTCTTTCACTACCTCTAACAACAAGGTGATAATCCTCAGCCGTAGTTGTCCCAATCCCAACCCTACCGATTGTTTGTAGAACAGTTTTATTCTCGGTAAAAGAGTTTATACCGATATTAAGATTGGATTGTCTTCCGCTGAGAAACTTAGACATTTCTTATATATTAGTTGAGTGTTTCCAGAAGGCTGAGAGTCAATTTAATATTTGTACTATTGCTGGCAGACAAAAGTACAGAATCACCCGATTCAAGAATTAATCTACCGTCTAAAAGACTGGCAGAGTCATTACCTTGAATGGCTAAGTTTTTTACAATCTCAGTTGTTGTAGTTGCTCTCTTATGAGAAAATGTAACCGTATGTGTTGTTGAGTCCACGTTTGCTGCCTGTGCTAAAAGCACAACGCCACTATATCCAACAGGAGCAGTGTAGATTCCAACGGGACTTGTTGGAGCAACAAAAGTAACTGTTTTAAATACGTTTAATGGTAAAGCCATTTTATTAGTTTCCTCCTAATGCTAGAATTAATGGTGTCACGTTCGCAAACAAACTCTTAGAATAGAAATTACCAGAGATGGTTCCTGTCAATTGATTAATAACAACACCCTCACCAATCCGGAAGTTACCTGCCTGATCAGTGCTGGTGAATACAACCAATCCACCATTTCTCATATCAACTTCATTATCTTGAATTAAGACTCCACCATTTTGTGGTAAAGCATTGGCAATAGTGGTTCCAGTGCCAATATATTCAAATGAATGACCAGATGCCAATAATCTACTCTGCTTATAAAAAGGAACTGTTGCTCCAACACTCACGGCATAAGGAAGATTTTCATTAATTGAAACCGTACAAATACCAGTAGGGGTAAGAGATGTAGAACTTTCTACAGCAAAATAACTTGGAATTAATTCCACTACTCCTGTTGCAGTATTAAATCCAACATCAGGAGCAGAAAAGGTTACGGAAGGAACATAACTATAGCCTCTTCCACTCGAAATCAATACAACATTCGAAACACTACCATCTTCTAATTCACAAGTTGCATTTGCTTGAATTCCCCAACTAGCACTCGGAGCATCAATTGTAACGGTTGGTGTTGAATTATATCCAGTTCCAGCAGAACTTACAACAACTCTTCCAACCGTATAATAAAGATCATCAAAGTAAATAACTTGTCCATCAAAAGGTCTTACAACGTTAATCGCAACCTGTCCACCACTTTCATAAGTGTGTGGAAGTGTAGAAGTTCCAACATATACTGAAAAATTATTGGAAGCATTAACAGAATCTATGTTAAATACATATCCATAGTTTCCACTTGGATATGAAATAATTCCTGGTCCAGATGGGCAAGAGAATTGAAGATCTCTAATTGTAACTCCCATTCCAACATTGAACCCGTGAGCAGATGTTGTTGTGGCAGTTAATAATCCTGTTATATGATCATATGTTGCTGTAACAATACCTAACGTCGAAACACCAACATTAAGTGTAATTGTTGATTCATTAACAGCAACGGGATTAACTAGGTGTCCCCTAAATTTCAGTGGTCCAACACCATCAGAAACAAATCCATAGTTTCCAAATGATGAGTTAGAGTTTGTTAAATCACAAGCACCACCAGATCCAGTGAATACGGCAACATCATCACAAATTGTAAATAATGAAACTAACTGGGCATATCCTTCATTTGTAATTGAAGCGCCAATACCAGCCTCATTAAACTGAGTATAGGAATCCAGAACCATTGATTTCAAAGGTCCTAAGGCATGTTTACCATCAACTTTTAATCCAATTGTTCCAGGGATAAAGTTTGTACAGTTTTGAATATATGGTGATTGAGAAAAATATTTAATATTAGTTGGATCAAAAGCAAAGATAGCACCAGTGTTTGCTGATCCAACAAAAGACATTCCAGTAATATAATTACCTGGAGCAACATAAAATAGATCACCCTGGTTTTGTGGTGTAACCGATACTTCTCTAAGATTATCTCCTACAATACTAACCTGAGTTGGAATTCTAAGGGGGTTATTTTCTATATAAGTCCCAGCACTAACTTTAATAACATTTCCTGCTGATGCGATTCCGAGGGCTCCTTTGATGGTTCGCTTTGCGTCTCCGAGTTTGAGTCCTGTGTTGTTGTCGTTTCCGTCTGTTGTGACATAAATAACATTCGTAACTGTAACGCCCGCTGCGACTCTGACAACCTCAGTTGCAATTCCAGTTTGAGCAAATCTATCTCTTAAGGTATAAAGTTCTACATCATAAGTATTAAGAGCTAGTTCTCCCGTCTGTAAATCGGTTACTGCAGGTGCCTTTCCAGGCACAGCAGATCGTTTAATCCTATACGGTGTTGCCATTTATCGCATTCGGTATTTACCAAAAGATGCAGTATATACTGCCTTTGATTTATTTATTCAAGTTGCATTATTCCTTCTTGGGCGATATTTAAACAAATTAACTGGTGGATCTGGCTTCATCCACTCTTTAATTTTTTCATATCTTTCGACACTAAAAAACTCCTGAGAGAGATACCACTGTTCCCATGGAGTATGCCCTTTATCTTGATTACAAGAGTGGCAGCAGCAGACAACGTTCTTTGTGAAGTCCATTCCACCTTTAGACTGTGGAACAATGTGGTCAATAGTCAGGTTGTCTTCTGATCCACAATAGGCACACTGGTGTTCCCATTTTTCTCTTATCTCTCGCCTCCATATTCGTTTCGCTTCTCCTGGACTTGTTGTTCTCAAATGAAACAAGTATTCCTGAGGCGAATGGAGGAGATCCATAAGTTCCTGCGACTTATGTTTATTTATTCTAAAAAGTCTTAAGGAGTAAAATTTTTACCGGAAAATTTTTCTATCTATTTGCTATTCACTTTTGATTTTTGATTTTACAAGCACCTCTTGACCAGGCACGACTTAAACTGTTCACATAAGAACAAGATTTTCCCTTCTCTCCACAATAAGGACAAAAAGCCTCTGGTGGATCGTTTACATAAGGATTGTATTGTTCCTTCTTTGGTTTTCTTGCGTTCTCCGCTTGTTTATGTTTGCGGTGATTCATACTCTTACGGGTTCTGCCTGGCGGTCTGGAAGTTTGATTTGAGGCAGTGGTTCTGGTTCACGAACTTCCCAGGAACCACCAACACCACCGTCCATATTCACGACAATCTCACTGGTTGGTAGTGCCTTGGGCATCTGAACATCCACCACCTGACCCATCAGAAACTGGTTACGAGTATAAGTGCGATTCTGTGGATCCATAGCAACCATCGCTAGAGCGTCAAGTTCTTCACCACAATCTAATAGTTTTCTTCCAGTCTTTTTATCAAGAACTGAAAAATATTCTTCACTGTTGTACTTGTTCATTGTCTTGTTGCTTTTCCTTATTATAGGATACTTTAGATGGTCTGTAAAGTTGTGGCCAAGTATTTCGGATAATCTCTGCTAACTTATAAGGTGTCTCTGAACTAATCACAACAATATCGTTGAGCGATGTTTGTGTTGGGATAGAAGTGTTAATACCTTTGGATCCTTTGCTGTTTTTCTCACAGAGTCATAATAGTCATAGTAACCATTATGAAGAATAATCGCATCTCT
>Ga0194123_10005543_pt1 | contig 13475 bp, 23 predicted proteins | sample TA2MahsurfametaG_5_FD_155479 | JGI IMG/M metagenome (GOLD analysis project Ga0194123, IMG submission 155479) | Freshwater microbial communities from Lake Tanganyika, Tanzania - TA2015023 Mahale A surface | ecosystem: Environmental > Aquatic > Freshwater > Lake | place: Tanzania: Lake Tanganyika... | reverse complement strand
GGAGGATTTTTAATAGTTCCCAATCTAACACTGATGGTTGTCCATGGTCTTGGGTCTGGACAGAATCTTCTCATTAGATATATCTCTTTATTATTTCTGCAAGGTAAATTAAAGAATGATTGTTTAACAACTCTCATTTCAGTATTATACCAAGAACCAGTTCTGTTTGCTTCTTCATCTCTTTGCCACATCTCATCAAAACTATCATTTGTTTTTTTCTCTTGTGCTTCTATTTGATTTACATAAGTTTTACTATTAACTGTTTTAGATTGTAATGGTTTAAAGTTTGGAGGTTGAGTCGCTTTTCCTCCTCCAGCAGTTTTACTCCAATCCATATTAGAGAATTGTAGATTTTTATTGGTGAGGTTTCCAGATCCAGTGCTGGCAAGAAAACTTTTAAACTCGGAAGAATAATTATAAGTACCTGACGAATTTTCTGTTTTTACACCAGTTTTTGTTTTACTTGAAACTTGTGGTGCATACTTTGTTGTACCAGCATCTGCTGAAGTGCCAGTTTTATAATTTAAAGATGAAGCTTTGTCATTATTTTTTAGTTGACCTTTAACAAAGGCGTTTGATGGATTTACATTTGGCAGAGCATTTGCATCCTGCAGTGCTTTGGCTCCTTCAGAGGTTTTTCCAATATACTGATTAGCATCTACTTTTGTATTAGTTGTAGAAGTTGCAGTTGAACCTTTTGCAGAGGTTGTTGCTGGTGGCGCAGCTGCAGGTAGACTATTAGTTGGTGTACTAGGTAATTTTTTAGTTGTTACAACCTTTATGTCTTTATCTTTAGTATGGTTTTTACTTCCTGTTTTAAAATTTTGTGCAAATTTTTTATCAACACCTCTATCTTCATATCTAGTAGATCGTTTTGTATTTGCAGATGTCATGGTATTAACATCTGGCCTTGTCAATGGATATGTAATTTGAGCATGTTGGCCACCTGAGGCTTTGCTATAATCATTCCAACTATATCCAGTTGACTTAGTAGTACCAGTTACTTTTGCATTACCAGTTTTTGAGTCAATAGTAATTATGGGTTTGTCATATTGTGTTGAGGAAAGTTTTTTAAATGGTTCAGACTTTTCAAATATCTCTTTGGCACCAGATTGAACTTTATTGATGTCTTCTGCTTCTTTTACTACCTGCTGATCTACTCGAACAATATTTGGTATATAAACATCTGGTGGTGCTGTAGATGAATATCCACTACCACCATCGAGAATATTAACACTGTCCAATTTACCCTTTTTAAAAATTGGTTGTAAAAGGGCTACAGTTCCAGTTCCCTTTGATGCTCTCCGTGCTTTATCAACAGCAAATCCTTTGCTGACCATAGTTTCATAAAGTTCAGAGTTAAAATATGTTGGTGGAGGTGATACCACCAATTGTGGTGTTCTTACATTTTTATTTTGTAATCCTCTACCTCTACTAATGATATCAATACCAGTAACTCGTCCATTTGTTATGACTGCGGCACACTGAGGTCTAATTAAATCAGGACTAAATGGCATTCCCTCGGTAGGAATACCTACTCCAAATTCAATCTCTTTTTTTCTAAACTCATATAGTCCGATCAATACTGCTCTATCTTTAATACCAAACCCAGCACAAACTTTTATCACTGCTCCATTGGAAGCAGTATAAACTTGATCTTTTGTAAAGTCAGCTGTACCGTTAGCAAGTTCTGCATAATGCATATTTAAATTATCACTAGACTCTCTAACATCTTTTACAGTAAAACCATTCACGGTGCTACCTATGGCTAATCTGGTTGCAGTTGGCTCAACAAACTGAGCATCATTGTTTATCTTACTGAGCAATAATGTTACAGAGATTCTATTGGGATCTTGTTTATTTGGATAATATAATGTAAATTTATTTTGATCAATATAATTTACTCCGTCCCCATCTTGATACCCTTTACCATAGTTGAGTACTTTATAAATTCTCCATATTGTATTATAGCGATTATTTGTTTGATCAAACTCAGATTGGAGTAGCATTCTAATTTTTAATCCGCCTGGGAATTTATAATCTTTATATACTTGCAGTCCATTTGTATTCCAGCATGTTCCCGCATATTCATGTGCAGATCTAAATGGAATTCCTGCACTTCCATTCCAGGCATCAACAAATCCGGCCTCTTTAAGAGTCATCCCCCTAAATCCATCTCCACCATTGAAAGATAATTGATTTATTTGGTCTCTAGTAGTCCAAACAGTTTGTCCATTAAATGTCAATTGTGCAGCAAACCCACCAGGGTTAGCAGACCAAGATGTATTAGTACCTCCATTCTGTACATTACATGTGATATTAATATATCCTGGAGCTACAGTTGTAAATGTAGTTGTACCCCCACCGTCAAAGAATCCACCGACAATCGGAATTTCTCTATTTTCATCAGCATCTGATAAAACTTCTTCATCTTCTTGCTTGGTTCTTCCCCAAGAATCAAGGATAAAAGATCCAGAATTATCAATTCCCATTCTGAGTGTATATGTACCAGCAACAGCTACTGGAATCTTTCTCATAACAACGGTCATTTCACGACCGGCTAAATTATTTTGCTTATTGTTTGTCCATACGGCATAACTATTAAACCAACCTACTGTCCATCCAGGATGACTCACAGCATACAATCCGCCTTCAAATCTAGATTCTGAAAGCATAAAATCAATGGGTACACCTTTCAGTTTATTATCTGGATTTGCATCTGTTCCTGTAGGATAGATCCATATAAATCCCATTCTAGCACCATCCACCTGGGTATTTGTAAATGGGGAAGTAGGATTCAACTCCAATTTGATTGGAGATCCACTTGTCGGGAATCCACCTGTAGGTGGTGTGACAATAGAATTTAATTTGACAAATGTATTTGCATTACCGCCAATAGGCTTATTGCCATACTTACCACGATGACAAGTAAAGGTCATGTTCAAAACCATTCCATTTGAGAATGTTACGTTTTGGGTAAATTCGGCACCGTCTTTGATTGCGTTACTGGCACCTACCTTACCAAACATTTTCATGCCTGCTCTTGTCCATATTTTTTCCTGAGTTGGTGCCCCTCGGGTGAAGATGATATAACGCTCCTGGCCATCTCTTGGTTGGTAATACAGCATAGTAGTAGCAGCACCACTGCTATAACGGAATGCTATACCATTTCGCTTTGTACCAATAGACCAGAACGTTGGATATGGATCTGAATTGTATGATGGATTCGTTAGTCCATCTTCTAGAGCATAACGAATATATGTTTCATCAGGTGGGCAAGGACAAACGTATGGCCTCTTGACTACATTATACGTATAGTTGACTTGATTAGTCCTCCCACCATTACTGGGATAGAAGTTGTACGTTACAGTAAAGCAATAAACATGGCATGGATTACCTGTAACACCATTTGCTGTATCAAACTGATAGTAAAACCAGGTGTCAGAAAAAATTGGTTCAAAACTTATTTGTGATGGATAGTGCTCCCAATATCTGGTTTTTTGTACAGCACCAGAATATTGACCACCACCGCCACTGTTATCGACTACACAATTTCTATATTCCTCCCACCATGACTGCGTGGTGCCCAGTGTTTGATATAACTTTCCTGCATTTGCTCCACCCCTATTGAGGCCCATATAACCAAATCCCGCAGCATTATTGACGGTAACTGATGGTGCTGTTCCTGGGGGAGATCCTGGTGGTGCAGGAGTCGTTGTTGTTACATTACCTGTGCCACCTGTTGAATAACGACCTATAACATTTTGACGGGTACAAACATCCTCAAAGTCATACATGATTAGATCTCTGCTCCAGCTAGGAGCATTGATCTGTCCAGTTGCAGGATATGGAAACTGCTCCTTCTTCATCTGGACGCCGTAGGTACTATTACCGCCAGGGATATATTGACTGCAACTAGATGTATTGCATCCGCTCATGATAAACCCAAATGTTCTTCAATTCTATTTAGTTTCTCAAACACCAGTGTTAGTGCTGTTCCCAAACTAATATAGTCATCAGATCCAGGTGGTTTAAATTCTAAACTACGTGGTCCAATTAATTCTGTTGTAACAAAAGTCTCTAGACTAGCAAGACGCTTTGCAGTAGCCGCTTCATCTTCTTCAATTCTCTTAACTAAGTTAGCAAGAAATCCATTGATGATTTCATGTGCTTTTTCATTATCTGCAAATTTGAACTCATTATAAGTTGCACTACCTGGCATCGATAGAAGCTGTCTTAGTTTTGTGTTAGGATTTTCCTCTGTCATAATTTAAATACCCTTTAAGTCCTTTCGCGCTGAAAGCGCGGGCCGCGCGGTTTTTCCCCTCAGTTGTCCTTGAACATATGAAACCCTACGCCGTCGTCATCTAACTCATAACGCATCACATCACCTTCGACGAGACCGAGTTCATCAATAATCTCCTGAGGGAATTCTAAAATCAGATCGCCCTCAGGAGTCTCCTGTAATTCGATGATAAATTTACGTGACATATTCTGTTATCTCTACAATATAATGGAATTTTGAGATTTGCTTAGCAATTTCTCTTGCCTCTATATATGTATCATATACAGTAAATACACCGATGTCATCACAACATCTTAGTTGGCCCTCCTCATTGAGAAATTCTACGAAGTTGTGAAATTTCGAATGACCTTTCTCTGTTGGTATGGCAACTTGTACATACCATTTCTGAACCTCAGTATTCGTCATATCCCCCACTCTGAAGTCTTGCCTGAAACTCTGGGGAATTATAAAGTTCTCTTATTCTTTTCTCAAGTGCTGTGTATTCATCATCAGTAGGTTCGTCACGATTAAATCCATATGCTTCACGCAAATCTTTGAATTCATCCATTGTTAGTATTGTAATGGTGTCCTCAACGGCATCCTTGACAAACCAGGAAAATGATCTCAGTGCCGATGCTGTGTCCTCTGCTAGAATAGGAACAAGTCTAACTACACGTTTTGTGTCAGTATACCGAATAACCCAATGGTTCATTTTTTAGCCTCAAAAAAATTTTACAATATAGGGATCCTAAAAGGGGACCCGTCCGATTATATTTAGCTGCCCTCAGCAACACTTTATAGATTACAAAGGACCCTTTTTTATATATACGGGCGACCCGACCGCCGAGAACCCGCACCACGACTGGGATCTGGGCTGTGTTTGTTATACTTAGGAGGGGGATGTATGTGTCCCCCCAGTATAACTCAGAAGTCGATTTCTGTCAAGGTGGGAAGACCCAGGACCTGCTCAATCATGGGCGACTCGATATAATCGAAACCGCTCACAGTGTCGCTGGTGAGTGCATCGAGAATCGAAAGGATTTCGGTGCCAGTGTTACCCTGACGGAGCATCGAGATCATAACAGATTTGGACATAGGAATGTGCTGTTGAGTGTTAGTGAGTGTGTGGTAGTTAGTTTATAGTCATGCCTAGGACTAGAGGTATATCAGACGGCCAGATCTTCTGCTTCTAGATTAACAATTGCCTTCACGCCTGCAACTTGCAACGAGTAGACGAATTGCATGGCACTAGTGATATCGGGAAACTCTACAGTTTGTTCTTCTTTGGTGAGAACGTTGGTGAAGGTAGCAGTGCGAACTTTGGTCATGATTGTTGTTAGTCTGTGGAAAACTTTTGTTGTGGAAAAAGTGAATTAGTTTTCCACAGGAAACTAAAAAACTGTGGAAAACTAATCACCAGGCATTTACTCTTTAAATGGTGCTTTTAATGTCATCACCAGGACAAAAGATCAGGCGAGACGCATACCTGAGAAGAACGGAATAGGGCCGCCATTCTGTGAAACAAACCACTGAAAGTTCTTCTGGAAGACTTTCTCACCAGGCAAACCATGCACAGAGAGAAGTGCATTGAGGCGAGATTTTGTGGTGACAGATTGCCAACCACCATCGAACAATTGCACGAAGTTGTTGCCAACAGAGGCGATATGATTGCCGTGCAGATAGACAAACGAAACGTCGCTAATCGTCACGACTTGAGTGTTGCCAGATTTGAAATCTTTGCCAGCTGTGATGGCATCATTCATCTGGGATTCGATCTTACGCATGAGAGGCGATTGTGAGAGGGTTTGTGAAGTGTTTGGGAGGTGGTTTCCCTTCCCTCCGATGCACTCAATATAGAACGGATCAGAGGGTCTGTCAAGCGATTTCAGATCAGCAGTGCTTATCAAAGGGATAAGGTGATTTTATGAGTCTGAGGGTTGACAAATGAGAGAAGTCGTGATAGCCTGCGGGCTTAACTTGCATCTCTGAGTGACCTTTACTGTATGATTTCCAAGAGTTAAACAGAACGCATACATATGTTTTTTTGAGTATTTTTTAATTGTGGAAATTGTGGAAAACTTTTATATTCAGGCCTCCTCAATTAGGTCAGGATAGTATTCTTCAACCTCTGCAATCAGTTCTTCATCAGATAGAATGGAGAAACTTTCTTCGAGTTGATCACCTACAAAACGCATCAAATCTTTGGTGGACATGTTATCAAGGATGCGATCAATGTAGGCATCCAGGAGTTCTTGACGGTTCATGATTTCAGACAGAAGGAGTAACGGTGATCTCTTTAATGTTCAGTCCACAGAGTTGATTGTAGACACGATTGAGAATCAATTTGTCTGCAGACTTTGCTTTGGATCTTTCATACCAAACAGTGGTACATCCATCGTAGGCTTCAACTTGTACACGATAGTTAGTCATTTTTTGATGTTGGTGTTTGTGGGTTTTTTGTTGAAGAGAATGACACGAACTGGAGGTGTATTTTTACGGAACATGTTGGTCTGACGTTGTTCACGAGACATGATCAAACTTCTCCTTGAATAAAGTTAGCAACGTTGTGAAGTACAGTGCCTGTAGTATAACGTACAGAGGGCACTGAGATGAACAGAATGATGAACAAAAGACCGAGGAGTTTCATTGATTGAGTGTTGGAAGATTTAGGGCGGGCCATGTCAGAAAGGGTTGGACCAGTTGTACACTTGATTGTCCGAAATGTATCCTTCCTTGTTGAGTGCATCCACGAAGTTTGCCCAGGATTCACGCTTTGCAATCGTGTCAGATTTGAGTTGCGGATCCTGAAGAGTTGCCACTTTCCAGTTGTAACGAAACTGCTGAAGAACTTGCTGTTTAGTAGTCATGATCAGTTCTGAAAGAGTTGATACAGTTTGGACTGAATGTTGGAAGAAAGATCACTTTCTTCATCACCATAGTCTGCATAATCATGCATTGCAGATTCGATGGCATTCCACTCATCATCAGAGAAGAAGTTGCGAACGATGGAAAGATCAGTGTTGGTCATGTTAGAGTAGAGAATGGTTTGAGAGGTGGGAGGTCGTTTCCCCCCTTGACTCCTTTAGTATGGCACAGCAGGGCCTGGCATGGTGTTCGTAGTGATACAAAACCAGACTTTTTTTGATCAGTGCTACTTATGGGTCAGATAAGTTTATTTGATGAGTTTTTGTTGCTCTACTTTGGCCTTCTCGTGATAGTATGCCTTGAACAGTTTGTCATCACGTTGAATGAGAAATGCTTGCCACATGAGCATAGCAATCACACCAAGGAAAATGTAAGTAATTTTCATGAGAATACGGTGTCAAAAGAGAGTGATTTAATGCACCAACCAGTTTCATCACTGATCACATTTGCGAGTTCTTCTTCTTCATAAACGTGCCAAACTTTCTTCATCACGTTATTCTTGATTTCATACTGTTCGGATTCTGGAATCACAAACTCCTCATCAGAATCAGTAGAAAAATCAAACTCGATGGCTGTTACTTTGAGTAGCATGGTATTTAATAGAGATAAAGGAATGAACCGTAGGGATCACACTTTTCAGGATGATTCACCAATGTATGTATATCATAGCGCACACCCTTTGCAGGTGCTTTCCATGATGCGGGTTTGTAACAGAAACCACTTTCTTTCTCTACAAACATATAAACAGAGCGACCTGTTGTGTGTGCATAATGTTGACGGATTTTGTAATACTTTCGGCCTTCAACGATGTCCAGTTGATGATAGTCAAAATGACCAGATTCGAGTGCATCAACTTTCCACTTGTTATTCAGTTGTTCGACTAATGCTTCAACGTAGAATTGAGTTTCAGTCATCATTTGAGGTTGAGATTGTGCTGAAGGTAACTAAGATCAAGGAGAACATTCTTGATTGTGGATGATGTCCAACCAATGGCAAATGCAGGACTTTCATCACACGTTGCATCATCACGATAGTTCACGGATTGACACTTTGTGAGTGCTTCTTGCAGTGCGTCGATGATGTTGTCAATACGATGTTGGTTGCTCATCAGTATGCAGAAACAGTGGTATAGAGAGTGTTGGTGGTGTTATACCAGAGGTTCACATCACACTGGTATTCTTCACTCAAACTGTAGGCAATGTCATATGCCTGATCAAGGTCAACAGTTTGATTCTCCCAGGGAGCAGCAGAGCAGCGGATGTCGATTCGAGTCATGGTTTGTTTCCTTTGGTATGCATACAGTATGGCAGGGATCAGGCCGAAAGTCAACCCTTTTGAGATCAGTGTTGCTTATGGGCACCATGAGGACCGATTAAGTATCCTCATGGCAACATGTCATCGAGTCATGGTAGAAATAGCAGGCACACCTTGCACAAAGATAGTATCAACAACACTCTGCAATCGTTTGGCAATAGCACTACCGTAGTTGGTGAATACTGGCACGATCACATTACCAAACTGTTTGCGATAGAGATGACATGCACCTGCAGGAATCTTGCCTGTAGCAATATCCTGGGCATCATCTTTATCCATACGGATAACACGGCCGACGGTTTGTGCCATCTCGATGATAGGCATCATCCGCAACATGATGCAGTGAGAGAGACCTGGGACGTTGATACCTTCGGACAGGATGCTATAGTGAAGCAGCACAAATCGCTTGGATTTGTCTTTGCCCCACTCTGTCAACGTGTCAAAGAACTTCTCACGATTGACCTTGGTTTTGTTAACATAAGCACCATGCTTGGATGTAATATGCAGGATGCCATATCCGCGTTCTTCGAGTTCTCTGAGAATGTCAGAGTTAGTGAGCATATTCCACATCACTTTTGTGCTAGGAGCAGCAACAAGCACCTTAGGATTGTCATGCTCGATAGTATCGAGAATGTCCACAATCATGTTGCGATCTGCTTCTGCTGCTGTTGCTTTGTTCCGCACAATGTCAACCTTGTAGGTGTCAACTTGCGGAGGAATGATACAACCAGTCTGAATGAGTTCTTGAGCACGAACGTTGTGAATCACATCACCATAGATACTAACATTGTTCATACCGTTAGCATTAGGATTGGTATGATGTTTGGGAGTAGCAGTAAAGAAATACTTGCAATCTGCAGACAGAGATGTAGCGGCCGTTGCAATGAAATGTTTCTTCTGAGTAGAATTGTGTGCCTCGTCGAAATAAGCAACGTTGACATCTACACCAGAATCAACAACACGATGCAGAGAATGATAGGTGGTGAAGATGATGCGATTGGTGTCCGCATGTTCCGCAACCCATGCGGAAATGTTGTCGGGCCGAGTAGAAGAATAGTGATGAGTTTCACCACTATGAACGTGCATCACATTTGCATTGGTGATAAACTCAAGAAACTCAGCAGAGAGTTGCTCAGCAAGCAGAATACGAGGAGCAACAACAACAGCAACATGACCAGGATTCTGCACAAAACGTTGCAGCAGATTCATGATCATGCAAAGAGTTTTACCACCACCAGTAGGAATAACAATTTGACCGATCTTGTGCTGATTCATTGCATCAAGCACACGAGTTTGGTGGAGTCGCAACTTCATAGTGATTTGTTTGGTATGTGAGTACAATAAAGGATCAGAGGTCGAAAGTCAACCCCTGATCCCATTAGTATTTTTTATGGCAATGATTAGGAGAACTTTACGTTGACTCCAACTACTTTGGCAGTTGGGTTTCGTGCTAATGCTGTTCTCCTTGCATCTGCAGCATTGGCAGCATACACTTCCTCCTTGAAAGTGCGGCCAGCAACATACATTTCAACCAACCATGTCATGAGTTTTCACTATAATCGAATTGAATGGGTTTGTAGTCATAACCAAATCCCTGTTGTGATTTGATATTATTTTGTACTTGCTTTCGCAATTTTTTCTTTTGATGATCTTCCTTTTTCATTGCAACGAACTCTTCATGAGTGAGAAGAGGTTGTGGTTTCTGTTTTTTCTTGGACATTTTAGTTACTCCGATTGGTTGGGCATAAGATTTGATACATTTTATAGATGACGCTCTAGGCATCAGTTTCCTCCATGTGATTGAGATATTCATCACGGTGAAATCCAGAAACTCCCTCAACCATAGAAGTTTCAGTGGGTTTTACATAACGCACATTGTAAGGACTATTGAAGAACCTGCGGAAAGCAGTAACAATAATAATAAATGCCGAAATAATACCAACCAAACCAAGGAAGGTAACAGCATCACCAGAGAATGAGTAAGTGTCAGGAGTCATGAGATGTTCAGCGGTAAATGGCTTTGAAGAAGAAAATGATGCCACCTGTGAGTAGAATAAAGGTGGCAAGCAAAGATAGATTAACTATATTCATGCTGCAGGAATCTCTACACTTTCAAGATAAGTTACATCGTGCCACTTGCAAGTATCGTAGCACAACCACTCTCCATCAGTGGTATAGAGATAGGCATACTCTTCTGCATCTTGAGTGAGATACTCAGTCATGTTGTTGTCATGACGAGGAGGACAATTCTCACCACGAGAAGAATAGTAGAGAGGACCAGATTCAGGCAGAGTTTCATTCTGCCAACCAGCATTTGTCCACAGAGCACTGATGTCACCACCATCAATCAACTCAGCAACTTTATCACGAGTGTTGAAATGTTCTTTGAGTTTGACACCATTGTACTCAGGATAACCATCCCAGTGGCAATACACTGAGAGCACAGAATCATCTGCGAGTTGAATACCGATGCGTGAGCGAGTTGCCATGTCGTTTGTTTGTTTGACTCTTATAGTATTGCACTGATCGGGCCGAAAGTCAACCCCCTAAACCATGAGTGTTGTTTATGAATCACCATTGCTTTGATAAAGTAAAGTTATAGAATGAAAACTCTTGGCGTTTGATTAACTTATAGACACCGAACTGATTAGACACAACGAAACCTTCGTGATTGACACTATGGCCTGCAATCTCAGTATTAACTTGATCACCAGTCACAGTGATTCCTTCCATGATCAGTTCCTTTGCTTGAGTGATGAGATTGAACAGCAGCAACATGTTGCCACTGATAGCATCAACAGGACGATTCTCACGAATACATTTGTTGATTGCAATCATCAGTCGTTCTTGTTCTTTTTTGTCAACAGGGTATCTAACAAAATTGCATACCACACTTGCAAGACCAAGAATGTAATCAATCCGACGACGACGGGAGGTAAATTGTGCATCTGGATTTACAAAATGAACAGAAGAATTGGTATTAAGTAGATTACCCAAGGAATTGTCAACAAAGTTTGCTTCAAGTTTCCTGAACGATCTGCCAGAATAAGATGTATGATGCACAACAACAATAGAAGCGCGAAGAACATCTTCGGAAACAAAATCATAAGTAATAGTATTGGGCGTAAAAGTGTTTTTACCACCAAAACCAATAAAATCACACTGATGAACGCCTTCCACCCACGGCAACGTTTCAAGACAGGTATGTAAGATTGAAGCAACTTTTTCGTTGTTGCTATGATTCTTCTCGATGTCAGCATGAGTGTAATTGACCTTCACTTTGACTTTGTTGAATACACTTTTTGTACCTACAAACTTCTTACCAGTCTCAGGACATGTGCCAAACACAATAGCCGGAGCACCATCGTATTTAGTAGAAACAGTGCTGTTACGTTCACGAAGGAAATTGATAACTTGCTGAACAGATTTCTTGCCCAGCAGCACAGAATCTTCGGGATGCTCTAGATGGGTGTTTTTCATACTGGTATCATGGCACAAAAAAGGGGGCATGTCAAGCCCCCCACTGATCAGTATTGCTTATGATTATACTTCCGTCTCTTCTTCTTCCTCGATGTTAACTAGATCAACAAAGTTAGATGTAAGTGTGCGATTGTTGGGAACATATCCAGAAGTTTGTTCCAGAATGTCCGTCAAAACTTCCATCTTGAGTGCATTGTTCTTTGCACCTGTACCACCACATGCCCACACAAAGTTGTTACCATCTTCATTACAAAGATTGGGATTGTTGCGAGCATCTTGATGCTTGAGTGCAAAAGCAAATACATCTTGATAGTCGGTCAGTCCGTTACACATTGCCCAGAAAAGATTTTGAGCAAAAGATGGCAGAGTAAGCCACTTGTAAGCAACAGGCATCTTGTCATCATTTACAAGATCAAGGATGTTATCTTGCAAGGCAAGCAATAGAGTACGGTACTCCTTGGTATAATGCGTACCAAAATCTTTCTTGTAAAGATCATTCTTGGTTTGCTGATTGACCGTGCAAGGTTGATCTGGTGTGCAATGAATAGCATAATCAACAGTTGTTGCAATCCAATCATCACCAGCGAGACGCTTGTGATAGTTTTCACCAAGAATCAGAGTTTGCAGAGGAGCAAGATCAAGAGAAAGTTGGCGAACGTATTCAGACCAATCAGAATCCATTGCGTTACGCTTTTCCTGTGCATTAAGGGGAACACCACTGTTAATATTCAGGAAGATTTCAGAGAGACCAGCATAATCTAACTGAGTGTATTCAGTAACAACAACTTTACGGTTGAGGATTATACTTTGTTGAAGACTCGTAAGCTTACTAAACACATTATTGCGCTTAGTAATAGTCAGGGGAAACAAAGTGTCCTCAATTAGAAAGTCATAGTCGCCAACAGGAATGTTATAGCGATCTTCAACAAGATCACGGATAAAAGTCCAACGATTATTACCGTCAAGAGTCAGGTGCTTGAATCCACGAGCGATGAGTTTCTTAAAATACTTATGAGCACGATCATGTTCATACCCAAAAGTTTCTATTACTTGAACGGCTCGGTCCATATCTACGAATACAAATCCACCCTCCAAACGATTCATCAGGATGGACTGAAAATATGCTTTACGTTCTTTCGGACTCCAAGCAATAGGTCGTTGCACTTCAGAAGGTGCAACAGGTCGATCAAACTGGTATAGCATGTAATCAATACTGATTGCAGTTGGATCTTTCTTCACAGGATACAGATAAGGTATCCGAGAAGTGTCAGAAATAGGCATAGAGATTTCTCCAATTAAGTGTAAGTTCTCCACACAACAGGTAAGAAATTAGTTGTGAGAGGTGATCTTTAGGGCGTCCACATTCCCATGTATGTGAGTACAATAGCAGATTATTTTGGTGGTGTCAAGCCATGTTACAAACTGTAATTATGTGTTTCTAGAACACCAACTCATGAAACTTTTAGTTCCC
>Ga0194123_10005540_pt1 | contig 13481 bp, 13 predicted proteins | sample TA2MahsurfametaG_5_FD_155479 | JGI IMG/M metagenome (GOLD analysis project Ga0194123, IMG submission 155479) | Freshwater microbial communities from Lake Tanganyika, Tanzania - TA2015023 Mahale A surface | ecosystem: Environmental > Aquatic > Freshwater > Lake | place: Tanzania: Lake Tanganyika... | reverse complement strand
GGATGACTCCAGCAAGCACCACCGCAAGCAGAAAAGCCTCAAAAGTCCCCAATTTGCCAATGCTCATCAGCACGATGGAGGTAAGGCCAGCGGCCGGGCCAGTCACACTCAGGTGCGAGCCGCTGGCGATGCCAACCACGATTCCCCCGACTATCCCGGCGATGAGACCGGAAAGCAGTGGGGCACCCGAAGCGAGGGCAATCCCCAAACACAACGGCAACGCGACCAAGAATACCACCACTCCGGCGGCGAAATCCTTCGATAATGAGTCCCCCGGTGAACCGGGAGCCAAAGGTGCGGGCTAAGAGGCATTGGGTTCGGACACTTGGGAGAACCGTGGTGACAGCCGAAGCTTCGGACAAATATAAATTTCTGAACACTCGTTTCGCTTTTCCCGAAGCCATGACTACACGCTTATGAACGGTTTGAACTACCACGGAGGGATATACGTCGGGGAGTTGGCGTAGCGTTTCATGCCAAGTTCAACCGTGCTGACGGCACCAGGACTCAATCGAAACCGCAAGTGTTTCGCAAAAACACGCTGCGAGACCCCGTGGTGCTCGACCCGCGTGAATTGATGTTCGCCAAAAGCCCCCGATTGCACCACGACCTCACGCGCTTCCGTCTGGCTCAAATTCGCCAACGTGACCACGCATCCTTCTGGTGAAATCTTGTGGACCAAAGCTGCCACATCGGGCGGCAACCCCGCCCGCCGGGCCTGAGGATCGAAATAACGCAATCGCACGTGCAAAAGACCGCCATGGTAGATGTGGTTCGGCCCTCCAAGCATGGTTTGCACCAACCCTTCGAGCACCACGGGATTGCGCTGCTGCCAGTGATGGACGTCCTGCTGATCGACCGGAGTGCGATCCGCCCGCACTTGGTCCATGCGCCGGGCCGTTTCTTGAAGGCCCGCTTTGAGGATATCCACTGGATAGTCCGGATACTTTCCCTCCAAAAAGCGCAACCAAGGTCCCTCGTGGCCGAAATCGCCCTTGGCTTTGCGGTAATTCAGTCTGGTCCAACCGGCGGTGGAGGTCATTGCCTCGATCCGCGCATAGTCCTTAGGGTCTTGAGAAAGATACCAGAGGTGAATCAAGTAACTGGCTTGCAGAGGTTGGAAATTGTACCAGCCACGTTCGTCGTGGCGATGAGGCACGACGAAACGACCGTCCTCTATCCGCCCTTCGCGGCGAACCATCTCGATGACACCGCGAGGCAAGTCCAGAAACGAGTAGTCGCCGGTCAACGTGAGCGCGTTGGCAGCCCCGATCATCGTTCCCTCTACTTGGTTAAACAAGCCATGCGGCCATTTCCAACCGTAATACCCACCCCACCATTTGCCATCCATGTTCTCGCCGATCTTTCCAGAGAGCCCTACATTGTCTGGCAGTATGCCGCCGTTGCGCCGCACGCGCGCACGCCAGGCATTGACGTAGTGGATGATCCAGCGCCGATACTTCGCTCGGGCCTGGTGCATGTGGGCATTCAGGACGAGACTCGTCGCGCTGAGATTTAGCGGGACATCACCGCGCATCATGCGTCGATTCATCGTGGTGATGATGGATTGAACCTTTTCATCATCCAGCCAGTCCCGCCCGCTGGTGATGCCGGGGATGTCCTCGTAGGGCAAAGGGTAGGGCGCGAGATCATCCCGGTGTGTGGACCAGTCCTCCACCGTCGTATCGAATCGCGGTCCCCGGCTTCCGTTCAAGGGCGACCGAATAATCCTATGCCGAAAGTCGAAGTTGGATGCGGTCGGATCTTCGTTCAGATAAAGGCCGGCGAACTTGAACGCTCGCGCCCGCATCGCGGGATGATGAGGATCCGACAGACCAAAGAAGTAGAAGTTCACATAACTCTCACCGTGATGCATCCAATCGTAGTAACCGTCGAATTCATTGTGAACCTGCCCATACCGGGTGAACTGTCGAGTGACTCCCTCCCACAACTTGACTGAGAGCGGATACAACTCCGAGGGCCCGCCGAGCGCATGGTAAAGCGGGAAGTTATAAAAGCTCTCATAGCCATCGTCCGAGCCATCCATGCCCGGCCACTTATCACGCCAAACGATCGTTCCGTCCGGCCGAGCGTAACGTTGGACGAATTCAGTCACCGCCGGATACATTTCCGCGAGGGCGCGACGTTGCCAGATGGCCCACTCCGGGGCCGGGGCCGTGTCGGTCAAATCCAAGGTCGGCGGAGTGGCGCCTCGCACCAATGGATTGCCGAGTACGTGGAGAAGCAACAGCGCCGCGGCGCAAACAAAAAGGGACGGTCGGGAAGGACAGCCGATTTGATCGGGGCTCTGCACAGGTTTTGGGTTGACTCGAAAGTGACCTCAGTGAGCCGGGGAGGCCAGTTGATTTTGCAATCCTTGGGTGGGTTGGTGAAGAGGACGGGGCGCAGGGCTAGTTTTGGACGCGGATGGCAGACGTCCGGGCGATGTGCCACTGGATATCTGCTGCGTCGGCGGCGCTGCGCACCAAAACCGGACTGCGGGAGGTGTAATCCTTGTACTCGACCCGCTTGTTGCGCATACTTTCCCCTCTCCATGGTTTGATTTCTGAATGACCGTCCGCGAAAGAATAGCCGCATGCTCCGTTGTGGTAACTGGCCGGGATGTCGCCCCACCCGCCTGGGTCGCTGCCCATGGCACTGAAGAGACAGGCGTCGTTGATGCTGTCGGGTTGCTCATCCACCACCACCCAAGCCATGGACGGTGATGGGTCGATAATATCGCTAAGCCGCTTGAACTGGCGGTAATCTCCCAGCATGCCCTGCTTGTTTCCATCACCCATAAAGGCGTTCATGGAAAGACTGCGTGCCCGGCCTGACCAACCTAAGTAGCGCTGGCGCTGGCCCTTGGTTAGGGTCCGATCTGCCGGGCAGCGATAAATGTTGTTGGCCCCGCCCGAGAAGTGCGCCAACTTGGCGTAGTTCGGATTAGTCAGGAAGAGCGTATTGGTATTGTCTGGACCGACCCCCCAATCAAGCCACCCAGTGACCCAGCCCTCGCGGTTGGCCCCGCCCATCGCATCGGGTCCGTGATGATTGCGCACCAACGCACCCCCTGCATCGTCTGCGTAGAGGGTCCAAGCGAGGAGAAGTTGCTTGGTGTTGTTCATGCAAAGAATGCCTTGCGCCTTGGTTTTTGCCTTGGACAGCGCGGGGAGTAACATTCCTGCTAAAATCGCAATTACCGCAATTACTACAAGGAGTTCAATGAGCGTGAAGCCCACCTTGCCAAAGAAATCTCGCGAAATCCGCTGCTTTTGAGTCGTTTGCATGTGAATCTGGGGTGCCGTTAGGGTATTCTTATTCGTGTTGGAGAAAGGTTTCGGACCCGAGAGTAGGTGTCAATTCCTGGCTTGGCTGCACGTTTTGGCTGATAACCTCACCGAGCAGTTGATTACGCTACGGGGTGCTGGCTGATCGATGTTCCTTGGTTCTTGGTTTTTTGCACGCCGGATTTTTGTTGGTTTTCCTCCCGGCGCCGGCGGCGCTGGGAGAAGGCTTTGGCCCGTCGCTCCTCCACGATGGCCTGACGCAGGCCGTTGTGGGCTTGCTCCGGGGTGACGAAGTCGATGCCCGAGTGGTAATGCTCGGTGTCGTACCAGTGGAAGTCCGGGTGAAGTAGGTCACGGCCTCGCGGTCATCCAGGAACCGCCCCGGGTATTCCGGGGCGCGCTTGGCCGTGCTGAAGGCCGATTCGATGAAGGGGTTGTCGTTGGGTGTCCGCGGACGGGAGAACAACTGCGGCATGCCGTGGTCTTCACAGAGCCGCTGGATCGGCTTGGCCTTCATCTGCCGGCCGCGGTCGTTCATGATCTCCGGCCGTTGGTCTTCGGGCAGGTCGAGGATGTTCTGGTGAGGTCTTCGATCCACGCGCGATTCTCGACCGTCGCGCCCTTGCTATTGGCGATCTGGGTGAAGGGCGTGCCCCAGCGAGTCAGCCCCATGATGCCACCGGGGTTGGCCGGAAAACTCGTCTCGGCGGCGGCCAAGGCCGGCACGAGGCCGGGCGGCGCGAGAAGCAGGATTATCAGAGAAGCCGCGCGTTTCATAGAGTGGTGGGGTCATGGAGCGATGGGTTGAATGGGTTGCGGCAAGCGTGCTGCGTTACAGGATTCATTTTTACATAACTCCAGCCTTCGACTTCCCCATCAGTACCTCGGAAATATCGCCGGGCTCGGGAACCGTTCCTCCGCAGTGTTGTTGTCGAGGTATTCCTCACGGGGGACCTGGACTTGCGGCCAGTTTCCGGGACGGACGCGGACCACTCGACCGGGCCGGATGCCCTCGATGATGAGATCGGTCTCGAACTGGATCTGGATGCCGCTGCTGCCGAGCGGGGCGTTTCCGGGTGCCTTGGTAACGTCGAGGAGGGTGCCGCGTGAGGCCATGTGCCAGGGGCCGTATGCGCCGTGGGTGTGTTTCAAGTTGTTCTCGACGGCGTTCATCGTGGCGGAGGTGCCTTTCTTGAAATCGGCGTAGAGCGAGTCGTCCATGCCGCCGAAGAGGGTCGCGGTGATGGTGGCGCGGCCGAACTTGCCATACTCGACGGCGTCGATCCACGCGGCCATCCAGCGACTGCGGATGAAAGCTTTGTGCGTTTCGGTCTGACTCCTGGCGGCGCGTTGCATGGCTGCATCGTCGAGCCAGATGTCGGAGATGTGAAAGCGGGTGAAGATGCCGTCGGGCGTGGGTCTCCACGTGATGCCGAGCAGCACGGCCTGGCCGCCCAGGGACTTCTTGCCCTCGGCGGGCCAGGCGTCTTCGGCAATGAGTTCCTCGATGCTGAGGCGTTCGCGTCCGCGCCAGGCGCGCGTGGCGGCGTCGAAGGTCATCTTTTCCTCGGTCGCTTTGGCATCGCTGCCCTGCTTCGGTTCACGCGTGGCGACGATCATCCCTTCGCGGCCTCTTGTGACATCCACTTCCTTCAGCTTCCAGACGAGGCATTCGCGCTGACAGTGGCTCGGTTCGTCTTCGAGCAGCAGGACATGATTCTCGGCAGGCGCGATACCGGTGCCGCGGTTGTGGTTCGCGTCCTTGCTCTTGTTGTCCACCGGCAAGACCGGAACGGCGGAAATTTTGGGGTCCGGAGGAAGGAAAGCGCGGACGTGCAGCACGGTGCCGAGCGGAATGTCCCGCAGATCCGCCGGTGCGCCGTGATAACTCACGATGCCATACGGCAACAGGGCGAAGGGGTGCGGATCATTGCGGAAGAACATGCCCGAGCCTTGCACGCGGATGCTGCCGCGGCGGTTCGCATGATCCACGAAGACGAGTTCGCCGCGGTAAGCGTGCGCTTTTTCCAGCGGGGGAAACTTGCCCGCTTCGGGGCGGAAGGGGGTGGTTTGTTGTTCGTTGTTCGTTGTTCGTGGTTCTTTGTTGGCAGAGTGAGCCGTGACGACGACTGAGCCCACGAGAACCAAGAACGAAGAACCAAGAACAATGAACCTCTTCATCAGTATTTAGGGAAGATCGCTGGTGTCGGAAAGCGTTCTTCTTTCTTGCCCCCGGTGTATTCCTCCCGGGGCACTGCGTCATCGGGCCAGTTCATGGGACGGATGCGAACAATCTTCCCGGGGCGAATGCCCTCCACGATCAAGTCCACCTTCATGCGTATCGTGATCCCGCTGCTGCCCGCAGGGACCTCTTTGTCCTGCTTGGTCACGTCCAGCACGGGACCCTTGATGGCCATGTGGGAATGGCTCACCCAGCCTTCCGAATGTTTTAGATTCGCGTCGGTCACGGCCATCTGTCCACCGACGCCCTCCTTGAAATCAGCGTAGAGAGCCGGGTCCATCCCGCCGAACAAGGTCGCAGTCACCGTGGCTTCGCCGAACTTTCCGTATTCGACAGCATCGACGAAGGCGGGCATCCAACGGGTCCGGATCAACTCCCGATGCACCTTGATCTGGTGCTGGGTGGCGCGCTGCATAGCCGTCTCATCCAACCAGATGTCCGAGATGTGAAGCCGGTTGCCGACCCGCCGCTCCCAAGTCCCGGCCGGTTTCCAGGTGATTCCCAGATAGACGGTCAGACCACCCAATGACTTCTTCCCTTCGGCAGGCCACAGGCCTTCGGCGATCAAGTCCTCGAACCCGAGCTTTTCGCGACCGCGCCAAATGCAGGTGGCCGCATCGATGGTCATGCGCTGTTCGCTTTCCTTGCCCTCTCCGCCATCCTTCGGCTCGCGACTGGCGACTATCATCCCCTGTTTGTTGTCCTTGAGAAGCTCCACCTCCTTCAACTTCCAGACTTTGCCCTCGCGGAGACAGAAGGTGGGCTCGTCCTCGAGCAAGACGGCATGATTCTCGGCAGGGTTCGTGACATCCCCTCTGGAGATCACAGGCACCGAAGAGGAATCCGGGTCGGGCGGCAGATAGAAGCGGCCGTGCAGCATGGTGCCCAGTGGGATATCCCGGAGATCCGCCGGCGCACCGTGATAGCGCGCCATGCCGTAGGGGAGCATGGCAAACGGCTGCGGGGCCGTTGAGTGAAACAACTCTCCGCCGGACACCCGGATGCTGCCGCGTCGGTTCGCGTGATCCACGAACGCGAGCTGCCCCGTGTAGGCCTTCGCTTTTTCCAACGGGGGAAACTTCCAAGCCTCAGGGCGGAAGGGCGCCGATTCTTGTTCTTGGTTCTTTGTTCGTTGTTCTTTGTTGGCAGCGTGAGCCGTGGCGATGGACGCGCCGACGACAACGAAGAACAAAGAACCACGAACCAAGAACCTCTTCATCACAGTGCGATTACTTTGTTGCTGTCGCCGAACCGGTCGGTCTCCACGCCCATGCGTTGGGCCATGAGGAGGAGCAGATTACTCATGTGGGCGTCGGTGTTCGCGGGACGGCTGCAAAGCTGGTAATGCGCGGTGGTGAGCGCGCCGTCGGGGCCGAGGGCATAGCCTTTGAAATCCTTGGCTTCCTTGTTGAAGTCGAGATGGCTGCCGTGCTTCAGGCTCAGGTCCGAGCCGCCGGCGAGCACCAGCGGGAGGTTCGCGTTGCCATGGCTGTGGCCGTAGCACATGCCGCTGCCGAAAAGCGCCATCGTGGAGCCGAGGAGCGGCTTGCCGTTGAAGTCCTTCGTTTCGGTGAGTCGAGTGAGGAAGTAGCTGAATTGCTCGATGGCGAACGTGTCGTATTTGGTGAGCTTCTCGATGTAACCCGCATCGCCGCCGTGATGGCTGAGCTGATGGCGCGATTCGGTGATGCCGATTTCGGGAATGGCGAAGGCATTGCCTTCACCGCCAAGGCTGAAGGTGGCCACACGCGTCACGTCCGTCTGGAAAGCGAGCACCATGAGGTCATAGACCGTGCGGAAGTAATCGCCCGCCAGGGTCGCGGCGACGTCGCGGTTGGTGCGTTTCCGGTCGGTGTCGGAGATGGTCGGCAGTGGCGTGTCCAGCCATGCATCGGCCCGTCGGGTGCGAATCTCCGCCTCGCGCAGGGAGGTGAGGTATTGCTCCATGCGGCCTTTGTCTTCCTTGCCCATCTTCTGCTCGAGCTGGCGCACCTCGGCGAGGTTGGCGTCGAGCACGCTGCCTTTGCGGCGCAAGGCACGACGCTGAATCGTCTTCCCGCCCTTGGGTTCCTCAAAGAGCGACGCAAAGATCTCGCTGCAACGACGCAGCGCGGGCAACTGCACGCCGTCGGCGGTCCAGGCAAGCGACTGGTCCGTGAGGGCGATCTCCATCGAGGCGACACGGGTTTGCTGCGCGGTAATCTCCGCCATCTTTTGGTCCACGGAAATGGTGTTGCGAACCGACGGGCCGAGCTTGCCGCCGGTGAGGAAGACATCGATGCAGTTGTGGTGATGGCCGAGGCTGCCCGGGTGATGAAGACCGCTGATGGGCGTGATGACGTCGCGGTGTTTCTCCAGCGGTTTCAAGGATCGCGAAAACTGATAATCCTTGCCCGACGTGAGGAGCTGGTAGTTCAGCGAATGCACGCCGTTCGCGAGGTAGATGAACGCGCTGCGCTTCGGAGTCGAGGCGGCGGCTTTTTCCGCTGCGCGCAACGGAACCATGCAGTCCAGCATGGGCAAGGCGATGAAGCTGCCCATGGCGCGCAGGGCATGACGGCGGTTGAGGAGCCAGGATTGGGAGAGGTAGTTGCTCATAATAATCTTGGTGCGTCGTTACTCGTTCTCGTTTCGTGAATGTTGGTCAGCGTTTACGCATGAGTTCGGACGTCGCCACGGCACGCACGACGTCTTTGATCTTGTAGCCGTTCTTCTTCGACTCGGCAGCGATGGCCTTGAGGTCGTCTCGGTCATCAAAGGTAAGCACACGACGCAGCGCGTAGGTGCAAAGGTGCTCGATGAAGGCGCGGGCGACTTCGTCCCGGTCTTCAAGGAGCAGGCGCTTGAACTCGCTGGCATCCTTGAACGCGCGTCCGTCGGGCAGTGCGCCGGCGGGGTTGACCAATGGGTCTTCACCGACGCCCGTCGGGACTTTCTCACGGGTGCGCCACTGGCCGATGGCGTCGTAGTTGTCCCAGGCGAAGCCGAGCGGATCGATCTTCGCGTGGCAGGCGGCGCAGTTCACGTCGTGAGCGTGCGCGGCCAGCTTGTCGCGCAGGGTGGCCTTGGGATCCTTGGGCGGATTGGGCTCGATCGCGGGCACGTTCGCGGGCGGCGGTGGCGGCGTCTTGCCGAAGATGACTTCACTCAGCCACACGCCGCGATGCACCGGGCGATGGCGTGTGCCGTCGGAAGTAAGGCCGAGCACCGCGCCCATCGTGAGCAGGCCGCCGCGACGATCCTCCGGCTTGAGCGACACGCGCTGGAAACCGCCGGACTTCGACTCCGGCAGTCCGTAGAACTCGCACAGGCGCGCATTGGCCACGGTCCAGTCGGCGTGGATGAACCCGTCGATGGGCAGGTTCCTAGCAAACATCTCGCGGAAGAATTCCACCGGCTCATCGCGCATGCTGTCCTCCAGCCACGCGTCGTAGGTGGGATAGAGTTTCTTGTCCGGCGGGAACATGCCGACGCGGTGCAATTGCAGCCACTGCCGCGCGAAGTCATCGATGAACCGGCTGACTTTGCCGTTCGCGAGCATACGATCGACTTCCTTGGTCAAGGCTTCGCCCTTGAGCGCGCCCTCTTTCGCCGCGGCGAAAAGCGCCTCGTCCGGCATCGAACTCCAGAGGAAATACGAAAGCCGCGAGACGAGTTCCGCATCCGTGAGACGCTCGCGAACCACCGTGTCGCCCTCGACGAGGTAGATGAAGTGCCGCGAGGTCAGCACGCCCAGCAAGGCCACGCGGTAGGCATCCGCCAGCTTCTCGCCCGCCTCGCGCTCTTCGCGATACGATTTCAAATACTGTTCCAGCTCCTCCACTTTTACAGGACGACGCCAAGCGCGTTCGGCGAAGCGCTGCAAATGCTCCACCACCACCTCGAACGGGGCGTCATTGGGCGGCACCAAATCCTTGCGCCGCGCTTTCTCTGCATCCGACACCAGCGGGCCTTCCCACTCGACCCAATCGAGGATCACCGTCGAGAAGAGACCGTTCCCCTTGTCATCAAACATTTGCGGCGCGGTCGGAGTCAGCAAATAGGTCTCGCTGCTGTGCGTGAAGATGTAGTCACCGCTGCCGAGCGCATTGCGAAACGCCGCGCCTTGTCTTCGGTCCACCACATCCGTGGCCACCACACAGAAATCGAGCGACGTGGGCATCTCGAGGAAGACCTCGAACTCATACACCTGAGGCTTGTCCTCCGGCGCCGTGATGTCGAACTCGATGATCCCATCGACCGTCTCCTCACTCGTGCGCGTGCCGATGCTCAAATGCGCTCTCTGCCCACCGACCGGACGGATGCCACTGGCCTGGATGCGGAGCTTGTAGAGCCCGCTGTGCTCCGGCCCCGTCTTTCCGAACCAATGAGAAGCCATCGCCTGCCGGGTGGTGCCCGGATAAAGCAGGTAACGGAGCGGACGCTTGATGCCGAAACGGTCCAGTGTCGCCTGCTGGTTCTTGCCGCCGTCGTATCGAAGCTCCGCCGCAGTCTTGCGAACCTTCCGAGCCTCGCCCGATGCGGCCGCGGGGAACGCCCGATCCAGCACCAGCTCCGCGGCGCGATAAAAGCGGTCCACATGCGAAGGCGAAAGCGACAGCTCCGAGCCGATGCGCTCAAATCCGTGCCACAGGGTGTCCTCATTCAGCGCTCCCGGTTTCGTGGGATCGTATCGCACGCCGAGGAGATCATAGACCGTGTTTTGATACTCCTTTCGGCTCAGGCGATAGTGCGCCACCGCCGGACGCGCCGCCATTCGCGCCGCCTTGCCCTCCTTGATCCGTGCATCGAGACTCGAGACGAACGCCGCGATTTCCGGCTGCGCCGGTTGCTTCTCCTTCTTCGGCGGCATCTCGCCCGAGTTGATCTGCTCCATCACCTCTGCCCAATGATGCGTATCCGCGCCCAGCTTGAAATCGCGCGAGAGCTTGTCGATGCGCAGGTCACCCTTCGTCTTCTCTGGTCCGTGGCAACCTATGCAATGCGTGGTCAGGAAGGCCTCAAACGGTTCCGCACCACGGACGGCACTAACCAGCCCGACGTAGGCGGCGAGCAGCAGGCAGGACCGGGAAAAGAATCGGCGATGGATCATCGTTGTTGTCATCACTTGAGAGGTCCGGCCAATGAGACATGCTCGGAGCTGACGTGGTTTCCTGCGGCGTCTTTCACGGCGAGGAATGCCACCAGGGGGCGCTCCTTTGGAAGTTCTGCCCGCAGCCAATCTCCGCCCAGTTGCGCCGGCGCCGTGCGCCACGTCCGCTGCTGCCAGGGTCCCGTGTCGGTCGTGTAACACAACTGCACCTCGCGCAGCGGACCCGTTCGACGGAGAACTGCGCGCAGTTGCGACTCGTTTTCTCCCACTAGACTTGTGTGCAGCAAACGCGGCAACGGCGGCTTGCCCATCAGCGCCGTGTCCACAAACGCGTCGACTTCGGGAAAGGTCCAGATGTGCCCGTGCGGCCGGTTGATCGCCACGGACACCTGCCGCCACTGTTCCGGCACCAGTCGATAGGTGCGGAGGTAACTGTCCAGCGGGTAGGCGAAATCCGTGGTGCCGTTCACGAACAGCATCGGCATGCGCGCGCCGCCAACGTAGCGGCTGGGATCGAACCAATGCAGCCACCGCTCTCTCGCCTCGGGAGTCATTGCCTTCAGGGAGGTGTCCTTCCACACGCTGTTGTCGCCCAGATAGCCGCAGCCATAAACCGGCACGGCCACCATAAACCGTGAATCCACCCCGGCCGCGATGCACGTCAGATAGCCGCCCCAACTTATTCCGGTAATGCCCGTCCGATTCGGGTCGACGTCCGGCAACGATCGCAGCAGCGAATGCCCACGCAGCACCGCCGCGATCGCATGGTAGGTCCACATGTTTGGCACATCCGCGGATTCGAAGTTCCGGAACTTGACCAAATCGGATTGCTCGGGGCCGCCGTCCGGCAATCGCCTGCTTGGACCCTGGCCTCCCAAGTCCATCGCCAGAGCCACGTATCCGCGTTTCGCCCAGTGATCCGCCCACTCGGCGAACGCCTTGCCGCCGCCGCCGTGGACCAGAACCATGGCCGGGAAACGTTTTGGCGACCCCGAGCCGGGTTGGGGCCGTCCCAGGTAAGCGAAGACCCGGGTGGGTTTCCCATCCAGCGGCACGCCTTCGTAGAAAAGAGCCTGCACGCGGCCCGTGGGTGCCGCGCCCCACTGAACCGGCGGTGCCGCCGACAGTTCCCGTAAACTCCACGGCCCAGTCGCGGCTGGCTTGCCCAAATGCCCGCAGCCGGTCTGCAGGAGCGCCGTGAACACCAGTGCCAGGCCGAGAGCGAATCGAACTTGGATGCGCCGGGGGGTCATTTTCCCCCAGCGTATCTGGCAGCTTCCGGCCAGCAAGCCTTCCTCCGCGGACCAGCTGCAGCGCCGGCGCCAGATAGGCGTAGCCGACCAGCTGGCCCTTCGTGCCATTGCGGAACGTTCCAGCCGGGGCGGATACAGCAGGCGCGGGCTGAGCTGGGCCGTGCCCTAGACACCGACGCCACGGCCGCTGGAGGTGCCGTCAGGGCGACCGGAGCCGCGCGCGCCGTTGCTGAGTCCGTGACCTGACAGGAGGGATCCAATACGCTGCGCGCCTGCAGGACAGGAGGTGAGAATCGACTGCCAACCGCACCCATCTCAGGGCGCTTCAGGCATCGTCGGCAGTCGGCGCGCGGTTGGTGTCCATCCTCATGCCAACCCCATGGGCGATTTCTGCTGTTGCGCGGGGCGGATTGACGGTTCGATCGCGGGGTGGCGGTTCACTTCACGATTCTGGGCAGCGGATCCGGCGGCAATTGTGCCTACCTCGAGGTCGGAGAAACCCGCCTGCATCATCGATGCGGGCTTCAGCGCCAAGCAGATCCGGGAACGGCTGGCGTCCATCGGCCGGGTCCCGGAAGGATTCACCGGAATCCTCGTGACGCACAAGCACGGCGACCACATCAAGGGACTGGGTGACCCCTTTACTGCTGGTGGATGTCCCGGCTGCGACGGCGATCCTCGACCGGTTGCTCGAAGGAGCGGAGATCGTGCGCATGCAGGGGCGAAGCTACCGACTCCGGAACGCGGCGATGATGGCAGGTGCGCGCAACAAGGCGGACAAGCCGGGGAACCCGACGGAGATGGAGGCTGGAGACCTTGGGCGTTCCACCGGCGGTCCCCCGATGGGGCCCCAGTCGCACGCCGCGGGACGCTATCGAACGACCGCTGCGCTTCGTCCCGCGACGGCTCTACCCCCATCGGGGACCCCGCCTCGTCGCCGAAGAACACGGACTGGTGAAGCCCCGGAACGTGGGACCGAAAACCACTGAAACGACAGAAGCCTCTAAAAAACTCTCAACCCATACTGGCCACTAATCCCCTTGCTGAGAGGGGTGGGTGATTTTGACGCCGGAGTTTCGACCCTGGGTGGTCCCTTTTGAAGTGACCGGTGACACCGGGCGGCGGCGGCGGCGAGGCTGCCCTTCTTGGCGACGGCATGGAAATACCGGAGGTGGTGGTAGTTCAGCCCGTTCATAAGCGTGCGGTCATGGCTTCGGGAAAGTCGAAGCGAGTGTTCGGAAATTTATATTTGTCCGAAGCTTCGGCTGTCACCACATTTATGCCAGATGTCTGAATCCAATGCCTCTCAGCCCGCACCTTTGGCTCCCGGTTCACCGGGGGACTCATTATCGAAGGATTTCGCCGCCGGAGTGGTGGTATTCTTGGTCGCGTTGCCATTGTGTTTGGGGATTGCCCTCGCTTCGGGTGCCCCACTGCTTTCCGGTCTCATCGCCGGGATAGTCGGGGGAATCGTGGTTGGCATCGCCAGCGGCTCGCACCTGAGTGTGACTGGCCCGGCCGCTGGCCTTACCTCCATCGTGCTGATGAGCAGTGGCAAATTGGGGACTTTTGAGGCTTTTCTGCTTGCGGTGGTGCTTGCTGGA
>Ga0194123_10005539_pt1 | contig 13483 bp, 7 predicted proteins | sample TA2MahsurfametaG_5_FD_155479 | JGI IMG/M metagenome (GOLD analysis project Ga0194123, IMG submission 155479) | Freshwater microbial communities from Lake Tanganyika, Tanzania - TA2015023 Mahale A surface | ecosystem: Environmental > Aquatic > Freshwater > Lake | place: Tanzania: Lake Tanganyika... | reverse complement strand
TCAGAAATTCGCGCACGAGCTTTGCTCCCTCGAAAGTCGCGCCTGTGTAGTCAGGTTCTTCGCCCAACCATTCGACCTGGGCCAGCAACTCATGCACCTCGGTGCCGAGGTGACGGGCCGCCCCACCACCAAGAATTAAGCCAGCCGGGACATCTTCGCCTTCGTGCGAAGACGGCGAACTGTCCTGGGCTCTGCGCTCTGCCTGCTTGAATTTTGTTCCTTCGATCTGGGTTGGTTTGAGATCTTTGCGTTGGTAGGCCTCGTGCCATTTCGGGTTACCCAAGATCCGGTTCGTCAGATCTTCGCCATCGCCTTTGGGGAAAAAGTTGTTGAGCCAACGACCGGCATTTTTGTCGTCCCTGGTCGGCGCCCTCAGGCAATAAAGCGCATGCTTCGCGCGGGTCATGGCCACATACAGAACGCAAAGATTTTCGTAAGCCTGACGCGCCCGCAGATGTTCACGGGCTGCGCCCAATGTCTCGTCCGCTGCGCAGATGTCTTTCGAAGGCAGGGCCATACCCCACTGGACGTTGCCCTCAGCATCGCGATGCACCGAGATTTCCGAAGTATCGCGCAGTTGGGAAAGTCCTTTGCCGCCGAGTTCGGGGAGTATGACCATGTCCATACCGAGACCCTTGGAAAAGTGTGTAGTCATGATGCGGATGACTCCCGGCGTCTCACTCTCCTGCTCTACACGATGGTCGACGAATTCGACAAATGCGCGGAGATCTTCCCCGGGTTTTCTCTGCGCATCGTAATCGGCCGCTGCCTCGATAAACGCTTCGACCTTAGTGGCATCGACCAATGACTTGCCCACGGCTTCGCGGACCCAACCCGACAGCGTGGCGGCGAAGCCCGACTCGGAGATCAACCCGAGGGCCTTGGTGTGGAAACCGACTGTATTGCCGGCCGCGAGAAAGCCGAACGGAGAGGCAAGAAATTGCTCCTCAGCGATCCGGTCGATCGGCGAAGCGAGAAATTTGACCAGAGCAAAGAGGGCCAAGCCCTCGGGTGATTTGAGACACGGATTGACGCGGCCCTCGGCCGCCACGGGTATGGCATTCTTCTGTCCGCGCAGCAGCGCCACATAGTGGTTCAGCGCAGCGCGCGTGCGAACAATGATGGCGCAATTGATCCCTCGTCCCACGGGATCGACCTCGCGGATGATGTCGAGCACGGCTTGATCGATTGCCGCTTGGGCGCCCTCCGCCCCGTCTTCCTTGTCGAATGCGAGGGTCCTGAGTTGGGCGAATCCTTTGCCTTTGGCCGCGTCGCGCACCTTGTGTTCGACCCACGCCTTGCGCCAATTGACAACCATCTGCTCCGGCAGTTCGAAGTCGGGAGCGTTTTCAAGTCGCGCAGGCGCGAACACTTCATTGATAACTTTGATGATGTTTTCATCCGATCGCCATGACAGGGGCAGATCTTTGCGGGCGATTTCGACTCCGCGTGCGGTTTTGAAATGCTCGTGGACTTGATCGAACAGCTCGAAGTCTCCGCCGCGCCAACCGTAGATAGCCTGCTTAGTGTCGCCCACGTAGAAGAAGCTTCTCCCATCGTTCTCGCACACCACGTTATCGGCCAAAGGCTGCATAATGCGCCACTGCAATCGGCTGGTGTCTTGGAACTCATCGAGGAGCCAGTGGTTATATCGTCCGTCCAGGCGATACTCGATATGGGTGTGATCAATCTTCTTCTGGTGCAACGCCAACAGCGTGGCGAGATCGGTGAAAGTCAGCTGGCCGGCCAAGCGCACCGAGCGTTTGTAGATGGCCTCGTAATCTGTGAGCAGTTCGTGGAGTGCCTTCGATGAAGCGAGCTTGCCGAGCAGTTCCAGTTTGGTGATCGAGCGGAACAGACTGTCTCGTGCCGTGAGCATGGTCGGATACAGCAGCAGTTTTTCGCGGTTAATGGCGATGTAGGGCACATCGGACTTCCCGGTGCCACGTCCTTCATCGGTCAGCTTTCTGCAGAAATCCGCCAGCGGCTTGCTCATGCGTTTGGGCGGACGGTGCTCTTTGGCCAATTGCAACCAGCCCTCGATGGTCGTCTTGGCTTCCTGACTCAACCCCCGATTGGTTTCCTGCAGGGCTGCGGCGAATTTCGCGGAGGCTGTGGCCACATCGTCGGCGTCGATCAGCGCGCCTCCCTTGGGCCAAATCACCTTGGTATCTCCCCATGGACGGTTCTCGGGTGTCTCGATGAACTTTTCCTGCAGAGAGGAAGCGGCGGAGGAAATAATTTTGAGGGCCGACTGGTCAGCGCGGGCACGGCTCTGCTGGCGCAGTGTCTCGATGAATTCATCCAGTCCTTCTTTCTCGGTCGCCGCGGCAAATACCTGCTCCAGCGTGCGTCGCTGGACCTCCTCCTTGTCGACATCGTCGAGCAGTTCGACTTCTTTGGACAAACCCAACTCGAACGGGAAGGCGCGGACGATGCGGCCAAAATATTGGTCGAGCGTCCCCATGGAGAGTCGCGGCAGCGCCTGCACCAGAGAGCGAAGCAACTTAGTGCATCCCTCGGCGTCGATCGACTTGCAGTCTGTTCCCAAATCCTGACATAAATTTTCCAGCTCTTTCGGGTCGGTGGCTGCTTTGGACAAACGATCGAAGAGCTTCTGCAGGAATTCGGCGGCGGCGGCCCGCGTGAAAGTCAGGGCGAGGATTTCTTCGGGTTTGGCATCGCGTTGCAGCAATTGGATGCATCGCGTCACCAAGGCATGCGTTTTGCCGCTGCCCGCATTGGCGACAATCATCAAGTTTTGGCGGAAGGCGTTGTCGTCAGGCATGAGTCTTATTCATGTTGACGTTGAGCATGTGAACCGACTCCTCATCGATCAGTTTTTGGGGGTCCTCCTGCATGAACCAGTCCTTGTAGTCGTCGAATTCGACTTCTGATGAAGGAGACGGCGGCCAGAACTGTCCCTCTGCGACCAACTCGCAAATTCGCTTTGCACATTGTTCCGCCGATTCCTGCATGTCTTTGGTAAGGTCGAGGAACTGCAAAGCCTTTTCACCAGACTCACCATCAGGAGGAAGCAAGAAATAACCGACTTCTATACCCTTTTCCGCCTCCTTCTCCCAGATCCTGCCCGCAAGCCATGCGTAGAGAGGCAGTTGGAGATCGATCCATGAGCGGAGCTTCGGTGTTCCTTTCTTTTCTACGAGGATTTCCAAATCCGCTTCGGGAAGAAGCGGGCGGTCACGGTGCGGACCCAAATGTGTTTTTGTGGGAGTCTTCGGCTGCGAGAAGGTCTTGTAATCCAGAATGCGGAGACCGTGATCGGGATGACAGTCGACACGATCGATGTTTGCCGTGATCGGCAACCCACCATCCAACTTGTGGTTGTCATCCGCGATGATCTTGTGCTCGGCCGCGAGGGTAGACCATCCATCGCCACGAATGATTGCCTCTGTGGCGGCTGCAGCGACGAGCCGCGCCCGCATGTTCTCGATCTGCACGCGGACGACTGGGCTCGGACTCTCGCCGTAGTAGGTTGGCACGACGGCGTCGAGCAGGTCGGAAAGCTTGCGGGCGATTTCATCGGCATCACTCAAGCGCGCCAGCGACTTGTCCAACGCGAATTTCTCCAGGACTTTGTGCATCACCGTGCCGAAGTCCGTGGCGGGTATTTCCCTGGCATCGGGATCCACCTTGCGCAGGCCGAGAATTGTTCCGAGATAAAAGCGCAGCGGACATTCCAAATAACTTTTGAAGGCGGTGACGCTGATTGATTTGGGAGGCCAGCTCTTGGGCTTGGGTATATGCAGTTTGAGCTCCACTTCATTCTTGTCCAAGCGCTCCGAGCGCGGGGCGGGTTTAAGGAGCAACCCGGATCGCTCCGGCAATTCCTTGTCGGTGCAGCCAAAGAGAAGGCGCGAGGGACGGTTGGGTTCGCCCTGCGTGCGCAGACGGGAGAAGCCGAGCCGCACGGCACCCGCCGGCCGTGAAGCGAGAATGCATGAGAGAAGATAAGCATCGCGGGCCAAACGGCCGTCTTGCGTGACAAGCCCCAGATCCTTCTTGGCCTTATCGGGCAGGAAAGCGTCATCGTAGGTTCCCGAAGGCAAAGCGCCCTCGCGGCAACCGGCCACGACGAGTCTCTGCGCGGAACTCCAGGGCGCCTCGAGCCAACCCTGCACTTCGATCGACTCGGCAGAAGCACGCGGGAAGATGCGTTTGCGCATGATATCGGCCCTCGAGGCGGCCCGCTGCAATTCCTCGGCAAGCTGGCTCAACAAGCCCGAATTCCTGATCTGCTCGGAGACCTCGGCGACGGCCGACAATTCTTTCGCGGCAAAGGAACCTGCTTCCACCGTGCCGCGATGCTTGTTTACTTCCGCAAGCATCGCGTAGCCGCTCAACCTTTTGCCGAGCAGTTTTCCAGCAGTTCCTATCAGCAGCTCCTGAGCCTGAAATTCGATCGGCGGCACTTTGTCCGCCGGCCGTTCGGCATGCTTGAGCCAACTCGTTGCCGCCTCGACCGTCGCGCACAAGCGCTGGCTAATCAGCCTGTCGCAGGCTTCAAGTGCGGTCTTCTCCTGGAGAACTTTCGCATTTTTAGCGGCATCGACAAAATAGGAGAGAAAATGAGGTTTCTGCAGCAGAACACGAAGGTCGCGTAAACGGTGGCTGCGGAAAAACTCATCCCAACCGAGCAAAATCTCCGCCGATTCGGTCTGCGCCAGTGCTCGTCCCTCGGGCAGATACGCATCCGCATCGCGGCAGGTGATTTCTTGGGCAAGAGCAACAGCGGACTCGGTTGCGGCAGCAAAAATATCGGCGTCGGCATTGGTGTACCCGGCCACGTAGTCGAGTAACAGTCCAGCTTCGGTCGGTGGATCATTGGCCGCAACAATCGTATCCTGTTTGACGCGCGGCGGGTTTTCCTTCCACCACTGGATTTCCGGCCGGCCCGTGGCATTGAGGTGCTTGGCTTGCTCCCCCGGGCTCCAAGCAAGAACCTCCAAATCGATCCCCTTGTTTTCCAGCGATTGCAGATAGGTCTCCGCGACAGGGGCCAGATCGGGAATGCAGGCGACGATGACACGCTTGAGTTCCGGAGGAACGGATGGATTTTTTGCCTGTTCGATCCGCACATCGTTGGGATCGCGCAATCCGTGCCTGGACAGAACCGTGAGGTATTCGGCGTAGAGTTTGTCAAAGTTGTCCCAGCGCTGTTCATCGCCCTGGGAAGCCTCGGCAACTTTGGGCGAAGTGGGATCAAGACCGGCTTCCGCAAGTTGGTCGCAGACACCGCAAAGACGCTCCGCTACTCCGAAGCGGTCATCCGGCAAATCGAGTTGAACGATCAGGGGAACGAGCGACTGGAATCTTTCGCGGTCGTCGGGAGCGAGCAGCGTAGCCCAAGCTGCCTCGCGTTCGAGACGACTGGCCACAGAAAGGTTCTTTGGCACTAGGGCATCCATCGGCAGAAGGAACTGCGGGGAAAGAACACCCTTTTTCGAAAGCTCGCGCCGGATGGCCCGACCAGCGCCAGCGGTTGGAATGAGAACCAGCGTGTCGCCCAGATCGATCGGGCTTCCTCCCTGCTTATGTAGCAAAAACGCCGCAACCTGTGCGGCAAGGGGCTTTTTCTCTTTCAGCGGGACGGGGGGCTTCAAATCTGGGAAGAAATAAATTTTATGAAGAAGGCAAGGCCAATGCCAAAAATGGCAAACTTTATGACTCGCAGGAGCTCAAGCCGTTCTTCCTGTATTGTTTTCGCACGTAAAAGCTCTAAGGCATCAGGCCTCGTAGGAAATTCTTTTAACTTAGTTTTAGTGAAGGGGGGGGGCAATTAGTAGCTTTAAATTAGAGCTAAGCCCTTACGAGCGGGATTCACAGTTTTTTCGGCCTTGCCAATGAGGTAAAGGCCCTTTTGCTGAGCAAGCAAACCTTGCCAAAGGCATTGTTCAGGCTCGTTGGGCCATCGAGGCATAGGTATCCCTCGAAACTGGCCAACGCTACGCGGCGGCCTCGTCAATGGATGTGAAACTCCCAAGTTAAAATTGAGGTCCTTAAGAAACTTCTGCGCGATTTCAAGAGTCAGTATTTGATCCATAATATTGGCCATGGCTGTGTGTTGTCGTCCGGTTGATTGGGTCGCCAAACCAAAACAAGTTGGCTGCGACACGCTGGTCCAGAGAGACTTGTTTTCGTCAACCGGATTGCGCCCGGTGCGCCGGGCAGGACTCGAACCTGCAACCTTCTGATCCGAAGTTACCCCAGCGTTTGAAGACTCAAAGGGACTCATTTTTCGAGCAAAAGTTCAAAAATCAGTATCAGATATGACTTGCCCAAAACCCACTTCTTATTCGCGGTTTCTCCGTGTCAACCAGCCCGCTCCTAACCGGCGTCTATCAACGCCTGCCAAAACGGTTCTAAGTCAAAGTCACCCAAGGCCATGCGTTTGACCCTCTCATTTAACTCAACCGACGCCTTGAACCATTCCTTCGCCGCGTCCAACTCCTGCAACTGAGTGCAGTAAATGATCAGATTGTAACGCACCGACCAGTCCTTGGGAAATCGCTCCGCCACGTTCAAAGAATGCTCTTTGGCATCGCGGGTCAGGCCCATGCGATAGAGTGCCATCGCAGCATGCACACCACCGAATGCGTCTTGGGGAAACTCCCGGTTTAAGGTGCTGGCGATCTTGTAAGCCATCGGCCACTGCTTCGTATCGGCATAGACCTGATAACGCAGCTTGAGCACCTCAGGATGGGCGCGGAGTTGGGGCTGAATCTCGTCCAGTTCCTCGTTGGCCTCCAAGGGCAGTTTCAATTCCAGCCAGCCTTGCGCCCGTAGCATGGCCATGCGGTCTGCGTGACTCAATTCCACGCCGCCGTGGACGAAGGCCAGTTCCTCCTCCTGTTCTGTTTTCATTTCACGTAGAAGCACTGCGACGTCAGGCTTGGCAGCGGGATCTCTCAACTTTGCTCCGGTGGCGGAGGAGGCAACTACTGACCGCGCGGTATGTCGCAAGCGCGCGTGGGCCCGCTCCAACACTTTTTTCGCCTGGCCATTGAGGCTAATTTCTCCCTCGTGCTGGGCCAACGCCAGCGCGGCGGCATCGCTCAGGCTCTTTAGGCCATAGAGGCTAAGCGCTCCCTTGTGCTGGGCCAACGCTTGAGCGGCGGCCTCGCTCAGGTTTGCTAGGCCCCAGAGGCTAAGGTTTCCCTTGTGCTTAGCCAACGCCAGCGCGATGGCCTCGCTGAGGCTTTCTAGGCTATGGAGCCAGAGGTCTCCCTTGCGCTGGGCCAAAGCCTGCGCAGCAGCCTCGCTCAGACTCGTTAGCCCACTGAGGACAAGGTCTCCGTCGTGCTGGGCTAACGCCTTCGCGGCGGCCTCGCTCAGGCTTGTTAGGCTACTGAGGTTAAGGATGCCATTGTGCTGGGCCAAGGCCTGCGCGACGGAATCGCTCATTGTTGTTAAGCCAGCGAGCACAAGGGTTCCCTCGTCCTGAGCTAGCTTTTTGGCCAATGCAGAATGCCCCGGTGAATCGCTGAGGCTCTTTAGGCCACTGAGGTCAAGAGTGCCCTTGTGCCGGGCCAACGCCTGCGCTGCGGCATCGCTCAGGCTCGTTAGACCAGTGAGGCTAAGCCATCTATTGTACTCGGCCAACGCCTGCGCTGCGACCTCGTCAATGGATGTGAAAAAATCCAAACTCACACCGTGGGGGTTTTTGAGAAACTTCTGCGCGATTTCAAGGGTTAGTATTTTGCTCATGGGATTTGGTATGGCTGTGTGTTTTCGTCTGGTTGATTGGGTCGCTAAACCAAAACAGGTTGGATGCATCAACGCCCACTCGAGCGCTCGTGATGAGCGCGGCCACCAAGAGCTTGAACAGCAGAGTCACTTTAGCTCCAAGATGGGATTTACCGGGTGCGGTCGGTGGCCGGCTGAGCCGCGCACCACAAGTTGGTAGTAACCGCGCCCGGAGCCCTCAATATAATAGTACGCCACTGAGATCAGCAGGTCCATGTATCCGTCGCCGTCGAAGTCGCCGCAGGCGGACTTGCTCACGACGTAACGGCGATGATGGTAATCCACAGTGAGTCGGTTTGCCCCAATTCGCATGCGCTTTAGCCGCCCAGCCTTTTCGTAATCACCGATTGTCTCGCCTGGCGGGTGGCCATCTGGACGAACGTCCGTGTTTTCAGGCCCCCACCAATTCAAGAGTCGCATGGGCAGTTGTTCGAAGCCTAGCGTAGTCATTGTGTTCGACTGAGCGGGCTTTGCTTGGGCCATGAATTGCAGCACCTTGGACACTTCAATAAACCAAGATTCATAGGTCAGGTCGACCGTCGTTCGATCACGGTAGCCCGCGGCTCTTGCCGCGAGGTATTGATCGACTGTTTCCGTGCGAATATATTGCTCTGTTGTGGGGTGCGCGAGGAACTCGTAGGTGTCCGGCCCGCTACTGCGCACCTTTTCTCGCCGCAATCGCTCCACTCCTTGAGGGGTGATGATGCCGCTTACCGAGAAGTCCGCAAAGCGCAGCGGTTCAAGTAAGCGAGGTTGGAGGTCGTCGTCCTTCGGATCCAGCACGAGGCTGGGTTGGTCGGACGAAAGGCAGCCGCAAGTGGCCGCGCAGAGGAGTAATAGAGGCCAAAATTTGCGACACAATTTGGTCAGGGGATGTTTAGTTGCTGCCGTCATGTATTCTTGCTCACTATCGGTTTATTGTGAGGACGAACCGCACATTGGGGGCTACTCGGCGCCACATTACGTTCGCCGTGCGGTGACCTCCCAAGGTTCCGGCGTAAGGAGGCTCCCAATGAGAATCGGGCGGCGCGCATGCGCAGCATCGTTTCATGGGGTGGCCACACTTTCGTCGTCGCGGCCAGGTGCGTCCTCCCGCTCCTGTCCCGCTGGCAACCCCTCGACTTGCCGAAGCCGGCGCTCGATCGCGCGCGTGCGCACGCCCACCTCTTCCTCGAGCTCCTTTGAGGCCGAGTCGATTTTCTTCTTCACATTGCCCAGCACCCCGGAAAAGCGTCCAAACTCGGTCTTCACCTGACCCAGAATTTCCCAAACCTCCGAGGCGCGTAGTTGGATGGCGAGCGTTCTAAAGCCAACCTGCAAACTATTGAGGAGCGCCGCCACCGTGGTCGGCCCGGCCAAGACCACGCGGTAATCGCGCTGCATCCGCTCCGCGAGACCTGGTCGGCGCAACGCCTCCGCGTAGAGCCCCTCGGTCGGGAGATATAGAACCCCAAAGTCCGTGGTGTGCGGAGGCGCGATGTACTTGTTGGCGATGTCTTTGGCTTGATCGATCAACCGCGTCTCCAACGCCCGCGCGGCCTCCTCCACAGCTGCACCATTCGCGGCCTCGGACGCCTCAACCAGGCGTTGGTAGTCCTCCAGGGGAAACTTGCAATCGATTGGCAGCCAGACTGGCTTGTCCCCCTGGCCACCGGGAAGCTTGAGCGCGAACTCAATCCGAGCCGCCGATCCCGGAATCAAATTCACGTTCTGGCCATATTGCTCCCGGGTAAGGATCTGCTCCAGGAGCGCCTGCAACTGCACCTCTCCCCATGTCCCGCGAGTCTTCACATTGGTGAGCACCCTTTTCAGCCCGTCCACGCCCCGCGCTAGGTGAGTCATCTCCCCCAATCCCTTGGACACCGCTTCCAGCCGCTCCGACACCTGCTTAAATGACTCTCCCAGCCGCCGCTCCAAGGTACCCTGCAACTTCTCGTCCACGGTTTTTCGCATCTCTTCCAGCTTGCTGTCGTTAGCCGAGCGTATCTCGTTCAGCTTCCGGTCAATCGTTTCATTCGCGCGATACACTTGCTCGGCGACCAGTTGGAGCTGCGTCACCTGGCTGGCGTTGCCTTCGCGCAGCGCGGCATGAATCGTCGCCTGCCAGCCGACGTTCATCCGCAGGACCACAGCCAGCAATGTCAGCAGAAGAATCAGAATCACCAGAAGGAGGGCGGGAATAATCATATCGGGGGGATCAAATGGTTTGGTCGAGAGAACAGGCGCGATGATAATCTCCCTCTTCCGGAAGCAAGACATCCACCTCACAAGCGCCGCGTACCTCGGCAACTTTTGACGTGAGAATCGGCAGGTCGTCCTCGAAAACGTCGGGCACCAACGCCACACAACCCTTAGCTCGCCCCTGGCACAGGCGCTGCAGAGCAACGAGATTCGCCTCAAGTCCGGCCGGCAGATGCATGGTATGCCTCCCCAGCATTGGAGGCTTGATAAGCGCCGTCTCGATTCCGCTGGGTTGTAGCGCAGGCAGCTTGCTCGTCAGCGATTCGGGAATTGCAACCGCATCCCAGCGCCTAGGATCCGGCCGGAAACTGTGCTGACGAACATAGACCCCGGGACTGGTTTTAGTCATCATCTGCGGTGTACCCATGGCGTAACGAGGCGATTTCTGGCGGGTACAGAGCTTTACGAGGCTTGGGGTCGAGCTTGCATAGCACTCCGATCCTCGAAGTTGCGGGTGTTGAATTGACGACCAGCCGCGAAATTGCTGGTAGGACCGACGATAGGGATTGCTACCCGCTCCAGAAAAAACGAGTTGTTTGCCTTGCGATTTGTCCTTGTATGCCCCCGGCCAAAAGCCGCGCAAGAAAAAGGTCGGCTTGCTCGCATGGCCTTTCATCAGACTGATTAAAGGTGAGTCGTTTTTTTCCAGTCGTCCTGACTGGATCGCGCAAAGATATTTCGGAGCAGACTGCCCATTCCGCGTGAGCGCCAAGTAGCATGCAAGCGCCTCTCCATTGAGATGGACGAGTTTGATGGGCCTCTTGGTGCATCCCACGTTACGCACCAGGCTGAACTCAACCGCCCAGTCATCCTCGTTTTGATATCGAGAAAACACCTCCTGATAATCACGGATCGTCGCCGGATCCAGAAGAGAACGCCAACGGCCGTCGGGCGTCTCATGGTCCATGTTCTGCAGATGGGTATAGCGCGGCTCTTCAACCAGTTCCAGCACCGGCCCGTAAAGCCCGTGGAGCAGGTCAAGGGCGTGGCTCATCGAATCGATAACCTCGGTGGGTTGCGCGAGTGAACCCACGTTGACGCTCACAAAGGTCTTAACGAGGGCACCGAACCGCAGCGGCGCCTGGAGCAGGTCCGACCCGGAGGCCACATACAGTAACCCTTGCTCCAACTCTTCAAAGGTCAGGGTCTTGTCAGGTTGGCGCTGGCCCGCCACCACTTTGTTGTAATAACTCATATCTATGGCTGTTGAGAACGGCTGCGTTTGGAATAATACCTGTCGACGATTGCCTGGGCACGGCGCACCTCCTCCGGGATAATTGGTTTTTTTGCTGACTGCTTTTCGCGCCACCATTTGGAGATCGCTTGATTGACCTCGAGGTGAGTTTCAATTTCTGAGTCTTTGAAATCTTTCAATACCTCCTCAGCGGTTCGGGCATATTCCTCCAAAATCGGCTTGATTGCCTTGATGCCGGCCTTGGTGATTTTTAACCGCATCGAGTTCCCGTGAACCTCCCCATGTATTGTTTTCAGCTTGGACATTTCCACTTCACTTGGCTCCATCAAACCTTTTTTCTCTAGCTCTTTAATCAACCTGTTAAGCTTTGGCTTGTCGGCAATCGCGACTCTGGCGTGCTCCCCAAGATCTTTTTGAAGTATGTAGCCATCTTCATCCGGCTTTATTTTCTCTTCCTCCCCCTTGCATGCCCAGTAGGCGTATGAGAGCACGTCCGCCTCATCGTAAGTCAGTTCGGGGGCGTGTTTGCTGAGAATCTCTTGAACGACAAGCTTCTTAATATCACGTGAGGCTTCGTAGACGGCATAGAAGCTTTCCACACGTTTTTTCTTGCCTGTCGGGACAACCTCAGAGCTTTGGGCTCTCTGTTTGAGGGCTTTCTTGCTGGCCGATTCAACTATCGATAATGGTTTTTTTTCTTTCATATTAAAACGCAATTATTTCTTTTTAGTTTTGTGAGCTACAAATCAGACGCTGGCAACCATCCCAGGAGGTCTCGAATCCGCAATCGCGCCAAGCCCGGTATTCGGCCGGTTGGCCCAACTCCAAACGGTTTGCCAGCCATTCAGCTCGCACCCCATGCGCCCGCGTGCATGTCATCATGAAGTGCTGGGCCACAGTCTCGGCCACAGGTAGCCCTCCCAACTTGTCATTTAACTCTGCTCCCCGGGCCGTATGGTGAAGGGCATGTCCGAGTTCATGCAGAAAGACAAGGGTGGTCAGCGTCATCCCGGCGGGGCCGCAGGGGTTGCTCTGGAGGTTGTCCAACGCGGCGGCGCATTCGGCAATGGCGGGAACATAAAGGGTGATGAGTTTGCGCGCGGGGTCATACTCACCAAGCCGGTCAAAAATACCAGGGCTGTCTTCTCCCGCAGCCTCCACCCCAGGAGAGTGGCCGTCGTCTTTCGCTTTCGGATGGGTGGGCTGGCCTGACTGATCGGTGAGGCTAACATAGAACAAGTCGCGCCACCGCCGGTTCTCATAACTGATCCGGTAGTTGACGTCGCGTGCTTCCAATTTGAGCTTCTCTACCATCCGGCCGGGCTCCGCCCCGAAATCTCCGAAACTGGCAAACGGATGCTCACTGCCGAAGACATCGTTCAGATAGCGAGAAATCCACTGATCGCCCACGCGGGGAAAATTACGCCAAGGCTGCGGTTGATCATCGAGTCGGGGCAGAATATTGAAATTCTCGTCCCGGAGCGGCAGGCGTATGCGGCCATGTATCTCCAAGGCAGGCCCATCTTCCCGGTGGCGGCGGTTGTTCTCAAACCACTCCTCCCGGACGCGATCATGCCAGACCGCCGGTCCATCAACTCGGTGCAATTCACCGTAATGCCAGTGTTCATGATACTTTTGCCCTAAACGCTCCGTCATGATGGCCGGGCCGTTTTTACAATGTAGCAGGCCGTTGTTCCAGTGTTCGTTCATAGTGTAGATGTGTTTTTCGTATTGTTCGTTCATAGTGTAGATGTGTTTTCCGTTAATTCGACAAAATCAAATATGTCTGTTTTTTTGATTCTGTAAAGCAATAATTATGTTTTTATGTAATTGCCTAACCCTCGGCTTCGTCCATCACCGCCAGCAGGTCCAAGAAGGAGCCAAAAGCTCCCGGCCGCTGAGGGAGATGGATACCAGCCGGCCGCTGATGCGGGCACTCTGAAGCGTGAGCTGAGTCCACCGGAGTATCCTTGGCCTTGGCCTTGAAACACAGGGTTGACCCGGTGACTTCCACGTAACGCCACGATTGACCTCGTCCTGATGGGGGAGCTTCGGAATGCCGGCGAGCAAGCTGGGCAACGCCTTCGAGTCGAAGCAAGCCTGCGTGAGGCTGCTGTCAGCAGCGGGCACGACTTGTTTCCAATTCGATAACTCCGAGAAAACCAATTGGTGCGCCGGGCAGGACTCGAACCTGCAACCTTCTGATCCGAAGTCAGAAGCTCTATCCAATTGAGCTACCAGCGCATCGCCAGCAGAATAGGCGTCGACAGGAGCAAGTCA
>Ga0194123_10005536_pt1 | contig 13499 bp, 9 predicted proteins | sample TA2MahsurfametaG_5_FD_155479 | JGI IMG/M metagenome (GOLD analysis project Ga0194123, IMG submission 155479) | Freshwater microbial communities from Lake Tanganyika, Tanzania - TA2015023 Mahale A surface | ecosystem: Environmental > Aquatic > Freshwater > Lake | place: Tanzania: Lake Tanganyika... | reverse complement strand
GCGCTGTTTGAGGTGGGATTGAATCAATCACCGCTTTATTCTGATTAATTGAATATAAGGAATTACGAAAATGAAACCTGCGATATTGTTTATATCCAGCAACAAATGTATCTGGGGTGTATCCAGAAAGTGTCGGACGAGTATCTTCATTATATGCGAGTAATTTAAATAGAATACTGTTTGGAACATCGCGTAGCAATATATTTGACAGTTTCAGAAATTTGTTAATCGTATCGTCTTGCGTTTTAAATGAAACACATGTAAGATCAGCATCGTCACATTTCTCATTTGTTATAAGTCTACGCGAATAAACCGAAATTTGTTTTGCGTATTCGATTAATGTTGGTATTTTCCTTTGAATCTCGGAAGATGAAATCTGCCGACTTGTAGTAACAATCACTTTGTCGCCATTATCAATATACTTATCATAAGCTGTAGTGTTCTTCGATTTTTCACTCTGTAACCTATCCCAGAAACCGGAAAGAGTGTCACTTGGTCCTCTACCAACGATAATCGAATTTCCGTTGATTCCATTCGAAAAATAAAAACTCTTATCTACAAAGTCATTCGCGTTGGTTAATGTGTTTTTTGTTAGAACTTTATCCGAACCAGCCAATCCATAAAATGTAATTTTTGATTTCGAGAAATCAACATCACTATTCAGCGAGGACATTATCGAATTATGAATACTGTATGCGTTTGATAATTCTACTGGCCATACAAACATATTTTTTGATAGATGTTTACTGTCGGCAGTAGTATAACTACCATAGAGGACTTCGCCAATACTCGCAAATGATTCACGACACATGTTAATACGGTATTGTGTATCATATGATACTTTATTTGGTTCACTTCTGTTTTTACGTTGTAGGTCATTAAACGGCGACACAACGTAGATTATCAATACATCTGTAAATCTTATTTTATCGCTACTACGGGTGTTATCTAAAAGATGTCGAGAGGCTGTATACATTTCCAGATGACCATAATGAATTGGATTAAATGACCCGCCATTTACAAGAATTGCGATATTTACGGGATTATTATTATTTTGTGTATATTCCGCGATTGTGATTTGATTGATTCGGGTTTTGATTTCATTGATGACGCCTTCTGGACTGTTTAATGTCATCGATGACACCGGAAGAGGTGGAGAAACTGTTTTATTGCGAATACCAATCGCGGTGGTGGCGGCGGCGGTAGCGGCGGCGGCGGCAGTTATTGAGGTCGTTGATGATAAACCTGGATTTTGATTGACAAAGTGTTGAGCATCTTCGTTCCAGTTACGTAGAGCCCACGTGGCATATTTGTTCATTAATTCAAGACCATTTTCTACGTTTTGTTTTACTTTTTCGCTTCCTATCGAAAAATATTTTGATTTATCAGTTTCCGCAGAACTACCCAAATATTCATCAACCATTTTTTTATTTGGTATTTTTTCAACATTATATCCACACCAACCTAATATAATACTATTCGGCTCTTGTAAAAATAAGGTAGCAAATTGAATACAGTCATCAACCGAACCAAGTAAATCTGGATTCGGGTCTCGTCTGCCATCTCTTGTCTGATCCGGCGCAACACCGGCATACCTCATCGTGCTGAATGGAATAATTCGAACGATTTTGTTGTATTTTGGTTTGCTCAAAATCTTTTTTTGACATTCAAGGACGAATGCTTGCCCTGAACCAACTAATTTAACAAATGTGTCTGGTCGAATTTCACCGGTTAATTTTGATGGCGTTGATAATGTTTGTGTGTCTTTGTCGAATCCATACGCAGTCAACATTTCTATACTTTGGTCTTGATTTGCGGAATAGGTTATACCGATTTGTGTGTATCCATCATTGATGAGACGGTTAATCTTATCTATAAATGGTTGAAAAATAATATTGGCGTTTTCACAAGTATCCCATTTAGCATTTCCTTCATGAACTTGGACTACGCCGGTTGGAAGCTGTGGTGGCGGCGGCGGTTGCGGTGATACGGAAGAATAAGAAAGCGACCCCGTTTCAACATTTGATTCGATTGGTGGTAGTGGGGGAGTAAAATTCGCATTCTCGAATACAAGCAAATGTGGCGGAAAATCATTATTTATGCTATTCCAACGATCTATCTTTATTGTAACGTCATCATTACATAAATATAAACCTGGGACGATACTTGGATGTTGAGGTTTATTTATATTTATTTCAGCAACATAATGTCCTCCATCACGTTGTTTACCAATATGCCATATTAAACAAATTAACTTATACTGTTTTCCATTAAACGTATATATCTTATTCGGTGGATCGGTATAACTTAACTTTGGCATATAGTTTCTCTTATTTTCGGAACCATAGATTTCAACTGTTGGAGATAAAAAAATATAGTTATCTGGATTATATGTTACAAATTCATCGGGAAATATACGCGATAATATAGCTTTGACATCTTCATTCGTATGAAAGGTTACAAAAGCCGGAAGTTCTTTTAAAATATTGCTTTCGCTTTCTTCTCCTGAAATTGCTGTGACAATATCTTTGTTTTCACTGTAATTACTATTTCGTGAACTATATCTATCGCGTATCGCTGTTTCTACTTCCTGCTTTAAAGTAAATTCAGCACCACTCGATTCTCCTCGTTGTTTTTGTTGTAATAAACTAGCGAATTGATTAACGTATCTAGCAATAACTGAGTGAATATCGTTATTTTCATCATACTTACTAGAAGCATAAAATGTTATGAAACGTTCAACCGCTGAATCAATATACCTCTTAAAATTACTATTATTGTATGTTGTTTGTTGTGGATCATCCAGACTAGCATTTAATGATTCATATTCTCTATTTATTTGGTCATATGAGCTTTGACACTCAGTATGAAAACCAATCCTAAATTGTTCTGTAATGTTGTTACGCTTTTGTAACGGAACCGGTATATTATCTAATACACTTTGTATGGTTACATTTTTTGACGAATTTATACGGTTTTGTAATTTAAGTGAAATTGAAAATGACGTATCATTTGGGTCTTTTTTTACATCATCAACAATAATATCGGTCAAATCCGGAGTTAAATGAATCAAATACTTTACATTTTTACTATTAAAATTGATACATGGAAATAGTAATGATACTAATTCTTCACATGTTTCTTCGCGTTTTGAAGCCAATTTATCAAACAACGCTATTTCAGGACTATTTACGTTTTCATTCCTTATTTTTTCACGAAGTTTTGATGAACCACGTAACAAGTCGCCAATCTCAATAACACGCGGTGTATCGACCTCAAATGGATATGTTTCTTTATCTATAACCAAAACTTTAAACAAATCGTGAAAATATTTACATGGTTCACCCGTTTGTGATTCCTTTTGAATCCATTCTCTAAATTTTTGTGTATTCATTAATATTTGAAACGTGCTTCGAATCCAACATGAAGGAGCAGATGAATTATCTGAAAAACCATATATTGGATTATTCATAATTTCTTCGTCTGTTGCTTTACGTTCCTGAACATGTTCAGCGAGTGATGCTTCTATAGCTTCTTTCAACGCTGGGTCATCATTATCATCATGAGGCGAATTTGATAATCTTGACATCATCACCCTTACTCCGAGAGAATGACTATACTAACTATATACTCATTCTATTTTTCTTCTCGTCAAATTACGCTTTGCTACATTATTTCGCTCCCCCACCGCCCCCGACCTTCGCCGGTTGTGACGACTCAAACGTGTCGTCCTTGAAGAGCTGATGATATTTCACCATTTCTAGATGGTCGGTTTCTTCCTTCTCTTTCTTCGCCTTTTCGAGTGTGTGTAATGCGTTACTGATTTCTAAGTCAGACACCTTCTTTTCTGGCCCATGCTTCTCTTCTGTCATCGTGTGTAAGTCCCTAAACTTTGACGGAATCACGCAATACTTGCTATCTACATTCATGAGATGATCGACGACAATACTGAAACACGCTGTAATCACGAGTGCGTAATAAATACTGCGTGTGCCCATCCAGCTCACAGCAAATACGAGCACCTCTTTGCTCATGAGGTATTTAATCCACGACTCGGTTGAAGAGTTCAAGTCGAGATTGATATACCGCGACCCGATATTCAAGATAATCATGACAAAACCGGCGAAAAATGTGCTTGTATTCAGATTATGGAAGAAGTTGTGAGCGGCGGTTAATACTTTCGAGTCCATAATATTGTTTGCCGGTGATTGTAGAGTAAAGAAGTTGGTCTTTCCAGAAAAAAGGTCTGTAAATGACTTCAGGGTGATTGGGGGTATGAGTGGTGATGATGCGATTGACCCCGGGGCACCGCCGACTTGTTGTTGTTGTTTCGGGGCACCCGCACCCGCACCCGCACCCGCACCCGCACCTGCGCCGGCATTCATCGATATTTTTGGCGTTTTACTTCGAGTTCGATGCTTATGTTTTGACATAAAAGATTGTAACTGTAACTATTAGTATTACAATAGATTATTTCTTGCGCCTACGCCTACGCGTCGTGGTCGTTACTTGAATCGCCCGCGGAACGCATTTTTCAGTTTGCGCATCCCTTGACGCGCACCTTTCTTAAATTTCTCGCGGATTTTGAACCCTTCACCCAGCGGGTTATCGGGGTCTTCTTCGACACTCACCGGCGCCATAATCGGTTCTTGTGAACCCCATTTACTAAATATTTCTTTAAATATCGTTTTGATATATTTGACCTTTCTTTGAAAGTCGGTCATCGGCTTACCTTTGCTCTCGCTGTCGTCGCTGTCGCTGTCGTCGTCGCTGTCATAGGTGTCGCGCAGGTCATACCCATTCGCTTTTCCGCGGTAAGCATTCGGGCCATCTTTCACATAAGGCGTATCTACCTTTTCGGAAACATCAAGATGAGCAGCGCTTTGTTTATATGATGTTCCAGCACCAGACGCGCCAACAAGAGCACTTGGATTATCAACGGCCTTCTCGGCCTTTTCGGCCTTCTCAGCCTTCTTTTTCGTGTCAAACTCACGCTCCTTCTGCTTTTCAATCCCGTCCTGATATGCTCCAAATGCGGATGTCAATACAACGATCGTAGCCATCAATACTAAAATCGCGATTGTTCGCAGTTTCATTTTGTATGATTATTTTTTCCTGATATAATAGAGTTCGATATAATATTTTATGAACTACTAGCTTGATGCGGTCGTCCACCAAAATAATAAGTAATTCCATATAAATATCTCTTTTCATCGGCACTATTATACGTATCATCATCATGTGGTATTCTAAAAATATTTGTGTCACCTGTTATTAGTAACGGTGGTGTCGGGGTGAGGACATCAAGCGTAGTAGGCGTAGGCGTTTTATCTAGTTTTGTCACATAAATACCTTTGGTTTTATCACCGGTTCCTAATTCTGTTTCATACTTGATAATATCATAAGTTCGCTGAATAATCGCAAGATATCCGAGTATCATTCGTAATTCTTGTATGATCGCTTCATCGACGCGAACCGTGTATAATAATGCCGCGTCATTCTTCGTTTGTTCGCGCATCATCGAGAGAATTTCATCGATACGTTTTCGATATCCATGAACCTTACTATACACATTAAGATGTCGTTGTTTTAAAGCGGCACTATTTTTATAACGTTCATCTGAATTTACGGATTGAAGGAGCTGGCTGTATGTGCTGTTACTTAGATTATCACCAGCACTTCCCGAATTCAGCGGTTGAATATTTTTCATTTTGTCGCTATTTGTATCACCCATGATGAGAGATTTATACACGAATGTGTTATATTTTTTTATTATAGTAGTGTCATCCTTCTTATTGGATAATGTGATTCGATTACTTATATTCGCTGTAATATCCGATGTTGTATTAAATAATAGTCCAGTATCAAACCGAGCAAGACATCGCGTGATATCGATGATTCTATAATTGACATCATTATACATGAGTATTTTCATATCACGAAAGTCGCCAACAACATATTTGTCACTATTTACCTCACGAAATGCGCCGACATTGCCGTAACTTCGATTGATCGGGGTATATACACAATCGATGAAGTAAGTTGCGCGTTTGAATGTGTCACCACTAGTAGTGTTTGGTGTGCTTTTATTCTCAAAATCATAGATATTCGTAATTTGCGCGTTGCGTGTGGATCCGATGAGTTCATTACTTCCAAACATCGTGATACCGCCAATACCGCTACCGATTCCACATTGTTTGCTTTTAAAGTATCTATCAGTAAAATCATTACTGTCTTCCTCTATGAATTTATTCGACCGTCGATGGTCCTTCCCGCTATCATCACCTTGAATGATTTTGGGCATGCCGAGTGAGAACCCTTCACGAGATAGTGAAACTCCTTGTGTAAGAACGTCTTTGTCGTTTATGCCACTTGTTGCGGATGAAGATATCTCTGTATGGTCGAACCATAATGTCGAGGCTATCGTCTTTTGTAGTTCGCCAAAATCGCGGTTATTTTCAGTCATCCATCGAAAACATTCGAATGAAATTATCACGACGCATAACAGCACAAATAACGTGTATTCGCGATAGACAAATAAAGCGACTAGACCAATAATTAATAATATTTTTAGGATAGCATACATGACGTCACTGTGAATCACATTATGATAAATCCATGAGATGATATATTGAAGATAATACTGAATTTCCATCGAATCAATCAACGGTGTAATACTACTATTATGCTAGATATAATTATATATACGATACCGTGTTGTCTCGTGTATATAAGTATCATCGGGCTCATTCGCTGTTCGGCTCATTCGCTCATTCGCTTATTTCTTCTTGAGCTTATCGCTGATTTCCTTGACTAAGTCTTCCTGAGTCTCGGCGCCTTCCTTGGTCTCGCAGTTTTCGCCTTCACACTTATCCTTCTTCATGTTCTCTTCGCCTTCAAGGACTTCCTCTTCCCCTTCAACAGCCATACCCTCAAATCCATGGTAGCCGCTCATCGAAGCAACCATCGCAACAAACACGACGGCCAGCAAACCAGCGGCGGTGTGCTTCAAAGAAAGAAACACGACGGCAGCAACAAAGATAAGCTTGCCTAGAACGTTATTGTATAAAAACCCGAGAAGGTTGGGTTTAAGAACCATAATAACGATCACCACCAGTAAAACACCTAAAGTGAGTTCTTTGTTCAATTTCACCATTTTCGTCTTATATACATAACAAATATATTTTTCGTATATAACTGGAACAATCTTCATCGAATTAAAATCTCATTTTTTTATAGGAGAACATGACATCTTTAGGTTTTTCGGAATATGCCGAAAGTAATAACAATAGCAACGAACCAAAGAACAATATTCGTAGCAGAAATGGCGGCACCGGCAGCGGCACCGGAGGTCGCCAAAATCGCACGCTAAAGATTCCGCGAAACCCAGAATTATTAAAAACTACGAATGAATCATCCGCCAATCCGCCGAATGTAATGGTCGCCGCCGCCGGAAAAAAGATAAAGCAAATCAAGGATTATATTGAAAATATTCATCGTAAAGGTGGAGAAGATAGCGAAGAAGACCCGGATGATGCTTCATCGATGCTTCCGTCGTATCCAGCGCAAGGAATGGGGGTTTATGCGACGAATGTCTCTCATTCGGGAGTGATTCGAGGCGCAGAAACCGTATCTAGCAAAACCTCGCAGCCCCACGTAGTTCGCAAAACGACCCAAATGAATTCCCTAAATCCGTCATTTTCTTATTCGTCGACATTATTGGAAGGAATGGAACCCGCAAATGCGAATACCCCTTATTTTGAAAAACTGACAGGAATTTCAGGTGCTCCAAAGAAGGACGCCGCAACCCCTTCCTCCATGAATGTCTCAGGATTTAGCACAAATCCGAAAACGAGCACATATGCGACGCAATACTATGAACAATTCGTCCCTTATGCTGAATCTCTCGCAAATCAGCTCGCCGGTGGTGGCGACAATGGCAGCGGTAGCGGTAACGGCACAAATATGTCGGGAACAAATGCCGCACTCATCGAAAAGTTGAATTATATTATTCATATGCTCGAAGAGAAGAAAGATGAGAAGACCGGCCATGTAGTCGAAGAACTTGTTCTCTATTGTTTTTTAGGCATATTCATTATATTCATAGTAGATACATTCACGCACGCAGCTTCCGGTGGCGGTGGCGGTGGTTCCGGAACTAGGAGCGGCGGTATGTTTGGAGGTCGTCGAGCATCCACTCTATATTATCGAAGATAACCCACTATACCATGAAAATATCCTTACACACCGTCTCCTCGTGTATAATGGCATTATATAGTATGTAATACCATTTATCCTGTGCTAATAATTGCCATAATATTGGTTCTGATGTCACCAACGAGTCGATAATACGATAGTTATGCGCAATCGTATCGATGATTACCGCACCATAATAATTGCTTGCGGATAATTCAATAGAGCAACAACGTTGAAACCCGCTCATAAAATACGATGGTTCGCATAGTGATCTATGTTGGATCGACGAAATCAACCGTAGCGCTGTCGCTGTATTTTCGGTTGACGACGACGACGACGACGTGTCCATTTCGTGCGGCTGTGGCTGCTTGGTTGAACCTACGATACGTTTTCCAAAGACGTCGTATTTTGGCGGAATCACCGGCGGTAGATACTTTACGAGAGCTGTAGACGTATTTGTTATGTAATTGTGAAGATCTGCGATTCGATTACCTTTTGTTCGTTTTTTCTTTTTAGGTATGGAAATATTCGACGACACCGTATCTCGCGTATTCACTTTATGGAACGATGGCATCGCAGAACGTGTAAATATATATACTGCGATCACACGAACTTCATTCATTACTAACATGTAGATACGATACAATTTATGTTCAACGAGAGATTGAAGTTGCGTCAATTCGTTGAGGATACAACAACGAAAATCTCTCGTGTTTTCATTTACAAAAGCATAAAAAAGGGCGAAATTCGCAGACGATACAGGAACACATGTGATTCCTTTGCTGATGATAGACGAACTGGGCGGCCGCGGCATCGGTGATGGCGTAAATACATATGAATACACTGTCGAAAACGGAATTACAAACCATGGAATTTGACGATAGCGATATAATGTTTGTTCGCCAGCAATCTCTCGCGACTTCTGAATATATTCGGTTGTTTCAAGGAGTTCGAGAGATTCGCGTTCTGTGATTGTGTATTTATTCCAAGCAAGATACTCTGACATATAAATTGACACAGACCGATACGATGACGTAACCAGCGAGGAACCAAAAGAGATCATAATACGGGGTGTCAGCACTGATACACCTTTTATGCTGTCGTTCTTCATAAAAACGCCGATGAATGCCGAGAGACCGAATGTATCTTGTGAGAGAAGAACGCGAAGTGTATCGATGGAATCGCATGCGATGAGACCCGCATTTTTCGCTCCTTCTTGTTGTAACATCCGAGAGATTCTCTCGAATGGTGGAGGCGAATCTTCATCGTTACCGCGATATACTTGAACAGTATCATGATTTACATGATGTAAAAATGGATACACTACCGCGTTATAACATCGTGTGCCGAGAGATAATGGGTTCATAATACTCGTTCGTGGTCGCCCGCCGCCGCCGGTGAACCATCGACGAACCGTAAATCGAAACGTGATCGGTTGTTCATACCAATAAAAGTATTTGAATTTTAATACACAAACACATAGGATTATACTGACGACAAAAAAAAGAATAATATAATGAACGAAAAACGGTGGTATCGCCGCCACCCACAACGCTGAGTCATTCATTATATTACGAGGATAAAAACGATACCGGCGTTCTACGCACGACCTACGCGACCTACGCGACCTTCTTTAATATATAAAGATACTGATATTCGTTTAAAACATGAACCAAATCGACCTGTCCCGTTACGGTAAATCCGACCTCTTTTGCGATTTCCAACATCTCTCGATTCGTTGGCATATAATAGGTATGAATATTCTCTCGAACTTTACCGGTTTTATCGTCGGTGATCTTCTCGACAAACTTCCCAATATTCTTCTCACCGGTGTTTCGATTCTGGCTTCCATTTGATTTCGCGTTCTTTGTCGGAGGCGGTGGCGTAAAATCCGACTTATATTGAAAACTGCGGAACTTTACGATAGAATTCGTGATGCGTTCTTTTGCGTATTTTTGAGGCGAGACGATGAACAAAGGTTTTCCACCGGGAACGATGGGGTCAAAATGATTGCGATCAACGAGGTGAATAATGAGGTAACCTTCCGGTTTCAACCACTGATAACAATTGCGAAAGAATGCGCGTTTGTCCTTCACGTAATACACCGTAAAGTAAAAACATGTAAGCACATTAAACTCTTCTTCACTAAATAACATCGGCTTCATAAAATCGCCCTTTATAAAATTACACGATGGATATAAATCTCTCGCAGTTTGAAGCATCGCCTCGGATTTATCACAACCGACAATATTCACGACGCCCTTCTTTTTCAATTCATGAACATGGTGTCCTGGCCCACACCCAATATCACAAATCCTGAAATTCTTCTTGTCGGTATCTGACCCCGAGAGCGCACCCGTAATATGAATAATTTCATCGGCTTCGGCCTCGATTTTATTCGGTTGAATAAAAAGCTCGTCATAAATATCCGCATAAAAATTGTCGAATATTGTATCGTTTTCAAATACCTTATATTTTTCTCGCTGTTCAAACCCTTCGACATGAAACGATAAATCGCGCTTAATGAAACAGAATATCATAAGTAAAATGAACAAGAATGTTAAGATTTCCCATCGTGTGATTGAACGAATATATGCCGAAAATGATGTATAGAATGCCGCCATTACTAGTATTTCGTTACAAAATATATTATCGTTATTCTCGCGCAAAAAAAAAAGGCTAACATACTAATACGACGATACGTACCTTCGCGTCTTTTCGATAGATGTCCGACCCAAATGAAATAAATGATATACGAAGCGAATCAGATTTTCGCGGAATCACCTTTTCATCATACAAAAAAACGGATGTGCGCAAAGAACTACTTAACAGTCTATCCAGCTCTAAAATCGAACATGCCTGTTATTGGAGTGCGGAACTCGTATGTTCTGGTCATTATCTTGAATTATGGGATATTATTATTACATTTATGAGTAAATATATTCATTTAGCAAATCCTAAACTGCCTCTTTATATTGAAATGAGGTATGAGAGTTTCAAGTCGATTATATCCAACGGGTATGCCGGAAATGAACTTCGCCTACGAAATCATTCCAAGATGCGGTCGCTTTTCGCGGAAATCGTTTGTGTTCTTGTGAATTCAAAACGGCAACATAAATCCGACAGTGTGAAAATAAAGAAAAAGGAGGAATACGATATCGCCACGATGTCGCAGCGTCTGAAAGCACCGCGGGTGGATTATGCGCAGGAGTTTTTTCGAGAGAGAGACCCGAAAGAGATATTCATCGCGATGAACGAATTCGCTTATCACATCTCTCGTGATTCTAAAAACACACTCTTAGCATGTTACTGGGTAGAATGGATTGTCGAGTTTGAAACGATTTGTAAAGCGAAGAAAGAAACATGTCGTTGCGAGAGACGGTCGCATATACCAGTTGATGACAAACTACAGTTCGACCCGATTTGGATGATATGGGATATGATTATTGCGCGAAGTGCTGACGCAGAAGAACATTCACCACTCACCCAGAAGATCATAAGTAGTCTTTTACGATTATATTGTATTCGGTTTACCCCAGGTGTTCGCAAAAAACGGCGCTATCTCATTTATTTTGCGATATCACTTTTAACCGCTGAATATGATAGTAAAATCGAGATGATACATGATCGTCTCGTGATAGAAACCGCAGTTGCGAATATCAACTCCGTGTATAAACAAATCAAACAGCATGAAATTAGCCCGGATACCGACTACTTATTCTCATCGGCTGGTTACGCTGGCGATAAAAACGGAGATTTAGAACGCACAATTAAGCGTCTAGAAGCGCTGAATTCGATGAACACGATAGTGCGGAAAAGAGACGACGATTCATCGCAACAATCTAACGCTGCTAAAAATTATAGTCCATATGAGTAGAGTATTTTATGTCTATATCTACTATATCTAGAGTATATATAGACCGAATGTCACTTCCAACATTTAAATTTACGAAACTTGGCGAAGCTACAAATAATGAAAGCGCGAATAGCGGTTTGTCTGCTGCTTATAAAATGTCAAAATCGGGATTAACTAGTATAAAAGAGAAAGCACAAGAAACCTTTCGAGAGATGAAAATGCCCGAAATATCTCTCGATACATCTGATTCAAATACCAGCACCCCCGGTTCTGACGATGATGGGTTCTTTTCATTTTGGACATTCATAAAATTGCTTATTGTTGGTGTTATCGTCTGGTTTATGTGGAGTAGTTTGTCGACGAATGGTGATTTTCATTTAGGAATGGGTGAGTTAGGAGATAAGATAAAGACATTTTTTAAAACGTTGGAAGAGAAAGGACGTGAAATCATCTCTCGAACCACCAATATCGAACTTCCAGTAAGTGGCGGCGGCCACGACAGCAGAAGCGACAGCGGCGACAGCGACAGCGATAGCGACAACGATGATGGACAAACGAAGACGAAGACGAAGACGAAAGTGAAATCCATTTCAACCGCACAACATCGCCCACCTGCGCCACCTGACGCAACAAACAGCAGTGATAAAAAACCAGGGTTTCTAACCGACGATAACAAATACACGTTTTTAGATAAAGCCGACCGCAACTATTCTGGACCTTCACCTCGCGCGGATGATAGCACGAGTGTTACGCAAAAACATCAAAGTGGAAAAGGCGGTTACTGTTATATTGGCGAAGACCGCGGGTTTCGTAGTTGTGTCCGTGTAGAAGCAAGTGATAAATGTATGTCGGGGGAAGTATATTCACGTCATGATATTTGTATTGATCCTACCCTGAGAGAATAATGTTTATTATAACAAACGTTCATCATAACAAACGTTCATAATGATACATACCTTATTTCTGGAGTATATGAGAAAGGTTCACTTAGTTGCTGTTGCCCGTCCTGATAGACGAGAGTGATTGTTATAGAATATTGTGTGCCAACAATAATGATTTCAGAACCAGACATCGCCGAAGGAATACGAATTTTATGTTCACCTGAGCCGGATATCGGCTGATTGTCACTATTTGTAATCGTTTCATAGGCGGAATTTAGTCCATTTACTCTCACTTTAACAATCGGATTCGCGATTTGCCATAGTGTGTTGATCGAAAATGTCATTTCTGCGTAAGATAATCCCGCCGGTGTATAATAACCTTGAATATCAAATATCAACGCCTTTACGGTGTCCGGATAAACCGTCAAAAATACACGAGAACTTTCATTACTAGTAAGATAACCATTATAGGTTTCCATGACAATAGAATAGGAACCGTCGATTATATAATTGTTATTCAATACGCCTATATCCGCACTATAAGATGTTCTGGTATCTGTAGAACT